>Ga0256404_1000459_pt1 | contig 105912 bp, 93 predicted proteins | sample RumenRJG_01DNA_FD_185990 | JGI IMG/M metagenome (GOLD analysis project Ga0256404, IMG submission 185990) | Bovine rumen microbial communities from Lethbridge, Alberta, Canada - RJG_01 | ecosystem: Host-associated > Mammals > Digestive system > Stomach > Rumen | place: Canada: Alberta...
GTATATGCCTATACGCAGGAAAGGCCAGGAATACACCCAGGTAATCCTGACCTTACCATTGTAGATTCATATGCTCATGACAGCTCAATCAGGACTGGATTCTTCCTGATTTCATAATAGAAAAAAAAGACTACCAGCAGATGATGCCGATAGTCTTGATTCAGTCTGTTAAGAGCGATTACTTAACGATTTCGGTGATGGAACCGGAACCGACAGTACGTCCGCCTTCACGGATGGAGAACTTTGTTCCGACTTCCATAGCGATCGGAGCCAGCAGCTTGACATCCATGACGACGTTGTCGCCCGGCATGCAGAGCTCAGTTCCTTCCGGCAGAGTGATGACGCCAGTGACGTCAGTTGTACGGAAGTAGAACTGCGGACGATAGTTGGAGACGAACGGAGTATGACGGCCGCCTTCTTCCTTGGTCAGAACATAAACCTGAGCCTTGAACTCCTGGTGCGGAGTAACGGAACCCGGCTTGCAGAGAACCTGTCCACGCTCGACTTCATCACGGTTGATACCACGGAGCAGAGCACCGATGTTATCACCAGCCTGAGCATAGTCGAGAGTCTTGCGGAACATTTCAATTCCGGTGACGACAGTCTTCTTGGTCGGCTTGATACCAACGATTTCAACTTCATCGTTCATGTTCAGCTTACCACGCTCAACACGTCCGGTAGCGACAGTTCCACGGCCGGTGATGGTGAAGACATCTTCGATTGCCATCAGGAACGGCTTGTCGAACTCATGAACCGGAGCCGGGATCCAGGTGTCAACTGCATCAAGCAGTTCCTTGATTGCCGGTTCCCACTTCGGGTCGCCTTCGAGAGCCTTGAGAGCGGAACCGCGGATTACCGGGGTATTCTCGCCATCGAAGCCATATTCGGTGAGCAGATCACGGACTTCCATCTCAACGAGATCGATCAGTTCCGGATCGTCAACCATATCGCACTTGTTCAGGAATACTACCATCTTCGGAACACCGACCTGACGGGAGAGCAGGATGTGCTCACGAGTCTGAGGCATCGGTCCATCGGTAGCAGCGACAACAAGGATAGCACCATCCATCTGCGCAGCGCCGGTGATCATGTTCTTGACATAGTCAGCGTGCCCTGGGCAGTCAACGTGTGCATAGTGGCGCTTCAGCGTCTGATACTCAACGTGAGCGGTGTTGATCGTGATACCACGAGCCTTCTCTTCCGGTGCACCATCGATCTGGTCATAAGCTTCGTAAGTAGCCTTGCCAGCTTCCGGATGCGTGGAAAGATACTTGGTGATTGCTGCTGTTAATGTAGTTTTGCCATGATCGACGTGACCGATCGTGCCGATATTTACATGTTCCAGCGTACGGTCGAAATGCTGCTTTGCCATAGTGTAATTTTCCTCCAGTTTTTTAGATTTAGACCGCTATCATTTTATGATAAACAGCCTTGGTTTTCAATGCTTACTTTGATTCGGTAGAACGCGATTCAATGATGGTCTTGGCGATGCTCTTCGGTACTTCTTCGTAATGATCCATATGCATCATGTAGACGCCGCGGCCCTGAGTGAAGGAACGCAGGTCAGTGATGTAGCCGAACATTTCTGCCAGCGGAACGAATGCCTTGACCTTGATGGCGTTGCCGGTTTCTTCCTGTTCACGGATCTGGCCGCGGCGCTTGGTGATGTCGCCCATGACCGCACCGAGGTATTCGGACGGAGCCGTGATATCGACTGCCATGATCGGCTCGAGGATCGTTGGATCGCAATGCTTTGCAGCTTCCTTCAGAGCGAGGGATGCAGCGATCTTATAAGCCTGTTCGGAAGAGTCAACTTCGTGATAGCTTCCATCGAAGAGCTGTGCCTTGATGTCAACAACCGGATAGCCTGCGACAAGACCGTTGTTCAGCGCATCTTCAAGACCCTGCTGGGTAGGCTTGATGAATTCCTTCGGAACGGAGCCGCCGACTGTCACATCCTCAAACTCGAAGCCTTTGCCCGGATTCGGGATGAAACGGATCCATACGTCACCATACTGACCATGACCGCCGGACTGACGGATGAAGCGGCCTTCGACTTCTGCCTGCTTCTTGATGGTCTCACGGTAAGCAACCTGCGGAGCACCTGCGGTTGCCTCAACCTTGAACTCACGCTTCATACGGTCGAGGATGATATCGAGCTGAAGTTCGCCGACACCAGCGATGATCGTCTGGCCGGTTTCTTCATCAGTGTAGGTCTTGAAGGTCGGATCTTCTTCTGCAAGCTTCTGCAGTGCGGAGTCCATCTTCTGTGCGTCTGCCTTGGTCTTCGGTTCGACGGACATCTGGATGACCGGATCCGGGAAGACCATGGATTCCAGAACGATCGGTGCATTCTCATCGCAGAGCGTATCACCGGTTGTGGTGTACTTCAGACCGACCGCACCGGCAATGTCGCCCGTGTAGACATCTGTGATATCAGCCCGGTGATTTGCATGCATGCGGACCAGACGGCCGAAGCGCTCTTTCTTGTTCTTCGTGGAGTTGAGAACATAGGAGCCTGCAGCTGCGTGACCGGAATAGACACGGAAGTAAGTCAGACGGCCGACGAACGGATCGGCAGCGATCTTGAATGCCAGGGAAGAGAACGGCTGATCATCACGCGGATGACGTGCTTCTTCCTTGCCATCTTCCGTATGTCCCATGATGGACGGAACATCGGTCGGAGCCGGCAGGTAGTCAACGACTGCATCGAGCAGCAGCTGAACGCCCTTGTTCTTGTATGCGGAACCGCAGAGAACCGGGAAGAATTCAGAAGTCAGGACACCCTTGCGGATTGCCCGCTTCACTTCTTCGATGGTAGGCTCTTCGCCTTCGAGGACCTTCATCATGACATCATCGTCATAATCTGCGATTGCTTCGAGCATCGCCTGATGCATTTCCTTTGCCTTATCGAGGAATTCCGGCTGGATTTCCTCGGTATGGATATCCGTTCCGAGATCATTCTCGTACATTTCCTGCTTCATAGTGACGAGATCGATAATGCCGCGGAAGGAAGCTTCACTGCCTACCGGCATCTGAATTGCAGCGGCTTTCGCACCAAGACGGTTGCCGATGGATGCGACGGACATATCGAAGTCAGCGCCTGTAGCGTCCATCTTGTTGGAGAAGACGATACGCGGAACCTTGTATTCTGTTGCCTGTCTCCAGACGGTTTCCGTCTGCGGCTCAACTCCGGCTTTGGAGTCCAGGACGGTGACAGCACCATCCAGTACGCGGAGGGAACGTTCTACTTCAGCAGTGAAGTCGACATGCCCTGGGGTATCGATGATATTGATCTGGCAATCTCTCCAGTGGCAGGTGGTAGCAGCGGAAGTGATGGTAATACCACGTTCCTGCTCCTGAGCCATCCAGTCCATCTGGGAAGCGCCGTCGTGTGTCTCACCGATCTTGTGAATTTTTCCTGTGTAATACAGAATACGCTCAGTCGTTGTGGTCTTGCCTGCATCGATGTGAGCCATGATTCCGATGTTGCGGATTTTTTCAATCGGGAACTCTCTCGGCATAAATCATTCCTTTCCTTATTGGTTCTGTCCAGATTACCAGCGATAGTGAGCGAATGCTTTGTTCGCTTCTGCCATCTTGTGGGTATCTTCCTTCTTCTTCACGGAAGCACCGGTTCCGTTTGCAGCATCCATGATCTCTGCTGCCAGACGTTCTTCCATGGTCGGCTCATGACGGAGTCTTGCATAGTTGACGATCCAGCGCAGACCCAGCGTGAGTTTGCGCTCTGCAGATACTTCTACCGGGACCTGGTAGTTGGCACCGCCGACTCGGCGGACCTTGAGTTCAAGCATCGGCATGACGTTGCCGAGTGCCTTTTCGAATACTTCCATCGGATTCTGCTTGGTCTTCTCTTCAATGATGTTGAATGCATTGTAGAGAATGTTCTGAGCAGTTCCGCGCTTGCCGTCGATCATGATCTTGTTGATCAGTTTTGTGACGAGCTTGGAGTTATAGATCGGATCCGGAAGTACATCACGCTTTGCTACATAACCTTTTCTTGGCATCTTCTTTTCTCCTCTCTATTACTTGGAAGCCTTCGGCTTCTTAGCTCCATACAGGGAACGGCCCTGGTTGCGTCCGTCAACGCCTGCGCAGTCGAGCGTACCTCTGATGATGTGGTAACGAACACCTGGGAGGTCCTTGACACGGCCGCCGCGGATCATAACGACAGAGTGTTCCTGGAGGTTATGTCCGACACCCGGAATGTAAGCAGTGACTTCCATGCCGTTGGAAAGACGAACACGGGCATATTTACGAAGTGCAGAGTTCGGCTTCTTCGGTGTCATGGTGCCGACACGAGTGCAGACTCCTCTCTTCTGCGGGCTGTTCAGTTTGGTCGGGGCACTCTGCAGAGAGTTGAATCCTCTGTTCAATGCCGGTGATTTTGACTTGTAGACTTTATCGGTACGTCCCTTGCGTACCAGCTGGTTAATTGTAGGCATTCCCTACTCCTTTCCTCATATGCACACGTCTCCGTGTGTTTCCTATCTCAGCCTTAATTTAGGCTTTGCGCATGGCAAAGCCTTTTTTCCGCTAAGCACGAAGATCATATATCAATCTGATCAGGCATGTCAATCATTTTTCTGCAAAATCCACGGATCCGAGTGTTTCTTAATGAATTCCTGTACGGCTCTGCGGTTTGGAATGCCGGTTCTGCCGCCTGGCTTGAGGCTTTTGAGGGCTGCGGCTGCTTCTGCAAAGGCGATGCAGGCTTCCAGGGGCTGATGTTCCAGATACGCCGTCAGAAATGCTCCGTGAAAGACATCTCCGCAGCCGGTGGTATCAACGGCATGGACCTGATAGGCAGGATAGTGAACTACCTTTCCATCTATCACTGCATAGCAGCCATCTGCACCATGGGTCGTGATCACGACCTTGCAATGCCGGGCGTAGAACAAGAGTGCTTCTTCCATGGACAGGCCGGTGGTCATCATCGGATATCTGGCATTCATGATCAGAACATCAGCCATGCAGGCAAGGCGGATGTCTTTCTGATGGTCTTCCTGCATATGGCATCCATCCAGAGAAATCAGCACGCCTGCTTCCTGGGCAATCTTGGCAGCGGCGAAGGCATTGTCATAGCGGGTGCCATCCAGATGGATCGCATCGGAGGTACGGATCATGTTCTGGCAGGTTTCATTCCAGTCAATCGACGGCAGGGTATTGTTCTGCACGAATTTCGTGCGGCTGCCATCCGGACTGACCATGATCTCAGAGTGAGGACTGGTTCCTTCATAGATCTGCAGGCAGGAAGTATCGACGCCTTCCTGTTCCAGACCCTGACGGATTTCTGCTCCGGCTTCATCGGTGCCGATGGCGGCGATCATGGCCGCTTTCTGGCCGAGACGTCTGGCCGTGACGATGGCAGTTGCGGCTGCTCCGCCCCCTTGCGTGATGGTGGAAAGAATATGGGTGCTGCCGTCTTCCTTCGGCCAGGCTTCCAGCTGATGGATGCGGTCAAGGCAGGCAGAACCAATGCCGGTGATCTTCATAGATGAATGAAGGGAACCTTGCGGTTCCCTGTCTCCTTTAGTTTGCTCTGTAAGTGCACCAGCTGCCGTTATCGGCAATGTACTGGTTCTCACCGATCTGGTACCAGGTATAGGTGCCGTCATTGCTGGTGCTCAGGACATCATAGGATTTGCCGCTCTCAGCAGTTCCCACTTTTTCTCCTGCAGTGCTTGCAGAAGAGCGGATGTTAAGGCCGCTCACATTGACCGTGACGGTGCCGACCACGCTGCTGGTGCTGGTTTCCGCACTTGCAGTAGGTTCAGCAGATGCCGAAGCTGAAGGTTCCGGCGTAGCCGTCGGGGCTGCAGTCGGGGTCGGAGTTGCGGTGGCTGCCGGAGTAGCAGCAGTCGTTTCTGCGGATGGCAGGAACGGCAGTTTTCCGAACGTGCTGTTATAAATGCCCGGAGCAATGAAATATGTGCCAAGACCAAGCGCAATGACTGCCAGGATGACAATCAGCGCAATCAGGACGCCGCCCGGAATGCCTCCGGACTCTCCGCTTTCATCCTCTTCTTCATCGTCCTCGTCATCTTCTTCATAAGTGGATTTCAGCGTGCGGGGCTTCTTCACTTCGGCAGGCTTGCGGCGCGGGGCTTCTTCTTCCTCGTCTTCTTCATCCTCCTCCTCATCATCGTCGTCTTCATCTTCTTCCATGAAAAGGGATTTCAGAGAACGCTTCTTCTTCGGTTCTTCTTCCTGTTTCTTCGGACGGCGGCGGGGAACGGTATCTTCCTCTTCTTCATCATCCTCTTCCGTTTCCTGATTCAGAGGCTGAACCGGAGTACTTCTCTGCATTGCTGCACTTTCGGCAGGTTCCTGTTTCTTCGCTGCCGGAGCATCGGAGAACAGGCTGTAGAGATCAGACGCATCAATTTCCTTGCGGAATTCCGGGTCGCCAGCTGAAGGCTGCACGCCAGTTTCTTCAGAATTGAAATGGGGCATCTCATAGTTTTCCGGAGCAGATGGCTTGGAGGGCGCGTTATCTGCTTCCTTCACGGCATTGGCGATCGGGTTCAGCAGATGGTTGACAGATTCCTTGCGGACATAGCCATCCAGCCAGGACTCGAAGTCTTTCGGGTTCTGGAGCGTATTGAAATGAGTGAAGGCATTGGCAAATGCCTGGGTCTCAACAGGTTTATAATCTGCTTCATTTCCGATATAGGATCTGATGGTCTGCTTCACGCTGGGATGATAGAGTTTCACCAAGGCAGCAATTGCCTTTTCGTCACCCTGCTTTGCCCGCATGACCAGGTTCAACGTTGACTGTTCCATGAGGTTCCTTTCACATAAAAATCACAGGATTATTCTACAACGGGAAGAGAATGTTTGCATTACCGACCGGATGTTCAGCCGTGGTGCTTCTTCTCTTCTTCGTTGTTTCTTGCCAGCAGATCATGGAGCCTCTGCTTGAATACGGTCGTGCTGTTGTAGCCTTCATCCTTGAGGATGAAGTTGGATACTGCCGATTCCACCATTGCCCGCATGGAGCGGCCCGGAGATACCGGCAGAGACATGGCAGGAATACTGACGTCCATGATTCTGGTCATGTGGGTCTGTTCATCGCCGATGCGGACATATTCCTCGCTGGAATCAAATTTGACCAGGTTGATGACCAGATCGATGGCACTGCGTTCATTGAGGCTGTTGACGCCGAACATGCGTTCTACATCAATGATGCCGATACCGCGGATTTCCAGCATGCCCTGAAGCAGTTCCGGAGCGTGTCCGAAGAGCTTGTTATGAATCTTCTGCACGTCGACGCGGTCATCTGCGACCAGCATATTTCCATCCCGGATCAGCTCCAGGGCGGTTTCTGATTTGCCCATCCCGCTTTCTCCGGTGATGAGAACCCCCTTCCCATGCACGATGAGAAGATCTCCGGAAATCGTCGCTTCCGGGGCAAGCTGCTCGTCGAGGTAGGTGATCAGATCAACCATCATCTGCGAAGTTGCCTGCGAGGTGCGGAAGATCGGGAAATTGCGGGAATTCGCCACTTCCCCTAATACCGGCGGAAGCGGATTGTTCCGGGTGATGACGATCATCGGGGTCAGCGCATCGGTGATGTTCTGATATCTTGTCCGCTGATCTTCTTCGCTGAGATGCTCGATATATTCAATTTCCTTATTGCCGATGATGACAACCCGGCGCGGCTCGGTCGGCTGAAAGTAGCCGGAAAGCTCAAAGCCCGGGCGGTTGACGTCCGGAACGACAACCCAGCGGTTCAGGGAATCCTGATTTCCGGTGAGCTGTTCCAGCTGAAAGAAATTCACGATATCCTGAATCATTACCTTCTTAGGGTACTGCGGCTGATCCTGATCTGTCATAAAATGAGTTCTCCTGAAACGAATTATATCACGCGCCGGTCTCCGGGTGAGATGCCTCCTGTGCCTTTGTCCATTCCAGGGCTTTCTTCAGATACTGGCCAGTCCAGGATTCTTTGCATTGGGCGACCTGTTCCGGGGTTCCCTGAGTAACGATGGTACCGCCCTGATCGCCGCCCTCCGGACCGAGATCGATGATCCAGTCCGCACACTTGATGACATCGAGGTTATGCTCGATGACAATGACGGTGTTGCCCGTATCCACAATGCGTTCAAGCACGGAAATCAGACGCTTGACGTCATCGGTATGAAGACCGGTGGTCGGTTCATCGAGAATATAGACGGTCTTGCCGGTCGGCTTCTTCTGCAGTTCAGAAGCGAGCTTGACGCGCTGTGCTTCGCCGCCGGACAGGGTGGTGGAAGACTGGCCGAGCTTGAGATAGCCCAGGCCGACATCGCAGAGTGTCTGCAGCTTGCTGCGGATCTTCGGATGGTTGGCAAACAGAGCGAGTGCTTCTTCTACGGTCATATCGAGCACGTCGGAGATGTTCTTTCCTTTAAAGGTGCACTGCAGGGTTTCTTCGTTGTACCGCCTGCCATGACATACTTCGCACGGGACATAGACATCCGGCATGAAGTTCATTGAGATGACTTTGACGCCATCGCCCTGGCAGGCTTCGCAGCGGCCGCCTTTGACATTGAAGGAGAAGCGGCCTTTGTCATAGCCGCGCAGCTTGGCTTCCGGAGTCTGGGCAAAGACATCGCGGATATCATCAAAGACGCCGGTATAGGTTGCCGGATTGGAGCGAGGCGTTCTGCCGATCGGGTTCTGGTCGATCTGCACGAGCTTGTCAATATTGGAGAGACCTCTGATCCTGTCGTATTTTCCCGGACGGATTTTAGAATAACCGAGGTTCTGCTGGACGGCTTTCATGAAGACTTCATTGACCAGCGTTGATTTCCCGGAGCCGGAAACACCGGTAACCAGGACAAGCTTGCCGAGCGGGAACTTCACGTTGATATGTTTCAGGTTGTGTTCGGCAGCGCCGTCGATCTCGACAAACTTGCCATTGCCCTTGCGCCGTTCCTTCGGAACATCGATGCGTTTCTTTCCGGAGAGGTACTGTCCGGTGATGGACTGCTCGCAGTTCAGAATGTCCTGGGGCGTGCCATTGAACATGACATTGCCGCCATGGATGCCTGCACCTGGGCCGATGTCCACGATCCAGTCTGAACTCATCATCGTCTCTTCATCATGCTCGACAACGATCAGAGAATTGCCGAGGTCTCGCATGTTCTTGAGGGTGCGGATCAGCTTGGCATTGTCTCTCTGATGAAGGCCGATGGAGGGTTCATCCAGCACGTAGAGGACTCCGCTCAGGCGGGAGCCGATCTGGGTAGCCAGACGGATGCGCTGAGCTTCGCCGCCGGACAGCGTTCCGGCCAGACGGTCCAGAGTCAGGTATTCCAGACCGACATCCTTGAGGAACTGCAGACGGCTTCTGATTTCCTTGAGGACCATCTCAGCAATCTTCTTCTGCGTCTCGCCAAGTTCGAGATGATCGATCCAGTCGAGGGCGCCGACGACAGACATGGCGGTGAAGTCCATGATGTTCTTCCCGCCGATCTCAACCGAGAGGGCCTGTTCATTCAGGCGTCTGCCGCCGCACTTCGGGCAGGGGCTTTCCACCATGAAGGAGTGATACCAGTCTTTGGACATAGAGCTGGTCGTCTCGGCATAGCGGCGCTCGATCATGTTCTTGACGCCTTCGATGTAGTCATTCCGGGAATACTTATTTCCGCCGGAGCTGACGATGGTATAGGAAATCGGACGATCGCTTCCGTACAGGATGATGTCCATCTGCTTCTTCGTGAGCTTGCTCAGTGGTTTGTTCAGATCAATCTTATATGCCTTGCACAGGGTTGCGAATGTCTGCCATTCGATGTTTTCCGTATCGACGATGTTCTTGTAATAGCGGATGCCGCCTTCCCGGATCGACTTGGAAGGATCCGGAATCAGGAGATTCACATCAACTTCTTCGGTGATGCCGAGGCCATGGCACTGGTCGCAGGCCCCGAGCGGCGCATTGAATGAGAACAAACGCGGTTCCAGCTTCGGAACGGAGAAGCCGCAGATCTTGCATGCATAGTTCTCGGAGAAGAGATTTTCTTTGTCATCTGCCAGCACGACGGCCATGCCATCGGCAAGCTTCACAGCAGTTTCCAGAGAATCGCTCAGACGGCTTCTGGATTCTACTTTCAGGATGATGCGGTCGATGACGACATCGATATTGTGGCGCTTGTTCTTTTCCAGTTCGATGTCATCTTCAAGCAGCTTCACTTCGCCATCCACCCGGATGCGGATATAGCCTTCTTTCTGCAGGCGGGCAAAGGTATCCTTGAAGGTTCCTTTCTTGTTGCGGATGATCGGAGCCATGACGGTGAGCTTCGTTCCTTCCGGGTATTCAAAGAGCTGATTGACCATTTCCTGAACGGTCTGGCCGGTGATCGGAATATGATGCGTCGGGCAGTACGGCACGCCGCAGCGCGCATACAGAAGACGCAGATAGTCATAGATTTCCGTGACGGTTCCGACGGTGGATCGAGGGTTGTTCGAGGTCGTCTTCTGGTCGATGGAAATGGCCGGAGAAAGACCTTCAATCAGTTCGACATCCGGTTTGTCCACGCCTCCGAGAAACTGTCTTGCATAAGCAGAAAGAGACTCGACATAGCGGCGCTGTCCTTCTGCATAGATCGTATCAAAGGCAAGACTTGTCTTGCCGCTGCCGGAAAGTCCGGTCATGACTACCAGCTTGTTGCGCGGAATATCGAGACTGATATTCTTCAGATTGTTCTCGCGGGCTCCGCGGATGATGATTTTATCCTGTTCCATCTGATGCCTCCCATCAGTATCTGATTGATTATAATGACACATTCCATAAAAATCCTGCATGACGCATGCAGGATCTGATTATTCTTTCTTTTTCGCTTCTGATGCCAGATCTTCAAGCATCGTCCAGGCTTCTCTTGGCGATAGGTCGTCCGGATTCACGTCTCTGAGTTTCTTCAGGATGTCTTCGGCGGTCGGATCTTCTTTCTTCATTTCCACGAGCTGATAGCTCTGCTGCACGACGCGCTTCTTGGATTCGAGTTCTTTCTGCAGCCCGCGGGCACGTTCCAGGACGGCATCCGGAAGACCGGCGAGTCTTGCAACGTTGATGCCGTAGGAACGATCTGCTGCCCCATCGCGGATCTTATAGAGGAACGTGACTTTGTCGTTTTCCTCTTTGACGACGACGTGCACGTTGCGCACGCAGCCGATGGAGTCAGTCAGCGTCGTGAGCTCATGGTAGTGGGTGGAGAATAAGGTCTTGGCATGGATGCATGCCGCAATGTATTCGATCATTGCCTGGGCCAGGGCCATGCCGTCATAAGTGGAAGTTCCGCGCCCGATCTCATCGAAGAGAATCAGGGAATGCGAGGTCGCTTCCTGAAGGGCGCGGTTGGCTTCCGTCATCTCCACCATAAAGGTAGACTGACCGGAGAGAATATCATCGCTGGCGCCGATCCGGGTGAAGATGCGGTCGAATACTGGCATCCGGCAGGACTTTGCCGGAACATAGCAGCCCATTTGCGCCATGATGATGATCAGTGCGGTCTGACGCATGTAGGTGGATTTACCGCCCATGTTCGGTCCGGTAATCAGCAGGATGGATTCATCCTTGTTCATCTCCACGCTGTTGGCGACGTATTTGGGATCTTTCATCATCTCGTCGAGAATCGGATGTCTGCCGCTTTCGATCTTCAGTTCGTCATCGGTGAATTCCGGTCTGACATAGCCATAGCGGGAAGAGATCTCTGCCAGTGCTGCATAGCAGTCGATTTCCGCAAGGACGATGGAGAGCTTCTGCAGCTTGGCAAGCGACTTGCGGATTTCTGCGGTCAGTTCGGCAAACAGCTGTTTCTCGATGCGGATGGCATTTTCTTCGGCATGCAGAATCATGTCTTCTTTTTCCTTGAGCTGCGGGGAGATGAAGCGTTCATTGCCGACCAGCGTCTGCTTGCGGACATAGCCCCATTCTTCCTTGACCTGGGCTGCGGCTGCCTTGGAGATCTCGATATAGTAGCCGAATACTTTGTTGTATCCGATCTTCAGGGTCTTGATGCCGGTGCGTTCCCGTTCTTCCGCTTCCATGCGGCTGATGAATTCGCGGCCGTTTCGCTGAATGGTTCTGGCTTCATCAAGCTCCTTGCTGTAGCCGTCCCGGAACATGCCGCCTTCGCTGGTCAGCACCGGCGGGTTTTCAACAAAGGCCCCGTCCAGTTTCTTTGCCAGATCGCTCAGCGGATCGACGGAACGGCAGAAGTCGAACTCCGTGGAATCTGCTGCCGCAAGAATCTCCGGCACCTGATTCAGCGTCTTGCTGAGGCGCAGGCAGTCGATGGCATTGGCGCTGTTCATCGCAATTCTCGTGATGAGGCGCTGAAGGTCATAGATCTGACCGAGATGATCGCGGAGGTTCTGACGGTTCATGAAGTGCTTCTTCAGGTATTCCAGACGGTCATAGCGCTTTTCAATCTCAGCCTGATTGACTAATGGCTTCTCAATCCACTTCTTCAATAGACGGGAACCCATGGAAGAACGGCATACATCCAGAAAGGTCCAGAGCGTCTGGCCCTTGCTCTGACGATGCAGGGATTCGATCAGCTCCAGGTTCTGCTGGGTGCTGAAGTCCATATAAAGGATGCTGTTCTCATCTTCAATGGATACGGTCTGCAGATGAGCCAGCATGTGTTTCTGGGTCGCTTCAAGATAATTCAGCATCCGCCCGTAGGCGATCCGGTCCGGATCTCTGGTCAGGTTCTCGCAGAGCGGAAGATATTCTTCCCGGATCTCTGTCTCATCGCAGTAGGAAATCACGATCTGCATTTCCCTCAGCATCCGGATTACCCGATTATCAAAGTCTTTTCTGACAACAATTTCCCGGGCATTATTTTTCAGGAGGTTCTGGGCAAGGGCAGAAGAAGTATGAGCGACATTCTCGACGAAGTTCTCGCCGGTGCTGACTTCGGCCATGACGACGGAATAGCCGTAGCCATAGTCTTCTACAGACGCCAGATAGACAGACTCCTTCTCATCGCCGATCTCATCGATGACAGTTCCCGGCGTGATGACGCGGATGACATCGCGTTCCACGAGGCCGACTGCTTCTTTCGGGTCCTGCATCTGCTCGACGATCGCGATCTTGTATCCGCGCTGCACGAGTCTCTGGATATAGGATCCGACCGCATGATGCGGAACTCCGCACATCGGAACCCGGTCTTTCACGCCGGCATTCTTGCCTGTCAGGACCAGGTCCAGCTCTCTGCTGGCGGTCTTGGCATCATCGAAGAACATCTCATAGAAATCGCCGATCCGGTAGAATACCAGAGCATCCGGGTAATTCTCCTTCACTTTGAGATACTGCTGCATCATCGGGGTATAAGTTTCTGTCTTTTCTGCCATGTTGTCTTTTCCAGCTTTTTGCGTGTTTCATTATATCAGAGCAATGAGAGAAGAAAAAAAGATCCGTGCGCGCGCACAGATCTATGGATTTCATGATTAGGTTCAGTCGCTGTATCCGCCCTGAACAACCTGAATGTGATCGCTGTCTTCGTCGCTCTTGACGCTGGCTGTCTGCCTGGTTTCATAGACGATGGAGCCATCATCTGCCTTCTCATCCGAGACAAGCTCGATGCCGACGATATTGCCCTTCAGGTATTCATAGTTATTGAAGTTGCCGCTCGATGCAAGTCCGTTCGTGCCGCCGAAGTAGCTCGTTGCGATATCGGAGTCGATGACGAATTCCAGCACGCTGCCATTGGAATTGGCTGTCCATCCGTCGCTGGCATCGACCGCTGCTTTCGCATCAACCTTCACGACCGGAATCGTGATGCCAGTATCGAGTTCAAAGTAATAACGCGTACCGATATCCCCGAAGTTGTATCCGAGGGCGACCCCGATGAAGCCGTCTTCATCATACAGGAGGCCTGTCGTCTGATCGACGGTCATATGGTTGTGAATATACTGATACTGTGCACTGCCGACGGCCGTGATGCCGCGGTAGTCCTCATAGGTCTTGATGGAGCTGCTGCTGGCGACTTCAATCGGTGTAGATTTGAATTCTTTATAATAGTTCTGCAATTTTGCCAGGCTGAAGGAGCTGCTGGTAAAGCCGGCGGAACTGATATAAATAAGTGCACTTCCAAGCACTCCTGCAATCTGTTTCATCATCTTCATAATCAGTGTTCACGGTTTATTTTACCATCCGGAAAAGGTCTGTCAATGAACCGGGAATTAGTTGGATTTCTAACTATTTTCATTTTCTTCTATTATTTTCATTTGTTACATAGGGTATTTATAGGCATGAACCATGCATGTTTCTGCGATTTCTCCGGATTTCTGTTGACAGAAGGTTCTGTTCTAAATATATTTCTGTACTAGTACACTAATACAGTAAGTGCTGCGAGGAGAAACTTGAAATGACAGATATTTCTATGAACGCTGAGACAGGAAAAAAGGGACTGACCAGCTTTGATCTGAAGCTGATTGCGCTGATCCTGATGACCCTGGATCATATCGGATATTACTGGGGCTATGTGCTTCCGGTTCCGGAATGGTTCCGGATGGCGGGCAGACTGTCTGCGCCGATCTTTCTGTTTGTGCATGGCTGCGGCATGCATTATACCCATGACCGGAAGAAGATGATGCTGAGGCTGTATGTGCTCGGAGCCAGCATGGAGGTCGTGAACGGGCTGATATCAGATCATTTTGCGGCGAATACCAGCATTCCGTTTCTGGACAATGGCATCTTCCAGACCTTCTTTCTGATCACCTGGGAAGTATCCTGGGCAGAGCGCTTCGTCTCGGAAAAGAAGCAGAGAGATGCTCACCGGGGAATCAGTCTTCTGATGACCCTTCTGCCATGGCTTCTCGGAGCAGGGATTCTTCTTCTGCTTGGAAATCCGGCCATCTATGATACCGGGTGGTTCACCCCTGCTCTGAGACTGGTGCTGACGTTTTTCCCGACGCCGTTTCTGACCGAGGGAGGCGTGATGTGGATTCTGCTCGGCATCGGGTTCTACCTCACCTTCGGAAGCCGGAAGAAGACCGCATGGTTCTACGTGATTTTCTGCGGTCTCTATATCGCCTATCTGATTGTGTCCGGGACATTCCAGACGAACAATCAGTGGATGATGATCTTCGCGCTGATCCCGATTCTGCTTTACAGCGGAAAGAAAGGCAGAGGAATGAAGTACTTCTTCTATCTCTATTATCCCCTTCATGTGTATGCGATCTATCTGATCGGGGTTCTGTTCCTTTCCTGAAGAAAGTACGGGTGTGCAGGTGGGTGATGATCTTCCGGTTGCGGTATACTGTCTGCAGAAAGGAACTTCATCATGCTTGATCTCTGTCTGCTGGGATGCGGGGGCACAAAGCCGCTTCCCGGAAGGTGGCTTACTTCTTTATATATCCGATACAATGGGCACGGCATTCTGATTGACTGCGGGGAAGGGACCCAGATTGCGATGGCTTCTGCCGGCATCAGTCCGCATGATATCGATCTGATCCTGATCACGCATTACCATGGCGATCATATTCTCGGACTCCCGGGACTGCTGATGTCGATGGGCATGTCCGGGCGGACTGCTCCGGTTACCATTGCCGGGCCGAAGCGGCTCACGGAAGTCGTGAACAGCTTATGCATTGTCGCTGGTTTCCCGTTTGATCTGAGCGGCATTGAGCTTTCCGGCAATTCTGCTTCGTTTGATTTCGAAAAAGATTCCCCGCTTCATATTCATGCGTTTGCGGTTCATCACAGCGTTCCCTGCTACGGGTATTCCCTGGCTCTGGACCGGGCTGGAAAATTCGATGCAGCAAAGGCTGCTGCCCTGCAGATTCCGCTGAAGTTCTGGAATATCCTGCAGAAAGGAACTTCTGTTACCGAAGATGGGAAGACATTTACCCCGGATCAGGTGATGGGCAGTGCAAGAAGAGGACTGAAAGTAACTTACTGCACGGATACGACCGTATGCGATTCGATCGTTCTGGCTGCGAAGGGTTCTGACCTCTTCATCTGCGAAGGCATGTATGCCGATGCAGAGAGAGCGGAGGCTGCGGAGATCAAGAAGCATATGGTATTCACGCAGGCTGCCCAGCTGGCGAAAGAGGCAGGCGTGAAGAAGCTCTGGCTGACGCACTTCAGTCCGGCGGAGTCGCATCCGGAGGAAGGCCTGGAAGCAGCGAGAGCAATCTTCCCGGAAACGGAGCTTGGCGAGAATGGAAAGAAGATCACGCTGAACTTCAGGGATGAAACAGAATAAGGATGGCACATCACCATCCTCGTCATCTTATGCATGCATGAAAAAAACAGAGTCAGGTTTAAGCCCGGCTCTGTTTTTCTGTCTTCAGATCAATTACTTGACGTTAGCGAAGTACTTGATGGTACGAACCATCTGAGAAGTGTAGGAGTTCTCATTGTCATACCAGGAGACGACCTGTACTTCATAGGTGTTGTCGTCGATCTTCAGAACCATGGTCTGAGTAGCATCGAAGATGGAACCATGGGTCTCATCGATGATATCGGAAGAAACGATATCCTCTTCGTTGTAAGCGAAGGAGTCAGAAGCAGCAGCCTTCATAGCAGCGTTGATCTTATCTGCAGTGACATCCTGTCCCTTGACAACTGCGAACAGCAGAGTGGTGGATCCTGTAGGGGTCGGTACACGCTGAGCAGCGCCGATCAGCTTGCCATCGAGTTCCGGAAGAACCAGACCGATTGCCTTAGCTGCACCGGAGGAAGCCGGAACAATGTTGCATGCTGCAGCACGGGAACGACGGAGGTTGCCCTTTCTCTGCGGTCCATCAAGAACCATCTGATCGCCGGTGTAAGCGTGAACGGTGCACATAATGCCGGACTGAATCGGATATGTGTCGTTGAGAGTCTTAGCCATCGGAGCCAGGCAGTTCGTGGTGCAGGAAGCTGCGGAGATGATCTTGTCCTCAGCAGTCAGTGTCTTTTCGTTGACGCTGTAAACGATGGTCTTCAGATCCTTTCCTGCAGGAGCGGAAATGACAACCTTCTTAGCGCCAGCATTGATGTGAGCCATGGACTTCTCCTTGGAGGTATAGAAGCCAGTGCACTCCAGAACTACATCGATGTCCAGCTTGCCCCAAGGCAGGTTAGCAGCATCCTTTTCCTTGTAGATGGTGATTTCCTTGCCGTCTACTGTAATTGTACCCTTCTCATCGTCAGCGGAAATCTCATGGTCCCACTTGCCGTGAGTTGTGTCATGCTTCAGCAGATAAGCCAGCATGGAAGGTGTGGTCAGATCGTTGATTGCAACAACCTCATAACCTTCGGAGACAAACATCTGTCTGAAAGCAAGACGACCGATACGTCCAAAACCGTTAATCGCAACTCTTACATCTGTCATGTCAGTATTTATGACCTCCTCTATGTTGCAAAGAAATTATAAGGTTAAGGCATGGGATAGTCAATTGTGAAAACCTGCATAATCAATGGACATTTCCGGGTTTTCAAGTACTTTCGGAAAGGAAAAGCCCGGTCTGCTGCGGATCGGGCTCAGATCACATGGACTCGCTGAGGTTAAGCGGCTTCCGGCTCAGGGCAAAGGCATCCTGAACGGTCTTCACGTCAGCATTGAAGAGTCGTGAGAAGAGTTCCGGGTCATTCAGCCTGGCCAGCGTGGAAGGATAATCTTCGTGGGCCGCATTCGGGAACAGCGAAGAGAGATTCTCTGCTTTCGAAGTATGCAGATGCACGGAAGAACGTTCCTGCAGAGCAGCGTTGAGCACTTTGTTCAGCGCGATGGAATTCAGGTATACGCATTCTTCGACCACTGCCTCGCGGCCGCGGATCAGGATCGCAGCATAGCCCTGGATGACATTTCTGGCATCGTAGTAGGCGACGATCTTGCCGCCGCGGGCATTGATTTCTTTCTTGTAGCGAACGAAGTATTCCAGGTCTCTTGCATAGAAGCCGTTGAAGCGGCGGATGTAGGCGCTGTATACCCGCAGCATATCCAATGGCGATGGTTCAAAAGCACAGCCGAAGTTCGTGATGCGCTTGACATCTTCCCGGGTAAGCAGGTAATCCGTACGCCAGGCAACTGGTTCAAAGCCCCACTGACTGCCGTTCTTGTTCTGATCGGCGGGCATCAGGGTGATGAGTTCGGTATGCGAGCATGCATCGATGACGGTTTCCATCAGATCATGCATGATACCCTGGTTCCGGAAATCCGGAAGCGTGCAGGCCCGGCTGATCATGCTTTCCTGTAGCACTCTGCCGTTGAAGATCACCGCATGCGGAATGCGCATGACGGATCCTGCTACTCTGCCGTTCTCCACATCAGCATAGGCATATTCCGGGCGGAACACATTGCGGAAGAAGTAGTCCGTGAAGCGCGGATCTTCCAGCGTGAAGCTCTTTTTCCAGCAATCGCGGATGCCGCCGGTGAGCGATGGATTTCCCTGTTCAATCATGATCTGAATCCTCTTTTTGCTCCGTATATTCCGCATCTATGATATCACTCTGCTGCATGCGGTCGGTCTGGGAGCGAAACAGATCATCCTGCCATGAAGAAATATCATTGTCCCTCATCATCTTTTTCGCTTCTTCCTCTGCGTTTTTCGTCATGCGGCGGGTCTGCAGGACACGGAGTGCGATCAGAGCTGCCCCGATCAGCAGAACTGGCCAGAGGTAGCGGACTGCAAAACAAGTCACAGCAACCAGGACGGCAATATAGAGAATGCGGTAGAGCGTGCTCCGGTTCGGATTCATAGGGTCTGTTCTCCCTTCTCTTTTTCAGCGAGTTCATGAAGCTTCACGAAGCGGTGCTTCATGCCTGATTTGGATACGACGATTCCAGTCATGGACCGGTATTTCTCAGCCAGCTCGTTCAGAGTGGCTTCGGGGTTTTCCTTGCGCAGCTGGACGATGTCACGGATCTTCGGATCCAGGGAAGTGATCTTTCCTGCTTCCTCGAGGACCCTGATGTCCTCGAGCTGACTGTTGGCAGCTTTCATGGACTTCACTTCATTGGCGACGTCGACGTTGTTGAGCCGCTGCACGTTGTTGGCGAAGTCTCTGGAAATCCGTTCATTCTCGAATTCGAGCAGACATTGTTCAGCGCCGATGCAGCGCAGAAAGTCGGCGATCTTCTCGGCTGCTTTGACATAGACGACATATTTGCCGCGGCGTTCGACCTGGCGGGCATTGATGTAGAACCTCGACAGCAGCTCAATGAGAAAGCCGGCATGGGCTTCGTTGGCGGCTTTGATTTCCAGGTGGTAGTTCGTGGTGCCGGGGCTGTTGACGCTGCCGTCGGCCATGAAGGCCCCGGCCAGATAAGCCCGGGCACACGAATCCTTCTGAACGATCTTCTGCAGCGGCTTGTCGAGCAGGCCTCTTGCAGAGTAGATGCCGAGGTCTTTGAGAATCTGCGTCACGTTGCCGTATACCCGGAGGTTGTAGATCAGATTCTTGTTCAGGTTCATTCTTCTGCGCACGCCTGGTTCGATATCGACGTCCCAGCATTCTTTCATCATCCGGAAGATAGCTCTGGAGACAGCGGCGTTTTCAGTCGTGACCAGAATGCACATGCCCTGACTGGAGATGGAGAGCGAGGAAGTCATCTGAATCAGCGCAGAAAGTTCTGCGCGTTCTTCATCGCCTGTGATTCTGCGCAGGGATACTTCCTGCTTTACATCCTGGGTAAATGACATCAGTCTTCTCTCTTTTTATCTTTCAGTGATTCTACTGCTTTCTGTATTTTAACCGGATCATGGCGGATCAGGCCATCATCAAATCGCAGCATATGACGCCGGTAGATCTTGTAGGGATGCTTGCGGGAACGGATTTTCACCGGGGTGCTTCCCTGTTTCTCGTAGCGTTCGATGCTTTCTTCAGGCAGCTTGTCGCTGGCATATAGTACGGCATCAACCGGAGCCCCGTGGTCCAGCAGGGCTTGCACATGGTCTTCGAGGCTGTAGCCGTCGGTTTCGCCTGGCTGGGTCATGGCATTGCAGCAGTAGATCCGGTTGGCTTTCGTTTCTTTCAGGGCTTCCTGGATTTCCGGAATGATCACATTCGGAAGGATGCTCGTATAGACCGAGCCGATGCCGTACAGAATCAGATCTGCTTTCCGGATCGCTTCGACTGCTTCCGGAGTTGCGGTGACTTTCTTGTCATAGAAGACCTTCCGGATATGGTTGCTCACATCCGGAATGTTGGCTTCGCCTTTGACGATGACGCCGTCATCCATGCGTGCATAGAGAGAGATGACTTCGGTGGTGGCAGGAATGATTGTGCCTCTGACATTCAGGACCTTGCCGATCATCTGGATCGCTTCCATGAAGGAACCGCACTGCTGGGTGAGGGCAGTCAGAATCAGGTTGCCGAGATTATGTCCCTGCACGTCTTCGCCGGTTCCGTCCGGATCTTCAAAGCGATAGTTCATGAGATTGGTGAGCAGGGTCTCGGATTCTGCCAGAGCGGTCATGACATTGCGGATATCGCCCATGGCGGGAATATGAAACTGCCGTCTCAGACGGCCGGTGCTGCCGCCGTCATCTGCGACGGTGACGATTGCGGTGATATCCGCATTGCGGATGTTCTTGACCCCGCGGCAGATCGTGGACTGGCCATGGCCGCCGCCGATGATGACAATGCGTTTCTTCTTACTCATTTACGGTTATCCATTTCTTTTCATCCCGGTGCTGCTTATAGGAATGATAGGTATTTCTGTAGTGATCATAAAGGAAGTTGGTGATCGCAACGGAGCGATGCTGGCCGCCAGTGCAGCCGATGGCTACCGTGAAATGGTTCTTTCCCTCTTTGACATATTCCTTGAAGGAATAGTCCATGAAGGAAAGCAGGCGCTTCAGGAATTCCTTCGTTTCTGGTTTCTCCATGACATAGTCATAGACGCATTTGTCATTGCCGGAATATGGTCTGAGTTCCGGAACCCAGAACGGGTTGGGCAGGAAGCGGACATCGATCATCAGATCGGCATCCATCGGAACCCCGTATTTGTAGCCGAAGGAAATAAAGGAAATGGAAAACGAAGGAGCTGCACCCTTGGCAAAATACTGGTTCAGCGTATTCTTCATTTCCTTTTCGGTCAGGAATGAGGTGTCGATGGTGACAAACGAATTATTGATGACCTTGCTGAGCATCGTACGCTCTACGCCGATGGCTTCTTCCAGTGTGTTTGCCGTATTGCTCAGCAGCATCGGATGGGTTCTGCGGGTGCTCTTGTAGCGGTGGATCAGCACGGTATCGCTGGCATCCAGAAACAGCACGCGCACCTCGATGCCTTCTCCTTTGATGCCTCTGAGAAAAGCCGGAAAGTCTTCTGCCGAAGTCGATAACGCAATATAGCTGTAGCGGGGATCGGTGCTGTTTTCGATCATATCGACCAGAAGGCTCAGCAGCTGCACAGGAAAATTATCGATGATGTGGTAGCCCATATCCTCGAGAATCCGGGTAGCAGTGCTTTTTCCGGCGCCGCTCATGCCGCTGACCAGAATGACGCGTTTCGTCTTTTCCATAACTGTCCTTCGCTCTTCAGAAGTATTCTAGCACAAGCACATTCACCTGACCGGAATAGAAGAAATGCACCCCGCGCAGAGGTGCATCGATTCAGAATGATTCTGTTTCTTCAGACGGCTTCACATTGATTGTGAAGTCAAAGTCTTCTTTTCTCAGCTCGCTGAGATTATCACCCGGGTGTTTCACGAGGCGTTCGGACTGCTTCAGAATTGCTTTCTCTACCGTATTGCGGGCCAGGCGTCCGTTGCCTGCTTCGGCAGCGTTGATGGACTGTACTTCATTGAAGAAATCCAGCAATGGCTGTCTGGCATCTTCGGTGATCGTGAAGCCCTTGCTGTCAGCCTGGATCTCAGCGATCTTCAGCAGCTCTTCTCCCGTATAGTCCGGGAAATCAATGATGTTCGGGAAGCGGCTGCGCAGACCGCTGTTGGCTTCGAGGAACGTGGACATCTCTTTCTTGTAGCCAGCCAGGATCACGATCAGATTCTCGCGGTTGTCTTCCATGGCTTTGACAATCGTATCGATTGCTTCAAGTCCGAACGAATCATCCTTGCCGCGGTACAGCGAATATGCTTCATCGATGAAGAGCACGCCGCCTAAGGCACTGCGGATAACTGACATCGTCTGCGGAGCCGTCTGGCCGACATACTGAGCAACCAGATCCTTGCGGGTCACTTCGACCAGTTGGCCCTGGCTCAGCGCGCCGATGGCTTTCATGTAGCGGCTGATCAGGCGGGCAATGGTCGTCTTGCCGGTGCCCGGGTTGCCGGTGAAGATCATATGCTTGGAGACTTCCGAAGTCTTTAAGCCCTGCTGCCTGCGCAGTTCCTGGACCTGCAGATGAGCCTGCAGAGAACGGATGTACTCCTTGATCGGCTCCAGGCCGACAATCGCATCCAGTTCCTTGTTGACGGCAGCGATCTCTTCGCTGCTTGTCTTCGAGCGGGAAAGCTTTGCTGCCTTGCCGGAAATCAGAGCCGCAGGAGCGTCGTCCCGAATGGTTAATACTGCACTTTCTCCCGGATACTTTCCGGAAAGAGATGCTTCCGAGAGAGAGATGTAATAATCCTCGAACATGCCCATGATTGCATCTGCGCCGCGGCTCTTGTCGTAATGGGCAATCACCCATTCTCCGAAGGAGTCTTCGGCAGTCAGGGACAGCTTCAGATTCTTCTTCGCTTTGTCGGTGAGATTCTTCAGGCACAGGCTGACATACTCCTTCGCATCTGCCTCGGTCATCGCGGTAAATGAAATGATATCGAGCACATGATAGAGGAAGTCTGCGCCGAAGGCATCCTGAGCTGCTTTGACTCCGCGGGTGGTGAGGAAGACCAGATATTTTCCTTCTGCTGAGAAGGAATCAATCGCCTTCTTCACCAAGCCTGTCTGCGTTTCCACGAGAATTCCTTTATTCAGCACATAGCGCTTGGTCAGGATGCACTTGCCATCTACAGCAAGGGCTCTGACATAGTCGCGGAATTTCGGATAGGCACTCTCGAAGTTCTCGAAGCAGATGATGGCGCTCTTCGAAGAAAGACTCTGATACAGATCCTGCAAGAAGATCGGTTCCTGGGCACTGCCGGTATAGAGGCTGAGATCCAGCGTGCGGACTTCATTGCTTTCAATGGCTTGATGCTGGTACATGGATTCTGCCATCTGGCGGATCATCGTATGGCGGCCGCTGCCGACCGGTCCGGTGACGAGGATGACATTCTTCGGCTTGCCTGGTTCCTCGCCCATGACATAAGGGCGGCGGAAGGCTGTACAGGCAGCGTGGAGGGCATCGTCCTGGCCGACGACTGCCGCATCGAGTTCGTGATAGATCTCCGTGAATACCTTCTCGCTGTCGAGGTTCTTCACCGGCATCCTCGCGTTTACTTCTTCATTGCTCAGATGATATTCTTCCTGCATGTCTTTCTGCATCTGTTCCATGTCCTTGCTGGTATAGCCGGGTTTTGCAGAAAGTCCATTCTGCCTGGAAAGCTCATCGAGCTCCTTCTGCTGGCCATTCAGCACCTTGCGCAGCTGCGCAAAGGCATCGTCTGCGTATCTCAGCATGTCATTGGTCGTATCGGCCGCACTGTTCAGCATGGACGCGAGTGCGGAAGAAGATTCCGGCTCGGTTTTCTGACCGCTTCCCGTGGTCAGGGTAATAGGTTCCTGATCTGTGGTCTGGCTGTTCTTCCGTTTCTCGAGGATTTCCCGCATCAGCCTGGCTTTCTCTTCGTCTTTTGTCTCCCTGCTCATATCTGCTCCTTAACTGCCGGTACGTTCTTTGCGCATTGCCTGCTGAATATCATCGTCTGCGGTCATGCCGTCTTTCCTGAGCATGGCTTCCAGGGTTGACATATCAGCGGAAAGATTGATGGAATCGCTCTCGGACATGCTCGGAATCAGATGATCCCGCATGGCCGCATTGATATGGCCGATGGTCTTCTTGAGGTTCTCTTCGTTTTCCTTGTAGTTCGCATCTGTCTCCACGTGCTGAAGCGTCTTGTACTGGTTCAGGATCTCAACCAGGTACGGAAGATACGTCTTGTACAGCTTGTTGAGACGCGGCTTCTGATCCGGGAAGCGTTTCTCAAGATCGCTAAGCTGCTTCAGAAGAGAAGTCGTTTCATACAGAGAGTTGGAAATCTCTTCATCCGGAATGGCATCATTCAGATCATTGATGGTTTCCCGGAAGGATTCTGCATCGCTCAAAGCTGCCGATCCTGCTTTCTTCGCATTCTGCTGAGGCTTCGGTTCCTCTTTCATTGTTTCGGTGCGTTCCGTGTATTCTGCATCTACCACATCCGGATTGCGGACTTTTCCGTCTTCTTTTGCGGCAGCCAGAAGGCTGTCAAACATCTCATTGTAAAGCGCCGGATATTTCTGGCGGAAGCTGGCGACCGAACGAAAATAATGTCCGTCGCAGTCTGTTTCCAGGGCATCCAGGTTCGTGAACCGCTCGCTTTTCATCGTCAGCGTGATCGTATGGCCGCCGGAAGTAGAAACCCGGACCGGATTGATGCCATTCCGATACTGCTTCAGAAGCCAGGAATTTACCCATGCCTTCTGGTCGGAAGAATGAGAAGAATCAGACATGCCATAGCGTCTGACGGTACTCCTTCTTCCAGAAGCGCGGGGATTCGTATGCGTGTTTGTTTCGCTGCTTTTCACGGATCTGTAGAGCAGATAGCCGACGACCGCCGCAATGGCAAGAAGAAATAAAGTAGCGAAGGCATCTGAATTAGCAAAAAAGATAAAAAACAGGAAGACCCACCAGAAATTTCCTGAAGACCTACGTCTCATCGCTGCACCTCGTGGCTTTGATTATAGCATAAGGAATAGGTGCTGAATCCTGCCAGATCAGAGCGATCTTGTGTGCACAGTACTCCACCGGGTTCTTTGCCTGATCAAAGATCAGCTATAATGAGGTCATGAAGACAATTCTCTGCAGTTCTTATCAGAAAGATCAGATTTATCATGAGCTCGCAAAGAAGAATCAAGGCATCGTGACCGATATCCGGATGGTTTCTCTCTCTGACCTCATGAAGACAGAAGGAGAAGAGAACCGGGCCGCCGCCTTATTCTCTGCTGCGCGCCTGCTTCAGGAGCATGCCTCCGAGTTTCCGCTGTTCCGGAACATGTTTGCTTTTCCTGCCTTTTCAGAAGAGGTTGTATCCTTTGCCCGCCAGCTTGCCCTGTACCAGATTCCGGTCGAGGACCTTCCGAAGCGGAATCCTTCCGAAGCAGAGCTTTCCCGCATCCTGGCTCTGATCATGCGTCTTCCGATGAAGGAGAAGGAATATGGAAAGAATCGGAAACAATACCTGGAACAGATTTCCGCGATTGAGAATCTTTCTCTGTATCCTGCGTTTGAGACAGACTATTTCAGCTATGCCTTCCGCAGGGATCTGAAACAGAGTGGCATTCCGGTCGTGAAAGAAGAGCAGCCTTCTCCTTCCCTTTCTCTCTGCTATGCACTCAATGCCCGCCAGGAACTGGAATCCATTGCCCAGGATATCTGCCGGAAGAATGTGTCATGCACGATCATCCTGGCATCTTACAGCACGCAGCTGCCTGTGCTGAAGCAGGTATTCATGCGATACGGCATTCCATGGTCAGCTGTGAAGGAAAATACGGAACTTCATATTCCGAAGATCTTTGCGGCGGCTGCCCGCTTTGCATGGAAGAAAGATGTTTCTTCTCTCCTGGAGATGTTCCGGATTGATGCGTTCCCTTCGTTCTGCCCGGATTCTCTTTATCCATTCCTGAGACAGACCATGACAGATCCGGAAGCACCCAGTGGCATTGCAGAAGCTCTGCAGAACAGTCCCCTTTCGAAAGACGCTCCTTACTACGCAGACAAGCAGAAGCAGGTTGCTGCATATTTCAGAACGATTGAGGAAGAACTGCAGCTGCTGAAGCAGGCGGACAGCCCGAAAGAGATACTGAAAGCTGCTTATGCGGTCATGAAGAGAAGTCTGTTTCTGAACAGCAGCCCGGAGCTGCAGGCTGCCCGTTCGATCATGGAGCTTCTGCAGGAAGTGCTTCCGGATGTTCAGAGCGAAGCAGATCTGTCGTTTGTCATTGAACTCATGGAATCCATCCAGGATTCGGAATCCGGAAAGCCGCAGGATTTCTGCATGGTCACGGATCAGACGCATCCGGTCCGGATTGCCGAGAATACGTACGTGGCAGGATGTTCCGGGCAGAACTGGCCGGGATTTCCGGTGTGCAAGGGTCTGTTCGATGAATCGTATGTGAGCTGCCTGAAGCAGTATCCGTCCATGGAGCAGCGGCATGATGCCTACAGCAGCCAGCTGGAATGGGTCATGCACAGTGCCAGAGAACATGTGTATTTCTCCTGCCCGACCAATGATTACCAGGGCAGAGGCATCGAGCTGGCGTTTGAGATTGAATCCATGTTTCCCAAGCACAGTGCACTCAGATGGAAGCTTGAAGTTCTGAAGCCGGCACAGGCTGGTAAGCATGAGCTGAGTCCGGATACTGCAGCCGCGCTGTTTGAACAAGACGGGAAAATCCATGGATCGATTTCTTCGATTGAGCGCTGGTTTGCATGTCCGTATTCTTATTTCATTGAGAGCGGGCTGAAGGTCAGACCGTTAAGGCTGACGGATCGTGATTCGGCAGGAACCGGAACGATTCAGCATGCGGTGCTGGAGCATTCCGTGAAGCGATACGGGAAGAACTATGCAGAGATCTCAGAAGAAGAGATTGCGCAGATTCTGCATCCGTATTATGAAGCACTGAAGACTGCATATCCGCATTCCGAAGAAGAACTCAGTCTGAGTGAAGCTCGCATGATGGAAAATCTGAAGCAGTCATTCTGCTTCCTGAAAGACATGGAAGCCAATACCAGCTATGTGCCCGCAGAAGAAGAACATGCCTTTGCGGATGAGATTATTCCGGACATCGAGCTGCGCGGGATCATCGATCGTATCGATACATGCGGAAACCTGATGCGGATCGTCGACTACAAGTCTTCTGACAAAACGCTGAACGAGAAGAAGGTCAAAGCAGGAATGCAGCTGCAGCTGCTGACATATCTCATCATTGCCAGAAAATACCGGCATCAGATTCCTGGCGGGGCTTATTATTTCTCGCTGAAGCCTTGCACGTATCCGCTCTCTGCTGCCAAGCTCTCCCGAGGAGCCATCACGGAGACGATGATGGATGAAGAATCGCTGAAGAAGCAGTTTCTCAATGTGCGCAGGATGGCTGGATGGACGTTTGACAGAGAACATCTGACAGAGCTTGATGCGTCAGAGACGCATATCGTATCCGGAACGAAGACGTTCTATGACTTCGGCCTGAGTGAGAAATGCATGGAAGAGGTATATGACTATTTCAGGAACCATCTGCTGGATGGCTCGATCGAGCTGTCGCCGGCAGAGAATGCATGCATGTTCTGCAGGTATCGGTGCATCTGCAGGTTCCAGGGAGATTTCAGAGTCCCGGTTCCGCTGGTCATGCAGGATACGGAGCTGAAGATCGGAAAGGAGAATGGCTGAGATGGCGTTTGATGAACAGCAGTCGGAAGCGATTGCCACGACTGGTACCAGTATCCTGGTCTCGGCCAGTGCCGGTGCCGGAAAGACCGGTGTTCTGGTTGCACGGCTTCTGAAGCGGTGCACGGAAGATCATGTTCCCCTTTCGAGAATCCTTGCCCTGACGTTCACATCTGCGGCGGCTGCCGAGATGAAGAAGCGGCTTGCGGCAGGGCTGCACGAAAAGGCACAGAAGGAAACGGATCCGGAACAGAATGCATATCTGAATCAGCAGCTGGTGGAACTGGAGAATGCCAGCATCACGACGATTGACAGCTACTGTCTCTCCATCATCAGGAAATATTACAGCGTGATCGGTCTTGATCCGGCAACGGCTGCGAATATTCTTTCGGAAGGAACGAAGACTTCGATGGAGCAGGAAGCCTGGACGTCCGCGCTGAAAGAATATGATCATGCACATCATGAAGAACTGCTGACGATGCTGAAGGCGTTCAGCCCGCGCAGTGAAGATTATGAGGAGCTGCATGGCATCGTGAATACGCTGTGTGCACATGCGGACTCAAGTATTGATCCGGATGAATGGTTTCATCATGCGGCGATGTCTTATACGCCAGTCACGAAGTTCCAAGACTTCCCGGAAGGAATTCTTGATTTCTTCTTCGATCAGTGGAAGCAGGATTGTCTCAGCATTCAGGATGACCTGAATGTCATGAGCCGGACAGCACTGGATTCTGAAAAAGTGAAACCGGAGCTCATTGATGAAAAGCGCAATGCCCTGGAAGCCTGCATGCAGGAACTGGATCATCGCAATTACAGCGGCTTCTGTCTCCGGCTCGATGAGCTGGCAGCGAGAAAGACGACTGCCGATAAAAAGGCAGAGAAATATACCGCAGCAAGGGATCATATGGAAGCGACGCTCAAGGAGATGATTTCTCTCCGGTATGATGAGAAGACATTCATCCAGGATGCGGCGCAGATGGATCCGATCTGTCACAGTCTCTGCGAGCTGGCTGAGCTTTCTCATCAGAAGTTTGCAGAGATCAAGAGATATCATGCGTGCATGGATTTCTCCGATATGGAGAGATTCGCGCTGAATATCCTGGAAGCCAATGATGGTGCAGCTGCTTCTGCCATCCGGGATTCCTTGGATGAGATCATGATCGATGAGTTCCAGGATACGAGTGAGCTGCAGAATCTGATCCTCGAGAAGATTGCGAAACCGGATAATGTGTTCCGGGTCGGCGATGTGAAACAGTCGATCTACCGGTTCCGTCAGGCAAAGCCGGAGCTGATGCGGGGCCTCATGGAGAAGCCGGAGATCAGAAGAATCACGTTAAGACATAATTACCGTTCGAAGGACAGCATCGTGAGATTCACGAATCTGCTGTTTGAACGGCTGATGAATGTACCTGGTCTGAAGGATCGGTATGCAGAGGAAGATCATGTGACGATCGGAAGAAGTGCACAGGAAGAGCCTGCTCCGGTTCCGGTGGTCTTTGAAGAGATTCTTTCTCCAGAAGTGATGGAAGGTGAAGAGACGCCTGATTCCAAGGAGCTCAAGGCTTCGTGGATTGCCGGAAAGATTCTGGAGATGAAGCAGAAAGATCCGAGTCTGAAGTTCCGGAATTTTGCTGTGCTGGTCAGGAGTCATGGCGATAAGCGGTATCTCCGATCGGTATTTGATCAGGCCGGGATTCCGTATGACATCGACGCAAGAGAAGGTTTTTTCCAGTCTGAGCTCTGTCAGACGATTCTTGCGATGTGCAGGCTGATGTGCGATCCTTCGGATTCCGTGTCGCTTGCGGCGGTATGCACCTCTTCGTTCTATGCAATGGAAGATGAAGAGCTTGCCAGGATGAAGATCGGACATCCTTCATTCACAGAGGGAGTTAAAGCGCTGCATCCGGAAATTCTGGAAGAGTCACAGGAACTGAGAGAAATTGCAAGGCAGAGAGGAATCTCCGCAATGCTGGATGAGATTGCGCTTCGGCATGATTTCTTCGAACGGCTTCCGGACAGTCAGAAAGCGAACTTCGATTATCTATCTGAACAGACTGCTGCTCAGCAGCCTCAGAGTCTCCGCGATTTCATCGACCTGATGGAAGCGAGTCAGGAAGAGAAGTCTTCGGAAGCGATGTCCCATGGCAGCGATGATGATGTCGTTCTCGTAACGACGATTCATCAATCCAAGGGACTTCAGTATCGGATTGTGTTCCTGTGGAGCACGTCGCAGAATCTGTTCCGGGATAAGAGTTCCCCCGTTCTCGCTGATGACAGTCTGTATCTCGGCATGAAATACCGGGTACCGTTCTGGAATGCAGAGCGGCCGACGATTCAGGAGATTGCGATCAGTCATAAAGGTGATCTGGAAGATCTCGAAGAGTTCACGAGACTGCTCTATGTTGCATTGACCAGAGCAGAAGAACGGCTGTTCATCGTCGATGTGGTGAAGAAGACGATTGATCCGGAGCCGATTACTGCTTCCGTGCTTGCAAGACGTCATGGCATGACGGGATTGATCCTGTCTGCCCTCGGAGAATCAGAATTATTCCATATTGAACAGACGGTTCCGGAGAAGATCAAACCAGCTCATTCTTCTGTTTCTGCTTATGCAGAACGTCTTCCTTCTTATCAGGGAGACTTTCCGGAAGAGAAGGTCTGGATCACTCCTTCCAGCAGAGAAGTTTCCGGATTGCCTGACCTGGAAGAAGAGGACCATGTGCGCGGCAGATCATTCGGAACAGAGGTTCATGAAGTGATTGAACAGCTGCCGGACCGCATCTGGACCATGGAGGATCTGAAGGATACCGGGCTTGATGAAGATGCGTGCAGGATGGTGCTTGTCTTCGGAAATTCAGCACTGTATCAGAAAGCGCTGACTATGGAGATTCATAAAGAGTATCCGTTCTATATCGAAAGAGATAAGTTCTGTCTCCATGGTACGATGGACTTCATCGCAATCAGCGATGCTGATGTGATTCTGATTGACTTCAAGACAGACCGGATTTCTGATGCTGCACTTAAGGATCGGTACCAGGAACAGATTGATGCGTATCGTTCTGCTCTGGAGATCCTGTATCCGGAAAAGAGAATCACTGCATATCTCTGGAGCCTGCCGCAGAAACATGAAGTAGAAATTGTCTGAAACACAAAAGATGATGGTTCCCTTCACTCGATAAAGGGTTGCCATCATCTTTTCTGTATCTCAGAATGATGTCAGCGAACAATGGATGATGTCCTCGCCATCTGCGACAAGGGCAACTGCAGAACTGGGACAGCTGCGAGCATCGATCGCGGTAAGTCCAAGCTGTTTCAGCTGAGAAACGGAGTATTCGTCCAGAGTCTTTCTGGTGATTCCATGTTCCTTCAGGATATCTTTTGCCTGTTTCGTGATATACACTTCGCTCACCCTCCTTCTGCATTGGAAAAACGGGATGTTTCATCAATGCGTTGGTATTATAATCAAAGAAAATTTCTTTTGCACGCATTCTGAACATTCTTAATTAAAGCGTTTTCATGTTTTTAAGAAGGGTACCAGAAAAAGGCGGAAAGAAAAAAGCATTCTGAACAGAATGAGATCTGGTTCAGAATGCTCTGCAATCACTTCCGATTGGTGCCGTGATAGACAACAGCCATGAAGCCCGGGCCGACATGTGCGGTAATGACCGGGCCGAGCAGGTTGACGGTCACTTTCTTCAGCTGCGGATAAGTTTCCAGGATCTTTGCACGAAATTGCTCTGCGTCTTCAGGGGTTCCGGAGTGGATAACCGCAACTTCTTCTTCAGGGGTCTGTTCGTTCATCGTGTCTTTCATATCTGCGATGAGTTCACTCCAGGCTTTGCGCTTTCCGTGGGCTTTCTTGTAGGCAACCAGTTTTCCTTCGTCATCGACGATAATCAATGGCTTGATGGAAAGCAGCGTGCCGATCCAGGCTGAAGCGTTGGAAAGGCGTCCGCCTTTTCGCAGCCATTTGAGGTCATCGACCATGAATCTGCCGATGTATTCCAGCTTATGGCTTTCAAGCCAGCTGATGACTTCATCCAGAGATGCTCCGGCTTCTTTCATCGAGACTGCTTTCTTGACGAGCAGTCCGAGGATATCGGTGACAGCATAGGTTTCCAGATAGACAAAGCGCTGCTCAGGATATTCTTCGCGGATCATGTTCGCTGCCATCTGGGCATTCTTCAATGAAGAAGAGATCGCGCTGGTCATGTCGAGGTAGAGAATGTCCTTCTTTTCCTGCATCAGTTTCACGAAGAACTTATGGTAGTCATAGATGGAAATGGCGGAAGTGCTGACTTCGGCGCCATTGCGCATGGCTTCATACATCTTCACTCTGGTTTCCGGGCGGCAGTCATCGCGGTATTCCTTTCCATCAAGGACATAAGGATATGAAATGAACGGAATATGGTGCTGCTGAAGGTATTCCGGAGTCAGGTCTGCAGTGGATGCAGTCGCAATAATATAATCGTTCATAGAATTCGGGGATTATCGTAACACATCCCCTCAAGCTTTTCGATGCCGCGGATGATTCTTGGACAGGGGTCCGAAAAGTGTCCGCCTTCACGCAGTTCATAGAATACGTGCCTGTTCTGCGATTCCAGAATCTCTTTTGTTTCTATGGTCTTTTCCTCCACCGTGCTGAGAATCGGGGACCTGGAATTCTTCTCGGCATTGCCGATGGAGAGATAGAAGAACTCCGCATGAGATGGATTCTGTTTCAGGAATTCCGTGAAGCCTGGATACCAGAGGGATCCGGAGGCAGACATCACTCCATCAATGCCCTCGATTCTGGCAGACGCATACAGAGCGAAGAGACCGGCAAGAGAATATCCGCAGAGGAAAATCTGAGAATAGTCTTTCTGTGCTTCCAGCAGAACCGGTTCCACCTGGTCTTTCAGGAAGGAATCCGCATGGCCGCTGAAGTCCGTTCCTTTCCGGAATACTTTCTCTGCGGGCCATGGCGAGAGATGATCATTCCAGTCCTTCTCTGATACAGGAATCTGCAGAATGGAAATCTCCGGCAGGGCTGTGCTGATGCGATGAATGTCTTCTTCTCCGATCAGAACTGCAAGGACTCTCCTGCCTGGATTGAACGCGTTCATCAGTCTTCTATGCGGAGAATCGTCATGCCTTCTTCCTGTTCCAGCATCTGCTTCGGTGCTGCCAGTACTTCTGCGCGATTCTCTGCAGATTCAATCTGATCAGCGAGCTGAACCAGATCTTCCGGAACGGTAGACAGAATCTCCTGTCTGCGCACCTGTCTGGACTCATAGGTCTGACCGCGGAACCAGAGGCTGTCCCCGGTTCTCTGTTTCTGGCCAGGAGTCATCAGCGGTTCTGCGGAAGCGATGGTGCCGATGATGTAGTCGGTCAGATCGTCCGAAGAAGCTGCCATTTCGCGGATCGCTGCCGGGACGTTCTGATAGACACTCAAGGACTTTCCGGGAGTCGGATCGCGATAGCTCCAGCATCCGGTGATGCCGCTCGGAGAGACGAGGAAGCCGGTTCCGTAGGCTCCTCCTTTTACGCGGATCTCTGTCCAGAGATATCCGTAAGTCATCATATGGGCTAGTACTCTTGCGTGTCCGCTGTATTCCGGAAGACGGATCACGGAAGCACTGTAGCCGATCTGAGCAGGAATCTCGATGCCTTCTCTTGGATCAGTGAGCAGCGGATAGTGGACGACACAGCGCTGGAATGGAATGTCATTCAGGGAATCGATGATTCTCCTGCATTCCGGAAGATTCTCTTCTCCGGAGATGCTCATGGTCAGCCGGTTTCTGCTGAAGATCACTTCCTGGTACATCTCTGCTTCATTAACGAATTCTGCGGAGAGCTGATCATAATGGTCGGCAAGCTCGCTGATCTTCTGTGCAGCGGTGATGCCGCTGAAGTATTCTTTTGCGGCATTATCGGCCGTGAAATGTGCAGCCGCTCTCAGAATTGCCGCACTATGCCCGCCAGCGATCAGGGTCTGGCGGTACTGTTCCTTTTCCTGCAGGACCATCGGCTGAATCATCGCCGGATCCAGAATAGTCTCCTGCAGAATCTCAAGAATCAGATCCACTGCTTTCGGAAGGTTTTCCTTCAGCACGCTGCAGGAACAAGCCAATACCGGAATGCAGGCATCCGGATGGCCGGCTGCGGCATAGACGTCTGCGTAGAATGACAGGTTTCCGACATAGCGGCGGATCTCCTGCTGCAGTTCCGGAAGAGTATGCGATTTCGTCGGCAGCCTGGACAGCAGATGGGAATACATGCCTGCATACGGAAGCTGTTCTTTTCTGAGACCGGCAGCGCTGAAGTACAGATTCAGATAGACAATGCCGCTGTCGCTCTCTGGATACAGCAGGATCGGAACATGGTGATATTCCTGTTCTTCCGGCTCCAGCGGAATCGGCTTTGCGGAGACTTCAGAGAGGCTGAGCTTCGGAAGAGAAGCTTTCTGCTCCGGAGTATCCGTGCCTGCCTGCCACTCATCCAGTTCGAGGTTCTCGGCAATATACTTGGTGATCTCCGGTCCCCAGGATTCCTTGACGGAATGAAGACGGGCTGCTTCTTTCTCGGCTCTCTTCTTTCCGAGATCCGGATCCGGGAGCGTGATCAGCAGAGAGAGATGATCAGGATCCAGGAATTCTTTCAGCAGATTCTCGAAGTATCCGGATTCTGTTTCTGCACGCAGTTCCTGATAGCAGCTGCCGCAGTTCAGATACAGTTCCGGATCGCCGCCATACATCCATGAATTATAGGAAGAAGCTGCCAGCATGACTCCGGCTGGTTCTTTCGGTTCCCGGTAATGGAATTCGTTCTGGCTGAGGGCAGCCAGGATAGCTTCATGATCAAGGCCATGTTCCGCAAGGTCACTGAGGGTGTCTTTGATAACTTTCTCTGCTTTTTCAGCAAGGGCTTCATCGGTATTGCGGACAATGACTGCGGCATATGGCTGCAGCATCGAATCGATGACCGCGATCTCGACATCCTGCCCCGCTCCTGCTTCGAGGACTGCTTTCTTCAGCGGAGACTCATTGTGTTCTGCAAGCACGCTGGAAAGTACATCCCAGGCCAGCAGTTTCTTCACGTCTTCATATGTTCCGATCACGCGGCCGAAGGTGATCTGCATCTTGTTCTTCGGATCTTCTTCCGGTGCGATTTCATAGAAGTTCTTTTTCCTGCATGCAGGTACATCTTTCTGCATCGGAATTGCCGGGGCACCATTGCTGTGGTCATAGTCCCGGAAGTATCCGTCAATCTTCCCGAGCACTGCATCGATGTCCAGATCTCCATCGAGGAAGGTCATGGAGTTGCCGGGATGATAGAAACGCTTATGCGTTGCCAGGAAGTCTTCATAAGAGAGGTCCGGAATATGTTCGGGATCTCCTCCGGATACATATTTATAGCAGTTATCCGGGAACAGAATGCGGTTCATCTCGTCGATGATGGTTTCATCGACGGAGGAGAAGGCGCCTTTCATCTCATTGAAGACGACGCCTTTATAGACTGGTTCGTCTTCCGGGTTGCGGATTTCATAGTGCCAGCCTTCCTGACGGAAGATATCCGGATTCGTATAGATGGCCGGGTGCAGAACGGCATCGAGATAAACGTCCATCAGATTCAGGAAGTCTCTGGGGTTGCGGCTGCTGACGGGATAGAAAGTCTTGTCAGAGCCGGTCATCGCATTCAGAAATGTCTGCAGAGAAGATTTCAGAAGATCGACGAATGGTTCTCTGACCGGGTATTTCCGGGATCCGTTAAGCACAGAGTGTTCACAGATATGAAATACGCCGGTATCGTTTTCCGGGATCGTGCGAAAGCCGATGCAGAAGGTCTTGTTTTCTTCTGCCCGGGCGAGCCAGCAGAGCTTTGCGCCGGTCTTTTCGTGTTCCATTTCATAGAGGGTTCCATGACGGTCTTCGAGCGGGCGTATGCGGGTCACGCGGAAGCCGTGCAGTTCATCATTGAGATTCAATTCCATGGGCAATCCTTTCTTTCCTTGTCCTATTCAGTGTATCACACTGCGCATCCGGACAAGTCTCTGGCGCCGCATGATAGAATAGTCCCGGAATGGAGCTGGAATATGCTTAGAATTGAAGTTCATACCCCTGTTTCTGATCAGGCAGATCCGATTGAGACCGCGATCAGGGAACATCATATCAAGGCTGCAGATGTGCATTCTGCAGAGATTGTTCATCGTTCGTTAGACGCAAGGGCCAAAAGAGCGCCGCGCTATGACTGGCAGATTGATCTGGAGCTGGAGAACGAAGCTTTTTATCTGAAGAAGCTGAAGGCAAGGCACACTGAGCCGTATCACTATCAAGTGCCTGAGGCTGGTTCAGAGGTTCTGGAGACGAGACCGGTCATTGCCGGGTTCGGCCCGGCAGGGATGGCGGCTGCTTATCTGCTTGCGGCGAAAGGATACCGGCCGATTGTCGTGGAACGGGGTCCGGCAATTGAAGACCGCAAGGCAGCGGTGGATTCGTACTGGAAAACCGGAGTGCTGGATCCGGAGAGGAATGTGCAGTTCGGTGAAGGCGGTGCCGGGGCATTCTCAGATGGAAAGCTGACGACCCGGGTCAAGGATCCCAGAGTGCGTCTGATTCTGACAGAATTGGTGAAGGCTGGTGCGGATCCTTCGATCATATGGATGAATCATCCGCATATCGGCACAGATGCGCTGTGCGGGATTGATGAGAATCTGAGAAAAGCAATCGAAAGGATGGGCGGAGAAGTGCGATTCATGACGAAGCTGGAGCAGATCGTCACGGATCATGGTTCTCTGAAAGAAGTGAAGCTGAGTGACGGGAGCGTGCTTCCGTGCCGGATGCTGATTCTTGCGATCGGTCATAGTGCCAGAGATACGTTCCGGATGCTGGAGGAGTGCGGGGTGCCGATGGAGGCGAAGCAGTTTGCGGTCGGGTTCCGGGCAGAGCATCTGCAGTCCTTCATCAATGCCAGACAGTACCGCACCATTCCGGAGGGAACCGTTCTGCCGGCGGCGGAGTATCATCTGAGTCATACGTCTTCGCTTGGCAAAGGCGTATACAGTTTCTGCATGTGCCCTGGTGGGTATGTGGTCGCGGCGGCGAGTGAGAAGGATACGGTGGTCGTCAACGGTATGTCGTATGCGGCAAGAGATGGCAGGAATGCCAACAGCGCCCTGGTCATTCAGACGGATGCGTCGGATTTCGGGGAAGGCCTGATGGCAGGCGTGGAGTTCCAGGAGCGCATGGAACATCTGGCCTTTGGAATGGGAAACGGAAAAGCGCCGTGCGAAACGATTGCGCATTATCTGGATCCTTCAGCCGGCAATGAGATCTTGGATGTGGTGCCGACCTATCCGCTGGGGGTGAAGATGCTGGATCTGCATCCCCTGCTGAATGAACGGATGAATCAGAGTCTTGCAGAGATGCTGGTGCATACCGAGAAGATCTTCCCGGGGTTTACGAAGAACGGGGCATTATTTACCGGCGTGGAGACGAGAACGAGTTCACCGGTACGGATATTGCGGAATCTTTCGACCATGGAATCAGAAGTAGCGGGATTGTATCCGTGCGGAGAAGGTGCCGGGTATTCCGGCGGAATTGTTTCGTCAGCGATTGACGGCGTGAAGGCAGCGGAGCAGATCATTGCCCGCTTTGCACCGCCGGAAGGATTGGAGTAAACAGTGATGTCAGAAGAACAAGATGAGGAACTGATTCTGCATGCGGCAGTGCTGCATATTCTGGATTTCAGGACCGGGGCTTCGGTATATTCCGAGCAGGTTCTGGATCTGGAGGATGAAACGGTATTCAGCTATGTGATGCATCAGATGGTGCGGGCGGTCAACGATATGCAGAACCGGGAAGGAACGTTCCGTGAGGACAGTTCCATGAAGAGAGTTCTGGAGCAGTATGCAGAGGGTGAACTGGATTTCCTTCCGTTTTCTTTGCAGGCGGCGCAGACTGCTGAAGAAGTCATGAAGACGTATCTCGATCTGCCAGCAGACTGTCTGGTGCTGGACTATGAGCAGAATGGAAAGAGATATGCAGGCATCCTGTTCCTGGAAATTTCCAAAGCATTCACGCAGATCACGGAGCAGAATGAGCGGACGGTGAATACGATTCTCGAGTCGTATTCCGTGCTGCCTGGTTTCTCGAAGAAGATCCGTTCAGCCGCCTTTGTATGCCTGGATGATTTCTCGATCCGCTTCCTGGATGAAGCTTCGAAGAATGCTGATTCTTCTCTGATGCAGGAAGTGCTCGGATGCACGTCCGGAAAGTCTTCCGAAGAAGTACTGAAGACGCTGACGAAGATCACGGAGCAGGTGGCAGAAGAACATGAAGAAAACCCGGCACTGATGGTGAGCCGGGTCAAGAACTATCTTCGTCAGACGACCGAATCTTCGCCAAGTGTGACGACGGAGGATCTTTCGTCTCATGTGTTTTCTGAATCAGAGGAACTGAAGACTGCGTTTGAGAAACGGGCAGAAGAAGAAGAGATTCCGGAAGAAGTGGTTCTGCCTAAGACTGCTGCAGTGAGAAAGCTGAAGAACCAGAGAATCCGGACGGATACCGGAATTGAGCTGACGTTTCCGACCGAATATTTCAGCAGTCCGGATTTCATCGAGTTCACGAATCATCCGGATGGAACGATTTCCATTGAGCTGAAGCATATCGGAAAGATCACGAACCGGTAGTCAGATGGCTAAGTCTTCCTGGGATTCCTTCTTCACTTCCCGGTAGACATAGCAAAATAGCGCGATGACGAAGATGGCAAAGACCGCGGTGGACAGAGATGTATTCACCATGATGCAGCCATCATAGAAGGCATGAAGCCCGGCAGCGGAAACAAATCCGGCCAGCAGGTTTCTGCTTCTGCCGACGTCGTCGCCATAGACGTCGCATACTTTTGCGCGGCCGTAATAGGAGCCGAGGAATACTCCGAAGGACAAGTGCGCAGGAATGGCGAGCAGAGCTCTTGACAGAGCGATGCTCAGACCATACTGAGCGATATAGAGAATATTCTCGAACGCCGCAAAGCCGAGGCTTACGAATACTGCATATACGACCCCGTCAAAGCGGTAGTTGAAGGCGGGCTGATTCCAGCTTCTGCGTTTCAGGAAATAGAACTTCGCTCCTTCTTCTGAGATTCCTACGAGGATTGCATCCGCGATTGCGGCAGATGCGGTTCCTTCGGAGATGGGAAGGGACGGAATCAGAAGATCTTCGCCGATCCATTCGAGCACCATCGCTGCAAGGGCAGCAAGCACGCCGCCGAACAGCAGAGAGACTAAGAGCCTGGCTGGCTCTTTTTCAATCTTGTCGTTCTGATAGATGAAGCGGAGCAGGACTGCGGCCGGAGTGATTGCGGCAGCCAGATAAATCAGCGCAGCAACAATCGGCAGGTCGTATACATGGCTCATAGTCAGTTCTCCTTGCTGTGGACAAGCTCGTAGATCTTATTTTTCGAAAACCCGGTTTCGGCAGCGACGTGCCGGATGGCTTCGGATTTGGTCATGCCGAGGGCAACATTCTCATTCACTTTGGAGAGAATCATGCCATAGTCAACATCTTTGGAGTAGTCATCATGGTTTCCGTCCATGATCACGACCATCTCCCCTTTCAGCTCTTCGCTGACTTCAAGCAGTTCCTTCACGGTGCCGCGCAGGAATTCTTCATGGACTTTCGTGAGTTCTCTGGCCAGGCAGCATTTCCGGTCGCCGAATACCTCTAGGCAGTCTTCGAGCATTTTCGTGATGCGGTGGGGTGCTTCATAAAAAATCATCGTCATCGGATAGCTGCGGTATTCCTGCATCTTCTTTTTCCGTTCATGCGAAGAGGACGGCAGAAAGCCGATGAAGATAAATGGCTGCGCAACTAAGCCGCTGGCCACCAGGCCATCGAGCATCGCACTGCATCCGGACAGCGGAATGACGTTGTATCCGGCGGCGGCAGCTTCGGTCACGATGCGCTGGCCGGGATCATTAATGAGCGGATAGCCGGCATCGCTGATCAGGGCAACGTTCTGGCCCTGCGACAGCAGGTTCAGAATTCCTTTTGCACTGGAATCTTCGTTGAAGTTCTGATAGGCGATCAGCCGCTTATGAATTTCGAAATGCTTCAGCAGCTGACCGGAAGTGCGGGTGTCTTCGCAGGCGATGACGTCCACGCTGTTCAGCACTTCCACTGCTCTCGGGGTCATCTCATTGAGATTTCCGATCGGAGTCGGAACCAGAAACAGGGAAGGCTTCTCATTTTCAAAGCTCTTCTGGCGGTTCACTTGGCTTCTTCTTTCTCTGTCTCTGCCTTCTTCTTGGACTTGAAGCTGCGGACAGTCACATTCGGATTATTGGTTTCAGTATGCACCGGGTGCTTCGGACGGCGCGGTCCTGCCGTGCGGGCTGCGGGTTTCTTCGGTGCAGATGCCTGCGGTTTCAGGCCGGCATGGGCATCGTTTCTTCTCGGCTTGCGGCGATCGGAAAGATCAGAAGCCGGAGTGACTTTCTTCGACTCGGAAGAGATGCCGCGGTTCTTCTCGGAATTGGTAGCCCGGAAGTCGGTCGGCGTCTCGACATTTCTGACGCCCGGGGCGATATGAGCAGGCTTTCCAGCAGAGCGCTGGGGACCTTTTCTGCCGACGGTCACGCCTTTGCGGACAATGGCCTTCGTGCGGAGGTCTTCAATCGAGATGACCTGGTAGGTCTCGCTGTTTTCAAGGCGGGCTTCATTGGACATGACATTCATGGATGCGACCCGGTACATGACGCCGTCATATTCCACGTGGGCACCCATTTTCGGCAGGCCTTCAGTCAGCTCTTTGTAGTTGTCGTTTTCATACTTCAGGCAGCACATCAGCTTGCCGCACATGCCGGACAGCTTCTCCGTATTCAGGGCAAGCAGCTGGGTCTTGGCCATGTTGATGGAAATGACGTCCATATGCGTCTTGAAACGGCTGCAGCAGCATTCCATGCCGCACATGCCGATGCCGCCGACCATCTTCGCCTTGTCGCGTTCGCCGATCTGGCGCAGTTCAATGCGGCAATGCAGCTGTGATCCGAGGCGTTTCAGAAGTTCCCGGAAGTCCACGCGCTGCTCAGACTGGTAGATGAACAGGATCTTGGAACGATCGAGCATGTATTCTGCTCTCAGCAGGTGCATATTCAGGCCGAGGTTCGTGATTTCTGCATTGCAGATCTCATAAGCTTCGCGGGAGTATTCCTTGTTGGTTTCATAGTCCTGCAGGTCTTCTTCATCGGCAATTCTGAGTATCGGTCTCTGGGGCATGCGGCATGGCACCATCTTGCTGGTGCACTGCGGGGTACCCTGGACTCTGCCGAGCTCGACACCCTGCTGGGTTTCGACGACCACGGCATCGCCGTTCTTCAGGTCCGGATTTTCCGTTCCGAACGAATAGGCCCGGCTGCTGTTGTCAAATTTCACGGATACGCTGTAGGTATAGTTCTTCGGCGTTTCCGCTGTTCTTGGTTCATTCATGATTCTACCTCCATCCGGTACATGGCCTGGGCGAATAAGAGGCTGAGGTCATTGTTCCGGTTCACGCGGTCGCGTTCTTCCATGGCGATCCGCAGTCTGCGTTCATAGATGCGCGGACTGTCGTTCATGGCAGCGCTTACTGCATTATGATACCATGCCGGTCCATCTGCGTCATGAACGAGCACGGACTTGCAGAACTGCATGACCATGCTGAAAAACAGCTGGAGCATATCGAGATTGGCATCTCTGGCATCGGCTGTCTTCACGGATTCATCGGTCTTCGAAGAACGGACCCGGTATCTGGCTTCATAGTCCACGACGAGAAGGCGCTGATCTCCCTGCACGTTCAGATACTGCTTCAGCATCTGCTTGGCAGTCTGATAGGCATAAGAGGCTGCCTGGTCGCCCATATTCCGGAAGTCGGAAGAGATGCCGGACAGGAAGAATGCGTCTTCGGGGTCCAGGCCTGCCTGTTCTGCCGCCTTGCGGTAGACATCGGCAGGCAATGGCCGGAACGGAACGATCACGCAGCGTGACCTGATAGTAGGAAGAATCCCCTCTGCATGGTCCGCAGTCAGAATGGCATAGACATCTCTGGCTGGTTCTTCGAGAAACTTGAGCAGGCTGTTCTGAGCACTGTCGCTGCTGTTCTCCATATGATCGATGATATAGACCTTCACGCCGCCTTCGGCAGCAGTGACGGAGAAACGGCTCTGGATCTCATCTGCTTCGTCTTTGGAGATGGCACTTTTCCGGTATCCGTCAATGAGAATCAGCGAACTGTAGTCGCCTGCGGCCATTCTGGTGAAGATCATCTGCTTTTCTGCAGAAAGATTTTCTTCTTCCGCAAGGCCGGTCTCTGTCTTGGCAAACAGGCTGCCCGCAACCAGAAAAGCCATGTCTTTCTTCAGGGAGCCTTTCGGCCCGAGAAACAGACATGCATGCGGGAGACTGCCGGTCTTCAGAGCCTGATCCAGAAAGCGGTATGCGGTTGGTTCATACTGGGCAAGAAGCTTTCTGATCTGTACCCGGTTCTGCCGGGACTCTGTTTCCTGTTCGATTCGCTTCGAGGCTTCCGCAATCTGTTCTTTCTCTTTTGCGGTCAGCTTCTTAGTCGCCATCCAGAATTCCTTTCACTGCTTCATAGGCATTCTGAATCACTTCTTCGACAGGTTTTGATGCGTCGATGAGAATCATGCGTTCTCTGTATTTCGAGATGACCTGCTGATAGCCTTCATAGACTGCCTGATGGAAACTGAGCTTTTCCTGATCGAGACGATCGAGATAAGCCCGATGATGGCTGATACGATCGAGTCCGGTCTCTGCATCAATGTTCAGGAAGATCGTATTGTCAGGCATATGATTTTCAATCGCGAACTGATTGATGTCATAGACTGCCTGGATGCCGATGCCTCTTCCGACGCCCTGATAGGCAAGCGAGCTGTCAATGAACCGGTCGGAGATCACATGGATGCCCTGTTTCAGGGCGGGCAGAATCACTTCCACGAGATGCTGGCGGCGGCTGGCAGCGTAAAGCAGCGCTTCCGTGCGCACATCCATGGCCGTATTCTCGGGTTTCAGAATGACATTGCGGATCTGCTCGGCAATTTCGGAACCGCCTGGTTCTCTGGTATAGATGACCCGGTATCCGTCTGCCTGAAGCTTTTCAGTGACAGCGGTGGAGACGGTTGTTTTGCCGCTTCCGTCCGGGCCTTCGAAGGTAATGAATTTTCCTGTGCTCATAGAGCGATTATACCACGCTCAAAGAGTCCTAAGATGGATCGCGAAGCGGGTCTTCCAGGTCTCTGTTTCCGGAAGCAGCTCGATGGTTCCGCCTTCTGCTTCGATGATTTTCTTCGTGATTGCCATGCCGAGGCCGCTGCCTTTGGAATTGCGGGCATCATTGCCGGTCACGAATGGTTCGAAGATATGTTCTCTTGCATAGTCGGAGAGCCCGGAGCCGCTGTCTTCCAGAATCAGAACTGCAGTCTTTTCCTCTTTCTGCAGGGAAGCATGAATGACAATTCCGGCAGCATTATGACGGATCGAATTATTCACGATATTGTCGAGTGCTCTATGGAACAGAGCGGTATCCAGCATGCATGGAATCTCGGTTTCCGGCAGATCTGCTTCAAGCGTATCTCCTGAAAGCTCGCATTCCGGGTATTTGCCAGCCAGGTATTGACGGACCATTTCGGTCAAGTCCGTCTTCTGCAGATCAAGATGATAAGCCGGGTGATCCATCTTCGAGAACGTGTGGAACTCATTGATCAAGCCGGTCAGCTGCTCGCTTTTTTCTTCGATCAGCGACAGATACTGTTTCTCCTGGGACTCCGGGATCACGCCATCCCGGATCGCCCTGGCATAGCCTTCGATCACGGTGATCGGAGTCTTGAGATCATGCGAGATATCAGCCAGCATCTTCTGTTTTTCCTGCTCAGCCTGACGGCGTTCCTGCTCTGTTTTCTCAAGACGTGCACTCATCGTATTGAAGCTGTCGCACATCTCTGTGAATTCTGCCGGACCGCGATAGGCGATCTGCTCACCGACATTTCCTTCTGCAACCTCGGTCATCGCTTTCGACAACATGGTGATAGGCTTGCGGAACCATCTGCTCAGCCACAAAACGAATACGAGCAGAATGATCACAAATGCTGCGATCAGAATCACGTCATACATCTGGATCACAAGATCAATCTTTGAATTCTCTCTGACCGTGCTGACCTTGGGAACTCCGACCAGAACGACGCAAGGTGATCCATCCTGCATGGTTTCGGAATAGACTGAAATCGTGCTGCCGCTGCTTTCGCCGATCAGCACCATGCGCAGGGTTTCTGAAATATGATCGCCGACCGGAATCTTATCCAGAGTGCTGTACGTAACCGTTCCGGTTGATACATCCACCAGAAACATTCCTTCAATGGAAAATGCACTGCCCTCTGCCGTGCTTTCCGGGCTGTAGGCAATGTATTCTCCCGTTTTCGCGCCATCTTCTTCCTGGTATTCCGTATATCCGATATAGCCATCGCCAATCGAAAGAATCGAAACATCCTCCGCATTGAGCAGAAGGTTTTCTGGTGATCCGGAGGATCCCGAGATGGGAGTTCCGTCTTCGCCGATCAGAAGATACCAGCCATTGCCATTCAGCCAGTTTTTCGGAATCGACGATTCTTTCCCATCCGCGGCATACTGCGCGATCTCTTCCCCATGAACAAAAGCAGGATTGGAATAGGAATTCGTGATGAGCTGGTTCATGAATTTGCCGATGCCGCCCAGGGCTACCAGCACGATTGCCGCAAAGCAGGTATACTGGAAGACCAGCATCCAGAACATCGAGATGTTCTTTTTCTTATTTTTCATATTCAAAGCGGTATCCGAGCCCTCTTACCGTATGGATATACTGCGGGTTCTTCGCATCGTCTTCAATCTTGTCGCGGAGATTGGAGATATGGACCATGATCGTATTGTCATCGCTGGAAAAGTAGGTTCCGTTGATGGCGGTATAGACCTGCATCTTCGTGAATACGGTTCCCGGTTTCTCCATCAGCATCGACAGGATCCTGAATTCCGTCGGCGTCAGCGGAATGTTCTCTCCGCGCTTGGTCAGCGTCATGCGCTTCTGGTCCAGGACCAGATCTCCTGCTTCCAGCACTTCCGGAGAGGTTTCAGCTGCTCCGAGCTTGTAATACCTTCTTAACAGTGCTTTGATGCGGGCAATGATCTCAAGCGGGTTGAATGGCTTGGTCATGTAGTCATCTGCCCCGAGATCCAGTCCGATCACTTTATCGGAATACTGATTTCTGGCCGAAAGAATCAGAATCGGAAGATTGCTTTTCTCCCGCAGTTTCTGTGTCACGGCCCAGCCGTCCATCCTGGGCATCATCAGATCCAGCACGGCCAGATCGACCTTGGTCTTCTCCGCTATCTGCATGGCTTCGACCCCGTCTTCTGCCAGGCTGACTTCCCATCCTTCTTTTTCCAGATACAGCTTCAGAAGCTGCGCGATATCGCTGTCATCTTCTGCTACGAGTATGTGATATGTCATATGCACCTCTTGCACAAAGATTACCACGCAGATGCGAGGATTCCCGGTTTCTTAATGATATTTCAGAAAACGGAATCGACAGAAATCGAAGGCTGGTGTATTGTAAGTAGCCGAGGCAGAAATGCCTCCGTCAGTAGCGGCTACCTGACGTACACCTAAAATAAGGAGATTTTTCATCAATGAAACTGAATCAATTTACCCGCACTGCGATGATCGCAGCCATTTACACCGTTCTCTGCTTTATTCCGGGGTTATCGCTGATTTCCTTCGGAGCCATCCAGGTCCGCATTGCCGAAGCCCTCACGCTTCTGCCGCTGATCTATCATGACGGCATCTACGGGGTTACGCTGGGCTGTTTCCTGGCAAACCTGATCGGGGCTGCCACAGGCATCAATCCGACCGGATTCCTGGATGCCATCGTCGGCACCCTTGCAACCTTCTTAGCAGCTGAGTGCACGTATCACCTGAGAAATAAGCTGGTGAAAGGCATTCCTCTCTGGAGCATCCTGATGCCGGTCGTCTTCAACTTCTTCTTCGTGGGAGCAGAGCTTGCAGTGCTTTATATGCCGGACAATAAATTCCTCGGCACGATGATCTTCGGGGCTGAGGTTGCGGTCGGAGAGCTGATCTCCGTCTTCGTCGGCTATCTTCTGATCAGAGCACTTGAGAAACGCGGCCTCTTCAGAAGCTGAAAGGAGCCAGAAATCCATGGCACACAGAAAGAAAAGAATAGTCCGAATCGGCCGCATTCTGGTTCTTTTCGCAATTGCCGCAGGAATTGCGGCAGCAGTGTTCTATGGATTTCATATGATCCGTACGAGAAATCAGAAACAGGAAGCAGCTCAGGTTTCGCCCTCGGCACAGCCGGCTGCAACGCCTTCTGCTTCAGCAGAGCCGACCTATGATCCATCGTTATTCACGGATACCGACAGCCTGTTATTGATCGCAAACAAGAGCCACCGGCTTCCGGAAGGATATGAGCCTTCTGATCTGGTGGATGTCAATACGCTCGGGGGACATGGAAACATTGCCCCGATGATGAGAAAAGAAGCAGCGGAAGCGGAAGCAGAGATGACGGCAGCTGCTGCCGAAGATGGAATCTACCTGCAGTTCAGCAGTGCCTACCGCAGTGAAGAATACCAGTCGGAACTCTACTGGGGCTATGTCGCATCAGATGGACAGGAAGCTGCAGACACCTACAGTTCCAGACCCGGGTATTCCGATCATCAGACTGGTCTGGCAGCAGACTTCGTGGAAAACGGAAGTTCTGACTTCACCGCCGGCTTCGAGAATACCGAGAGCGGAAAATGGCTTTATGAACATGCCTGGGAATACGGGTTCGTGATCCGCTACCCGAAGGGCAAGGATGAAATTACCGGCTATACGTATGAGCCATGGCATTACCGCTATATCGGCAAGGACTGGGCAGCAAAGCTTCATGCGGTAAGCCCGGATGAAACAATTGAAGAATACTTCGGAGTATCCGGAGGAACAGAATATACGGATCCGATCAGCACTCCTGCTTCCTGAAGCGGAGTGCTTTTCTGAGATCGGAGTAGCGGAACGGCAGCTGCAGAAGCTGCCAGCTATGAAAAAGGACCGCGGTCTGCGATCCTTCAGTTCATTTTCTTCAGCATCTCGAATACTAAGCTTGCACAGTGTTCTGCAGCCTTGGCTTCGAATTCGTCATAGGAGACCTTGACGCTTTCATCTGCTTTATCAGAGATTGCCCGGATGATGACGAATGGAATCTGATTAAGCCAGCATACCTGGGCTATGGCAGTTCCTTCCATCTCCGTGCAGTCACCATGGAACTGTTCTCTGAGTTCCATCTTTTTCTGATGGTCTGCGATGAAGGCATCTCCGCTCAGGATTCTTCCTTCAAATACCTGAACGTCCGGTGCTGCTTTCCGGATGCCTTCGACAGCCAGCTTCCGGAGGGTTTCATCGGCTGGAAACTGCACGATGCCGAGCTGAGGAATCTCGCCGGACTGATAGCCGAAGACTTCCGCGTGGACATCATGGTACATCGCATCTTTCGATACGACGAGATCGCCGATATTGATATCGTTGTTCAGAGAACCTGCGACACCGGTATTGAGGACATGCGTGACATGGAATACCGTGATCAGCAGCTGCGCACATACGCCGGCATTGACTTTGCCGACACCAGAGCGTACCAGCACGACTTCCTGGGTTCCGATGGTTCCTTCGATGAAGGTCATCCGGGCGATGGTTTTCTCCTGGGTGATGTTCATCTGTTTCTTCAGAGAAGCGATTTCTACTTCCATCGCTCCGATGATTCCGATCTTCATGGGCTGCCTCACTTCGGATAGACCAGATGGGCCTGGTCGATATGTTTCAGCGTATTGTTCATGTAGCGTCTGGCAAGATATCTGGCCATGTTCAGATTCTGATCCAGATAGTTGCCGCAGTCTGATGGAGCAGCGCCCGGAATATCTCCTTCATAGTCCTGGATGAATGCGAACATCCGGATGATCAGCGGAAGAATGTCTTCGGAGCTGTAATTTCCTGCTAAAAGCAGGTAGAACCCGGTTCTGCATCCCATCGGGCCGAAGTAGACGATCCGGTCCTTATACTCCGGATCATTGCGCAGAAAGGTCGCACCGAGGTGTTCAATTGTATGAACCTCGGCAGTATTCATGACCGGTTCCCGGTTCGGGGCTGTCATGCGCAGATCGAAGGTCGTGATGACCGTATCTCCGTACTTGTCTTTTCTGGAGACATAGACTCCTGGTTCCAGGAGCAGATGATTGATCTTAAAGCTCGTGATTTTTTCCATTTCAGTTCTCCGTATGCTGGGTGAACCAGACAGTGATTTCGTTCAGTCTGCGGATGCGATGCTTCGGCTTGCCGGAACGGCTCAGTTCATGATTCTCGCCATGGAAGATGCACATTCTGGTTTCAACGCCGCGCACCGTGAGGGCCTGCATCATCTGCATTCCCTGTTCCAGCGGGCAGCGGTAGTCTTCATCGCTGTGAATGAAGAGAGTCGGAGTCTTGCACTGATCGGCATACTTCAGAGGAGAGTGTTCCCAGAGCTTCTCATAGTCATTCAGTCTGGAAGCACCGCACTGATCCGGTCCGAAGTACGGACCGATATCAGAGATATAGGACATCGAGATCCAGTTGGAGATGGAGCGCTGGCTTGCCGCACAGCAGAAGCGGTCGGTATGCGTGATGATCCAGTTGGTCATGAAGCCGCCATAGCTGCCGCCGGTTTCGCAGACTTTCTTCGGATCGATGTTCGGATACTTCTTCAGCACGGCATCGGTGAAGTCCATCAGATTCCTGAAGTCGACGGATCCATACTGATCACGGATATCGGCGAAGGCATCTCCTCTTCCATCGGAGCCTCGGATGTTCGTGAAGAATACGACGAATCCTTTCGCTGCCCAGACCTGCATCTCATGGAAGAAGGTTTCTCCGTAGACTGCTCGCGGTCCGCCATGAACATCAAGTACGGCGGGATACTTCTTCTTCGGATTGAATCCTTCCGGAAGAAGCACCCATCCCTTCAGCTTCTCTCCGTCTGAGGTATAGGAGAGCGGCATCGGTCTGGCAATGTATCTGTCCTTCAGAAGTTCATCATTCAGATTCGTGACGCGCACGGCTCTGCCAGTTCCTTCCTGCACATAGACTTCAGCGACATGATTCCAGTCCTGATAGACTGCCGCAAGCTTCTTTCCTTTCACATCAAAGCTGCCGGTCATGCCTGGTTTGTCCCAGACGGTCTTCTGATGGAACTTCTCATCGAAAGAATAGATGCAGGTATGATCCATCTCGGTGGCTTCGGTATAGAGGAAAGATCCATCCGTGCGGAAATGTCCGCTGTCTTCCAGCGTATCGCCGCAGACGCTGTTATTCAGCGAGACTTCCGGGCGATAGACTTCGGTCAGCTTCTTATCTTTCAGAAGATACAGATTCATCGTCTCATTGACGCCATAGGCTTTCATGTCGGTGGCTTCTGCATACAGCTGTCCTTTCTGAATCCAGAGAGAGCCGAAAGAATGATCATTTCTGCCATAGAGAACCGCAGTTCTTCCGTGCTTGGTGTCATAGCTGTATACCTTTGAAGTCAGCGGCTGATTGCCAGCCCATTCCATGCCTGTGTAATAGAGCATCTCGCCATCTGCCATCAGGAAGCCGGTATCGAAGTCAGGCTTCGTGATCCGTTCGACCTGAAACTCTGGTTCTGTCTTCACTAAGAACAAGGCCGTGCGTCTGCGGTTCGTGAAGCCCATGCCGTTGAACCAGTATGGAACTTCATCCACGACCTGGTAGTCTGCTTCGGCTTTCTTCTCTTCGCTTCTGCGTTTCCTGGTTTCTTCATCTGCGCAATAGGCATCCGGATCTCTGCTGTCGATGAGGCCGAGTGCCGCATAGATCGGTCCGCTGACTTTCTTCATGGAAGTCAGAATGAACGGCAGCGTGATCCATGGTTCTGCTTCAGAGCCATGGATATTCAGACGGAACAGCTCTGTGGTTCCTTCTTTTCCCTTCGGGCTCTTCCGTTTCAGAATCAGGGTTTCATTGTCCTCCCAGAACAGAGAGGAAGCGTCCAGGGAATAGGTCATCTGTCTTGCCTTTTTTCCATCATAGAGCCAGACCGACGTATGATACGTATTCTCTTCCAGATCGCCTTTCGTCACATCAAAGCTGAGGTTCTTTCCATCCGGGCTGTAGTTCAGATTGCCCGGAATCCGGTATTCTGCAATATCGCTGATTTCAATCGGTTTCATACTTGTGCTTTCATCTCCCTGACCAGAAAGGTCATTGCAATCGTCTTGGCATCCTGGATCTTTCCCTGCACGATCAGAGCGGTGATTTCATCCAGAGTCATTCTTGATACATTGAGATATTCATCCGGATCCAGATGCTGGCCGCGATACTCGCCTTTGCGGCAGTAGTACATGTCGATGACTTCTTCATCATAGGCCGGGGTCGGCATCATCCTGCCAAGATACGTGAAGTCGGTTCCTTCATATCCGGTTTCTTCGATGATCTCTCTGGCTGCAGTCGTGAAGGGGTCTTCTCCCTTCTCTTTCTTGCCGGCCGGGTATTCGATGGTTTCCGTGCGCTGGGCATATCGCCATTGCGTCACGAGAAAGAATTTCCCTTCTTCGTCTTCCATGGCAATTCCTACGCCGCCCGGGTGTTCCACGACTTCCCGTTCGACGATCTTTCCATCCGGCATCTCTGCCTGGTCCATACGTACATTGATGATTTTTCCGCTGTATACAGTCTTTTCAGACACTGTTTTCTCTTTCAGATCCATGCGTGCCTCCTGCTTCAATATCTTAACGCAGGAAGCACTTTTCTGCGATAATGGGGAACAGAGGGAAGTTTATGAATCAGAAGGTATATTTTGCAGGATCAATCCGCGGCGGCAGAAATGATGCACAGCTTTATCAGGAATTGATTGCGCATATCAACAAGACCGATCACGTCCTGACCGAACAGGTCGGCGATCTGAAGCGTTCCATTCTCGAACAGGGCAGAGGAAAAGATCAGGCCATCTATGAACAGGATACAGCCTGGCTCAGAGAATGCGACCTGGTCATTGCCGAGTGCACGCATCCATCTTTAGGAGTCGGATATGAGATGGCTTATGCCGAGCAGTATGAAAAGCCGGTATATATCTTCTACCGGCATCAGGAATGCGAACTCTCGGCAATGCTTGCCGGAGATCCGTATTTCCATATTCAGTCTTATGAGATGAAAGCAGAGCTGTTCCGGATGATCGATGAGATCCTGAAACAGTGATCAGACCAGATACATATCCATGATCCGCTTCAGTCTGGAACGGTCCAGGCCGTATTCTTCAATCAGATAATTGGAATAAGATCCGTATTTCTCTTTAATGCCATCCAGTACTGCCTGGCCGATTTCTCTGCGCACGCCGGTCTGCATCTGAATCAGAGTTCCGAGTTCAGGACTCTTTTCGATCTGGTCATGGTATTCCTGCATGGTGGAATCAATGATGTCTTTCCGGTAGTCATTGGACTTCAGATAATCCTGAAGAATTGTTTCTTCCGGAATATTGAGTGCCATCAGAAGAACCATGGCTGCGACGCCGGTGCGGTCCTTGCCGGTTGCACAGTGAAATAATAGCGGTGTCTTTCCCTGTTCGATTGCGTTCATCAATGCATGCAGGGCTTCATTCTCAAATGGCATTGCCGCATAGTAGCGGACCAGTTTCCGAAGCTGCTCTACCGCTGCCTCGCCGATCTGATGCATGCCATTGGGAGAGAAGTCGATCTGTTCCCCGAACTTGCTGACAGTATTGCTGTGCTGGATGATTTCCGTTCCTGGAACGATCGGATCCGGATGTCGCTTCTGTTCATAGTCTGCTCTCAGATCCAGGATATACTTCACATTCTGGTCTTTCAGAGCCCCGAGTTCTTCTTCATTCAGATGATAAAGACCGCCGGAACGGAAAAAGATCCCTTTTCTGATCTTCCTGCCATCTTTTGACTGATACCCGCCGAGATCGCGGACATTATTTTCCTTATTGATCTGATTGATTTTCATATTCAGAACACCTTGTTTTCATCTTAGCAGAGATTTGTGAGAATGGGATGAAAATGCATGGGTGATTCCTGCGTGCAGGTATTAAAAAACCGACTCCGCTCTGGAATCGGTTTCCTGTCTGTTTCAGATCAGTATGTCTTCTGATTGGGGTTCAGCGTGCTGTCGACGCCGAAGCCTGCGATTTTCCAGGTGCCTCCGACATTGAGCATCGTCATCTGATAGCCGCAATGCCAGGTCCGGTCGACATCTCCATTGGAAGCGTAGTAGTCGAAGATGACATTGGCAATCAGGGAATCATCTGACTGCTTGACGATCTTCAGTGCTGCTTCATTGGAATAGGCAGGGGTTCCATGGGCAGTAAACCACTGGTTCTGAACTCCGGAGACTCTCTGATAGAAGTCGCTGTCGGTGATGGAGATTGCCGCAACGGCTCCGATGCCGTTGTCCTGGGCAGGCCAGCCTGCGCAGATCTTGGCGTCGCTGATCAGCGTATTGGCGAGATCGGTATCAGAAGCTGCGTCTTCGCCGACATAGATCGTATTGCTGGTGACGTCCTTGATCGTGGTGTATCCGCTCTTGCCGCTTACCTCGACAGTCGGTTCGCTGATCATGCCATCGGCTTCATAGACATCGACAAGCGGTGCAGAAGAGGTATCCGAGAGGCCGCTGTAATTGTCTGCCGGAACTGCTGTCTTGGTCTGGTGAGCACCAGCATCAAGTCCGTTGATCGTGATGGAGAGACCGGTCGGAACTTCAATGGTATAGTCTTTCTGTTCGTTGAAGATGGTTGCAGTTGCCCAGGTCCCATCGCTCTGCTGAACAGAACGGAGATTTGCGATATGGACATTGTCGGAATTGTAGAGCTTGTATTCCTTGACGGTATCGCTGTCGTTGACAATGGAATACTGCACGCTGGAAAGTCCGTCATAGACTGAATTCAGGGCAGCGTTGTAGTCGTTTTCGGTATTGAGGTGATCAACAACCTTCAGGGATTCGGTATAGAGGTCAGTACCCGCCTGGTATGCACCGATGTATTCCTTGATCAGATCTGCCGGAGCAGCTGCTTCTTCAGCAGTGGCGCTGATGAGGTTCTTCGGCATCACTCTTCCGAAGACAAGTCCGCTGACAGCTGCAGCAGAGATGACTGCGATTGCTTTCTTCCATGAAATGCGTGCGCTCATCAGTTGTTTCCCTCCCCTTCCTTGACCAGGAATACGGTAGGCAGATTGCGTGATCCGTACATGGATACGGTGTTGTTCACGTATTCGCCGTTATACATCATGGCACTGGAGTTGCCGCCGTCGAGGTTTGCGGCATTGATGGCATCATAGGCCTGGAATACCTTCACGACATCGCCGTATTCTGCGCCGAAGGAAGAAGGTCCTCTGCCATCGATGACCAGCAGCAGGAAGGTTCCGTCACCTGCCTGGCCGATGGCAGTACGAGGATTGAGCATCGCCAGGTTCGTGGTGCTGTAATCGAAGACGTCTTCGTAGTTATTGATATAGATCGGTCCGAAGGTCACTGCTTCCTGGACGCCCCAGCTCAGAGCATCCTGAGCAGTTGCGCCGGCGCAGACCAGCTTATTGTCTGAATCGATGCCGATGATATCGGAGTATTCCGTCAGACTTCCGGAGACGAGCTGACCTTTATGGATTACGATGCCCTGAGGCTGGCTGCCGTCGCCATGTCCGCCGACATCGATGAAGCCGCCGGCATTGATGCCTGCAACGGCATTGAAATCTTTCATATAGGTATCCAGATCCGGAGCAGCGCCGCCGCTGGCCAGGTTCGGATTGACTTCGACGGTGATGTCGCTCGGGTCGTGGATGAGCATCATCCAGCCTTCATAGGTAGAGCCGGAGATGTGCTCGATGCGGATGTCATCAATATTCTCGTCACCGGTGAATTCCGTGACTTCAATGTCAGCAGAAACCGGCTTGGTTTCACTTCCTCCTGAATTGGAGGTCGAAGCAGCAGCTGCAGTGCTGGAAGCTTCTCCGCAGCTGGTGCATACCAGAGCAGAGATGACGGCTAATACCGAGAGCTTCACGCCGTGCTGGGTATGATTCTTCATATTCTGTTTTCCTTTCCCATAAAAACGGGGAGCCGGAATATCCGCTCCCCGGAAAGTAATTCTGAATTACTTGATGATGGATTCGAGCCACTGTTCTGGCTTCTCGAAACCGAGCAGCTGAACAACAGTAGCAGCCACATTGGCAAGTCCGAAGTCACCGTCCTTGATCTCGGTTCCTTCCGGTCCGTTGTAGATGGCGAACGGAACTCTTGCCAGGGAATGTGAAGTCTTCGGCTTCGGTGTTCCATCCGGGTTGGTTCCCTTGTCGTACATCTCATCGGAGTTGCCATGGTCAGCAACGACAATGAGCGTATAGTCTGCTTTTTTGCAGGCATCCATGATGCGGCGCAGAGACAGGTCGACTGCTTCGACACCGATCAGAGTTGCTTCATAGTTTCCGGTATGGCCGACCATATCGCCATTCGGATAGTTGCAGCGCAGGAACTGATACTTGCCGCTCTCAATGGCAGCGATCATCTTATCGGTGACTTCTTCTGCCTTCATCCACGGCTTCAGATCGAACGGGATGACATCAGAAGGAACTTCTTCCCAGGTCTCCAGCTTGTCATCGAACTTCTCGGAACGGTTGCCATTCCAGAAGTAGGTCACATGTCCGAACTTCTGAGTCTCGGAGCATGCATAGCTGTAAACACCCTTCTTGACGAGGAACTCGGACATCGTGTGCTCGATGTGCGGCGGTTCAACCAGGAAGTGATCCGGGAGCTTGAGGTCTCCGTCATACTGCAGCATGCCTGCGTAGTAGACCTGCGGCTTCTTCGGCATCGGGAACTTGTCGAAGCCCTTGTTCATATAATCAAATGCCTTGGAGATCTCGACTGCACGGTCGCCGCGGAAATTGAAGAGAATCACGGAATCGCCGTCATCAATCGTTCCGACCGGCTTGCCATCCTTGGCAATGACGAATCCCGGCAGATACTGATCGGTATAGCCGCCTTCACCGCGGTAGGTTTCGATTGCTTCTTTTGCGGAAGCGAACTGTCTGCCATCGCCCATCACATGGATGTGCCATCCTTTTTCAACCATGGACCAGTCTGCTTCATAGCGGTCCATCGTGATGACCATACGGCCGCCGCCCGAAGCGATGCAGCCATGGAAGGTATCATCATTGAGTTCCTTGAATACTTCTTCGAGCTGATCGACATACTTCAGGGCAGAAGTTTCCGGAACATCACGTCCATCGAGCAGGGCATGCACACGTACTTCATGGATGCCTTCCTTCTTGGCTTCCTTGATCATTGCGATCAGATGGGAGATGTTGGAATGCACGTTGCCATCGGAAAGCAGACCGATGAAGTGCAGCTTTCCATCATGTGCCTTCACATAGTCTGCAGCACCCTTCCAGGCATCGCTGCTGTAGATCTTTCCGGACTCGATGCTCTCATTGACAAGCTTTGCACCCTGGGAGTAGATCTGCCCGCATCCTAATGCATTATGTCCGACTTCCGAGTTGCCCATGTCCTTGTCGCTCGGTAAGCCGACTGCAGTACCGCTTGCCTTGATCGTGGTATGCGGCCATTTCGTCATCAGTTCATCAATCTGCGGCTTGTAGGCATGAAGCACTGCGTTTCCGTTGTCTTTGTCTGTCCAGCCGACACCGTCCATAACTACCAGTACTACCGGTTTGCTCATATGTGTTCTCCTTTTCTTACCGCCTATTAATATAGCACACCGGCACTGTCCCTTCGGAAGGATTTCACAAAGCATTTATTAAGGTTTGGTAAAGAAAAAACCGGTTTCCCGGTTCAGTCTTCTCCGTATTCGATGATCGGTTCCGAGCAGCTGCGCTCCAGATGAATTTCGGTGCGCGTATGATCGGCTGCACATGGCAGAACGGTGATGACGCTGGTATCGAATTCCTTCTCATTGCTGGAAAGATCGAGTTCCAGGATCGGCTCGCCATGGCGTACCTTGGCTCCGCGGTTCTTCAGAATTCTGAGGCCGCGGATTTTCTGATCCCGGCTGCAGAGTCCGATTCTTACTTCGATATACTGGCCGTCAGCAGTACGAATCTGGAAGAGCTTGCCGCTGCAGTCAATGCGGGTGACTACTCCGTCTGCCGGAGCTTTCACCACGCCGTTTTCCGGCATGACTGCAAAGCCATCACCGATCATCCGCTCGGAAATCTGGTGATCGTGAACCATTGTAATCGGATAGATCTTTCCGATACATGGTGAGTAGATCTTCCCGTAAGCTGCCTTACGGCGGAACAGCTGTAATAACATAATCCCCCGAATGCTGTAAAAACAGCGCTACAATCTGCTAATTTACTCGTTTTTGATGAAAATGCAACTTCATTGGTGAAGTAAATTCTTACAGGAATGCATGTAACAATTTACTTGATGGTCAGTATTGTAAGAGCTTGTGCAATGCAAATATAATGTTCACGTGTTCAATACACAGGAGGAAGAAATGGAAATCAAGAAGTCTCTGGCTTCACTGCTGGCCATCGCAATGCTGGCAGGCTGCAGTTCTGGATCTGCAGCAACCTCAACCGCCGAAGCATCTTCTGATGCATCTGAAGAGGCAGCTACCGCAGCCGCAACTGCTGCCGCTGATGATGGTTCTCAGACCAAGGCAGCACCTGCTGAAACGGGATCCAAGGACATCGACAAGCTCACATTCCAGTTCGTACCGTCCAAGGACGCTGATGTCATCATCACCGGTACTGCTGGCCTGGACAAGCTGGTCATTGATGAAATGGCAAGCAAGGGCTACAACATCGGTTCTGTCGATATCTCGGTCGGTACTTCTTATGAAGCAACGGGTGAAGCTCTCGCTGCTGGCACAATCGATGTAGGCTGGCTGCCGGGCGGAACTTATGCACTGTATTCTGATGAGTGCGATGTCGTCCTGACTGCTACCCGCAATGGTCTGTCCAATGACTCCACCAATCCGGCTGACTGGAATGGCGAAGCAAACGCAACGAAGAAAGATGGACCGCAGGTTACTTATTATCGTTCTCTGATCTATGCTACTCCGTCTGAATATGGCAAGCAGCTTGCTGAAAAGGTCAACAATGGCGAAGCTCTTACCTGGGATGATCTGAACCAGGCTAACTGGGGTGTCATGAATGTTTCCAGCTCTGCTGGCTACATCTATCCGTCTCTCTGGCTCATGAACAACTATGATGGCAAGAAGATCACCGATCTCGATCATGTTCAGACTCTGGATTCCTATGGCTCTGCATTCCAGCAGGCTGCAGCTGAATCCCTCGACATCATTGTCTGCTATGCAGATGGCCGCAACGATTACGAAGCAGCGTGGACGCTGCCGACGGATCAGCAGGATGACACCGGCAAGCAGGGCATGGGACGTTCTGATTCCATCTGGAATGAACTGAATGTCATCGGTGTCGGCGACAAGATCTACAACGATACCGTCGCTGTTACCATGGCTAATCCGGATATCTACAACACCGAATTCATCACAGCTCTGCAGGATTCCCTGATTGATATCATCGGTACTGAGGAAGGAAAGAACATCTTCTCCGTATATTCTCATACCGGATATCAGAAGGCTGTCGATTCCGACTACGACATCGCTCGTGCTGCTCTGAAGGCAGTTGACGAGAACTGAGTTCAGTCAATCATCTGCAATTGAAAAGATCGCGTCTGCGATCTTTTCTTATACCTGCATGAATGTGTTTCAGAGATTCCAGTTCTCTAAGAAGTACTGATAGAAATCAATTGCATCGCTCAGTGATCTGAGATCGGCATTCTCATTGTCACTGTGCATGCATGCAAGCTGCTGTGAAGTTAATCGTAACGGATAGAACCTGAGACAGTTCTCCGTCAGCTCTGCAAAGTGTCGATTGTCGGTTCCTCCGGTCATCACATAGGGTGAGATGCCGCAATCCGGGAACTTCTTCCTGATACAGGAGATCAGATACTGATACACAGCAGAATCCTGCGGAGTGACTGGCGAAGCTTCTCTTGAACTCAGCACTTCCAGCTCCAGATCATACTTGTCTGCCTTCTGCTTCAGGATTGCAAGACTGGTCTTCAGATCCTGGGTGAATCCGGTTCGAAGATTTGCGATGACATACGCTTCCGAAGGAATGACATTCGTCGCATCCGATCCTTTCATCTCTGTAAAGCAGATCGTCGTTCCAAGCAAGGCGTCTGCCTGAGCATTCACCTTCCCCATGGCCTTCGTCAGCAATCCCTTATACAGCCAGAGATTCGAGAACAGATACCGCATCGGGAATGGGAAGGAAGGCGCCATATTCTCGAACATCGCTCTCACATGCGGCGTGAACTTCCGTTCATACAGATGCGAATGATTCACTTCATGCATGAAGTCCGCAAGCCTTGTCACCGTGGTCGTCGCATGCGGCGCACTGGAATGTCCGCCTTCTCCCTTTGCGGTGATCTTCACATCGGCATAGCCTTTCTCCGTGATGCCGATGACGGCATACGGCCGGTCCATTCCGGCCATTGCCTTATCCACAACTGCTCCGCCTTCATCCCAGGCACAGGCAAGCTTCACGCCATGTTCCTTCAGATACTGGACTGCAGTCTCTGCACCTGGTCCGCTGTTCTCCTCATTGACCGAATATTCCAGCCAGACGTCCCGTTCCGGAACAAATCCCTCTTTCAGCAGATTCTCGATTGCGGACATCTGGCAGAACTGATTGCACTTATCATCCATGACCCCTCTGCCGTAGATCTTTCCTTCATGAATCTCTCCGCCATAAGGAGGATACTTCCAGTTCTTCTCATCAGCAGGAACCGTATCCTGATGTCCCATCATCAGGATGGCAGGCAGATCAGAATGCTTTCCTTTCCAGTGATAGAGAAGCACGCCATCCAGTACTGTTTTCTGAAGAGTCTTCGTACAGAGCGGGAATAATCCATCGACTACCTGGTGGTAGGTATCAAATGCAGAGAGATCTTCGCCAGGCAGTCTCGAGTCGGTATGAACCTGGATGAGCTTTGCAAAACGATGTCCCATCTCTTCCAGTTCTTCTTCGTTTCTGGAAGAAGGCAGACGTTCTGCTGCAGGTGACGCTTTGCAATGTGCTGCGCGGAATAAGGTAACTGCAAGAAGAATCAGCAGAATGATCATTATGATAAGTCCTGCCATATCAGATCTTTCCTCCCTTGTACAGCAGATGTCCGATTGCCATGGAAATCACGGCAAGGACAACGACCATGATCGAGACCATCGAAGTAAGCGAAGGAACCAGCCAGAAGATCACTGCAGCAAGGAGCCATGGAATGAAGGCAATCTTCGGATACTTCCGGATATAGACAAAGCCCATTGCCCCGAACAAAGCAGAGACAACCGTCTTGAAGGCAGGCTGCAGAACCGGATTTTCTAAGAGCGGCGTCAACGGAACAATCAGAAGGACGCCGGCGGCGATGACCAGGGTCGTGACAATCGTGCTCGAAGCGATTGCAATCGTGGAGATCACTTCGTTTTCATCGGTTCCCACTTCGGTTCCGGCAATGTCTCTGGCATTCATGGCACATGGTACTTTCAGGTTGGCAAGGTTGCCCGAGATAAAGCCGAGATACGTTCCGCCGGTTCCTAATAATGGTGCATAGGTAATCACTTCAAGGATTCCGGAAGGAATGTACTGAATCAGCATGGCCATGAGTGCTGCCCAGTAGCCGTCATTGAACGTGAATGAAGTATTGAAGACGAGGCAGACAATGAATGGCACTGCAATCATCAGGCCGAGCATGATGAATCCGGAGATTCTTCCGAAGCGATGCATCTGATCGTTATAGTTCATAATCTTCACCTCACAGGAATGTGCTCATGCCGGGGAACAGAAACTGGCCGAGAACGGCACATGCCATTCCGATCAGCATGCTGAAGGATAATGCATAGCTCTCCAGCCACTTGATCTGTTTCTTCTTGATCAGCATCTGGAAGAATGACATCGCTGCCATAGCAGTGCCGAAAGCGATGAGCGGAAGGATATTCGGTGTTCTTGTTTCTCCGGATACCTGCACCGATCTGAGATAGGACACTGCATCGCCGAGATATGCAGCGATCATGCCGATGAACATGGAAGACAGAAGAATATCTGATGCTTTCGGATCTCCTTTTGCCTTATTCAGAATCCTGTTCTGGTACTTTCTGAAGAAGAATAATGTGAAGATGAGACCGGACAGGATGGTCACGCTCATGCCGAGAACGATGGAGGCATAATCTCCTGCGGTCATCATATTGCTCGGCAGTTCTCCGATGCCTAATCCTTTGGCAAGGTTATTGGCCGTGGAGCTTTCATAATGCAGGGCGCCTAGAACGCTCAGTCTGATCCACGGGATCGGAATGCCAAGCGATGGTGCTAATGCCAGAACGCCGATCAGAATGCCGATGCTCGGCACGATCGTGAAGCTCACAGATGACTGCACGGCCTGTTTCATCACCTGTTCGTCCATGCCGATCTCCTTGCCATGTTTCCATGCTTTCTTCAGGTAGAGAACTGCCTGAATCAGCACTCCGCACACAATGATGACTGCCAGGAGATACATGGGAAAGGAATTCGCTTTTTCCAGAATCTGTTCCATATGGAAATCCCCCTGTTATTACATGTGATTATAGGGCACATTATCCTTTCGTGAAAACGGTTTCCTGTTGTTCTGAATTATGCATGCATGGGAGATGGATATGGATCAGGCGGATCCTGCTCTGGTAAAATAGTACCGGAGGACTTTATGGAAGATAGAGAATATGTCCGCAGGAATGAAGACCGGGATCTGGATGACCGGGACATGGTCCAGGAAGAAGAGATTCTTGCCCAGGATAATGTGAAAAGACATACCGGGGGATTCCAGGTCGTGAATACGATTGTGAGATGTCTGTTATTGATTGCGGTGGTTTTTGTGCTGATCAATCTGCTGATCCGGGCTTTTGCTTGAATGAATTTCCCGGGCTGGACAAGGAATCATACCAGCCTAAGACCTTGAATCGAAACGCAGGAAACATTTCTGAAGAGCCTTGAATAGCTGCATCATTTCAAAACACAAAGAGGCGTTAAACCATGATGTTTAAAGGGTTTGCGCCTCTTATTCTCTTCTGAAACTGTCGAATACAGAATGATATATAAACATATCGGAAAACAGGGAAAATAACCTGAATTGTCCTGAGATCATAAATAGTGCTCAAAAACAGCAAATTCGGTTTTCATACCAAAAAGCCTCAGTGAGTTTACTGATTTATGCTTTCAACTGGCCAATCTTCTATTACAATATAGCCGTTAAACAAGGGGATAACTTCATGAGTATAGAGTTCAGAGATGTATCGAAGACCTACCCGAATGGGACCAAAGGGCTCCAGCATGTGAATCTCACCATCGAGCAGGGAGAATTCGTTGCCATCATCGGTCTTTCCGGTGCTGGCAAATCCACGCTGATCCGCACGATCAACCGGATGATTGATGTCACGGATGGTCAGCTGATTGTTGATGGAACAGATGTGATGACGCTGAAGGGAAAAGAGCTCAGAAAGTTCAGACGGAAGATCGGCATGATTTTCCAGTCGTTCAATCTGATTACCCGTTCTACGGTCATCAAGAATGTGCTGACTTCGAATGTTCCGGATATGCCATGGTATAAGGTGCTGTTCGGATATTATTCCAAAGAGCAGAAGATGAAGGCTCTGGAAGCACTGGATAAGGTTAATATCCTGGACAAGGCATACAGCCGCTGCGATGAACTTTCCGGAGGCCAGATGCAGCGTGTTGCTCTGGCAAGAACGCTGAATCAGAATCCTTCGATCATTCTGGCTGATGAGCCGGTTGCGTCCCTGGATCCGATCATGGCAGATGTGGTCATGAGCGACTTTGCAAGAATCAATCAGGATATGAATATCACGATTCTGCTGAATATTCATCATGTCGATCTGGCGATGAAGTATGCTACGAGAGTGATCGGAATCCGTCAGGGACATGTGGTCTATGATGGTCCTGCTTCCAAAGTAACCAAGGACGTTCTGGATGAGGTTTACCAGGGCAAGGAAATTCCTACCACGGAAAATGATAAGGGCGGTAAGAAAGCATGAGCACCGCAGAAAATTCCAGGCCTGCTCTGTTTGACCGGATTTTCAAGCCGGAGCATATCATTCTGGAAAATGGGCATACGATTGATCGTCCGAAAAGCAGAATGCCGCTCATTCTGACGGTACTGGTGATCGTGGTATGGATTTCGGTTGTCGCAACCGGGTTCAATTTCCATACGATCATTGACCGCAGGAATCAGCTGACGGTCATTCTGAGTCAGATCTTCCAGCCGAAGTGGAGCTATCTCGATAAGGTATGGAAGCCTTTGATTGAAACCATCAAGATGTCTCTGATGGGCACGGTCATCGGCTGCCTGCTTGGTCTGCCAATGGCGATCTTCGCTTCCACGAATATCAACAAGAATAAGCCGGTGGTCGTGATTCTGCGTCTGATCCTGGCCGTGCTTCGTTCCGTGCCGACGCTGATCTATGCATATATGTTCGCATTGATCTTCTCGCTTGGCGCATTTGCCGGAACGATTGCGATCGTGATCTTCACGCTTGGCATTGTTGCCAAGATGCTCTACGAGTCCATTGAGACCATCGACATGAAGCCGTATGAGGCAATGGTAAGTTTCGGTGCCAATACGCTGCAGGCGTTCTGGGCTGCGTGCATGCCGCAGATTCTGCCGACATATCTGGATGACTGCCTGTACTGCTTCGAGCTGAATGTTCGTGCTTCTTCGATTCTCGGCTATGTCGGTGCCGGCGGTCTCGGCGTGCTGATCCGCGAACGGACCGGTCTTCGTGATTATACGGATCTTGGAACGGTATTGCTGACGCTGTTCGTGGTCGTGCTTCTGATCGACTGGCTGAGCGACTGGCTGCGTTCCAAGCTGTCATGAGGAAGGAGGTTCCTAGATGAGTACAAAGAAAGAAAGCGGTGCAGAGCAGTCTGCCCGCATCCTGGAAACGCTCCAGGCAGAGCCGAACTACTTCTGGGCACGATTCATCACGTTTCTGATCCTTCTGGTTCTGGTCATCTGGAGTTCTTCTTCCATTCATTACAACGGGGTTGCCAGCAAGGGTTCTGAGGTTGCTTATGGAATTCTGAACGGCATCACGCATCCGGATCAGAGCATGCTGTTCACAACTTCCACGTCCGGGGTTCCTTACCTGATTCTGCAGACCATTGCGATTGCAGTGCTCGGCACGATCTTCGGCGGAATTCTGGCGATTCCGGTGTCATTCTTAGCTTCGACGAATATCGTTCCGAAATGGCTTGCTTATATCTTCCGGGCACTGATTCTTCTGATCCGCACGATTCCGTCTCTGGTATGGGCTCTTGTCTGGATCCGGGTTACCGGTCCTGGTCCGTATTGCGGTGTCGTCACGCAGTCGATCTGCTCGATCGGCATGATTTCCAAGATGTACATCACTGCTATTGAAGATCTGGATACCGGCATTCTGGAATCCCTGGATGCGGCTGGATGCACGACATTCCAGAAGATCAGATGCGGCATTCTTCCGCAGTTAAGTGCAAGCTTTATCTCGACGGTCATCTACCGCTTCGATATCAACCTCAAGGATGCGACGACGCTTGGCATCGTTGGTGCGGGCGGCATCGGTGCTGCTCTGGTCCAGGCGATTTCAGGAAACCGCTGGTCGATTGTCGGTTCGTTCCTGATTGCGCTGATCATCCTGGTCCTGATCATCGAATGGTGCTCCACGAAGATCCGGGCAAGACTTGCTCACGGCAGACAGTAATGTCAGTTCAGAGATGCGGGATTCCGCATCTCTTTTCTTGTTGAGAACGCATCAGCGTTTCGCCTATAATACATACGCAGATTGGGGATACAGACAAAGAAGATGAAAAACAGAATCCGGATTCTTGCGACCAGTGATTTGCATGGTTCGATTTATCCATACAGCTATGCCGATGGCAGTGAAACTGCCCAGGGCATGGCAAGACTTTCTACCTTGATTCAGTCGCTCAGGGATGACAATACCCTGCTGATTGATAATGGCGATACTCTCCAGGGAACGCCGCTTACCTATTTCCACTACCGCTATCATCATGACTGGATCTGCCCGATGACGACGGTCATGAATCTGATGGGCTACGACTATGTGAACATCGGCAATCATGACTTTGACTATGGCGAGCAGGCATTGCAGAATCATCTGAACCTGCTGAAGGCACCATGCATCACGAGCAATGTCAGCATCTCCGGTACCCCGCTTGGTCCGAATTACGTGATCAGGGAGATCGGCGGAAAGAAGCTTGCGATCTTCGGTGTAATCACCCAGTATGTTCCGCACTGGGAAGCGAAGAAAAATATCCGTCATTCAAAGTTCAGAGATGCGTATGAGACTGCTGCGAAGACAGTGGAACTGATCCGCGGCCTGGAGAAGCCGGATTATGTGATCGGGGTCTATCATGGCGGGTTTGAACGAGATCTGAAGAACGGTTATCCGGTGGGCGATCTGACCGGGGAAAACGAGGGCTATGAGATGATGCGCTCGATTCCTGGTCTTGATATCCTGATTTCCGGCCATACGCATACCGCGGAATGCGGAAAGGCGTTCCATACGGTCTATACGCAGACCAGCGACAGTGCGAAGGATCTTGCCTGCATTGATATCTATACGGATACCGGAGTGATTGAGCCGCAGATTCTGAAAGCAGACTGCGAACCGGATCAGAAGATTCTGGATGCAGTCATGAATGAGGAAGAAGAGTGCCAGAAGTGGCTGGATACGCCGATCGGTACTTCTAAAGTAAATCTGCAGATCACGGATGAGATGGATGCCCGCCTGCACAAGAGCCAGTGCGTCACGTTCCTGAATATGGTGCAGAAAGAAGCGACCGGGTCTGATCTGTCCTGCACGCCGCTGTTCCTGCATGCGACGGGATTTCCTTCTGAAATCACGATGCGCAATATTGTCAGTACCTATCTGTTTCCGAATACGCTGGTCGTGAAGGAAATTTCCGGGAAAGTGCTGAGAAAATATCTGGAGAAGGATGCGGAGTTCTGGTCGATCCGCAATGATGCGATCATCGTTTCGCCATGGATGGACTACCCGAATCCTCAGCATTACAACTATGATATGGTTGACGGGATTGAGTATACGATCCGGGTTTCGGAAGAACCCGGGCATCGGATCGAAAAGCTGACTTATCAGGGACATGAGGTCACGGATGACATGTCCTTTACCATGAGCATGAATAATTACCGGGCTTCCGGGGGAGGCAATTATTCGATGATCGCTTCCTGCCCGACGGTCAAGGAAGTTCCGATCTCTATGGTTGAGCTGATTGCAGATTATATTCTGGAACATAAAGTGATTGATTTCACGCCGGTGAACAATATCACGGTCGTGAAGTGAGGGGGTTCTATGAGCAATGTGTTTGATGTCATTCTTCTGACTGCCCTTCCGGCCAGCGGAAAGTCTGAAGTCAGAAGTTTTCTGGCCAATGTCGGGAAAGAACGACTCCAGAAAGAATTTCATATCGGCGAGAATCTGCAGCTGGATGATTTTCCTTATGTGAACTTCATGCGGCTGATTGATACAGCCCTTGCGGAGAATGGTTCTGAGAGAATCTTCTATGCGAGTGATGAAGATCCTTTCTATGACAGCAGAGACTGGGGCACTCTGATTCAGCTGCTGAATGAAGACTATCATCATCTCCTGAACCGTGAAAAGCTCTCTTCTGCAAGTCCTGCAAAGACCCTGTTCGAGCGGATTGACCGGGCAGCGCTGGCGGTCGGAATCCCGCCCCGCTTAGAGAAGCTGGATGATGCCCTGATTGCGAAGATTGCAGAAGCACTGGATGAAGAAGCACTCCGAATTCAGCATCTGACGGAAGATCAGTATACGGAGGACATGAGCGATAAGACGATCATCATCGAGCTTTCAAGAGGAGGTCATGATGGGGCTTCCTTCCCGCTGCAGAATACCGAAGGCTATCAATATAGCCTGCCGCTGTTTGCGCCGGATCTGCTGAGTCATGCGGCGGTTCTCTATATCCGCGTGGATCCGGAAGAGTCGAGAAGAAAGAACGCGGCAAGGTTTGATCCGAACGATCCGCAGTCTTCGCTGCATCATATGACGCCGGTTAAAGTCATGCTGAATGACTACGGGTGCGATGATATGCCGTATCTGATTGAACAGAGCAGAAAAGCAGATTCGGTCACGGTAAACAGCTACGGAAATCTGATCGATCTGCCGGCTGGAGTATTCGACAACCGGACAGATCAGACGACCTTCTTAAGAGAAGATCCTTCTCATTGGGATCCTGCGCGGATTCAGAAAGTCAGCGATTCTCTCCGCAAGGCTGCGGATGCGATGTGGGCTGGCTATCGCCATTAATCAAAACAGGTCTTCATGCAGTTAAATGCAGAGGACCTTTTATTATTATTCAATTGCTTTCCTGCTCTGAAGGAAGCTCAGGACTCCTGCTGCAATCGGCCAGATCAGCCAGCTGACTGCCCAGGTTCCTGTCGCAAAGCTGAAAATCAGATAAATCGCTGTGACAGCTCCCCAGAAAGAAGAGACAGAGGCATTGTCTTTTTTGGCTTCCTGATTGTAATGTCCTTCCTGAAGCAGGCAGCTGAACCATATGCGCAGCGAAGAAGTGCGGACCAGAAGAGAGACTCCGTATCCGATCATGACCATCATGACTGCACACATCAGGAGTATCAGGGTTTCGCTGTCTTCATTCAGCGCAGCTCCGAGAATCACCGGAGCAATGCTGAAGACAATGAAGAGAATGCCTTTCGTCTTTGTATTCTGATTGGCTTGCTCAAAAGCTGTCTGCTGTTGTTTCAGCCAGTCCTCTGCCCCGTATTCCAGTTCAAATGATTCTTTCTTACAGGACTCATAAGGCTTCATGCGCTTTGAGGAAGAAATGAGCATGATGATTCCAGAAGCGATGAATGCCATCATCAGAAGCAGGCTCAGAAGAATTGCCGCATCTCCCAGAGTTCCCAAGGCAAGAACCGGAGCGATGCAGCAGATTTCCATCATGACTCCGATCCCGGTATTTCTCGAAGAAAGTCTGGCATCTTCTATGCATCTGCGTACTTCTTCATTGGAAAATACTGGCAGAATCTCTTCTTCTTCAGGTCTTTCCTCTCCCTGGATGTCATCATCCTGGAAGAGTTTCTGATTCTGATCATTCAGATAATCTCTCAGCGGATTTTCGTCGGCATATGGGATCTTGGATAATTCCTGTTTCTGCTGTTCTGCCATCTCTTTTTCCCTCATTGTTCCCCGAAGAACAAAAGAAAGAGGTTTCCCTCTTTCCGTGGTCAGTTGCTGCTGCTTTCCGGCAGATAGAACACCTGCTCATCGTCTTTGGTAAGCAGATAAGTTCCTCTGGCATAGCTTGCGACATAATCCGGATCTTCCAGCTTTTCTTTCTCTGTGGTCAGATAAGAATTCTCATCCTGTACCTGCTGGTACTTGTCCTGCACTTCCGCGAGCTGCTTTTTCAGGTTGATGGTAGTATATACCTCTTTGAATACTTCCAGCAGCAGATATGCAGAAGCACCGATCACAAGGAAGCAGATGAACTTCAGAAACGGTGTATACTGCTTTTTCTTTTTCGGCTTTGCCTGTGTTTTCGTGTGTTTTGATGCAGGAGCCTGGTTCTTTTTCTTATTTTCTGCCATTCGTCTGTCCTCCTTTCCTGGTAAAGCTATTTATATCATGATTCAGGAATCCCATCAAGATTCCTCGGGCTTCATGATCGTTTCTTCCGAGACGACTTCATACATGTCCTGGGCGTCTGCTTTCTTTTTCACTTCTTCCGTGGAAAGAACGCGGACAGTCAGTTTCCGGTTTCCGAAACTGATCGTGACCAGATCTCCGGCATGTACCTCATGTCCTGGCTTGGCGGTCTTTCCGTTGATTTCTATTCTCTGATTCTCGGCGAGTTCCTTGGAGATCGTGCGCCGTTTCAGAATTCTGGATACTTTCAGATATTTATCTACTCTCATTTGCGCGGAGTGCCTCCTTTGCATGCATGATCACATCAGCTGCCAGACTGACGGTGCTCTTCATCTTCGGCAGGGTTGCAGAAATCTGACTGTCCGTGTAGCGAAGTGCAATATCCTTATTCAGATCGCTGAAAATCCTGAACAGCTTCACGCCATCAACCTGCTGGCTGAACAGCTTTGAAAATGTGATTCTCGTCTGACCTTTGACATCCCGGCAGCTGTCGACAGAAGGATCATTCACCAGAATATCGAGTCTTCTCTTATCAAACAGAGCCTGCACTTCTGAAGGAAGCTTGCCATACTGGTCGGTGACTTCTTCCCGATATTGTTCCAGCTGCTCTATCGAGCAGATCTGATCGATTTTCTGGTACATTGAGATCTTGTCATAATCATCCGGTGCGAAGTTTTCCGGAATATAGCTTGTCTCCGGAATGACCGCATGGCGGAGTTCCTGCTTTTCTTCCTTGACGATGCCTTTCTTCTTCGCAATGGCTTCTTCCAGCATCTCGATGTACATATCAATGCCGACGGTATCGATAAATCCGGACTGATCCGGACCGAGCAGGTCCCCTGCTCCGCGGATCGTCAGGTCTCTCATCGCAATCTTGTAGCCAGAGCCTAGTCTTGCAAACTCCTTGACTGCCTGCAGACGCTTGGATGCGGTCTCGCTCAGCTGTCTGCGCGGCGGAATCAGAAGATAGGCATAAGCGACTCGGTCGCTTCTTCCGACTCTTCCCTTGATCTGATAGATCTGGGAAAGACCGAAGTCCTGAGCATTCTCGATGATCATCGTATTGGCATTCGGAATGTTGATGCCGTTTTCGATGATGGTCGTGCAGACCAGCACATTGATTTCATGCCGTGTGAACTGCATCATGACATCTTCGATGTCTTCCCGGTTCATTTTGCCATGCACGATGCCGATTCTCGCATCCGGAATCAGAGACTGCAGGGTGCGGGCAGTATTGTAGATCGTATCGATGCTGTTATAGAGATAGAATACCTGGCCATTTCTTGCCAGCTCTTTCTCGATGGCATCTACGATCAGGCCTCTGTTCTTCTCCACGACATAGGTCTGCACATTGTAGCGATTATCCGGCGGGGTTTCGAGCAGAGACAGAGACCTGATGCCGACCAGGCTCATCTGAAGCGTTCTCGGAATCGGAGTGGCACTGAGCGTCAGAACATCAATGCCGTTCTTCATCTCCTTGATCTTTTCCTTATGCTCCACGCCGAAGCGCTGTTCTTCATCTACCACCAGGAGACCGAGGTCCTTGAACTGCACGTCTTTCGAAAGGATGCGATGGGTTCCGATCAGGATATCCACCCTTCCTTCTCTTGTATCTTTCAGAGTTTCCTTCATCATCGAAGGCGGAACAAACCGATCCAGCACCCGGACTGTAAACGGATAACCGGAAAACCGTTCTGAGAACGTATAATAATGCTGTTCCGCAAGGATCGTAGTCGGACAGAGGACAGCAACCTGCTTGTTCTCGCTAGCTGCCTTGAAAGCTGCCCGGACTGCGATCTCGGTCTTGCCGAAGCCGACATCGCCGCAGATCAGACGGTCCATCGGCTTGTCGCTTTCCATGTCACGCTTGACGTCTTCGACTGCTTTTGCCTGGTCCGGAGTCAGTTCATACTGGAATTCTGATTCGAATTTCTTCTGTTCTTCGGTATCCGGCTGATAGGCATATCCGATATGTGTTTCCCGGCTGGAATACAGGGAAACCAGACGTTCTGCAATGTTGGTGACATCTGCTTCGAGGCGTTCTTTCGTCTTTTCCCATTCGCCGCTGCCAAGCTTGTTCAGCTTCGGAACGACGCCTTCTCTGGAAACGAATTTTCTGACCAGGCGGAACTGTTCCAGAGGAACCAGCAATTCGGCATTGCCGCGGTAGATCACCCGCAGGAAGTCTCTTTTGACGCCCTGGATTTCCCTGGTCTCTATGCCCATGTACTGGCCGACGCCGTGCTGGGCATGGACAATATAGTCTCCTGGTTCCAGTTCTTCATAGGAGTGGATGACTTCTGCACTGCGGAATTTCTTTTCGAATCTGCCGGTATGATGATGAATTTCAAAGAGTTCTGAAGCAGTGATGACTTTGAGATTCTTCTCAGAGATCTCAAATCCCTCAGCCAGCGGATTCATCAGAATCTGGAAGCCTTCTGAAAGAGTACTGTCATCTGTTACGAGCTTGTACGGATGCTTGTATTCAATGCAGGCATCAATGAGCCTCGGCATTTCTTTTTCTTTGAGGCAGAACAGAACTCTGGAACCATCGTCCAGCAGCTTCAGCTTCAGATCCAGCGGCTCATTCGGCAGATGAATCTCAGAGATCCCGGAAGTTTTGTCATAGTACGGGTCTTCTTCCATACTGCGGCATCCATCAGCGACGCGGTGCAGATCATGCCACATGGAAAAACGCGGCAGCAGCTTCTTCTCCTGCACCATCTCCTGGATGTAGCTGGTAGTTTCTTCGATCAGTCTTCTGGTGCTTTCCTCAATGGCAGTGCGATCTGACCAGATCACCAGCGGATGATCCATGTAATCCAGAATCGAAGCGGTCTGATTCAATAATGCCGTATACGGATACATGCCGGCCTGAATCACACCATTCTTCACTAGTTCCAGATCGGTTTCTACGGATCCTCTGAGTGCATCGTCCCCTTTTTCTTCCAGAAGCCGTTCTGCTTCTTCCGTGATTTCCTGTACCTGGTCTTCGGTAAACAGGATATCGGAAGCCGGAACAATCTCGACATGATCTGCCGGGGTGATTGTCTTCTGCGTGGATTCATCGAAGAAGCGGATGCTGTCGATCTCATCATCAAAGAATTCAATCCGGATCGGATGATCATAGTTGATCGAATAGACATCTATGATACCGCCTCTAGCAGCAAACGAAAGCGGCTGATCAATGTGGCTGGCCTGCATGTATCCCCCTGCCTTCAGGCGCTTTCTGATTTCTTCCATATCTGCGTGGTCGCCTGGTTTCAGAGAAATGCAGCTGCTGCGGAATACTTCTGGCAGCGGCAGATGTCTCAGAAGCCCGGACGGGCTGGTGATGACAATCTGATCCGGACGATTCAGAAGTGATGCAAGGGTTTCTACTTTTCCTGCCATCATCTCCGGAGAAGAAGCAATTGCTTCAACTCTCAGAGATTCATCCGACCCGAAAAGCGCACATTGTCCTTCCTGCAGGAGGGATGATACCCTCTCATACAGTCTCTGTGCGCTGTAGAGATTATTTTTCACGACCAGAATCGGCCTTGGATTCTTCAGATAGGAGGCACTGAGAATCAGTGCTTCCTGAATCAGAGAATTCAGAGGCAAGGTTCCTCTGCCTGCATTCAGCTGTCTCAGAGCAGCATTGTCTTTCAGCTCTTCCAGCAGCTGTACCGGCATTCCAGATTCTTCCTGCAAACCATACCTCCCCTCATTGTTTCAGTCTGATATTGTATTTTGACATCACCTGATCAAATGGTTCGCTCACCCAGGCTTCTGCTGCTTCTGCTGCATCCTTCAATGCGGCCTGGTAGATTTCCTGTTCTGCTTTCGGAACCGGAGAGAGCACCCAGTCTGGTACTTCTTCGTGCACGCCTGGTTCACTATGGCCTACGCCGATGCGGATACGGGCAATCTGTTCAGTTCCTAATGCAGTGATGATCGACTTCATGCCTTTCTGTCCGCCGCTGGATCCGTTCTTCCGGATCCGGACGGAACCGGCAGGCAGATCCATATCATCATGCAGAATCAGAATATCAGAAGGATCGATGTGATAGAAATGAACTGCCTGGGCTACTGCTTTTCCGGACTCATTCATATAAGTCAGCGGCTTCATCAGAATCACGCTCTCACCATGAATCACAGTCTTTGCAATCAGAGCATCCCATTTCTCTGTGGTTATATCCGTACCAAGATTTCTGCACAGATAATCCATGGCAAGAAATCCGCTGTTATGCCTGGTCTTCTCGTATTCTTTTCCGGGGTTTCCGAGTCCTGCGATCAGCTTCATTTCGCTTCCTCATCGGACGGTTTTTCTTCCGGTTCTTCTTCGCTCTTCTCTTCCGGAAGCTTCACATCCAGTTCTTCCAGCCAGCGCTCCCCTAAGCGCTTCTCGGAGAATGCCTTCATATCATCTACCAGGCTGTCAAAGCCTTCCTGGTTTCCTTCGTTCTGATAGATCTTTGCCAGCATGATCGTGATGCAGTTCTTATAGATACCGATCATATTGCGGCTGTAGCGGTATCCGCCATAGTCTCCATCCAGAACTTTCCGGAAGAAGTCCTTGCCGCAGTCATCTTTGTTCTCATACAGTTTCATCGCTGCCTGGTGCATGGCCAGCAGCAGCGTATCGGATAGCTGGCCGGATACGGTCTCCATCTTCTCTTCCAGAAGATTCAATAGTTCCGTATTCTTCCGGTAATAAAGACGATTCGGAATCGCCATATACAGATAGAAGAAAGAATCTTCATTCAGATCATAGCCGGAATCCTTCTTCGAAAGATCCCCGATCAGAACGGAAAGATCCAGGGCTTCAAGGTCTTTTCTGAAGTTATCATCCTTTTCGTAGAGAGTATCTCCCCAGAGCTTCATGACATATCCCTTCGCTCTGAATTCCGGGTCTTTCTGACCTGTGACATAGGCTTCTGCAGCCGGGAAGAACTGATCCGGTTCATGAACCAGATCAAGAAGATCAAGGATCTTCTGGTTCTTCTTCTGCCTTCCGTATAGTTTCACTACTCTCAGAATCATCACGATCATGAATGCAAACAAGATCAGTGTCATCAGTGTTCCTGTCATCAGTTTCTGCTCCTCATATGCTGTTCTATTATATTTCATTCAGGGGGCTGAATATACAGCCGAAAACCTTTTCATTATGCGAAAAACTTTGCATTGACAATCGAAATGCCCATAAGTATGATATATAAGCGATTGTTCTTAATAAAGAAGCGGGAGGTGGCATGAAATGAAAAGAACATACCAGCCGAGCAAGAGAAAAAACAAGTCGACCCATGGATTCAGAGCTCGCATGAGCACTCCGGGTGGACGTAAGGTCTTAGCTAGACGCAGAGCAAAAGGCAGAAAAGTTCTCTCAGCTTAACAGAAAGTGCCACCAGTCAGGTGGTATTTTTTATCTTATGAAGAAGAAAAACAGAGTTCGTAAATCCCAGGAATTCCAGTCCCTGATCCACGGCGGGAAAAAAGAAGCAAACATGAGCTTCGTGCTCTATCATGCCCAAAAGAAAGAAGAAGAAGCCAGAATCGGTATTTCTCTTTCGAAAAAGATCGGGTGTGCAGTGGATCGGAATCATATCAAACGCCAGGTCAGGATGATGTGTCAGGATCTGATCGACTTTTCTTCATGCCCGCAAGATGCCATTCTGATTGTGCGTTTCGGATATAAGAATCTCGATTATGAAGCCAATAAAAAGAACTTGGAAAAATTGTTCCTAAAGTCTACAATGAAATAGTTCTATTTATAAGGAGAACCTAATGAAATTCAATTCTTCCCGAATGAAAAAAGTCCTTCTCCTCAGTGCCGTTGTTCTGTTTGCGGTTTCCGCCGCCGGATGCTCGGTTCCGACTGATGAGACAGGTGCAGTAAAGCAGATCACCTCCTCCACGACGTTCAATGAAACAATGAATTCCGAAAACTGGTTCAGTGCCATTCTGGTCTGGCCGATGGCTCAGGTGCTGAATCGTCTCGCTCCTTCGATCGGCGTTGCGGGTGCAATTGCCGTGCTGACCATTGCTGTCAATGCGATCCTCCTGGTATTCACGCTGAAGTCCACAATTGCAACCCAGGAAATGCAGATGCTGCAGCCGGAGATTGAAAAAATCACCAGGAAATATGAAGGCAAAACCGACCAGGCATCTCAGATGCGCATGGCTCAGGAACAGCAGGCATTATACAAGAAGTACAACATCAATCCGTTCAGCATGATTCTGGTTACATTCCTGCAGTTTCCGATCATCATTGCGATGTATCAGGCTGTACAGAGAGCGACTGCAGTCAAGACCGGTACCTTCATGGGACTCAGTCTTGAGACAAAAGTGCTCGATGGAATCCGCGGGGGAATGTGGGGATATCTTCTGATCTTTGCAATCATGGGTCTGGCACAGTATGTATCGATGATGCTGCCGCAGAAGCTTTCCAAGAAGCGGGCAGAAGCAGAAGCTGCCAAGCATCACCGCCGTCCTGATGCTCCGGCAAATTCTTCTCAGCAGAAGATGATGCAGATCTATATGCTGGTCATGATTCTGGTATTCGGTCTCATGTGGCCGGCTGCCATGTCTGTATACTGGACGATCTATTCACTGGTTACTATTGTGAAGACACTCATCGTGCAGAAGATTGTTGATGATAGACAGGCAAAGGAGGCACAGGCATGACCAACTATACTGGTACGACTCTGGAAGAAGTTCTGCAGAAGGCTGCAGAAGAAAAGAACTGCAATGTCGAAGCTCTGTCCTATACCGTGACAGAGCAGAAAGAGGATTCTGTTTCTGCTGATGTCTTCAGCAAAGATGATGTCAAAGAGTTCCTGTTTGATTATCTCGGCAATTACTTCATGGGCATCGATCTTGATATCGAGGTTGCCATTGAAGAGCGCGACGGAAGCTTCATCGTCAATCTGAATGCAGATAATAATGCTGTTCTGATTGGCCGTATGGGCAAGACGCTTGCCGCATTGAATACGGTGGTAAGAGGGGCTGTCAATTCTGAGTTCCGCAAGCGCATTGATGTGCTGATTGATGTCAATCACTACAAAGAAGACCGCTATCACCGGATTGCGTCTATTGCAAAGCGTACTGCAAAGCAGGTGCAGCGTTCTCATATTGATGCAGCGATGGATCCGATGCCGAACGATGAGCGCAAGGTGGTTCATAAGACGCTTGGAGAATGGCACAATATCAAGACGGAATCCGAAGGAGAAGGGGCAGCTCGTCACGTTGTGATCAAGTATGTTCCGGATGAAGAAACGGCAGAGCCGGAGTCCTCAGAAGAGCCTGCGGAAGAAGCAGCAGAATAGTTATGAAAAAAAGAGGAGCGATCCTCTTTTTTTAACGTCTGTTCAGTTCCATCCGGATGATCCAGCTCTTTGTTTCTCCGGCATGGAGAATCGGTTTCGGGCTTACCGGGAGATTGATCGCATCTGGGAAATACTCCGGCTCAAAGCATACTGCCCCGTGATCTTTCATGACTTCCTGATGCTTGCCGATCTCACCATCCAGATAATTGCCGGTATACATATGCATGCCTGGCAGATCTGAATAGATCTTCAGATCGAGGAAGTCCGTACGGCATTCAGCAAACATACGGATGCCGGTGCCAGGTACTGCATAATGATGATCTATCCCTTTATTTGCAAGAATCTGCGGATCCTCTGATGCAAATGCCTGGGCAAGAGGATGGAACTCCCTGAAATCAAAATCTGTCCCTGCGACTGGTTTCAAAGGCAGCAGAGCAAGTCCGTCCGGATCATCATCCGCATATTCTGATGCATTCAGCTTCACTTCATGATCAGAGACAAGTCCGATGCCATTGAGGTTGTAGTAATTGTGATTGGTGAAGGCAAATACCGTATCCTGATCACTGCATGCGGTGACCTTCATCTCAACTTCATCTTCCAGAAGGGTATAGGTGACGGTGACATCCAGATTTCCAGGATAGCCTTCTTCCTGATCTCTGCTGATGCGATGGAAAGAGATTGAATGATCAGTTCCGCTGACTTCATAAAGCCTGCGGTCAAATCCCCAGCCGCCATGGAGATTATGCTTTCCTTGATTCGCCGGAATATGGTATTCCGTTCCATTCAGAACAAACATGGCGTTTCTGGTGCGATTTGCCGTCCTCCCGATAAAGCCGCCCATATGGCTGCCGGAAGAGAGATATCCTTCGGCATTATCATGGCCGAGCAGAATATCGATCCCTGTGCTTTTATCGATCAGAGACACCATAGTTGCCCCCAAATCAGATACCTTCAGAATCAGATTGTCATTTTCCAGCGTATAAAGGGAGACTGGATTTTTTTCTGAATCCAGACCGAATGAGATTTTATTCATTGCTGTTACCTCGTCATCACCATTATAACCATGTTCGCAGATTTTCGTCTTCTGTTAAGTGCATGTATTTTTTCCACATTTCGCAATTCCGCATGAATATGCCAGTTTTTCCACATTTCGGATCTGTTTTCCAGGGTATTTTAAGACAGTTTTCAACAAAGAATCCGCATGTCTGAGTTTCAGTTTTCCACAATTGTGGAAAACTGTTGTTTTCTCATAAAATCGCATGATCATAGGCTTTTTAGATGTGCAGAACTTGTTGAAGATTTTTCTGTTTCTCAGACTTTTCAACATTTTTACCGGTTTTCAACATCGTGGAGAGATTCTCCACAAATCTTTCCACCGCAAAAGTTGTGGAAAACTGTCGATAACTTCAGAAAAGCCTTATTTATGCTGTATATTTAGCATATATTTGATTGTGGAGAAAAAAGTTATAAACATTTTTGCTGTGGATTTTATCCACAGCCGGGACTAAGATAGATCTGCATCAATTCCATTCATTTGATATGCAAGAAGGATTTTTTTATGAGCAGAAGCCGTGATCAGTATCTGAGCGATCTCTGGGATCAGACACTGAATGATCTGATAGCAAACCAGAAAGTAGAACCGGAGATCATCAATGCGTTTTACCGGACTGCGCATCTGGCTGAGCTGAATGATACGAAAGCAATCATTGTAGTTGCCAATATCATTGCTCAGCAGATTGTCTCGCAGTCTTCAGAACTCATCGAGTCTGCATTGATTGAACAGCTGAATCTGGATCATCCTCTGAATGTTGAAATCGTTCAGGAGTCTGATTTCCAGCGCCATTCTCAGGTCACTGAAGATGACATTGCTGAAGTCACGAATGATGAAGAATTCGCTTCCATGCCGATTCAGCCGGATCGTACGTTTGATAATTTCGTGGTCGGCGACTGCAACCGGGAATCTCAGGCGGCAGCACTTGCCTGTGCCTATAATCCCGGCAAGTATTTCAATCCGCTTTTCATCTATGGAAATTCCGGTCTCGGCAAGACACATCTCCTGATGGCGATCGGAAACTATGTAAAGAAGAATTATCCGGATAAGAAGGTCTATTATATTGAATCGCTGAAGTTCGTGGATAAGGTAGTCAAAGCCATTCAGAATAATAAGATCGATGCGTTCAAGCAGTATATGAGCAGCATGGATGTGCTGCTGGTCGATGATATCCAGTTCCTGGCGGGAAAAGAGAAGAGTCATGAAGTGTTCTTCTCCATCTATAACGAACTCGTCAATAACCGCAAGCAGATCTGCATCGCTTCCGATCGTCAGCCAAAAGAGATCAAAGGTCTGGAAGATCGTCTGATCAGCCGATTTTCCAGCGGTCTGTCCGTAGGCATCGATTCGCCCGAATTTGAGACCAGCCTGGCGATCCTGAATATGAAGATCAAGAACAGCGGCAATAATATTGAAGAAGTCGATGAGAGAGGGCTTGCCTATATTGCCAGCAATTTCTCCGGCAATGTCAGAGACCTGGAAGGGGCATGGAACCGGGTTCTGTTCTATGCCATCATGTTCCAGGAAGATAAGAGCTGCATCAAGTTCGAAACCGTCGTCAATGCCTTGAAGAATCAGGCAGTCGTATCAGATAAAACCGGTCTTTCTCCTGGAAAGATCATCAAGGCTGTCGCAGACTACTATGGTCTGACGAGACAGCAGATCACCGGCAAGACGAGAACAAAGAATATTTCCAATGCGAGACATATCTCCATCTATCTGTGCCGGAAGCTTCTGGATCTCTCTTATATCAAGATCGGAGAAGAATTCGGCGGCAGAGATCACAGCACGGTAATCAGTGCCTGTACCAAAGTCGAGAAGCAGATCAGGAAAGATACTGCAATGGCAACAGCCGTCGAGGAGATCAGAAAACAGCTGGGCAGCTGATTATCCACGATTCCGTCCACTTTATATCAACTGGCCGGAATGCTAAAATAAGCCCATCGGACCGTCATAATTGCAGGTTCTCCACAATTTCCACAGTCCTAATAATGATGATTTACCAGAAAAGAATATATATACATGCGCGCAAGACATGGAGGCGAAACTATGAGCGAAATGAATTTCCAGATCAGCAGGGATAAGTTCTACAATGCACTGACCATTGCGTCGAGAGCAATTTCTTCCAATTCACCGGTTCCTGCACTGACTGGAATCCTGATTACTGCAAGTGATAACGAGCTGCTGCTGACCGCAAGCAACGCGGTGATTTCCATTCAGATGACTCTGAGTAACGAAAAGGATCCGGATCTTGGTCTCAGCATTTCCGGAGAAGGATCGATTGTCATTGAATCCAGATTCCTGATGGACATCGTCAAGAAGATTGACAGTGATCAGATCAAGATCGAGATCATCGATGGAACGCTGACGCATTTCGAAGGAAATAAAGCAGAATACAAGATCAACTGCATCCGTCCGGAGGATTATCCTTCCATCGACTTCAGCGAACCTTCCACGAAGTTTGAGATCAATTCCGGAACGCTGAATGAGTTCATCACACAGACAGTCTTCGCTGCTGCAGTCAAGGAGACAAGACCTGTTCTGACGGGCGTGAACTTCAATTCGGATGGCAAGGAGATTGTATGCACTGGTACCGACTCCTATCGTCTTTCCAGAAGAACTGCTCCGATTGCTTCGGATCCGTTCATGATCACGGTTCCTTCCAAGACTCTGAATGAAGTGAAGAATATCTTCGCAGAAGATCAGACCGTGAAGGTGGCGCTGAATGACAAGAAGATCCAGTTCTCCAATGACAAAGTGATGCTGCAGTCCACGCTATTGGAAGGAGACTTCCCGGATACGAATCGCCTGATTCCGAACGATTTCACGCGGACCATGTTGATCAACAGAACGGTGCTGCTGGATGCGCTGGATCGAGCAGCGTTTATCAAGACGGATAACATCTCGACGATGAATCTGCAGATGACCGGAGCAGATGATATCTCTCTGTCCAACCGCAGCCAGGAGATCGGCGAGTTCCATGAAGTGCTGAATGCAGTGAGCTATGAAGGAGATCCTCTTGATATCAGCTTCTCGGGTCAGTACATGATGGATGCGCTGAGAATCTTCAAAGGCGAGAATGTGAAGATTTCCTTTACGGGAGTCATGAAGCCGTTCATCATCACGGAAGAAGATGATTCCAGCGTGATTGAGCTGATTCTTCCGGTACGTACCTATATGTGAGAAAGAGGAAAGATATGAGTGAAGAACTGAAAGAACGCAGAGAGATGGATCCTGAGTTCCAGTGGGATCTGTCCAGTTTCTTTGTGAATGATGAAGCATGGGAAACTGCATTTGCAGAATTTGAAAAAGACCTGGATGAGATTTCTTTCTATCGCGGCAAGCTGAAAGATGCAGAGACCATTGCAGCATATCTGAAGAAAGAAGCAGAATCTGAGATCAGGCTGGAGAACCTGTTTGTCTATGCAAGCTCCAGGCATGATGAAGATACGCGAGACAGCAAAGCGCAGGCGATGTACAGCCGGGCATACGGACTCTATGTGAAGATGATGTCCGCAGCAAGCTTTGCAGAACCAGAGATTCTGAGTCTCAGTGATGCAGAGCTCGAGAAAATCAGAACTGCAGATTGTCTGAAGGACCATGCATTCTATCTTGAGAATCTGATCCGCCGCAAGAAACATACGCTGACCGCATCAGAAGAACAGCTGCTTGCCGGATTCGGCGAAGCATTTGCGGCAAGCTCAAATGCGGCGGGAGCCTTGATGGATGCGGATCTGACGTTTGAAGCTGCCGAAGATTCTGCTGGCGTGAAGCATGAGCTTACCGAGTCCAATTACATCCTGCTGGAAAACAGCCAGGACCGGGTGCTGCGCAGAAATGCATTCCGTAATTTCTATGCATCCTACAAGGGACATATTCATACGTTCGCTGCGACTTATACCGGGGCTGTGAAGACGGCAACCGCTGAAGCTGCTGCCCGTCATTATTCCAGTTCCAGAGAAATGGCGATGGAGAGTGATCATATTCCGGTATCGGTTTATGACAACCTCGTCGATACGATTCATGCACGCATGAATTCAATGTATCGGTACGAACGGCTGAGAAAGCGGCTTCTGGGAGTGGATGAGCTTCATTACTATGATTTGTATGCACCGTTAGTGAAGGGTGATACAAAGCATTATACGTATGAAGAAGCCCAGAAGATGGTTCTGGAAGCTGTGAAGCCGTTAGGAACGGAATACGGAAATACGGTAGCGCAGGCATTCCGGGATCACTGGATTGATGTGTATCCGAATAAGGGCAAGCGCGGAGGTGCATATTCTTCCGGCAGCTATACGAGCAATCCGATCATTCTGACGAACTTCACCGGCACGCTGGACAGTGTCTCCACCATTGCGCATGAGATGGGTCATTCCATTCATTCCTGGCTGACCAGACATACTCAGCCGGTATGGTATGAGAACTATACGATGTTCGTGGCAGAAGTTGCTTCTACGGTCAACGAGAATCTTCTGATCGAACAGCTGCTCAGCAGGGAACAGGAACCGATGAAGCGTCTGGCGCTTCTGAATCAGTACCTCGAAGGATTCAAGGGCACGGTATATCGGCAGACGATGTTTGCCGAATTCGAGAAAGAAGCACATGCGATGGCAGAGCGCGGAGAATCTCTCGATGCAGAAGCACTGAATCAGGTTTATCAGAACCTGATCAGACTGTATTTCGGAGAAGAACTGACGATGGATGATGAGGTTCAGTATGAATGGGCAAGAATTCCTCATTTCTATTCTCCGTTCTATGTCTATGTTTATGCGACTGGATACAGCACTGCCGCAGCGCTTTCTGAAGGAATCCTGAAAGAAGGAGAGCCGGCTGTGAAGCGGTACCTGGAGTTTCTTTCCATGGGCAGCAGTCAGTATCCGATTGATGAGCTGAAACATGCTGGTGTGGATCTGACGACGCCGGCACCGATCAATCAGGCTATTGATAAGTTCGATCGGATTCTGGAAGATGCAGAAAAGACAGCTGACAGAGCTGGTCTGTGACAGGCAATAGGAAATCGGTGATTCCGGTTTCCTTTTTTTATCATTCAGAGTATATGCATGCATGATGTTTTATGAGGGTGATCGGCATAGGTTTTTTCAAGCTGGTTCAGAGGGTCTGAAAACCGCCTGAAAGCGCCAGTTCATGCGGGTTTTGTGGTATAATAGATAAGGTCTTGAATGACCTGGAAATGAGTTCTCTGAAGCATGGCTGAAATACATACAGAATACATCAAGCTGGACCAGTTTCTGAAGCTAGCCGGCGTCATTAAAACGGGCGGAGAGGCTAAGCTTTTTATTGCGTCCAATGATGTTCAGGTAAATGGGGTCCATGAGGATCGCAGAGGCAGAAAGCTTTATCCTGGTGATATTGTCACTGTGAATGGGCGGAAGTTTTCGGTCGGATGATTGTGACAGATCTTCATCTCCGGAATTTCCGGAATTATGAGTCAGAGCATCTGACATTGTCTTCGGGTCTGAATCTGATTACCGGATGGAATGCCCAGGGAAAGACGAATCTTCTGGAAAGTCTGGTTTATCTTTCTCTGACCAGATCGCATCGGGTCAGCAGCGAGATACAGCTGATCAGGGATGGCTGTGCGTTTGCGGATATCGGATGCACGGTTGTCGACGCAGAAGAGAAAAAGCTTCGGGCAGTGATTCATCATGGCGGACATACGCTTTCCGTGAACCAGGTTCCGGTGAAGAGAAGCAGCGAGTTTGTAGGGCTTCTGAATGCGGTTCTGTTCAGTCCGGATGATCTTGGCGTTTTCTCGGATGCGCCGAGAGAACGGCGGAGAATCATGGATCAGGAGATTTCGAAGCTGAATGCGTCGTATGTATATCAGATGAACCGGTACCGGAATCTTCTGAAGGAGCGCAATACGCTGCTTAAGTCGTATCAGCCGGATCTTGCTTATCTGGATGTGCTGGATGAGCAGATGATCCAGGAAGAGATTCCGATCATCAGAGCCAGAAGGGCGTTTGCGGATGCGATCAATGATACGATCCAGAGTCATTATCAGGATCTGTCCATGGATCAAGCAGAGGCCTGCGTGGTGTATCAGACCAGTTTTGCTGAAGAGGATCTTGAGAAAGAGCTGAGAACGCTCTATCAGGAGAATCGTTCCAGAGATCTGGATAATCATGTGACCGGGATCGGAGTGCATCGGGATGATCTGGTTTATATGCTGAATGGAAAGAATGTGGTCCTGGCTGCCAGTCAGGGACAGAAGCGCCTGATGATGCTGGCATTCAAATGTTCCATTCTGGATTATATCTGGAAAGAGACCGGAAAGAGTGCGGTATTTCTGCTGGATGATGTGCTGAGCGAACTTGATATGAAGAGACAGGTGAGACTGATTGAGCGGATACAGAAGCCCTATCAGTGTGTGATAACGGCTACGGAGGTTCCGGCGTTTCTGAGAGATGGAACGCATAAGGAATTCCGGATCGAACATGGCCATGTGCTGGATGGGAGGAATACGTGATGGATGAGCAGGAAAAGAATGTGACAGTTCCCGAGGAAGAAGATAAGGACCATGCGGTTCTCGGAGAAGAGCTGAATACCAAAGTGACCCATGAGTACAGTGACAGTGATATTCAGGTTCTGGATGGTCTGGAGGCTGTCAGAAAGCGTCCTGGCATGTATATTGCGAGTACTTCTGCAAAAGGTCTTCATCATCTGGTATGGGAAATTGTCGATAACGGAATTGATGAGGCAATGGCTGGGTATGCGGACACGATCCGGGTGACGGTAGACAAGGATAATATCATCACGGTAGAAGACAATGGCCGCGGCATGCCGACGGGAATCAATGCCAAGACCGGAAAGTCCACGATCGAGACGATCTTCACGGTGCTGCATGCGGGCGGCAAGTTCGGCGGCGGTGCGTATAAGGTGTCCGGCGGTCTGCATGGTGTCGGTGCTTCGGTCGTCAATGCATTAAGTGAATGGCTGGAAGTCTATGTATATCATGAAGAAAAGATCTATTTCATCCGGTTTGAGCATGGCGGTCATCCGGCAGAGCCTCTGAAGGTCATCGGCGACTGCGATCCTGCAAGACATGGATCTACCGTACGGTTCAAGGCAGATCCGCTGATCTTCAAGGAGACTACAGTCTATGATCACAATACGCTGAGAGACCGGCTTAGACAGCTTGCGTTCCTGAATAAAGGAATCCGGCTCGTATTTGTCGATGAACGGGAAGAGGATCCTGAAAAGAGAAATCATGAGTTCATGTTCAAGGGAGGTCTGAAAGAGTATGTTTCCTTCCTGAACAAGAATCATACGGTGATTCATCCGGATGTGATTTACTGTGAAGGTCATGAGGATGGCATCGAGGCTGAAGTTGCAGTTCAGTACAATGATGGCTATCAGCCTGCGGTCTATACGTTCTGCAACAACATTAATACGGTTGAAGGCGGAACGCATCTCGAGGGCTTCAATCTGGCTCTGAATCGTGTGATCAACAAGTATGCCAGAGATAACGGATTTCTGAAAGATAAGGATGACAATCTCACGACGGATGACTGCAAGGAAGGAATCACGGCGGTCATTTCCGTCAAGCATCCGGATCCGCAGTATGAAGGACAGACCAAGACGAAGCTTGGAAACAGCGAAGTGAGAAAGATTGTTTCGGATATCTTCGGCACTTCTCTGGAACGCTTCCTGATGGAGAATCCGGACCAGGCAAAAGCGATCATGGAGAAGGCTACGCTTGCATCCCAGGCGCGTATGGCTGCGAAGAAGGCACGTGAGCTGACTCGCAGAAAGAGTGCGCTGGAAGTAGGTTCTCTGCCTGGCAAGCTGGCAGATTGCTCGAGCAAGGATGCAAGTATCTGCGAAATCTATATCGTCGAGGGTGACTCTGCAGGCGGTTCTGCCAAGCAGGGAAGAGATTCTCATTACCAGGCGATTCTGCCGCTTCGAGGCAAGATTCTGAATGTCGAGAAAGCGCGTCAGCATCGGGCGTTTGAGAATAATGAAATCCGTTCCATGATTACTGCATTCGGATGCGGGATCCTGGATGAAGTGGATACGAGCAAGCTGCGTTACAACAAGATTGTCATCATGACCGATGCCGATGTCGATGGTGCGCATATCAGAACGCTGCTGCTGACGTTCTTCTATCGCTATATGAAGCCGATTGTTGAGCAGGGCTATGTCTATATTGCACAGCCGCCTCTGTATAAAGTGCAGAAAGGCAATGCGGTGAAGTATGCATACACGGATCATCAGCTGGAAGTGATCAAGGCTCAGATGGGTTCTGGTCTTGGCATTCAGAGATACAAGGGACTTGGTGAAATGAATCCGGAACAGCTCTGGGAGACGACCATGGATCCGAAGAACCGGACGCTGATCCGGGTGACGATTGATGATGCCGAGGCTGCTGATCAGAACTTCAGCATGCTGATGGGAGAAGAAGTGGAGCCCAGAAAGAATTTCATCATTGAGAATGCGAATTTCGTAGAGAATCTGGATATCTGAGGAGGGTGAACTATGGCTAGAGATGATTACATGGAGTTTGACGAGTCACAGTTTGACCCGGGGCATATTACTGAAACAGAACTGTCCAAGGAAATCCGCAGAGACTTCCTGGATTATTCAATGTCTGTCATCGTTGCCCGTGCACTTCCGGATGTAAGAGATGGACTGAAGCCGGTACAGAGAAGAATTCTGTACTCGATGAATGAGATGAACAACGGCCCGGATAAGCCGTATAAGAAGTGCGCGCGTATCGTCGGCGATACGATGGGAAAATATCATCCTCATGGTGACAGCTCGATTTACGGGGCGCTGGTCTACATGGCTCAGCCGTGGAATATGCGTCAGGTGCTCGTAGATGGTCATGGCAATTTCGGTTCTATGGATGGTGATGGCGCAGCCGCCATGCGTTATACGGAAGCCCGGATGTCAAAGATTGCAGTAGAGATGCTGAGAGATCTCGAAAAGAATACCGTCGACATGCAGGATAACTATGATGGAGAAGAGAAGGAGCCTACGGTTCTTCCTTCAAGGTTTCCGAATATCCTCGTCAATGGTTCTTCCGGTATTGCAGTAGGCATGGCGACGAACATCGCACCTCACAATCTCGGCGAAGTGATTGACGGCATCCTTGCGGTCATGAATAATCCTGAGATCACGGTTATGGATCTGATGAACTATATCAAAGGTCCGGATTTCCCTACGGGTGCATATATTCTCGGCAGAAACGGAATCCGGAATGCGTTTGAGACGGGTCGCGGAACGGTGATTATGCGGGCAAAGACCAAGATCGAGGAGATGCCGAATGGCAAAAAGCGTATCGTGGTCTATGAGATTCCTTACATGGTCAATAAAGCTGCCATGGTGGAACGTATTGCTTCGCTGGTCAAGGAGAAGCAGATTGAAGGAATCACCGATCTTCGCGATGAGTCCAATATGGATGGCATCCGTGTCGTGATTGAACTGCGCAAGGATGTGCAGCCAGATGTGCTTCTGAATCAGCTGTATCGGCTGAGTCCGCTGCAGTCCAATTTTGCGGTCAACAATGTTGTCCTGATTCATGGTGCTCCGAAGCAGGCTGGAATCATTGAAATTCTGAAGGAATATATCATGTTCCAGGAAGAAGTGATTACCAGGAGGACGCAGTTTGATCTGGACAAGGCATCCGCAAGAGCACATATCCTGGAAGGATTGAGAATTGCAGTAGATAACCTCGATGCGATTATTCATACGATCCGTGATTCCAAGGATGCCAATGAAGCAATGCCGAGATTGATGAATGGCTTCGGGCTGGATGAGATCCAGGCAAAAGCAATTCTTGATATGCAGTTCCGCCGACTGACTGGTCTGGAGAGAGAAAAGATCGAGAATGAGTATCAGGAACTTCTGATTAAGATTGCTGACTACCAGGATATCCTGGCTCATCATGAACGCATTGAGAAGATCCTGAAGGATGAACTGACTGAGATCAAAGGAAAATATGCGGATCCGCGCAGATCTGAAATCATCAATGCACCGACGGATATGGAAGATGAAGATCTGATCCCGGTTGAAGATGTCATCATCACGATTTCAGAGAATGGCTATATCAAGCGGCAGACCAGGGATACCTACAAGGTGCAGAATCGCGGCGGCAAGGGGATCAAGGGCATGAGCCTGAATGAAGATGATCTGATCGATCAGTTCGTTGGCATGTCTACGCACGATAACATTCTGTTCTTCACCAGCAAGGGCAGAGTCTATCGCTTGAAGGGTTATAACATTCCGGAATATAGCCGGACCAGCAAAGGCATCCCGGTGATCAACCTGCTGCAGCTGGAGAAAGATGAGAAAGTCCGTGCGCTGGTTCCTTACAGCAATGATGCAGAAGCGAAGTATCTGTTCTTCGTAACAAAACTCGGACTGGTGAAGAGAGTTCCGATCGAGGAATTCTTCAGCATTAACAAGAATGGCAAGATTGCAATCACTCTGAAAGAAGATGACGAGCTTGCCTTCGTGAAGGGAACTGCCGGGAATGCAGATATCCTGATTGCTGGGACCAATGGCAAGGCAATCCGCTTCGGTGAGGATGAAGTCCGTCCTTCCGGACGTACGGCAATGGGTGTCAGAGGCTTCAATGTGGATGGAGGATCCGTCATTGGCATGGCTACCTCAGAAGAAGGAGAGAAGATTCTGACCGTATCTGAGCATGGCTACGGCAAGATGTCTGATCTCGGTGAATACCGTCTGACAGGCCGCGGTGCGAAGGGCGTGAAGACCATGAACATCACGGAGAAGACCGGGAATCTGGTATGCATGAAAGCAGTGAATGGCAACGAAGACTGCATGATCATGACCGATGATGGTATTATCATCCGGATCTCGCTGGCACCGCTGTCTACCACGGGCAGAAATGCACAGGGCGTGAGATTCATCAAGGTTGCTGACGGATCCAGAGTCTCTACAGTTGCAATTGTGGAACCGGAAACAGAAGAACCCGAAACAGAGGAATCTGGTCCGGAAGCTTCCGGGAAACCTGAACCTGAGAATTCTGAAAAGACTGAATAGTCAGATGAAAAGCAGAACACTAAGTGCTCTGCTTTTTTCAGAAGAGGCGTTCCTGATATGCTCTCTTGCGATAGCTAACCTGCTTTCCTTCGACCAGTTCATCGTCTTTCTGCAGGTGTCCGATCAGCATGGATGAATAAGGATCATGCATGGAGCGGTTGCGCAGGATCGTGCTGCGTGAATGATTGGCATAGCAGTACCTGCATCCATTCGGACATGTATCATAAGCTCCGATTGCCCGCTGATCAATGCACCTACATCCGGTTCCTGGTCTTGCATTATGGCAGGGAATCTGTTTCAGAGGCATGTCTTCTGCTTCGCTCAGAATCTCTGTGCTGAGGCATCCGCTTCTTCTGATTCCGTATCCCGTATAATCATCCGGATCTCCGCAGGTAGAAATCGTCATGCCATAGGATGCTGCAATTTTCCCGAATCCTTCTGCCAGGATGAGACGATCTTTCCTCGAAACAGGCTTCAGATCCGGAAACGTGACCTTCAGCTTCCCATACATATAGACAAAAGAGAAGATGCATCTGGAAGTATAAGGAGACAAGGCAGAAGCCGTTGCTTCAAACTGCTTCAGGTGAGATTCAGCGCTATAAGGACCATAGATCAGCACCGGATCATAACGCCAGGCTGTCCGTTTCTTACCGACGATGTCTGACAGTTTCCGAAAGGTATCGACCGAAGCCTGTACCGAAGGAACATTCGGTTCAATATCTCTTCCATATGCAGTAATGGTATAAAAACAATAAATAGGGTACTGACCCATGATCTCAGGCAGATAAGGAAGGATCGGTTCATAGTTCTTGGAACAGAATATGATCGCGTCTACGATCTCCGGACTGATCCGATATCGGTTCACCCTTTTTGGATAAAAAGGGTTTCGTACATCTACGAAACCCTCGTGAAGCCGATTCATGAACCATGGAGTGTAGTATTGGACAATATCTGTTCTCTCTCCGGCAGTCAGAATCATATAAACTGTGATTACTTTGCTGCTTTTCTGACAGCTGCCTTTTTAGCTTTCTTGGCCTTGGCACTTTCCATGTCTGCCAGAATCAGGTCAGTGATGTAGGCCTTTACTCCCGGCTGTTTCTCAAGCCAGCTGATGATCTTCTTCTCCGAGTCCTTGCTGTAGCGGATGGAGAAAGAACGGTAGTTTTCGCGATTGTACGCATTGTTGTACTCCAGTTTCTTTTCGTAAGTGTTCTTTTTTCTTGGCATAATTGTTCTCCATCGACGCTTCCCTTAGGGCGTCTTTTTGTGCTGACATTATAGCATGCATTTCTTTTCATTCATGCATACGGGTAGAAATAAAACCATTTTTTATTATTCTATGCATTCAAAAAATGTTATTTTTAAGTCTGTTTCTGGTCAGTATACTTCCGGAAGGCGGAATCCGTCATCTATGCGTGCAAGTTGTACACGGTGGATGATTGGCTGCACTTCGCCATTCACATCTGCAAGCATGTCAAGCTTCACGGTGCCATCTGTTTCCTTCGCTGCAATGATGTAGTTCGGGTTGATGGAATAGGAAGACTTCTGTTCAGTCAGAATCGTTTCTGCACAGTACAGTTTTCCATCCTGTTCCAGAAAGGTAGAACTTTCTCGCTCGAATGCCGCTGGGTAGTAATTCTCTTTCAGGTAATCCTGCGTAAATACCTTCTCTGCAATTGCTTTGACGTCATTGATCGTCTTCGGATCATAGTCTCCCATTGCCTGAACCTCATGATATCCTTTGACAGGCCCTTCTTCTTCGGAGACTTTGACATTGATACCCATCAGCCAGCAGAGGACCTCATTTTCCTGTGCAAGCAGATCAGTCAGTGCTGAACGGTATTCCGAGTACTGCGGATCATCGGCTGTGACCAGAGAAGGATCTATTTCGAACTGAATGCCGCCATTCATCCAGAAGCTTCCGCCTGTAGGGTTATAAATCATGAAGTATACCTGGTATTTGTCATTGACCAGGTACATGCCGGTGTAATAGATATTGCTGGTAGAAGAATCTACTTCGACCTGGATCAGATCATCCAGGGAGCTGATCTCTGGAAGGGAGATCAGTTCAAGAGGAAGACTGGGAAAATGGATTCCCTGGTTTTCCAGTCTTTTTTCTGCATCTGAAATCGTATCCGTCTGGTAATCTGCAATGCAGTTCTGGATCATTTCCAGTTCTTTTTCTTCGTCTGTTCTGGTATCTTCACTCACAACCGGGCCATAATATTGATCCTGTGTGGTGGTCTGTGAGGTACTGTTCTGTTTGGAACATGCACTCAGAAAGAGTATTCCTGTGAGCATGAATATGAGGTGTTTTTTCAAGGAATTTACCTGCTTTCTGGTACATGATAGCATCTTTCTGCAGACCTTGACAAACCTGCCTGCCGATGCTTAAATGAAGCCATAAACAGTGATGGGAACAAGTAGTTTCCTGGTATTCTTTCAGAAAGTCAGCGGATGATGCGAGCTGACAGATGCCGGAATGAAATCCTTCCCGGAGTGAAACCAATCCTTTCCGGTGGCAGCCGTTATCTGCCAGTCTTGAGTGGTCTGAATTGTTTCACGTGAAACAATTTTGGCAAATAGGGTGGCACCGCGATCAACACATCGTCCCTTATCGGATGGTGTTTTTTATTTTCAGGAGGACTATATGATTGATATCAAGCTTATTCGCGAAAATCCGGAACTCGTGAAAGAGAATATTCGCAAGAAATTCCAGGATGAAAAACTTCCGTTAGTTGATGAAGTTGCTGAATTCGACAAGCAGTTCCGTGATGCAAAGACAAAAGGCGATGCACTTCGCGGCGACCGCAATAGGATCTCCAAGGAAATCGGACTTCTGATGAGAGAAGGCAAGAAGGACGAGGCTGAAGCAGCCAAGCAGAAGGTAAAGGATCTTGAGAAGGAACTCCAGGATCTGGAAGAGAGCGAGGAAAAGCTTCAGGATGAAATCAAGAAGAGAATGATGGTGATTCCGAACATCATTGACCCTTCTGTTCCGATTGGAAAAGATGATTCTGAGAATGTTGAAATTGAGCGCTTCGGTGAACCTGTAGTGCCTGACTTCGAAATTCCATATCATACGGATATTCTGGAATCCCTGGATGGCCTGGATCTGGATAGTGCAAGAGAGACATCAGGAAATGGATTCTATTATCTGATGGGAGATGTTGCTCGTCTGCATTCTTCCATTCTGAGCTACGCACGTGACTTCATGATCGGCAGGGGATACACATACTTCATTCCGCCGTTCATGATCCACGGAAATGTCGTCAATGGCGTCATGTCCTTCTCTGAAATGCAGAACATGATGTATAAGATTGAAGGCGAAGATCTATATCTGATCGGTACTTCCGAGCATTCCATGATCGGCCGCTTCATGAATCGTACGCTGAAGAAAGATCGTCTTCCTTATAAGCTGACCTCCTACAGCCCGTGCTTCCGGAAGGAAGTCGGTGCGCATGGCATTGAAGAGAGAGGTTTGTATCGTGTTCATCAGTTTGAAAAGCAGGAAATGGTGATTGTCTGCGAGCCGGAAGACTCCAAGAAGTACTATGATGAGCTCTGGCATAACAGTGTAGACTTCTTCCGTTCTCTGGATATTCCGGTCCGCACGCTGGAATGCTGCTCTGGAGATCTTGCAGACCTGAAAGTTAAGAGCTGCGACGTTGAAGCTTGGTCTCCGCGTCAGAAGAAATACTTCGAAGTAGGCAGCTGCTCCAACCTCGGTGATGCCCAGGCAAGAAGACTAGGCATTCGCATCAAGGGAGAGAAGGGCAACTACTTCGCTCATACTTTGAATAACACGGTTGTTGCTCCGCCGAGAATGCTGATTGCCTTCTTTGAAAACAACCTTCAGGCTGATGGGACTGTAAGAATCCCTGAACCGCTTCGTCCTTATATGGGCGGCCAGGAAATTCTTGTCCCGAAGAAAGAAAAGAAGAACACTCTGTAATCTTCAGAGTTCTTCCCTCGTAAGACAGGAGAGTCAGACTCCTGTCTTTTTTATGAAGAAAGGGAAGATATAATAAGAGAGAACAACTAAAAATGTTTCACGTGAAACAATTGCCAAGACTATGAAGATACTGGAGATAGCAGGTCTGTTCGGAACCATATGGTTTCTATGCACAGAAGGATTAGGATACTGGAATATCGGAACAAATACGGGTCTGATTGTCTCAGTACTGATATTTCTGGCGGCAAAATATCACTGCCAAATCAGAGAATGGTGCAGCAGACATAAGAGCAGATTTTATAAAGTGATTTGCTCCATCTTATATCTAGTCATTGCTGCTGTCATTTCCCTGGCAGTGATTACAACCGGTCTGATCCTGTCCGTTCATAGCAATGGTCAGAAGGAGAACAGCACGGTAATCATTCTGGGAAGCGGCGTCAATGATGATGGCAGACCATCAGATGTAATGCGTGAGAGACTGGATACTGCACTTGAATATCTGAATGATAACCCTCATTCAGCAATTATCGTTTCAGGAGGGCTGGACGATCAGGGAGGATACACAGAAGCAGAATCCATGAAAGATTACCTGATCGAACATGGAATCAAATCCGACCGAATCTATCTGGAAAACCAATCTCATTCCACCAGAGAAAATATCGAATATTCTGAAACAGTCCTGCAGAATAATCATCTCAGTGCCTCCGTCCTGATTGTCACTTCTGACTTCCATCTGTATCGAGCAGGATACCTTGCCCGGCATTACCATCTGGACTACGAATTGCTTGGTTCCCCGACTCCGTGGTATGTTCTGCCTTCTTACTGGATTCGTGAAATGTATGGAATTCTCCATGAATGGATTGCAGACTAATTCCCTAACGTCAAGATGTGGCATCTCCGAGGGCAGAACAGGGAAAATCTGATCAGAAAAATTGTGATGCTGAAATGAACGATGAACGAAAATGAGATTGGTAATGATGTGTAAAATAAAAATTCGATTCCGGAAAACGGACGTTTCAGCATTGCATGCCAGAAAATGGCTTATTTATGCAGGTTTCAGAAGGTCCTGAAAACGCTGATTCCGGAAGTTGATGAAAGCTTCTGTTTCCGGTATAATCACATTGGTACAGCAGACATGGTATACAACCTGGTCAGGTCCGGAAGGAAGCAGCCATACCTACTTATGTCTGCGTGTACCACTTTTTATTTCTATGAAAGAGAAGACTGCAGAAGATTTCATGAGACTTGCACTCCGTGAAGCGGAAAAGGCGAGAGTGATTGATGAAGTTCCGGTCGGGGCAGTGATCGTCCGTGATGGGAAAGTCATTTCGCGTGCACATAATCTCAGAGAGAAAAATCAGAAGGCAGATGCGCATGCAGAAATGCTTGCAATCCGGAAAGCTTCGTCAAAACTCGGGACATGGTGCCTGGATGACTGCGATCTTTATGTGACCCTGGAACCATGCATGATGTGCACCGGGGTAATAGGTCTTTCAAGGATCCATGCATTATATTATGGAACTAGTGATCCGAAAGGAGGAACGGTAGATTCTCTGATCCAGATCAAGACGATCCGCCATATCGGAACATATCCGAAGGAGATCCATTCCGGTATTCTGCAGCCAGAGTGCTCTGCGATTCTCTCTGACTTCTTCCGGGAAAAGAGAAAGAAGAAAAAAAGAGACAGAAATGAGTTCAGAAAGGCTCAATAACTGTATATCCCGTGCCGTTTATGTGTACGGGATTTTGTTATAATTGAAGTAGTTTGTGAGGAATTCCATGAGTCGTTTGGCACTGTATCAGAAATATCGTTCTCAGACATTTGATGAAGTCGTCGGCCAGGAATATGTCGTTCGCTCCATCAAAAATGCACTGAAGGAAAATAAAGTAGGTCATGCATATCTGTTCTGCGGTCCTCGCGGAACCGGAAAGACCACGATGGCTCGTCTGCTTGCCAGGGCAGTGAATTGCGAGAATCCGGCAGAAGCTCCCTGCGGCCATTGTGCAAACTGCAGAGCGGCAATTGAGGGAACGCACCCTGATATTATTGAAATCAATGCGGCAAATGAAACGCATGTCGAAGATATCAGAGATCTGATTGAACGGTCCCGTCTTGCACCGATGATGGGCAAGCATAAAGTCTATATCATCGACGAGGTTCATCAGCTGAGTACGAGTGCTGCATCCGCACTGCTGAAAACTCTGGAAGAACCACCGGAACATGTGATCTTCATTCTGGCAACAACAGATCCTCAGAAGCTGATCAATACGATTATTTCAAGATGCCAGAGATTTGATTTCTCGAAGGTGGATACGACGCTGATCAAAGATCATCTGCTTTTGATTGCATCAAAGGAGAATTTCCATCTTGATCAGAATGCGGCAGAGAAGATTGCAGAACTGTCGGATGGCGGCATGCGCGATGCCTTGAGTATCCTCGAGCAGGCAGCTTCTTATTCCGCTGATAATATCACGGAAGAATCTATCGATGAGATTTACGGACTTGCATCTGCTGAAGAGAAGATCGGTCTTCTTGATGATATCTTTGCAAAGAATCTGGCTGGAGTCCTGGATCGGATCACCAACTCAGAACAGCATGGAATTGATCTGAAACGTCTGACCGCAGATCTGATCAGTGCCTTGAAAGATGGGGTGATCTGGAATTACACCTCGGATGCTTCGCTGCTTCATGTGCTGACGGAACAGCAGGCTTGTCATGTATCAGAAGGACACTCTTCAAGAGAGCTGCTGGATATGATACGCACGCTGATGGATGCGCAGAACCAGTATCGCAATGCGCAGAGCACCGCTCAGGTATTCGAGATTGCATGCATGGAGCTTGTGACGCCTTCTGAAGCGGTGATACGAACTTCTGAACCTGCAGAAGAAAAACCTTATGTACCTGAAAAGAAGAAAGAACCGGAACCGGTGAGCTTCCATGCAAGCATGAAAACGGAACCGGCTGATAAGATTCCTTCGATAACTCCTGCGGAAGAGAAACCAGAACCCGTTTTGAAGACGGATTCCGGAAAGAAAATTGAATTGCTGGATCTCGATCACCTGACGGCATTCCTTGTCTCCTGCACAAAGGCAGACAAGAAAGCAGATGATGAGATTCTGAAAAAGCTGACAGGCGGAATTCAGATGAATCGCTATATCGGAGTGCTTCGGCAGTGTGATCTTGGTGCTTCCGGTGCGGATCGCATTCTGTTCATCTGCAGAACTCAGGCGGTGGTCAATCAGATTTCTGAGGCGGATTTCAACCGCGGGTTCTATGAATATCTGAAATCAAATGGAATTGATAAGATGCCGTTTGCAGCATCAGCGGATCTGTATGCAGAAGTGAGAAGTCATTATGCTTCGCTGATGAAGGGCAAAGCCCTTCCGGAAGCGATGGTGGTTCATCGCTATGAAGAACCCGAGAAGAAAGTAGAAAAAGAACTGACTCCGGAAGAGAAGACTCTGAAATTATTCGGAGCAGAGAATGTGGAAATCATAGAAGGAGATAAATGAGTATGGATATGCAGAGACTGATGCAGCAGGCGCAGCAGATGCAGCGAAAGCTTGCAAAGATTGAAGAAGAGCTGGACGCAACAATCTATGAAGGAAAGAACAATGGAGTGGAAGTCAAAGTAAATGGCAAGAATGAAGTGACTGAAGTCTCCATTGATGAAGATCTTCTGGATAAGGAGAACAAGGATATGCTGCAGGATATGGTCATGCTTGCAGTCAATGATGCGCAGGCAAAAGCAAAAGCTGATCGGGAAGCGAAGATGGGCTCTGTGACACAGGGCGTCCGCATGCCGGGGATGTAAAGAATGTATCCGGCTAGTCTGGAAAAACTGATTGAATGTTTCCGGAAGCTTCCAGGAGTCGGTGCTAAGACTGCGGAGCGTTATGCACTTCTGATCAGTGAGATGGAAGAGTCACAGGTCAGGGAATTTGCAGAAGCACTGATTGATGTGAAGGAAAAGCTGCATCATTGCAGCATCTGCGGAAATCTTTCTGAAGGAGAAGAGTGTTCGATCTGCAGTGATCCGGATCGGAATCATAAGCAGATCTTCGTGGTTCAGTCTCCGAAGGATGTGATTGCCATGGAGAATACGGGAGAATATCACGGAGTCTATCATGTGCTGAATGGACTGATTTCTTCCACCAAGGGAATCATGCCGGAGGATCTGAATCTTGATTTGCTTGTGGAGCGCGCCATGCATGCAGAGGAAGTGATCATCGCTACCAATGCAACGATGGACGGAGAAACAACGGCAATGTATCTGGATCGTCTGCTGAAGCAGAAGTGTCCGGGTTTATTGGTAACCAGAATTGCCCATGGCTTGCCGGCTGGGGGAATGCTTGATTACGCAGATGAGATGACGCTGAGCCATGCGCTGTCTGATCGCAGAAAAATGTAAGGAAGGAAAGGGAGCTGGAATTATGAACAATGATCTGACAATTGCACAGGCAGCAAAACTGGAAGACATCTTCACGATTGCAGATCGTGCAGGGATCGACCGGAAGTATCTGGAACCTTATGGAAATGATAAAGCGAAGGTCTCTCTGAAGATTCATGATGAAATCGGCTCCCGTCCTGATGGAAAGCTGGTCCTCGTCACAGCGATCACGCCGACGAAAGCCGGAGAAGGAAAGTCAACCACGACGATCGGTCTGGCAGATGGTCTTTCAAAGATCGGAAAGAAAGCAATGGCATGTCTGCGTGAACCGTCTCTTGGTCCGGTATTCGGTCTCAAGGGCGGTGCTGCCGGAGGCGGCTATGCGCAGGTTGTTCCGATGGAAGAGATCAACCTTCACTTCACCGGAGACATGCATGCAATCACGACGTGCAATAACCTGATTGCTGCAGTTCTCGATAACAGCATTTATCAGGGAAATGAACTGAATATCGATCCGGAGCAGGTCGTCTGGAAGAGATGCATGGATATGAACGACCGCACGCTCCGCGATATCACGATTGCGCAGAACAAGAAGACCAACGGAGTCGAGCGCAAGGATCATTTCGTGATCACAGTTGCGTCAGAAGTCATGGCAGTTCTATGCCTGTCTGAGAATCTGAAGGATTTCCAGAACCGGATTGGTGAGTGTATCGTAGCATATACGTATGATCATAAGCCGGTGACGGTAAAAGATCTGAAGGTTGATGGTGCAGCAGCAGTGGTCATGAAAGAAGCAATCAAGCCGAATCTGGTACAGACGCTGGAACATACACCGGTTCTGATCCATGGCGGTCCGTTTGCCAATATCGCACATGGCTGCAATTCCATCATCGCAACCAAGACAGCTCTGAAGCTTGCAGACTATGTCGTGACAGAGGCAGGCTTCGGTGCGGATCTCGGAGCTGAGAAGTTCTTCGATATCAAGTGCCGCACTGCCGGTCTCAAGCCGGATGCGGTTGTGATCGTTGCGACGGTAAGAGCTCTGAAGATGCATGGCGGAGTTGCGCAGGAAGATCTGGAAAAGGAAAATGTGGAAGCCATGCTTGCAGGTGCTTCGAATCTCGAAAAGCATATCGACAGCATCAGCCAGTATCATGTTCCGTATATTGTCGCGATCAACAAATTCGCGAAAGATACTCCGGCAGAAGTGGAAGCACTTCTGAACTGGTGCAGAGAAAAGGGATACCCTGTTGAAGAGTCTGATGGCTGGGCAAAGGGCGGCGAAGGAACGAAAGAGCTTGCTTCGCATGTCGTGGAGCTCTGCGAAGAACCGAATGCATTTGCGCCGCTGTATGATGTGAATGATTCCATCGAAAACAAGATCTCTCTGATTGCACGGAAGATCTACGGTGCAGATGGAGCTGAGTTCTCTCCGGAGGCAGAAGAGAAGATTGCATTCTACAAGGAACAGGGATGGGATCGTCTTCCAATCTGCATGGCCAAGACGCAGTCTTCGCTGAGTGATAATCCGGATCTCAAGGGCAGACCGACAGGTTTTGTCATCCATGTCCGAGATCTTTCTATTTCAAAAGGTGCTGGGTTCATCGTTGCGTATACGGGCTCTATTCTGACGATGCCGGGACTGCCGAAAGATCCGGCAGCGCTGCATATGGGAATTGACGAGAACGGAAACAGCTACGGAATCTTCTGAGAATCAGGGGTAGGAAATGAGTTCCATTGCGTATGCGACTGATCAGAAAATGATTGAATATCACCGTCTTTGCGGAAGCCGCAATATCAATTTCTGGCGGCTTTCTGCACGGACCGGGTTTTCAGATTTTCATAAGGGAGATCTGCTGTTTTTCTATGCCCGCGGATTGCGGGGAAAGAAGAAGGGTCTGGTCGGGTATGCGCATTTCGACAGCATGCATACGCTGAATCTGAAGCAGATGTGGAACCGCTACGGAACGCTGAACGGATATGACAATCTGCAGGATATGCAGAGGACAATCGAGAAGGCGTCGAGAGATCATAAAGTTCCGGAGAAGATGACGGGCCTGTATCTGACGGATGTCGTGTTCTTTCTGGAACCGGTATATCCGAAGGATATCGGGATCACGATCAATGACAAGCTGGAAAGCTTCACCTATCTGGATCAGGATGATCCATCGGTTACCGTCCGGATTCTGCAGGAAGCTGAGAAGATCGGAATTGATGTATGGTCCAGTTCGCAGAGCCGGGAGCGGGAGACGATTTTCCGCAAGGATGAACTGCGTCAGCAGATGGCATTCATCCATTCCGAGATTCTGGATCCTTCGCTGACCAGATCAGAAGAATCAAAAGCCAGGAGTCTTGCAAAGAGATGTCTGGAAGAGCAGAAAGACTTTGAGCTGATCCGGGGAAGCCATACGGATCTGATCCGCATTGATGAGAAGAAGATGATTGTTGCGCTGCCGTTTGTTTCGCAGGCAAAAGATCATTCTGAGCGGCTGCTCGAATTCCTGGGAAGAGTGACGTATTATAGACTGCGGATCTCAGCAGAGAAGCTGAGGATACCGAAGACGGAATTCCGGATCCTGGAAGAAGAGGCACATCCGGAACTGGAGTCTTTCCTGGAAGAGCTGAACCATGAAGAATGATTATCAGGTAATTGTGATCGGCGGGGGCCATGCGGGAATTGAAGCAGCTCTTGCCTGTGCGCGTCTGGGGCATCGGACCATGATGCTGACACTGAGTATTGAGAATATCGGCAAGATGCCATGCAACCCTTCGGTAGGAGGTCCTGCCAAGGGCATTGTCGTGCGCGAGATTGATGCGCTGGGCGGACAGATGCCGATTACGGCAGACCGTACTGCCTTGCAGTTCAAGATGCTGAACAGTGCGAAGGGCCCTGGGGTCCGGGCATTGCGGGTGCAGTCGGATAAGCTTGCTTATAAAGCGATGATGCAGGAGGTATGCCTGCATCAGCAGAATCTGACCGTCATGGCAGGAATGGCAGTGCGCCTGAATGTGCAGGACAGCAAGGTCACGGGAGTCACGCTGAAGGATGGAAGTGTCATCACTTCCGATATCGTGATTCTGACAACCGGCACCTATATGGCTGGTCTGAACATGATCAGTGCAGAAGTGACGCCGGGCGGACCGGATCGGGAAGAGACGACGAATGAGCTTTCGCAGTCTCTGCGGGACGCAGGGCTGCGCACGTTCCGTCTCAAGACCGGCACTCCGCCGAGAGTGCTGACTGCTTCGATTGATTTTTCAAAGACGAAACTGGAGCCGGGAACAGATGCGTTCCTGGCGTTCAGCGAGACGACGGAGCACATCCGCCCGTTCAGTGAACAGGTGCCTTGCTACATGACCTGGACGACTCCGGAAACTCATGAGATCATCCTTTCAAATCTGAACAAGTCTTCGATGTATTCCGGTGTCGTGAAAGGTGTAGGCCCGAGATACTGTCCGTCCATTGAAGACAAGCTGGTGCGCTTCAAGGATAAGCCGAGGCATCTCTTGTTCCTGGAGCCGGAGAGTCTTTCTCTGGATACGACGTATGTGCAGGGATTTTCCACTTCTCTGCCGAGAGATGTACAGGAGCGCATGACGCATACGCTGCCTGGCTTTGAGCATTGCATCATCAAGAAATATGCATATGCAATTGAATATGATGCGGTGGATCCCATTCAGATGAAGCCGTCGTTTGAGAATAAGTACATTGAGAATCTGTTTACAGCCGGTCAGGTGAATGGAACTTCTGGTTATGAAGAAGCAGCCGGTCAGGGTATTCTTGCCGGCATCAATGCGGCGAGAAAGCTGGAAGGAAAAGAGCCGCTGATTCTCGGCAGACAGGAAGCTTATATTGGTGTCCTGGCAGATGATCTGACGACCAAGGGAACGCTGGAGCCTTATCGTCTGCTGACCTCCAGAGCAGAGTTCCGGCTTCTGTTACGGCATGACAATGCAGAGCAGCGTCTGATTGAGAAGGGCTATGAAACCGGTCTGATCAGTGAGGAACGGCATGATAAGTATCTGGAAAAGCAGGCAAAGCTGAAGGAACTGAAAGATCATCTCTCGAATCTGACAGTAGAACTGGATGATCCGAAGGTCATGGCATATCTGAAAGAAAAAGGATATGAACCGGAAGGCCATATCGGCGAAAATGCTGAGAAGCTCGTGAAGCGGCCTGGCGTGACCAGCAGGGAGCTGCTGGAATGCCTTGGCGAAAATCCGGATCCGCGGACTGCTGAGAAAGCAGATATCGAGATCAAGTATGAGGGCTATATTGCCAAAGCAGAGCGGGAAGCGAAGAAGCTTGCAGCGATGGATTCGCAGAAGCTCGGCGTGAATTTCCGCTATGAAGAAGTTGATAATCTTTCCATCGAGGGAAGACAGAAACTGATGAAGTACAAGCCGGAGACGATGGGCCAGGCATCCCGGATCAGCGGGGTGAATCCGGCTGACCTTGCAGTACTGGCAATTGCGATCCGGCAGGGGAAAGGAGTTGCGAAATCATGAGATATCAGGATGTTGTTTCTTCTGTGTGCATCTATGGTCTGGAAGAGTCTGTGAAGGGATTTGAAGGAGAATCCGATCTTCCGGAGAAGTGTGATGAGGTTGCTGAACGGAATCTCCGTCTGGCGGATGTGAAGGCAGGCAGAGACAGTTTTCTGAATGGCGTGATTGTTCAGTTTGATCTGACCTTGACGAATAAGGCATGGAAAGATGCGGAGCGGTACCATTTTCTGACGTTTGTCAGCAGCCAGTCTTCGCTGCATCGGATCACGAAATTCGATCTGGATTCTGCTTATATCGAATATGTGGATCCGCGCATCATCGAGATCATGAAGGAAAAGACGAAGGCCTACAATGATCTGCAGGCTGATATTCAGAAGCTGAGTAAAGAAGGCAAGGATGTTTCCACACTCAAGGATCTTGCCAATCAGCATTATCTGGAGATCATGTATTCCAATCCGGATGGATTCAAGATGACAGCTCGCATGACGACCAGCTACCGGCAGCTGAGGACGATCTATGCACAGCGCCGCAATCATCGTCTGCCGGAATGGCGGGCATTCTGCGACTGGATCGAGACATTGCCGAGTGCGGAGCTGATTACTGATGAAGCATAAGGGAACTCTGGGAAAGCTGCTGCTGAGCAGCTTTCTTCTGCTCTCCGGATGCGGATCAGCGGCTGTGGAAGAAACGGCGACGGCTTCGCCTTCTGCTTCTGCAGAAAGCAGGCCGACGCCTGTGCCTGCGGTCAATGCATCCTATGAACCGGTATATCATTCACCGGAATATGGGGTATGGTGGTCTTATATCGAATACCGCTCGCTCTGTTCTGAGGAAGATGAAACGGCATTCCGGGCTACGGTCGAAGAAGCGGTCCGGAACATGCAGGATCTTGGTATCAATACGATCTATATCCATGCGGTTGCGTTTACAGATGCGCTGTATGATTCAGAGATTTATCCGCGCAGCCGCTATATGCCGGATACGTCATATGATCCGCTGGCGATCTTCCTGGAGTATGTTCATGCGGCCGGGATGCATGCGGAGGCATGGATCAATCCGATGCGTTCCGTGGCAGTCGGAGAAGAAGATCTGCTGACGGGAAATAATCCCATCAGGGGATGGATTGATGAGAATAATGAACGGGTCCGGCCGGTATCTGGCAGATGGTATCTGAATCCTGCTTATCCGGAAGTCAGGCAGCTGATTGTCTCCGTGGTGCAGGAACTGCTGTCGAAGTATGAGCTGGATGGCATCCACATGGATGATTATTTCTATCCCTCTGGAACCGAGAAGAAGTTCGATGCCTATGTTTATTCGACGGCACAGAAAGAAAATCCGGATCTGACCCTGGAAGCATTCCGGGTGGCAAATGTGGATCAGCTGGTCAAGGAGATTCATGATGCGGTGAAGGCAGTGAATCCTTCGATTCGCTTCGGAATTTCTCCGGCAGGAAATAATGATAATAATCATTCTCTTTACTATGCTTATCCGGAAGACTGGGTAGCCCAGGGAACTGTGGATTATCTGATTCCTCAGATCTACTGGGGATTCCTGCATCCGGTAAAGCCTTATGAGTCCACACTTCAGGAATGGCTGAAGATCACCGAAGGCAGCGATGTGCTCCTGATGCCGGGGCTTGCGGCTTACAGCATCGGCGAGACGTATGATCTCGGCAGTAAGAAGGCAAACCGGGAATGGGTCACGAATGATGACATGCTGGAACGTCAGACGGCAATGGCACTCGATATCTATGGATGCAGCGGCGTGGTGTATTACAGCTATTCTTCGCTGTGGGCGCCGACGGAAGATACCAAGAAAAATGTGGAAAACGAAATTGTCCACATAAAAAATTACATTTCGTCCCGCTGATGTCTTTCACCCGGGAAATAATCGTTGTAGAATGTCTGTACTGTGAGGTGAATTCATGACTCTGGAAGAATTGCGTCAGAAGGCGGGAGAGCTCGGGATCTCTCTTACGGATGAGATGCTCAGTCAGCTCAGTCAGGATGCAGTTCTTCTGAGGGAATGGAATGAAAAAATGAACCTGACTGCCATCACGGAGCCGGAAGAGGTATATCAGAAGCATTTTCTGGACAGCCTGATTCCGTTAGGCGAGGCAGAGATTCATGGCACGGTATGCGATGTGGGGAGCGGGGCCGGATTTCCCGGGATCATCTGGGCGATTGCGCGTCCGGACCTGAAGCTGGTTCTGCTGGAACCAACCGGGAAGCGGGTAGCGTTTCTGAATGAAGTCATTTCCCAGCTGAAGCTGCAGAATGTCATTGCGGTCAATGAGCGGGCAGAAGATTATGCAAAACAGCATCGGGAGTCCTTCGATGCGGTTACGGCAAGAGCGGTTGCGCCGCTGCCTGTATTAGCGGAATTATGCATTCCGCTTCTGAAGAAGAATGGTCTCTTCATTGCGATGAAAGGAAGCCGGGGCAGAGAAGAAGCAGAAGAAGCGAGACATGCGGTTTCCGTGCTTGGTGCAGAGAATGAGAAGATGGTCGATACTTCTCTGGAAACAGGAGATCTGCGCACGAATCTGATTTACCGGAAAGAGAAGAGCACCCCGGCAGAGTATCCGCGGCCTTATGCCCGGATTCATAAGAAACCGCTTTGATGGAGAGCAGTTATGGCAAGAAAGAATCTGTTTGACTTTTTTGATAAGAGCCGGACTGGTCAGGTTGTCAGTCTGCCAGTCAGTGACATTCATCCATCCCGCTATCAGCCGAGAGTCCGTTTTGATGAAGAAGCGATCGAGGAGCTCAGTGCTTCGATTCAGCAGAATGGTCTGATCACGCCGATCACGGTGAGACAGACAGAAGATGGCTATGAAATCATTGCGGGAGAACGGAGATGGCGGGCATGTCAGCTTGCTGGCATGAACGAGATTCCGTGCTATATCCTGTCGCCGGATGAAAACCAGGCCGCCGAGATGGCTTTGGTGGAGAATATCCAGAGAGAAGATCTGACCGCAGTGGAAGAAGCTAAGGCTTATGTGCAGATTATGCGGCAGGCAGGTTTTACACAGGAGCAGGTTGCCGAGCGGGTCGGGAAATCTCAGTCTGCTGTGGCCAACAAGATCCGTCTTCTGAATCTTCCGCAGGAAGTGCAGGATGCGGTGGCTGACCGCAAGCTTTCAGAGCGTCATGCCAGGGCATTGCTTGCTCTGCCGGCAGAGAAGCAGACGAATGCATATCACTATATAGAAGAACATGGTCTCAATGTCAGGCAGACAGAGGCTTATGTGGAAAAGGTGGCAGGTCCTTCCAGAACGCACAGGCGTCAGAAGACCAGAGGATTTACGAGAAATATTCAGATCGGGGTCAACTCGGTGAACAAGTGCGTGAGCATGATTAAGAAAATGGGAATCGATGTCGTTACGGAGACGGAAGAAACCAGTACGGACGTCCGCATCATCGTGCGGTTCCCCAGGTAATGAATAAGGGGAAAGTGTTATGGGAAAGATTATTGCGGTTGCCAACCAGAAAGGCGGTGTTGGCAAGACCACTACCAGCATCAACGTCAGTGCCGGGATGTCCTATGTGAATAAGAAAGTTCTTCTGGTGGATTTTGACCCGCAGGGCAATGCGAGCAATGGCATCGGTGCAGCCAGAGTCGGGTTTGATCGGAACCATTCCGTGTATCAGGTTCTGATGGGCGATGATTTGGTAAGCAGCGCAGTCGTTCATCTGGATATGCCGCCGCTCGATCTGCTGCCGGCGACGATTGATCTGTCCGGGGCAGATGTGGAAATGGCGAGTTCTGAGTATACGGTAGGCAGAGAGAATCTTCTGAAGAAGAAGCTGGATCAGGTGAAGGATCAGTATGATTACATCATCATTGACTGCCCGCCGAGTCTGGGCCTTCTGAATACGAATGCTCTGACGGCAGCCGATTCGGTTATGATTCCGGTGCAGTGCGAATACTTTGCGCTGGAAGGACTGACGCAGCTATTGAGCACGATCCGGCTGGTGCAGAAGCTCTGGAATCCGCATCTCTCGATTGAGGGAGTGCTGCTGACGATGTTTGATGTCCGCACGAAGCTGAGCGTGGAAGTGCAGCAGGAAGTGCGGAAGTATTTCAAGGAAAAAGTATACCGGACGTATATTCCGCGCAATGTCAGACTGAGCGAAGCTCCTTCCAGAGGCCAGAGTATCTTTGAGTATGATACGCGCTCAGAGGGTGCGAAGGCATATATCAGCCTGGTTCAGGAAGTGATTGCGCAGAATGAGAAGGGAGGACACTGATGGCGAAAGACAGGAAGAAGGAGCCTGCTCTCGGAAGAGGTCTGGACTCCATATTCGGTCATGATGTGGAAAAGTTCCTGGATGATATCCAGAACAATGCGACAGAAGCTCCAGGCAGAAAAGAAGTAGAAATTCCAGTCGGAGAGATTCGTCCGAATCCGTATCAGCCTCGGAAGGAATTTGATGAGAAAGCGCTGAATGAACTGGCAGATTCCATCAGGCTCCATGGGATCTTCTCACCGTTGCTGGTGCGCAAGAGCGTGCAGGGCTATGAACTCATTGCCGGAGAACGAAGACTTCGAGCAGCGAAGATTGCGGGCTTGGAAACAGTGCCTGCGATCTCGGTAGACTTCACAGAAGATCAGATGATGGAAATTTCCCTGCTGGAGAATATCCAGAGAGAAAATCTGAATCCGATGGAAGAAGCAGCGGCATTTGATTCTCTGATCCGCAGGCTTGGCTATACACAGGAAAAGCTTGCCGAACGGGTCGGCAAGTCGAGAGAATACTGTGCCAATATGCTGAGACTTCTGAAATTGCCGCAGCCAGTGCAGGAGATGGTGACTGCCCGCAAGCTGACGATGGGGCATGTCAGACCGTTATTGAGTCTTGGCTCGGAAGATCAGATGTATGAGGCTGCTCAGGTCATTCTGAACAAGAAGATGAGTGTCCGGGAAGCAGAAGCTTATGTCAAGCAGCTGCAGGGCGATCAGGCTAAGATACATAAGAAGAAGGAACCGGAAAAGGATCCGATGATCCTGGATCTGGAAAGCCGCATGAGCAGCAGGCTTGGCACAAAGGTTACAGTCAGCGGGAAGAATCTGAGCATCCATTTCACGGATACCGATGATCTGAACCGGATCCTGGAACAGCTTGGAATGCTGGAAGAATCGAGGCAGGAGTAGTTCCTGTCTTTTCTTATGACTTCTGCTGAATACGTTCCGGGAAAAGTGCTATAACGGCATTGACAGGAGGTAGAAGTTCATATGAATGAAAAACAGCTGAATCGTATGCACAGCGGGCTTGGATTTGTTGCCGCACTGGATCAGTCCGGAGGTTCTACGCCGAAGGCACTGAAGGCCTATGGCCTGAAGGGAGACGAATGGCATAATGACGAGGAGATGTTTGATCTGGTTCATCAGATGAGAACCAGAATCATCACCAGTCCTGCGTTTACCAGCGAGCATATCCTTGCTGCAATCCTGTTTGAGAACACCATGGATCGCAAGGTGGAAGGCAGGTATACTGGCGACTATCTCTGGGAAGAAAAGGGAATTGTCCCGATCCTGAAGATCGATAAGGGACTTGCCGAAGAAGCAGATCATGTGAAGATGATGAAGCCGATTCCAGGACTGGACGAGACGCTGGAGCGTGCCCACAGAGAGCGTCATATTTTCGGCACGAAAGAGCGTTCCGTGATCTATGACTATGATGAAGCAGGAATCCGGAAGATCGTGGATCAGCAGTTTGAGATTGCAGGGAAAGTAAGCAGTCATGATATGGTTCCGTTCATCGAGCCGGAAGTGGATATCCATAATCCGCATAAGGAAGAGTCAGAGAAGCTCTTGAAGCAGTGCTTCTTCGAACATCTCAGCAAGCTGCCGGATTCTGCAAAGGTGATCTTCAAGCTCACGATTCCGACAGTTCCGGATTTCTATCAGGATCTGATGAAAGAGAAACATGTGGTCAGAGTCGTCGCCTTGTCCGGCGGCTATACCCAGGACCATGCATGCGAGCTGCTTGCCGAGAATCACGGCATGATAGCTTCGTTCTCAAGAGCGCTTGCTCAGGATCTGCGTCTGCAGCAGACCGATGAAGAATTCAATAAGACACTGAATTCTGCCATTGAGAAGATCTACCAGGCATCGATTGCCTGAATCTGATATGGAAACTGCAGGGAGAGCTGGCCAGCCAGCTCTTTTTTCTGGTCCGGCACAATGATCTCAAGTTTTATAGCAAAAGTGGACAGAATGCGATTGTTATGCGGTTCTGTCCACTTTGTCTGTTTTCCCAGTTAAGGTTTATCTGAGGAATTCCAGAAATAATTATCGATTTTCCGGGGAT
>Ga0256404_1000460_pt1 | contig 105820 bp, 74 predicted proteins | sample RumenRJG_01DNA_FD_185990 | JGI IMG/M metagenome (GOLD analysis project Ga0256404, IMG submission 185990) | Bovine rumen microbial communities from Lethbridge, Alberta, Canada - RJG_01 | ecosystem: Host-associated > Mammals > Digestive system > Stomach > Rumen | place: Canada: Alberta...
TTTGCTTGTTTTCTTTTTGCAACACTAAGATAAGTGAAAATTCTGACATGGCAAAATCCTGGGCAACTTTTTGTTGCTCAGGAACTTATAAATAAAGTTAAATTATAGTGTTGCGGAATTAAGGAAAAATATCTGGTCTAGATTATCCTGCTTCTCGCAGTTTATATATGCTACCGATTGATACTCTGTTACGCCAAAATGTTGCAGTAACCAGGTTTTTCCCACCTGACGTGCACCATTCAATATTAGTGGTTTTCGGTCCCGCTTGGCCTTCCACTTTATTAAATCATTGATTAACAACCTCTTCATGCCGTTTTTACATTTTTTCTGACGTTCAACAGGTGCAAATTTACATTTTTTCTGACGTTCAACAACACATAATCAACATTTTTTTGGACGAATACTTGAGTTATTGGCGACTCTAATGATAATTGTTATGAAGTCGAAACAAAGCATAAATAGTATTAAAATGACAGATATTTATGATAATTCTAGTATCTTTGCAAAAATGCATTATAAATAATTATTGTATTATGAAAACTATGGTATTACTTCTCGTCTCATTGATGCCATTTGCTTTGTTTTCACAAAGCAAATCTAACGATGTGGACATTAAAAAGCCCATGCCCTCAGAAATAGTTGTTTCTCCAGCATCTTATGAAAATGTGCTTACCGAAAACACGCTTAACTTGGAGGTACATCTATTAGATAAGCGCAAAAGCAATGATCAACTATATGCCGTCAGATTGTCAGGGCTTCGCTCCAAATCAGACAGAAGGCTGCTCATGGTAAAAGCACAGCCCATTATACTGACATTAAGTGATGGTAAGGTTTTGGAATTTGAAACTGTTGGCGCAGGCGTTAACGAAGTCAACATTTCAGGATCCCACGGCATAGATGACGACCTCGTCTTTTTGGTTTCGCGTGAGCAAATCAAGGAAATCATACAAGGTAGAATTGTAAATGTGCGTTTTGCGCTCAACGGTTCAAGAATGATTAACTACAAGGTCGAGAATAATCGTTTCTCTGAGGCCTTGAGTCAGCAACTCGAAGTGATTGATGGCAATGAAAACCCGATGCAAGGTGACATGGACAGATACCTTGTGCCATTACAGATGGTCACTCCTGAAAGGTAACCAACTACACCCAAATCGCCAGGCCTTGATAACGCAGAATCACACTTTAGGTCCAAAAAGTGTGATTTTTTACACATTTTTCCCACCTAAAGTGTGGCCTTGATCACTGTCATCACATATTCTCAATAGATGTCAGGCAATGCGTCAAGCGAAGTGGATTGCGTCAACACGGGAAAAGTGCCGATCAGTCTATGTCGCTGGAGGCGACCCCAAACCTGTCATCGACAATGGGGTCGCCTCCAGCGACAGTTTCTTTACACCATAATCCCCGCAGTGAATCAGGCTCCCTCGCTCACGCTCGGCAGCCTGATTTACTGCGGGTTACTCAGATGGCCGCCTTTCAGGCGTCTACTACCATTCTGGTTAATCTTTACGATGAGATTTTGATGCGGTTGCACTGGGATTGCATCGCTTGTTCCCCAGGCCACACGAGGCCTACGGCCTATGCGCCCTGGGGTCACCTTTTATCGGGTGAGACGTCTTTGACGCTTCCCCGGACATCTATGAATAGGATCTAACTGAATAATCATGCTACTAATGCAAGGCGACGGGACCGTGATGGTCTCGCCGCCTTGACTATTGACGGGGGCTCGCGCCCTTGTAAAGTCCTTAGTTGTTAGTTCTTGTAGGCGTCGATGATATTGTCGATGCTGTCATCGATGCGCATGCGGTAGAACGAACGCCATACGAAGAAGATGGCTACGAGTACCAGCACGATGCCTGCATAGGGTGCAACGGCGCTGAAGTTGGGGCTGATTGCCATCTCCATGGCCAGCAGACCGAACAGGGTGGTGAACTTGATGATGGGGTTCAAGGAAACTGAAGAGGTATCCTTGAAGGGGTCACCAACGGTGTCACCGACAACGGATGCGTCGTGCAGATCGGTACCCTTGAGGTCGAGGTCGACCTCAACGACCTTCTTACTGTTATCCCAACTACCACCGGCGTTGGCCATGAATACGGCCTGGAACAGACCGAAGAGTGCGATCGAGATGAGGTAAGAAACGAAGAGCGAAACGGCATTGTTGCCACCCACGCTACCGGGCGAAGCCAAGCAGGCAAAGCCGAGAGCGAAGAAGAAGATGGCCAGGAAGATGTTGAACATACCCTTCTGAGCATACTGGGTGCAGATCTTAACGACCTCGACAGAGGACTTGGTATCGGCCTTTTTGGGAGCGTTGGGATCGAGTTTGATGTGGTCCTTGATGAATGCCACGGCGCGGTTAGCACCAACGGTAACGGCCTGGGTCGAGGCACCAGTGAACCAGTAGATCACACAGCCACCGAGCAGGAAGCCGATGATGGTGTAGGGATTCAACAGGTTGAGCAGGCTGGCGGGATCCACGCCGAGGGTCTTCTGGATCACAAGGATGATGGAGAAGATCATGGTGGTGGCACCAACGACTGCTGTACCGATGAGCACGGGTTTGGCAGTGGCCTTGAAAGTGTTGCCGGCACCGTCGTTCTCCTCAAGGTAGTGCTTTGACTTCTCCCAGTCGGGGGTAAAGCCAAACTCTTTCTCGATCTGCTCGTCCTTGTCGGGGATTTCCTCGATCAGGGAGAGTTCGTAAACGCTCTGTGCGTTGTCGGTCACGGGGCCATAACTGTCGACAGCGATGGTGACAGGACCCATACCGAGCATACCGAATGCTACCAGACCAAAGGCGAAGATAGCGGGATATGACATCAGAGTCTCGGGGATATCAATCGAGAAGGCATAGCCGATGAACATCAGCAGCACGAATGCCAGTCCCGTCCAGAAACCGGAGAAGTTACCGGCAACAAAACCGCTCAGAATGTTGAGCGAAGCGCCGCCGTGGTGCGAAGCCTTAACGACCTCCAGGACGTGACCGCTCTTGGGCGATGTGAAGATCTTGGTGATCTCGGGAATCAGGGCAGCGCCCAGTGTACCCATCGAGATGATGCTAGCCAACTGCCACCAGAGGTTGGGGTTGCCCTCAACGCCACCGAGTTGCAGATAGGAAACGATGTAGGTTACGGCGATACTCAGCACACTGGCAATCCAGATAAGGCTGGTGAGGGGTTTCTCGAAGTCGAGGTTTTCCTTGCCGGCATATTTGGCCTTGCAGTAAACCTTGTTGATCCAGTAAGCAACGACGGAGGTAATGACCATGAGGATACGCATGGAGAAGATCCAGACGAGCAGGTTCTTCTGCATCTCGGGATCCTTGACAGCGAGCAGGATGAACGAAACCAGAGCGACACCGGTCACACCATAGGTCTCGAAACCGTCGGCCGTGGGACCAACGCTGTCACCAGCATTGTCACCGGTACAGTCGGCAATCACACCAGGGTTGCGGGGGTCATCCTCACCGATCTTGAAGACCACCTTCATCAGGTCAGAGCCGATGTCGGCAATCTTGGTGAAGATACCACCAGCGATGCGCAGTGCACTGGCACCGAGGCTCTCACCGATGGCAAAACCGATGAGGCAGACGCCAGCCAGGTCACAAGGCACATAGAGCAGGATGACCAGCATGATGATCAACTCGACGCAGACCAGCATCACACCGATGCTCATACCGGCATTCAAGGGGATATTGAGCAGGCGCAACGGGTCACGACGCAGCGATGCGAAGGCCATGCGCGCATTGGCATAAGTGTTCATGCGGATACCATAGGCAGCCACAGCATATGAGCCCAGCATACCGATGATGGTTGACAGCAGGATGATGCAAACCTCCCAGAACTTCATGTGAGTAAGGCCACCAAAATAGAATGCCACCACCACGCCGATGAAGACGAAGAGGATAGCGAGGAAACGGCCCTGCTGCTTGAGGTAGGTCGAACAGGTCTTGTAGATCACCTCGCCGATTTCACGCATAGCGTCATGCACGGGGAGATTTTTGGTCTTAGTGAAGTGATATACACCGAACAACATACCCAAGATGCACACGAGGAAACCCCAGTGCAAGAAACTGAAATCATGCAGCGACTCTGGCATCACCAGGTCGGCCTCACTAGCACTCAGCCCCAGCGAGGAGGCCAATGCCAGCATAAGAATAAAAGATTTCTTCATAGATGTTCTCTAAAAAAAATTTACTTGTGTTTTATGTTGATAATTTTTGAACGTTTCTGGTTTTCATGCCATTGTCCAGGGGTATGGCCCCTAAAAATCGCCCGCAAAGATACTACCATTTTTTTTAATAGGTATTATTTTATTAAGAAATTCACACACTCGACTCAAAAAAAATCCATTTTGCGTCGCAAAATGGGTTAAAAACATGGCAAAAAACATCGATTTTAGCAATTTTGCATGACAAAATGCCGACACTTTGGGCAAAAATGTGGCAAATTCCCAAATTACGATTTATCACCAATAGGGCTAATAATCGAACACATAATTAAGGAAATCATGCAAAGGCTTGAGAGGTTGTAAGTCGCTAGCCACGCGCTCGACCCAATCCTCGCAGTCGAAATAGTCCTCGTCGACCCGCTTGACCAGCAGATACTCTTTCATCTTGAGGTATTGAGCCATGGGGTGATCGGCAGGATAGCCCTTGGGCATGGTCTTGAGAGACTTGGACATCCACTGGTAGCGTGATGTGATGTGAGGATTCTGGACGATGGCCAGGAACTCCTCGGGCTCAGCGTCGATGAGGCCGCGCAACTGGTCGAGAATCGCTTTTTCGGGCCACCAGATGCCGCCACACAGCATCATCTCGTTGACGCCAAAGTGGACATAATAGCACGATTGCACGGTGTGCCGGCCGCCCTTGCCGATAACGCCCGAGAAATAGGTCTTGTAAGGGCTCTTGTCGTGGGAGAAACGGATGTCGCGGTAGATGCGGTACACACAATCCTTGATGGCCAGGCCACGCGCCTGAGGATCGAAGGTGGCCACAAGGGCGATAAGGCGTTCCATATCCTGCTCCCATGCCCCGCGCAGGGCATCGTAGGTGTGCTTATGCGCCTTGAACCAAGTGCGGTCGTTGTTCATAGCCAACTGGCGAAGAAACGCCATGATCTCTGATATGTTGCTTGCTGATTTCATAGTCTGCTGTTGAATTCCTTAGCGCAAAGATAAACAATTGTCGCCACACCCGCAAACGGATTGTGATGAGCAGGCACACACGCGATCGCCAGCAGGGCGCAAAACGAGAACACATTGGCACCCAAACGGAAAAAATAATAAAAAATTCGAATTTTATTTGCACTATTTACAACAAATCATTACTTTTGGGGCGTGGTTATCCTTTCGACACGCAACACTTTAATCTACAATAACGACCTAATCACTTAAACTTAAAAGGCTTATGAAAAAAATCATGTTTTTCCTGACCGCCGCAATTATGGCGATGTCATTGACAGCCGCGCCTGTCGACCAGGCGAGCGCTATGAAGAAAGCACAAAGTTTTCTGACCAACGAACTGTATGCGGGCAAAATGATGTCCCCTGCCGCGACCACCCCGGTGCTGCTCAAGGCAGAGATGGGCAACGTGAAGTATAACGAGCCCGTGTACTACATCTACAACACATCAAGCACATTTATCGTGGTTGCGGGCGATGACCGCGCCGAGGAGATCCTGATGGTGGGCGATCGTCCGCTGAGCGACGTGAACAACCTGCCGTTGGGCCTTCAGGACATGCTGGGCCAGTACAAGGATCAGATCATGTATCTGCAGGAGCATCCCGGCCTGCACGGCAATCTGCTGGCCAATCCCTCCAACACCCCGACGTTGCGCGCAGGCACCTATGGTCCCCTGTTGACGTGCAACTGGGACCAAGAGGCCCCCTACTACAACCAGTGCAAATTCGGATCGTACCAGTGCTTGACAGGCTGTCCAGCCACCTCGGCATCGATGGTCTTCTACTACTGGAAGTATCCCACGGCCCCCACACCTGTTGTGCCGGGTTATAAATCCACTATCAGTTATTCGTCCTACGGATCCACGAGTTACACCCACTCAGCGCTGCCGTCGACCACATTTGACTGGGCTAACATGCTCGACACCTACACCGGCAGTTACACCACCGCGCAGGGCAACGCCGTTGCGACACTGATGCACTATGTGGGCCAAGCCGAGCGCATGGGCTATGGCGTGAGCGGCAGTGGCGTGAGCGTGGATAGCGTGTGCAATATCCGCGACGCCTTCCTGCTCTTTGGCTACGATTCGAGCACCACTCGCTTTGTGAAGAAGACCAGCGCCTACAGTGGCGGCTCTACCCTGTATAGCGACACACAGTGGGCCTCGATGATCCAGGAAGAGATGGCAGCGGGCCGTCCCATCGTGTTCTGTGCCGTAAGCACCAGCGGCGGCGGACACGCCTTTAACGTAGACGGCTACAACAGCAGCACCAACAAGTATCACGTCAACTTCGGCTGGAGTGGCGAGGGCAATGCGTGGTGCTCGCTGAACTCCTTCGGCTACAGCAGTTACAACTTCAACGTATATCAGCAGATGGTGATCGGCATCCAGCCTCCCACGACCACTGCCACCCCTACCCTGACGGTAAGCCCCTCGACCTTGAGTTTCAGCGCCACCGCAGGCCAGACCGCAACCAAGACGTTTAAGGTGACCGGCGCCAACCTCACCGGCAATGTGACGCTGACCCTGACCGATGCCAACGGCGTCTACAGCGTGTCGCCGACGACCATCAGCGCCAGTGCAGCCGCCAGCGGAGCCACCGTTACCGTAACCTATAATCCGAGTGCAGCAGGCTCTCACTCAGGTACCATCAAAGTCGCCAGCAGCGGTGCTGCCAGCGTATCGGTATCGATGTCGGGCACCGCTACGGCAGCGGCCCTTGAGACATACACCCCCGTGATGAGCGCTGCCAACAGCAGTTACATCACCACCAATAGTTTCCGTGCCAACTGGAGCGACCAGACGCCGAGCGCCAATGTGGCCAGTTACACGCTGCAGGTGACCGAGAAGGGCAGCACTCCCGCTACCAGTCAACTCGCCAACATCGACCTGAGCGGAGTGACGCAAGTCACCAATTCCGAAGGCTACCTGAGCGACGTGTCGGGCAGCATCACCTCCTACCTGGGAACAGGCTGGAGCGCATCGACCTATGTGTATGCCAACACAGGCATGCTCATCACCAAGGGCAACCTGGTATCACCCACGTATAACCTGAACGGCTACAGCAAGGTCACCGTCAAGGTAAAAGCCTATTCGTACTACTCCAGTTATTATGGCAATGCCACGTTGAGCGTTGGCACCGGCAGTGCCAGCCAGACTCAGGCGTTGACCGACAATAACACCGAGTACACCTTTGTGCTGAACTGCTCATCGAGCGACAAGGTGACCATCGGATCAGCCAGCAACTACATCAGCGTAAGCAACATCGAGATCTATGCTGGCGATACCTCGGTCAACATGCTGGCAGCCAGCGAGACCGGCGGAGAGACCAGCCGCACGATCACCGGCATCACCAACAAGTACTACACCGTGAGCAACCTGAAGGAGGGCGCCACCTTTGTGTATAAGGTAAAAGCCATCTACACCGACGGTAGCCAGAGCGAGTGGAGTAACGAACAGGAAGTGGCCCTCAGCGAGCCCGCAGCAGAGATTGTCACCTACACTCCCGTGATGCAGGCCGCCAACGCCAACTACGTTACCGCCTCGAGTTTCCGCGCCGACTGGACCGACCAGACCGCCAGCGATAACGTGGCCAGTTACACCCTGCAAGTGAACGGCCAGGGCGGTTCGACCCCGTCGACAAGCCCGACACTGCTGGGAGCCCTCAACGGCAGCAACTACACAGGCAGTTACAAGACCATCACGCTGAGCGCTCCGTGGGGCGGCAGCAACGTCAAGGGCGGCAACAACGCCATCTACTTCACCAAGAGCGGCAAAATCACCTTCACGGTGCCCTCGGGTTACAGCAATGCCACCTTCAGCGTGAAGATCACAACCGTGACCGGCACCTATGGCACCGGCAATGTCACCGTGGCATCGAGCAAGACCTCGGCAGTAGGCCACACGTTTGCCAAGGGAGAGACCTACACCTGGACCGTCACCGCAAGCAGCGGCGACGTGATCACCCTGACCACGACCGACAGCAGTTACTCGCCCGACATGTCTCTGATCGAGGTTTATGCCGGCAACACCACGCTCAATGCGAGCGAGAGTGGCGATGCCACCGCCCGCACGATCACCGGCATCACCAACAAGTACTACACCGTGGAGGGCTTGACGGCCGCTACCACCTATACCTATAAGGTAAAGGCCATCTACACCGATGGCAGCGAGAGTGACTGGAGCAACGAGGAGAGCGTAACCCTCAAGGAGGAAGAGGCCGTTGCCACTCCGACGCTGACAGTCAGCCCCACCAGCCTGAACATGACGGCCAATGTGGGTGCCACCAAGACGGCCACCTTCAAGGTAACAGGTGCCGACCTGACCGGCAATGTCACCTTGAGCCTGAGCGGTGCCAACGTCTTCAGCATCTCCACGACCAGCATCACTGCAGCCAATGCCGCTAATGGCGTGAACGTGACCGTGACCTATGCTCCCACCGCTTATGGCACGCAGACGGCAACCGTCACCATAGCCAGCGCAGGAGCCACGAGCAAGACCGTTGCCCTGAACGGCAACGCCACCATCTCGAAGGCCACTCCTGTACTGAATGCCGCTACCAACATCTCCAACACCGGCTTTACCGCCAACTGGACACATGACGTAGAGGCATCGACCGTCTCCAGTTACACCTTGTATGGTAAACTGACGGCTCAGCCTGGCGGCAGCGATGAACCCGAGGACAATACCCTGTTGGGCACCATCGACGGCAGCCAGTATACCGGCAGTTATGCAACCGTGACGCTGACTTCGCCTTGGGGCGGCTCAAACGTCAAGGGCGGAAATGGCGCCATCTATACCAAGAACAGTTCATCGGGCTGGTGGTGGAACACCACTACGACCTATGGCACCATCACCTTTACCGTGCCCTCGGGTTACAGCAACGCCACCTTCACCGTTATGATCACTAGCGCCAACAACAGTTACGGATCAGGCAATATCACGGTGAAGTCGACCAAGACGTCGGCCGTGGGCCACACCTTTAGCAAGGGTGAGACCTATGCCTGGACGGTTACTGCCAGTGCCGGTGATGTCATCACCATCTACTCGACCGACAGCAGTTACTCGCCCGATATGACCCTGATCCAGGTATATGCCGGCAGCGCTTCGCTCAATGCCACGGCAACGGGCGACAACACCGACTTTGTGATCACCGACATCGAGGCCGGCAGCACGGGTATCACCCTGAGCAACCTGGTGGATGGCGGCACCTACTCCTACTACCTCGTTGCCAACTACGTTGACGGCACCACCGCAACGAGCAACACTCAAGAGGTAACGCTCACCAGCCTGAATGTTAATCCCAACACTGCCATCACCTCGATTGCCGCCGACGGCGACGAGATCGAGTCGGTGACCTACGTCAACATGTCGGGTGTGCAGAGCAAGGATCCGTTCGAGGGCGTGAACATCAAGGTTGTCCGCTACAAGAGCGGCGCTGTTAAGAGCAGTAAAGTGCTGTATTAAAGCCACTAACGCTATACAGGGATCACCCTGATAGCGATCACTGACCATGAGGGCGGTGCCGGTGTCGGCACCGCCCTCACTATGTTAAAGGGCTATAATTCGGATGCAATTGCGCACAAAAAACCAAGAAAACTTTTGGAGTTTTAAAAGTTTTCTGTAATTTTGCACGCTGAAAATGGTAAACCAAGCCAGAACGATTATTGTTTCATTTCTTATATGGAAGTAAGAGAACGTATCATTACTGAGTGCAGCAAGATGATGATGAGCGTGGGCATTACATCGATGACGATGGACAATGTGGCCCATGCCTGCGGTATCTCTAAGCGCACTCTGTACGAGGTTTTTCCCGACAAACGAACGCTCATCACTGAGTGCATCAAGCACTACCATGAGGTCAAGAACGCCGAGGTGAGAGATATATTTGAGCATGCCGACAATTGCTTTGTAGCCATGATTCAAGTCTACTCCCGGGCCAAAACCATGTATGAGAGCACATCGGTCGCATTTGTCAACGATATCAAGCGGCTGTATCCCGACATCTTTGAGCAACACATCAACAACAAGAAGGTTACGGTCAACGGTCTGGCCAATGTGCTGCGCCAAGCCCAAGACGAGGGTCTGGTGATCAAACGCATCAATCCCGAAATAGCCGCATACCTGTTTGTCATGTCGATGCATGAGTTGCACAACTCAAGCAATGCAGCCAAATATGGATTTAAGATGTCTGACCTGTTTGAGCAAGTCTTCATCAGTTTTCTGCGAGGCTGTGCCACCATTAAGGGGATTGAGATGATCGACAGTTTTGAAAGCCAACAGCAAAATCAATAAAAACCATATAAACAATGTTCAACAACAAGATTTACTACATCATTCTATTCATGTTACTAGGCTGTGCCCTGAGTGCTCCTGCCCAACTGGCACTGTCACTCGACGAGTGCATCAGAATCGCCTTGAGCGAAAACCCCACCATCAAGGTGAAGGAGATGGAGATCACCCGCGTGGACTACAGCCGCAAGGAGGCAATAGCCAAGTTGCTGCCCACCATCAACCTGTCGGGGCAGTACACCCGCAACCTGTCGTTACAGACGATGTATATGGACACTCCTAATGGCACGATGGCCATTAAGATGGGTAGTGACAACACACATGCCGCAGGTTTCCAGGCGCAGATTCCGCTGGTAGTTCCTCAGTTGTGGAAATCGATCAAACTGAACGAGAACCAGATACTGCAGAATGTGGAGACCGCCCGTTCCAACAAGTTGTCGCTGGTCAACCAAGTGGAAAAGGCCTACTATGCCCTGCTACTGGCTCAAGACAGCAAGCGTGTGATCGAGGAGAACCATGCCACTGCCAAGTTGAACGCAGAAATCTTCCAGAAGAAGTTTGATCTGGGTGCAGCGTCGGAGTATGACGTGCTGCGCGCCAATGTTGCCGTCACCAATCTGGAGCCATCCATACTGGAGGCCGAGAACTCGATTGTGGCCTTGATGCTGCAACTGAAGGTGCTCATGGGTATGGACGTGCGCACCGAGATCACCCCGAGTCAGCAGTTGAGCGACTTCAGGGGTGAGATGTATGCCCGCGCGCTGAGCAACACCCTGGGCAGTGACACGACCCTTGCCAACAACACAAGCCTGAAGTCAATGGATCTGCAGACCGACTACCTGAAAAAGGCCCTCGATGTTCAGAAGATGGCCTGGTATCCCACCTTGAGCGGCAGCGCCAGTCTGATGTGGCACTCCATGAATAACGGAAGCCCCGTCAGCGGACTGCGCTGGAGCCGCGCCTCCAACGTGGGCTTGACGCTTGCTTTCCCCATCTTCCAGGGTGGACAGCGCTATTACAAGCAGAAACAAGCCCAAATCGCCTATGATGAGATGAAGTGGCAACGCGAGAATCTGGAGCGCAGCCTGCGGATGCAGGTTGAGACTCAAAACGATGTCATTGCCAAAAACCTCAAGCAAATCGAGAGCAACGAAGACGGCGTGAAGATGGCACAGAAAGCCAACGACATCATGCAGCAGAGTTTCAAGATCGGAGCGGCATCGTTCATCCAGTTGCGAGACACCGAGGATGCCCTGATGGCGGCGCGCCTGGCATATTACCAAGCCATCTACAATTATCTGGTAGCAGAGAGCGATCTGGAGTTTGTGCTGGGAAACACCCACTATGTGAAATAATCCTCTACTGATTATCCGCTCATTACCGATAATCCAGCCTAAACGCGAGAAAACCAAACAACAAAATACATAATCAAACAATGAAGACAAAGAGACTTTTACCGATTGCGATGCTCGTGCTAGCACTGGCATCCTGCTCGAGCAAAGAGGAGAAGAAACCAACCGTAGAGAAAGAAGAACTGCCCATCGTGGAGGTGGTCACCATTGGTGAAGAAGCCGTAAAGCAGGTGAGTGAGTACACCGGCACTGTGGAAGCGTTCAAGACCAACAACATCTCGTCGAACAGTGGTGCCCGCATCAAGCGCATCCTGGTGGATGTGGGCTCCCGCGTGGCTCGTGGCCAGCGCCTTGTCATCCTCGATGACGTGAACATCGCGCAGCAGCAGATTGCCCTGTCCAACCTGAAACGCGAACTGGACCGTGCCAAGGAACTCGTGAAGATTGGCGGCGGCACGCAGCAGCAGGTCGACCAGTTGCAGGCACAATACGACGCCAACGCGCGTGCCATCCGCACCATGCAGGAAAACACCGTGCTCACCTCACCCGTGAGTGGCGTTGTGACCGCCAAGAACTATGACGCCGGCGACCTGCCCGCAGGCCTGCCTGTACTGACCATCGAGCAGCAGCAGCCGCTCAAGGTCATCGTCAACGTCAACGAGAGCGAATATCCCTATGTGAAGCGCGGCATGCCCGTAACGGTAAAGTTCGACACCTATGGCGACGAGACCTTCCAGGGTCAGGTCTACTTGATCCACCCGACTGTTGACGCCACGAGCCGCACCTTCCAGGTCGAGGTGACCATTACCAACCGCCAAGATAAGGTGCGTACCGGCATGTTTGCCCGCGTCAACTTCAACTACGGCACCTCTCACAGCGTGGTTGTTCCCGACCGCGCCGTGCAGAAGCAGGTGGGCTCCGGTGTGCGCTATGTATGGGTATATCAGGGAGGCGAAGTGGAACTGCGCGAGGTTGAACTAGGCCAGCGCCTTGAAGACCGCTATGAGATCAAGGGCGGTCTGGCAGCAGGCAGTCAGGTTGTCATCGCAGGAGTATCCCGCTTGACCGATGGTGCAAAAGTTCAACTCAAGAAATAATCATCAGCGTAGAGTAAGTTATGAGTCTTTATTCCAGTTCAGTAAAACGTCCAGTGACCACAACGCTTGTGTTTGTGGCCCTGATCGTGCTGGGTCTGTTCTCGCTCAAAAATCTGCCTATCGACCTGCTTCCCGACGTGGACACCAATACCATCATGGTCATGACGTCCTATGCCGGAACCAGCGCGTCGGATATCGAGCAGAACGTCACCCGTCCGCTTGAGAACACCCTCAACTCGGTGGAGCACCTCAAGCACATCACCTCCAACAGTAGGGAGAATATCTCTATTGTGACGCTGGAGTTTGAGTATGGCTATGACATCGATGCGCTGACCAACGATGTGCGTGACAAACTTGACATGGTGTCGAGCATGCTGCCCGACGATGCCAACACGCCCATCATCTTCAAGTTCAGCAGCGACATGATTCCTATCGTGCTGCTCTCGGTTCAAGCCACGCAGAGTATGCCCGGCCTGTATAAAATCCTCGATGAGAACGTTGCCAACCCTCTGGCACGTGTCGATGGTGTGGGTTCTGTATCCATCGCCGGCGCTCCCAAGCGCGAGGTCCACATCTATCTGGACCCGCTGCGGATGGAGGCCTACAACCTGAGCGTTGAGACGGTAGCCGCCCTCATCGGAGCCGAAAACCGCAACATCCCCGGCGGTACGTTTGATATCGGAAACGAGACCTACCCCTTGCGTGTGCAGGGCGAGTTCAGCGATCCCCAGCAGATGGGCAACATCGTCGTGGGCATGTCGCCGTCGGGCGGCGTAGTCCACCTGCGCGACGTGGCCCGTATCGACGACTCGCTCGAGGAGCGCGCCCAGGAGAGTTACAACAACGGCGTTCAGGGCGCTATGATCATCGTCCAGAAGCAGTCGGGTGCCAACTCGGTGCAGATTTCGACCAAGATTGCCGAAGAATTGCCTAAAATCCAGAAGAACCTGCCCAGCGACGTGAAACTGGGCTACATCGTCGACACGAGCGACAACATCCGCAGCACCATTTCCTCGCTGGTCGAGACCGTGCTGTTCGCCCTGTTGTTCGTGGGTATCGTGGTGTTTGTGTTCCTGGGACGCTGGCGCGCTACCGTCATCGTGCTTGTGACCATCCCCATCTCGCTGATTGCCTCGTTCATCTACCTGTATGCGACCGGCAACTCACTGAACATCGTTTCGCTGTCGGCATTGTCCATCGCCATCGGTATGGTGGTCGACGACGCCATTGTGGTGCTCGAGAACGTGACGACACACATCGAACGCGGTTCGGCACCCATGCAGGCCGCCGTCAACGGCACCAACGAGGTGGCGCTGTCGGTAATGGCGTCGACGTTGACGCTGATTGCCGTGTTCTTCCCGCTGACGCTGGTGACCGGTATGACGGGTGTGCTGTTCAAGCAGTTGGGTTGGATGGTGACCATCATGATGATTCTGTCGCTCATCTGCGCCTTGATGCTGACGCCGATGCTCTGCTCGCGCCTGCTGCGCCTCAACGTGGGTGACACCACTATTTTCAAGAAGGTCTATGGCCCGATCCTGAAGGTGCTCAACAAGATTGATGACCTGTATGCCAAGGTGCTCGACAAGTGTGTCGCCCACCACTGGATTACCACGGCAACGGCCCTGGGCGTCTTCGTCGCCTCGATGTTCCTGATGAAGTTTATCGGCACCGAGTTCTTCCCGACCAACGATAACGGCCGCTTGGGCGTGTCTCTGGAGTTGCCCATCGGATCGCGAGTTGATCTGGCCAAGGACGTCTGTCAGCGCCTGTATAAAGAATGGACCGAGAAGTACCCCGAGATCAAGGTGTTTAACTACACCGTGGGACAGGCCAGCAGCGACAACATCTTCGCCTCGATGCAGAACAACGGCTCGCACATCATCTCGATGAACATCATGCTCAGCAAGGCCACCGAGCGCAAGCGCGGCATCACCGAGATTGCCGGTATGATGCGTGAGGACCTCAAGAACTATCCCGAACTGAAGAAGGCCCTCGTCAACGTGGGCGGTTCGCGTGGTGGCGGCATGAGCGGCCAGAGCACGCTGGACTATGAAATCTACGGCTACGACTTCGCCAAGACCGACAGCGTGGCCCAGCAGTTGAAACGCCTGCTGGAGAAGATTCCCGGTGCGGCCGACATCAACATCAGCCGCAGCGACTACCAGCCCGAGTACCATGTGGACTTTGACCGCGAGAAACTGGCGATGTACGGCCTGAACCTGAGCACTGCCGCCAGCGCCCTTCGCAACCGCATCAACGGCACGACGGCAAGTTACTTCCGTGAGGACGGTATGGAGTATGACATCAAGGTGATGTATGATCCCGAGCACCGCCGCAGCATCAGCGACATCGAGAACATCATGCTCTATAACACCATGGGGCAAGGCGTGCGCCTCAAGGAGGTGGGCACCGTTGTCGAGCGTTTCTACCCGCCCACGATCGAGCGTAAGGACCGCGAGCGCATCATCACCGTATCGACTGTGGTGCAGAACCGCCCGATGAGTGATGTGATAGCCGACGCCCAGCCCCTCATCGACAAGATGGACAAGCCCAGCGAGGTGACTATCCAGTTGAGCGGTAGTTACGAGGACCAGCAGGACTCGTTCGGCGACCTGGGCATACTGGGCATCCTCATCATCATGCTTGTGTATATGGTCATGGCCGGCCAGTTCGAGTCGTTTACCTATCCAGCCATCATCATGACGTCAATCCTGTTTGCGTTCTCGGGTATCGTGCTCATCCTGTTGATCACCAACACCAACCTGAACGTGATGTCGATGATCGGCGCCATCATGCTGATCGGTATCGTAGTGAAAAACGGTATTGTGCTTATCGACTACATCAACCTGAACCGTGAGCGAGGCATGAGTGTCCGGCGCGCCGTGATCACTGGCGGCCACTCCCGTCTGCGTCCTGTGCTGATGACGTCACTGACGACCATCCTGGGTATGGTGCCTATGGCCGTGGGCACAGGTGTGGGTAGTGAGATGTGGCGCCCGATGGGTACCGCAGTGATTGGTGGTCTGACCATGTCCACGCTGATGACCCTGCTGTTTGTGCCCACGATGTACACCATCTTTGCATACAATGGCATCAAGCGCACTCGCAAAAAGATGAGAGAGACAAAAGAGAAGCAGTAACAGTCAATAGCCAAGTCTGCTATCGACTAAAAGACTAAAGACAAAAACAGAAACTATATGAAAGCGATATTTATAGCATTTGACGAGGCCTACTACGACCGCATTGTCGACAAACTGCATCTGCTCAACTGCCGTGGATTCACGGGCTGGCGCGAGGTACAGGGCCGCGGCAGCAAGAATGGCGAGCCGCACTATGCGACCCACGCCTGGCCCTCGATTGCCTCGGCCATCCTGACCGTGGTGGACGACCGCCGCGTGGATGTTGTCCTCGACGAGTTGCACCAGATGGACCTGGCGACGCCCAAGTTGGGCCTGCGCGCCTTTGTCCTGCCCGTGGAGCGCACGATCTAGACACGTGCGCCACGATCCGACTCACAAGGCTTGCCGCGACATCGTGGCAGGCCTTGTATTTATATTAAAGTTGCCCTGCGAGAATGCGTCTGTGCATGAAACCGTGCTACGCACGGGAAATTAAAAGAAATTATTTTCTTATAAAATACGTGCACAATAATGCAGGCTCAGGAAAAACAATCCACTAAATGACAACAACCAAAGGCTAAAATAACTATCTTTGCAGCCGTGAAGAAAAAGAGACTGGTCATATTGATAGTGATGCTGGCGGCAGCGATGACCAACGCTGCTGTGGCACAATTCCAGCAGGAGCATAACGCCCCCGTTAAGTCCAAGAAACAGCGTGTGGAGCCGTCTTATGCGTGGAGCGTGAGCGAGCCGCTGGGACTGCACTACCCCTCGACGATCGACACCATCCACCTGGACTATCACCGCAGTATGGTTCCGTCGATGGTGAGCGAGGCTTGGGTGACCACGGGCAACTACGGCTCGCCAGGTCAAGACCAGATCTTCTTTAACCGCCCAGTGGCGACCAGCGGATTCTACTTTGAGGACGCCATCAGTGCCTGGATGCACAACACGGGCACGATGAGGTTCTATAACACCCGCATCCCCATGACGCTGCTGAGCCACTCGACAGGCGGTGACAAGTACAGCAACCTAGACCGCACCCAACTGGAATTTTCGGGTAACGTGGACCGCAAGACCCAAGTGGGTGGCGGCATCGACTACATCTACAGCAAGGGCTCGTATGATGCTCAGGCCGACAAGGACTTCACGTGGCGGCTGTTTGGCTCGCACATGGGTGACCGCTACGAGATGCAGGCCTTCTTTAACCACTATAACTACACGACCAAGGAGAGTGGCGGCATCACCGACGACCGCTATATCACCGACCCCGCCGAGGTGCAGGGCGGCGTGACCCGCGTGGACAACAAGAGCATCCCCACCCTGCTGACCGGTGCCCAAAGTCACTTGGAAGGCAGCCAGTTGTACCTGAATCAGCGATACAAAGTGGGCTTCTACCGCTATCGCCGCGACAGCGTGACCGACACCATCATCGACCGCACCTATGTGCCCGTGACGAGTTTCATCTGGACCCTCGACTTCAAGCACAGCAAGCACCAGTTCCTGAATAACGTGGGCTATGAGGACACCACGCGCTTTGCCAATACCTATCTGACACTGGGAGGCACCGACGAGTCGACGCGCTACTGGCGGTTGCGCAACACGGTGGGCGTGTCGATGCTGGAGGGCTTTAACAAGTATGCCAAATTCGGTTTCGCCATCTATGGCACCCACGAGGTGAGGCGTTACACCCAGGTGAGCGACACCGTGAGCGGCACCGCACTGCCCGATGGACTTGACGTGCTGCCAGTCGACGTGCCGCATAGCACGACACAAAATCTGCTGTGGCTCGGTGGCCAGTTGACCAAGCAACAGGGCTCGCTGCTGCGCTACAACGCCACGGCACAGTTTGGCGTGCTGGGCGACGCTGCCGGTGAGGTAGACATCACGGGTGATGTGACCACCCGCTTCAGGATGCTGGGCGACACGGTGAGCGTGAAGGGCTATGGCTACTTCAAGAACCTGTCCGTTCCCTACCTGCTGCAACACTTCATCTCCAACCACTTTGCCTGGGACAACAGTTTCAGCAAGACCAAGCGCGTGAGAGTGGGCGGCGAGTTGGACATCCCCTTCTCATGGACCAACATCAACGTGGGCTATGAGACCCTCAACGACTACATCTACTGGAATGCCGAAGGCCTGCCGGCCCAGCATGGCGGCGCGATACACGTGCTGAGCGCCCGTCTGCAACAGGGCCTGCACTTCAAGGCATTTAACTGGGAGAACAGCGTGACGCTGCAGACGAGCAGCAACGAGCAGGTGCTGCCCTTGCCCAAGTTTGCCATCTATAGCAATCTGTATGCCACCTTCACCGTGGCACGCGTGCTGCATGTGCAGATGGGTATCGACGGCAATTTCTACACCAAGTACTATGCCCCTGCCTATAATCCTGCCACGATGACGTTCCACGGCCAGCAGGAGATGGAGTGTGGCGGCTTCCCGATTATGAACCTGTATGCCAACTTCAAGATGAAGCAAGCGCGCTTCTTCGTCGCCTGGACACACTTCAACCAGAAACTCCATAGCGGCGATGCCTATTTCGCCACACCGCACTACCCGCTCAACCCTGCCCGCCTGCAAGTGGGCGTGAGCGTCAACTTTGTGAACTGATCGGGGGAGCCCGGAGGCTCACTGGCCGAACGACGCTACCGACCAGCGACAAAGGCCGTGGCACAGCCACGGCATAGAACAACCAGGAAGGGGCTCACTGGCCGAACGAGGCGGGCCTGAAAAAATATCTGATGGTTATGCATCGGACTTGGACAAAATATTGTAATTTTGTCGGCGAAGAAAACCAACGATTTCACATATCATTAACAATCAATTTATAGACTAATTATGCCTAAGATTTCACAACGCAGCGTTGACATGCCCGCTTCGCCTATCCGGAAGTTGGCCCCCTTTGCAGCCGACGCCAAGAAACGCGGTATCAAAGTGTATCACCTCAACATCGGTCAGCCCGACCTGCCCACCCCCGAGGAGGGCCTGGAGGCTCTGAAGCATGTTGACCGCAAGGTGCTTGAATACAGCCCCTCGCAGGGTTATCCCCAGTATCTGGAGAAACTGGTAGGCTACTACAAGCGCTATGACATCAACCTGAGTGTGGACGACATCATCGTGACCTGCGGCGGCAGCGAAGCCGTGCAGATGGCCTTTATGGTATGTCTGAACCCTGGTGACGAGATCATCATCCCCGAGCCCGCCTATGCCAACTATATGGGCTTTGCCTGCGAGACCGGTGCCAAGGTGCGCACCATCACCACCCACATCGAGGACGGTTTCGCCCTGCCCCCCGTCGAGGAGTTTGAGAAGGTGATCAACGAGCGCACCCGCGCCATCATGATCTGCAACCCCAACAACCCCACGGGCACCCTGTATAGCCGCGAGGAGTTGATGCGCCTGCGTGACCTGGTAAAGAAATATGACCTGTTCCTGTTTGCCGACGAGGTTTACCGCGAGTTTATCTACAGCGATGCCCCCTACACCAGCGCTATGCACTTGGAGGGTATCGAGGACAACGTGATCATGATTGACAGCGTGTCGAAGCGCTACAGCGAGTGCGGTATCCGCATCGGCGCCTTCATCACCCGCAACAAGGAAGTGCGCGCCGCTGCCATGAAGTTGGCCCAGGCCCGTCTGAGTCCTCCCTTGCTGGGTCAGATTGTTGCCGAGGCTTCGCTCGACGCACCCCAGGCCTATCACAAGGCCGTGTATGACGAGTACATTGCCCGCCGCAACTGCCTGGTCGAGGGTCTGAACAAGATCCCCGGCGTCTTCAGCCCGATGCCCATGGGTGCCTTCTACACCGTGGCCAAGTTGCCGGTGAAGGACATCGACGACTTCTGCCGCTGGTGCCTTGAGGAGTTCAACTACGAGGGCGAGACCGTGATGATGGCTCCGGCCAGCGGTTTCTATGCCACCCCCGGCCTGGGCAAGGACGAGGTGCGCATGGCCTACGTGCTCAAGATCGACGACCTGAAGCGTGCCTTGGTAGTGCTCGAGAAAGCCCTCGAAGCCTACAACGCCCGCTAAAGGTAGCGACACATCACAATAACACAATTTACCGCCAGCCCGCCAAACGCGAGGCTGGCGGTGTTGTGAGTGTGTGGGGAAAAGTGTAAATTTGCAGGCAGAAAACGATAAGATACAACGATGGCTATGATGAGAGGACAACAAGGCGCACGACGCGGACAGATGATACTGTATCTGGCTCTGCTGGCAGTGGTGGTGGGATGTATGGTGGCTTTGAGCATGTGTGACAAGCCCGCCGAGGCCGCCGACGCGCGGCCTAGCGGTGGTGACACGCTCGACATCGCCATCGAATACTCGCCGGTGACCTACTACACCTATGACGACACCCTGGGCGGGTACAACTACGACCTGCTGCGGATGATGGCTCAGAGCGCTGGCTGCCACCTGAAGTTTCATCCCGTGGTGACTCTGGAGAAGGCTCTGGACGGTCTGGAGTCGGGACGATATGACGTGGTGGTGGCGCAGTTCCCGATGACGGCAGGTGACACGTCGAGATATGCCTTTACCGAGCCCATCTACATCGACCAGCAGGTGCTGGTGCAGCGCCGCGACAGCCATGCGATACGGTCACAACTCGATCTGGCGGGCGACACGGTGTGGGTGGTCAAGGGTTCGCCGATGGTGGGCCGCATCGCTAGTCTGAGCCGCGAAATCGGCGACACGATCTACACGCATGTGGATGAACTGTATGGTCCCGAGCAACTGATGATGATGGTGTCGGCCGGCGAGATACGCTATGCCGTGGTCAACCGGTCGATCGCGCGCTCGATGGCCACACGCCTGCCCAACCTGGACCGCTCGGTAGCCATCAGCCTGTCACAATTCCAGTCATGGATGGTGTCGAAGGAGCGCCAGGGTCTGTGTGACAGCCTGAACCGCTGGCACCGTCAACTGAAACTCGACACCGCATCCTACCTGGGCTTGCAGCGGCGCTACTTCGGTGGCACGTTCCCGACTTTGGCACGATAATTGCGGTGTTAGGTTGCATTTACCCATCACACAACCAACATCAGAGAAAAAGTCCAAATAGTATGCGCCTCAGAAAGAAGAAAGAATCGGTGATCGCGTCCCTTGAGCAGTTGCTCAAGGACAATCATTGTGAGTATACGATCCGTCAGGAAGAGAATCACTCCACGATTATCTCGTTTGAGTTCCAAGCGGCCCACTTTATCGCATCGGTCCGCCAACAGGATGACTGCGTGGAAATCACCTACCCCACGATGGCCACTGCGCCCGTCAGCCAACTGGAACTGGTGCGGGCCAAGTGTAATGAGCGCAACTATGGCAACATGCTGTTTAAGTACACCTACACGGTCGATCATGAGAAGGGCCAGGTGCAGGTGCACATGTCGTTCTTTAACAACCGCATCGATGCCGACCAGATCATCCATGAACTGAAGGCGGCATTCCACTTCCAGCGCGACTGGCTGCGCGACTATGACGAAGCGGTGGCCTTGAGCCGTGACAACGACACGCTGGACCTGGAGAGTGAACTGTATAAGCACAGGCGCGAGATGTTCCTGCTGCGGCATCAGGAACTGCGGCATCAACTCGACGGCCAAGTGGCTCACTTGGCTACCGGGACGAGGGCATTGCCCCTATGGCAGATGCTTGAGACGGTGTCGCCGTTGCCCGACAGCAGCCTGCTGTTTATGACCGTGAACACCCTCGGCGGTCAGCAACGTCTCGAAGACGAGCAGTCGATACGTGGCTACGACCTGCGACGCGCGCTCGTTGATGGCGAGGGCACTCAGGCCATTCTGGCCCGCGACTATGCTGTACTCGATTTGCACTACAGGCAGGGCCAGGACGAGCAACCCCGCCTGCTGACCCTCTCGCTCACCGCCGAGGGCCAGGACGACCATTGCCTGTATACCCGCGTGACCATCACTCAAGTGCCCCGCAATGCCTCCCGCATGCGCTCGCTGAGCAACGAGGCTCGCCAGCCGCGCAGCGTGTCCATGCTCATTGCCCTCGACCGCTCCGACGACAAGCAGCGTCAGCAGGAGTTTGACTACATGTGGAGCGACGCACAGCTCAAGGCCCGCAACGGCGAGAAAGACAGCCTGACTGATGACCAACTGCTGCTGGGCCAAGTCAGGGTGGCCGACGTGGCCTACAACCTGTATTGGGGACAGCGTATGTTCGATGCCGAGCGTTTCTACGAGGCAATCCTGTATCTGGAGAATGTGTTCAACAGCTATCGTGAGGACTTCTTCGAGATGAAGCAAGAGCCCAGGCAGGTCTTCATGGAGACGGCCTATAAGTTGGGCTTCTGCTACAATGAGTTGGGCCTCAATAAGCAGGCTTTCTACTACCTTGACCTCATGGCCAGCGACGGAAACATCCGTCACACGATGGAACTGGTCAACGCGATGGCCAACAGCAAGGACCTGAGGCTATTCAGTTACACCGAGGGCGTGATGGAAGAGGTGAAACGCAACTTCTCGGAGGAGGATGAGTTGCCCGAGAACATCAAGGACTTCATCAACTTTTTGCGTCGTCGCCGAGGCTATGCCTACATCGACTTTAACCAACTGGACAAGGCCGAAACCATCTTCACGCAGATGCTCGACGAGGAGGATAATGCCGACTATGCCATCCATGAGTTGGCCTATATCAAGAAACTGCGCCAACAGCGCGGTGATGACGCCAGTGATAGCGATGAGGGTCAAAACGCCGATGACCAAGACGCACAACAGCAGGCCTGATCACGCATAGTATAGCCACAATCAAGCGCTGGCCGACTGGATGTTGCTCCTGTGAGCAGTCAGTCGGCCAGCGCTTGTGTAACAGTTGCCCATCAAGGGTCAACATCACAGTTTGGCATGCAAGGCGGTGCCAAAATAGCGGGGAATGGGCGTCTCGAAGTAGAGCGCTTCGCCCGTCACGGGATGATGGAAGGCCAACCTGAAGGCATGCAGGCACATGCGCTTGCCAGGATCATCCTGATGGCCATACTTGCCATCGCCCACAACCGGATGACCGATGTCGGCCATGTGGACGCGGATCTGGTTTTTGCGTCCTGTGAGCAGATGCAGGTAGAGCAAAGCGCGCTGTGGCGCCTGCTCGGCGAGTTCCCACTCGGTCATCGCCCACTTGCCGCCATCGTCCACAGGACTGCTGACGACGACCATACGGTCGGTGTCGTGCAGCCAACTCTCTACCCTGCCCTTGGGGTCCTCCATCACGCCCTCGACCACAGCGACATAGCGGCGGTCGATGATCGTGCTGTGCCAATCGGCGGTCATCTGTTGCTGCACATCCACGCTCTTGGCATACACCATAAGGCCCGAGGTGCGGCAATCCAGGCGATGCACCACATGTGCGGTGCAACGCTGCCTGGTCTCAGCAAAATGCCGATCGAGCAAAGTCTTCATGTTGAGGCTGCTGGCTCCCACAGGCATCGACAGGACGCCTTGCTGCTTATCGACGACGACAATCCATCGGTCCTCATAGACGATGCGGTAGTTGGAATTGTTGGCCGATGAGGGACGCGCATGGCGGCGAATCTTCACCACAGAGCCCTCGTCGAGCATGTAATCGACATGTGACTGGACCTGGCCATCGACGGTTACCCCACCATGAGCCAGGATGGATTTAGCCTTGTTACGGCTGATGCCGTCGAGGGTCTGCATGACAAAGTCGAGCAGATGGGCCGGTTGTCTCACTTCGCGCACGATGGCCTTGTCGTCGGTGCGCGGAACACGATGGTCGTGACGTCTGGACATATTAGAAGCAGGCTAAGCGTTACTGTTGTTAATCAAAGATGTGCCTCAATCTGGAGAAGATGCGGCTCTTATCGCCATCGGTGGGCTTGACGTGCTCGCCGCTGGTCTGCAGCATCGTAATCGCCTGTTTCTCCTTCTCGTTGAGTTTCTCGGGAATATAGACCATCACATTGATGAGCAGGTCGCCCGTTCCGTAGCGCTCTGGCGAGGGCAATCCCTTGCCCCGCAACCTAAGGATGCTGCCCGGCTGTGTGCCCGGCTTGATGGTTACACGGGCCTTGCCGTCGACGGTAGGCACTTCGACCTTACCACCGAGGACTGCCGTGGGGATGTCAAGCATCAGGTTGTAGATCAGGTCATTGCCATCGCGCGTGAGTTGCGCGTCACGCACCTCCTCGATCACGACGAGCAGATCACCGGGGATGCCGCCGCCGGGCGCGTCATTGCCCTGTCGTCCCATGCGCAATGTCATGCCATCGGCCACACCTGCAGGGATGTTGATGGAAACGACTTCCTCTTTGCGCACGAGCCCCTTGCCGCTGCAATGCGGGCAAGTCTCCTTGATGCGCTTGCCGCTGCCGCCGCAAGTGTGGCAGACGCTTTGTGACTGCATCGTTCCAAACATGGTGCGCTGCATGCGGACCTCCACGCCACTGCCGTGACAGGTGGGGCAGGTCTCTAATGCAGTACCATCCTTGGCTCCGGTGCCATGGCAATGGTCACACGACTTCATGCGCGGTATGCGCAATCGCTTCTCGGTGCCCTTGGCAATCTCGTTCAGGGTCATCTTGACACGCACCCTGAGGTCTGAGCCACGGTTGACATGCTGTGACTGACCGCCGCCGCCACCAAAGAAATCACCGAAGCCGCCAAATCCACCGAAGCCGCCGAACAAGTCGCCAAACTGACGCAGGATATCGTCCATCGACATGCCACCGCCATATCCGCCGCCACCCATCTGCTCACCGGCAAATCCAAACTGATCATACCGTGCGCGCTTGTCGGGATCGCTCAGCACATTGTAGGCCTCGGCAGCCTCTTTGAACTTCTCCTCGGCAGCCTTCTTCTCGGCGTCGCTCTTGCCCTGTTGCTTATCGGGGTGATACTGGATGGCCAGTTTACGATAGGCCTTTTTCAGGTCATCGGCCGTAGCGTTTTTGTCCACGCCAAGCACCTCGTAATAATCTCTCTTCTGAGCCATAGTATAATGATTGAGTTTCTTGTTTACTGAATTCTATGCGTTGTATATCTTCTCATGCTCTAAGCATGCATCAGTTGCCGACAACCACCTTGGCATGGCGGAGCACTTTGTCGTTGATCATATATCCCTTGATGGTGGTGTCGATGACTTTGCCCTTCATCGAGGGGTCGGGAGCGGGAAACATCGTCACCGCCTCGTGGTAATCGGTGTCAAAGTCCTTGCCCGTCGATTCGATAGCGGTCACATGCTGACTCTCGAGGTATTTCACAAATTTATTGTAGATGAGGTCGACTCCCTGCTTGAGGCTATCGATGTCTCCGCCCTTGCTGATGGCATCGATGGCGCGCTCCAGGTCATCGACCACGGGGAGCAGGTCGCGCATGGCGCTCTCGGCGCCGTTCTTGATCAGATCGGCTTTTTCCTTGATGGTGCGACGCCGGAAGTTCTCAAAATCCGACATCAGAAACAGATATTCCTTCTTCTCATGCTCGAGTTGCTCCTGCAGGTCGCTGATGGTCTTGGCAGGATCTTGGGCTTCGGTTTCCTGTTCATTTTCTTGCTGGTTAGCGGCATCATTCAAGGCCTCATTGTCCTTCACTTGGTCTTGAGCAGCCTGAGCTTCTTCGTTCTGATTCTTCTTATTCTTTTTAGACATATCGCGTTGTTGTGTTAATATTTCTTTATTACCTGAAAGTATGCTACAAAAACCGCTCCAATGCGACGCGCCGACCCACGGGCGAGGGTCAAAGGCCGCATTTGCCGATTATCGCTGGAGGGAAGACTTTAGAGCGGCAATATGAACGTGGCACAATCGGCAAAAGTGTCAGTCACGCTCTCTGCCAGATTGTCACTGTCGAAAATGCCAAAAATCGTTGATCCAGAGCCAGACATAGCCGCATATTGCGCTCCGGCATCCATCAGCCGGGCCTTGATAACCCACAACTGGGGCAAAGCGGCAAACACACTGGCCTCAAAATCGTTGACGAGCAAACCGTCCCAAGCGCCGACCGGCAGAGCCAGCGTGTCGAGGATATCGGTTGCAGGCGCCTGAGGCGTAACGCGGCTATATGCCGTGCGGGTATCGACGCCAACAGGAGGCTTGACCAGCAACAGCGTCTTGCCCCGAAGGCTGACTTCGACCGGAGCGAGCACGTCACCGATACCCGTCGCCATCATGGGGCGGTTGTAGATGAAGAAGGCGCAATCAGCACCCAGAGTCGCTGCCATTGCGGCCAATGCGCTGTCGGTCTGTTGCAGATTGAACATGCGGTTGAGCATGATCAGCGCATGGGCGGCATCGCTCGACCCACCTCCCAGACCTGCTCCATCCGGGATGTGCTTGTAGAGGTGCATCTCGACCGGAGGCAGGTCAAAACGCTGCTGGAGCAGGCGGTAGGCCTTCATGACGAGATTATTCTCGGCCGGGCAGTCGACCTCATTGCCATAACACGATAGGGACGTGACCGCTGCCGGCACGATCTCGAGCACATCGGTAAGCGGAACGGGATAAAACACGGTCTCGATATTGTGGTAACCGTCGGCACGACGCTCCACAATGTTCAAGCCCAGATTGATTTTTGCGTTAGGGAATGTAATCATTGTGTTAAAGGATGGGGCTGATCAGGCGCACGAGAGATTCCATCGCCTTCTGCACAACCGGGCGCTTCTTCCAAGTGCCCATGCTCAGCCTGGTGCATTGCTGTATGTCCGCCTCAAATATATCTCTCATCTTGAGGTTAAACTCCTTGCTATAAATCAGCGCATTGAACTCAAAATTGTGCTCAAAACTGCGGAAATCAAAATTGGTCGATCCCGTGGTGACAAACTCGTCATCGACGATGACCACCTTGGCATGCATGACCGTGGGCTCGTAGAAGTAAACCTTGATGCCCGATTGCATGCACTCCTTGATATATGACCCTGTGGCCAATCGCAGCATCAGTGAGTCGGGTCTGCGAGGAATCATGATGCGCACGTCCACTCCAGCGAGAGCGGCACTCTGCAGCGCCTTGAGCAAGGCGTCGCTAGGCAGGAAATAGGGCGTCTGCACATAGACACGAGAGCGTGCCAAGGTGATGGCTTTGAAGAAGACAAAGGAGATGTTGTTCCATCGGTTGGTGGGTCCGCTGCTCATCATCTGCACGACATAGTCGGTCTTGACCAGCGGCTCATCGTAGTGCATGGTGGGAGAAGTGAGGAGTTTGCGCGTGGTGAAGTTCCAATCGATGGCAAACGAATACTGCAGGGCAGCGACGGCCTCGCCCGAGATGCGCAGGTGTGTGTCGCGCCAGGGGCTCCAGTGCTTATCGCCATTGACATATCGATTGGCGATGTTCATGCCTCCGACATAGCCGATCTTGCCATCAATCACCACAATCTTGCGGTGGTTGCGCCAGTTGATGCGGAAGGCGACATTGGCCAGGGAGACCTCAAGGAAGGGGTGCACCTCAATACCCGCCCGTCGCATGCGCTTGAGCACCCGCGGCTTGAAGTAGAACGAGCCGACATAGTCATAGAGCACCCTTACCTGCACACCCTGTTGCGCCTTGTCCATGAGCAGGTCGATCATCCTCTGCCCCACCTCATCGTTCTCGATGATAAAGTACTGCAGGTGGATGTAGTCGCGGGCCTGCTCGATATCGGCCAGGAGCGACTCATACTTCTCTTGACCTGTTGTAAAGATATCGATATCGTTACCGATAAACAGGTGGGATCCCACCAACTTGTTCACTAGGGAGACAATCTGCCTGGAAGACTCGCTGAGCGATTGTTTGAGTTCGGCATGGTCGTCAAAGTCGTTCATGTTGCGCAACTCCCTCAGGTCGGAACGCGAGATGAGCCTCATACCCTTGAGGCTACGGCCAAAGATGAGGTAAATCGCCAGTCCCACCACCGGCAGGAGCATGAGCACGAGCACCCAAGCGATCGACTTGACTGGGTTGCGGTTCTCCCCCAGGACCACGCCGATGACCGCAATCACACTGAGCACGTACAACACCGTGAGGATGTCGTACAGCAGATTGGCATATGGGAACAACTCAGCGATTATCATCGGTCTTGCGGCAGGTTTTTCTCTAAACAATAACGGACGTGACTGTGTCACGCCCATTCACTCATATTCAATTTCAAACTTCACACAAGATAGCAACATCGTTGCGGTGCCATCAGCGCACCACCACCTTGCGCGACCACTGGTTGCTGCATTTCACAATGTAGAAGCCCTTGGGGAAATCCACCGAAGCGCGTTGCTCGGCACCCACTCGGACCACTTTGACCAGTTGGCCTGTGATGGAATAGACGTTAAAAGTGGCATCACTATTACCAGCAATAAAGACGATACGTCCCTCGGCACCCTGCGCTGCAGGGCCGGTAGTCGTCTCGACACGCTGCTGCATGAAGGTATCGGGCACCGGCACGGCACTCATTCCCCCCATTGCCAACAGGCATATTGCTATGTAAAGCAGTCGCTTCATCTCGTGATTTGTCTCTATTTCAATCCGCAAAATTACTACTATTTACCGAAAATACAAACATTTTGCCCGATTTTTCACAAATTAGACTCATTACCCAGTGAAAAGTTACATCCTCACCTCTGAATTTTAACAAGAATTAATCGGGCAATAATCGGGTTTGACAACAATAGTGGGCCGGCAGAAAACTGCCAGCCCACCATTTACTTGTTAGGTACCGTAACTACCCGAGGGTGGTTACCAATTACCCTTGAGCAGGTAATCGATCAAGGCGGTCACATCGTCGATGGAGACCTCACCATCCAGGTTGACGTCGGCAGCATTGCCAGCGCCGTTGCCCTTGAGCAGGGTGTCGATGAGCAGGGTCACGTCGTCGATGGTCACAGTACCATTGCCATCCACGTCGCCACGCACGCCTTCACCAGCAGCGGTAATAACCTCCTTGATGTTACTCCACTTGCTCTCGGTGCCGTTCACGTAGAGTGATTTCACGCGATAGAGATATGAAGTGGCGGGCAGCAGGCCATCGACCGTGTAGAACTTGTCGGGGGTGATGCCCTCGATGAGTCGATACTCAGCGTCGCCAGTCTGGCTGGCACGGAGAGCGAAGGGCTCAGGATCGGTAATCTCACCACCATAGATCTTAATGCTCTGGATCTCGGGATAGTAGCCCGAGGTAAACTTCACGAATCCATGGTCACCGACCTCAAGCACAACCAAGTAGGTCTCAACTTCCTTGGCCAGTGTAATCGTCTTAGACTCCTGATCGGTAGCGATGTCGAGCGTCGTGTTGGAACCCTTGGTATAAGCCTTGGCATTCACGATGATGCTCAACTTGGTGTAGCCAGCCAGATCACAGTTGACGGTGATGACGGAGTTGCGGCCAGGCGAGAGGAATCCGCCGTCCAGGTAGAGGTTGGATCCGGTGAAGGTCCATCCGTCGGGCAGATAGTCGGCAGCGTTAGCGGCAATATTGGTATTGTCTTTGGGTACACCGCTCCAGTCGCCCTCGGAGAGCAAGGTCACATCGGGCTTAGCCTGCACCTCGAGCGTGTAACTGGTCACGTTCTCGGCGGGTGTGTTGTCGGTCCACTCAGCGCGGAACGAGTTGGAGGTGATGTACTGCGCGTCGGCTTGCGACATCACGGGACGATACAACTCATAGTCCGAAGCGCCGTGCAGTGTGATCACGATGTCATCCACGCCAGGAGCACTGCAGGTGATGGTTGCAGTATACTCGCCCTCGGTCTTGGGAGCATAGGTGACATGAATCGTCGTGTTCACCTTGCCATCAGCATCGGGAGTGAGAGTGTTCTGGTCAATGCTGAACACGCCGTTCTCATCGTTAAGGGTGATGGTTACGTTGCCCTCCAGGTTGCGGCCATTGAGGGTGAACTTGGACGAAGAGGTGCTGTTCTTGTAGCACTCCATCGACAGTTCTGACTGGTCAGCCTTGAGGCGGGGAGTCTGCAGCGGCGGCTGCACGCCGATCACCATCTGCTGATACTGGTTGAAGGTTGATCCACTACCATTGAAGGCGTTGAGCGCATAGTAGTTGTTAGAAGAGCCACTCCAACCGAAGTTGATGTGATACTTGTTGGTGGTGGCATCATATCCATCCACATTGAAGGCGTGACCGCCACCAAACATACCACCAGCGATAGCGCAGAACACGATGGGACGATCCTCGGCCAGTTCGGTCTGAATGAGTTCGGCCCACTCAGCATCGGTATAGAGTGTCGTGCCACCGCTGTAGGCGCTGGTCTTCTTCACCACCTGAACGGTTTCCTCGTCATATCCGAAGAACTTGAAGGCATCAGCAATCAGGCTAACGCTATCGGCATCCACGCCACTGCCACCGGCAGCGCTGGTACCATAGGCCATGTGCTCGGCCTGACCGATATAGCGCATCAGGGTAGCCACAGCAGTTCCCTGTGCGGTCGTGTAATTGCCGCTGTAACTGTCCTTCATATTGTCCCAGTCAAAGGTGACGGGAGGCAGAGCGGCCACGTTGACATAACTGGCACCGCCCCAGTACGAGGTGGAGAGTTCGCAACGGTAACCGGGCACTTCGGGAGTCTCAAAATCGGGATACTTCCAGTAGTAGAACACCATGGCGGCCGAGGTGGCGGGACATCCCGTCAGGCACTGGTTGCCATTGATGATGCACTGGTTCCAATAGGGAGCCTCCTGATCCCACAGGGCGGTCAGCAGCGGGGCAACGCTGGCGATGCGCGCGGGGGCCATCATCGAGGGGGTCTCGACCTGCAAGCCCTCATGAGCCTGGAGATACTCGATCTGCTCCTTGTAATTAGAGAGCCAGGCCTTCATGTTACAAGGGATGTTATTGATATTGAGGGGAGCATCACCATAGCCCAGGATTTCCTCGGCACGGTCATCACCCGAAACGATTACATAACCATTGCTGGAGTTAAAGATGTAATAAACAGCACGGTCCAGCATCTTGGAGTTCATCTCGGCATGGGCAAGTTTCATCTGACCGGAGATGGGAGCCCTCAAGGTTCCATCATAAGCCTTCTCCTGAACGAACTTTTGGGCCTTTGCCTGAGCCGTCCTCATATCGACCGGTGAAGCCGACAACTGAATCGCCGCAAACAGGACTGCGACACAAAGTAAAACTCTTCTCATAAATAAAATTTTAAATATTTGGTTATTAGGTTATTAATTATCTTGCTTCAGCCAATTAATGTTGATTACGAATGCTCCTTGCTCATGAGCGAAAATCAAAACGTTGGCAAAAGTACACCAAAAACAACAAAACAGCAACAATTTTAACTATAATTTTTGGAAAAAATAAGCATTTTTGCCGACCCTATAGATTTCAGCAAGATTTTTGCGACCTAGAGGTTGCCTTTTATGGGGTGAGCCACAGGCTGGACGGGATGGAGGGACTGGACGGGCTGGACGGACTGGACGGACTGGACGGACTGGACGGGCCGCGACTGAGTCGCGGCATAGACGACCAGGGAGGGAACGGACGGGAGGGACGGACTGGAGGGGTTGGAGGGGCCGCGACTGAGTCGCGGCATAGACGACCAGGGAGGGACACGCTCAGCCTCCACCTTTTATCGGGAGATCTATCAAAAAAGGTTGGGCACGAGCGTTAGCCCATGCCCAACCGATTTAGTTATGCAAAATCAATCTAAGCGAAAGATTAATTCTTGAGCAAGAGGTCGATAAGGTCGGTCACGTCAGTGATGTTAATGCTGCCATCACCGTTCACGTCGCCTGAAGGCTTGGTGTTGTCACTCAAGAGCATGTCGATGAGGTCAGTGACATCGGAGATGTTCACGCTGCCGTCCATGTTCACGTCACCCTGAGCATAGGTCTGTCCACCAGCCTTGAGGGTAACGGTCTCAGCGTTGCTCCACTTGCTCTCGGTACCATCGGTGTAAATAGCCTTTACCTTGTAGACGTAGGTGCCCTCGTTGTTCAGGTTCTTAACATCGTAGTACTTGTCGGTGATGCCCGTGATCACATAGTGGCTAGCATCGCCCGTCACGTTAGCGCGCAGAGCGGGAGCCTGGAGTTCGCCGGCATAAATCTGGATCGACTGAATCGTAGGATCATAACTATCAGCATAGAATTCAATCTGATCAGCCTCGGCACAATTCAAAACTACTGTATACTCAGTATAATCTTGACTATTCAACTCATAAGCCTTTGAATCAACGCTAGTCTTTACGGTTAGTCCAGAAGGTATCCAACTATGATAAGCCCTAGCCTTAAATACTACAGTAACCTTATCGGTACCGATTTCCAAGGTATTGGTTTTGATATAATTTTTACTGGTGATTGAGACGCCATCGCCCTCGCAATAGATAGTATATGGGCCCATTGTCCAGCCTTCAGGCAAGTAAGCATCAGCATAACCCGATGAAGGCACATTGCTCCAGTCAACCTCAGCGAGGAGTTCGGGCGCGCCAGCCTGCTTCTCCTTGACGTCAAGAGTGTAACTTGCTACGCCCTCAGCGGTCTGGTCAGTCCAGACGGCACGGAAGGAGTTCAGATTGATGTCGGTAGCGGGTTGCATCACGGGATCATACTTCACAACGGGAGCCTTGGTAGCAGTACCCTTGAGGGTAACGGTTACATCCTCGGCGCCAGCGCTGCTGAGCGTGATGGTTGCTTCGTGGGTGCCAACAGCCTCAGGGGCATAGGTCACAGTGATGGTCTTGGTCTCATTGAGAGCCACCGTCGTTGCATCGATTGAGAAGGCACCAGTCTCGTCGTTGAGCGTTACAGTAACACCTTCAGTCAGATGATCGCCAGTAACGTCAAAGGTTTTGGTTGCGTTCTCGCCAACGTATGCCTCCATATTCAGAGCATTGGGAGTAGCAAAGATGCGGGGATCGGTAGAGAGACCAGGGGGCTGTACGCCTGCAAACAACAAAGGATAGAAGTCATAAACCGTCACAAAATCATAAGCGAAAGCATCAAGTGCATAAAAAGTATTCGCGGTTGGAGTCATACCAAAGTTTACGTGATACATATCGGTCTCTGCATCATAACCATCCACATTGAAAGAATGTCCTGCGATACCAAAACTCTCACCTTGGCCAGAAGTATCGAAAGCGCAATAAACCAAAGGACGGCCTGCACGAAGTTCAGACTGAATCAGTTCAGCCCACGCTTCCTCAGTATAATTGACAGTACCATCATCGTAATCCCACTTCATCTCGATATGAGCACCCGGATCAAAGCCAAACGTCTGGATAGCCTGAAGAATCCCCTCATGGCCAGCACCACTCTTTTCAGCGCCATAGTCCATAGTCTCGGCTTGACCAACATAACGCATGAAATAGGCAATAGCGTCCTTCAAGTAATCAGGCATCACATTATCAATATATGAAATGCTCAAACCCTCATAACTATCCTCCATATTGTCCCAGTCAAAGGTGTATTCAGGCAGAGCATCTACCGTGACGCCAAATTCTTCACCCGTGTAACCAGGCAGAGCAGGCGACTTGTCGGGATACTGCCAGTATTTCATCACTTGAGCCAAAGACACAGCCGAGCATCCTACCTTGCAGTAATCACGGGACACTTTGGGACATCTACGATTGTAAGGAGCACCTTGACCCCAAGCCGTTTTCAGCATAGGTGCTACGGAAACTCCACCACGGTTAGCGGTCTTCTGTACCATGAGTCCGGGATGAGCCTGGAGGTATTCCATCTGCTTCTGATAGATGTCCAAGAAGTACTGAACGGCATCGGGCAGATCGTTCATGCTCTGGATTTGTCCTTCGCCATAAGCGAGGATTTCACGAGCACGGCTGTCACCGGCAACGATCGCATAACCAGCCTCGGTGTTTACCACATAGTATGCGGTCAGAGCGGCATTGGTTGAATTCTTGGCCTGGTGCGTCCACTTAACGGCGGGAGCCGATGTCATGAAGCGGCCCTTGGCGGCCTTGTTCATCAAGAAACGCTGTGCGGCACCCTGTGCGGTAGCCAAGTCCACGTTAGATGCTGTCACCTGCATAACGGCAAGCAACAAAGCAGCGAGTAATAGGATTTTTTTTATAAAAACAAGTTTAATATGTTGATTAATAACTAGTTATCAAAAGCAATGTAATGGTATTCATCGGTAAAATAAATAGTTATCTGTCATTAGACGGTGCGAATTTATACATTATTTTATAACTATGCAAAGTTTTTGACCCAAATAGTCGTTAAAAAAATGAAAACCGTAGAAGAATGTCGGCTCAAACCCCATTTCTGCATTGCAATGTGACAGAGAAGAAGATATATGATTCACGATGCCCCCAAAAGTCGGGAACCGACCTTTTGGAGGCATTGTAACAGATCTTCGGTAAACCGCAGGCTTAAGCGCTCAACAACAAGTCGATGAGCGTGGTCACATCGGTGATGCTGACAGCCCCGTCGCCATCGACATCGGCCTCGGTCGACGACTCGTCGCTAAGGAGCATGTCGATAAGCGTGGTCACGTCGGTAATGTTGACAAAGCCATCCTTGTTCACATCGCCCTTGGCATAGGTCTGGCCACCCTCGGCCAACGTTACCTCCTGGACGTTGCTCCACGCACTCCATGCTCCATTGGCATAGAGGGCCTTCACCTTATAGAGGTAGGTGCCGCCAGGGGTCAAGTTGTTGATGGTGTAGAACCTGTCGGTGATGCCCGTGATGGTGCGCTGGCTCTCATCGCCGCTCTCGGTGGCGCGCAGTTGCGGGGCGGGCAATTCGCCGGCATAAATCACCATGTGCTGGAAGCAGGGGTTGCCGCTCTTGTTGGCGATGGTCACCTTGTCGGTCTTGCCACAATCGAGCACAGCCACAAATTGTCCAAACGTCCGCTCGGTTACCTCAAACTCCTTTGAGTCCACACTGGTCGATACGGTAAACTTTGAGGGCGAATAACCCGTTTTGGCGTTAAGCACCACGGTCACCTTATCAAATCCAGTCAAGTCATAGGTCGGTGTCGAGAAACTGAAATTGCCGTTGATAGAGATATACTCGCCTTCGGTATAAAAATCAGCGCCCGCAAAAGTCCATCCCTCGGGGAAATAACGAGCCGCATTGTCGGTCTGTGGGGGGAAAACGTCATCCACATTGCTCCAGTCGGCCTCGCCCAGGAGCATATAGTCTTGCTTGGCATCCACTTGCAGGGTGTAACTAACGACCTCGCTGGGATCGGTCTGGTCGGTCCACTCGGCACGGAACGAGTTGTTGCCGACATACTGCGCACTAGCCGGCAACATCACGGGATCAACAGCCTGTAACTCATAAGCCTCGGAGGCCACGCCATGCAGCCTGAGAACCATATCATCAACACCATCGGCACTCAAGGTAACCGTGGCCTCATTGCTGCCCACCACTCGGGGCGCATAGGTTACCGTGACGTCATAACCATCCACGACAGCACTGGCCGTTATGGTAGTGGGATCAATGCTATAGACGCCATCGGCATCATTGACGGTCAGTTTCACGTCACTGGAGAGCGCACGCCCCTTGACGGTAAAGGTGGCAGTGACCGGCTCATCGACACGAGCGGCCAGGGAGATCAGAGCAGGAGTGGTCTTGAGAGCAGGCTCGGATGCCTTTGCCGGCTTGATATTCTTCACGATGCGCTGTCCCAAGTGATAGTTTGCGCCCTGATTGGCAAAAGCGTTCATGGCAAAGTATCCATTGCCCACGCCGCTCCAGCCCCAATTGATGGAGAAGGTGCCATCGGTGGCGTTATAACCATCGACATTGAAGGCATGACCGCTGTAGGAAGAATTAGCATGGGTATAGTCAAAGGCGCAGAAGACAAACGGACGGCCCGCCAGCAGTTCCTCGACCATCATGGCATGCCAGTCCTCGTCGCTGATATAGGTGGTCTCGTCGCCAGTCTGGAAGTTCATCGTAGCCTTATAGACGGCATAGGCGTCGTCATATCCCAGGATCTCGCAGGCTCTGACGATATCATCCTCCCAGGCATCGCTACCCGTCTTGTCATAGTTCATCTGCTCGGCCTGGCCAATGTAGCGCATCAACTGGGCCACGGCAAGAGCATTCGCATCATTGTAATTATTAAACGTATAAGTGGGCAGGATGTTATCCCAGTCAAAGGTCACCGAGGGCAGATCGGGCAGCGTGAATTTGCCGTTGCGGGTGGTGTAACCCGGCACCACAGCGGTAGGCTCGGTGGGATGCTTCCAGAAATTAAACACCTGAGCCAGCGATGTGCAGGCGCAACCGGTCATAGCGTTTTTGTCTCCATCCCTGGGACACAGATTATTATAGGGACCACTCTGGTCCCACATGGCATCAAGCATGGGCTGAACACTCTGGCCGGCCTTGAATGTGGGTTTCTTGACCACCATGCCGGGGTGGGCCTGCAGATACTCCATCTGCTGCTTGTAGTGACCGAGCCAGAAGCGCATGTTCTCGGGCAGATTGCTCATGCCGTCGAGAGGACGGTCACCATAGGCGAGGATCTGCTGGGCACGGTCATCGCCCGAGACGATGACGAAACCGCGGTCGGTATTGATCACATAGTAAGCGGCCTGATTGGCATGGCTGGAATTGGCCTCCTTGTGCACCCATTTGACGGCGGGTGAGGCGGCGTTGAGAGTACCCTTGGCAGCACGGTTGCTCAAGAAACGCTGTGCCACCTGCTGGGCAGTCGCCGTGCTGACGTCGGCAGCCAGACCTTGTAATGTCGCCAAAGCGAGGGAGATGAGAATCAGTAATTCTTTCATAAAGCATTCAAGTTTATTGGTTAAGGTATTAATTGGCTCATTGATATTATTATATGGATGCAAAGATACACCTATTTTTTAACTGATTGCAAGTTATCGGGATATTGCTGATTAAGAGAAGGTAACGATCACGCTTTTCGGTAGCCTGGGCCTAGGTTTCCACCTCAGCAGACATGCGATGATGTGGTGGGTGCCCCCACTCATTTCCTGTAGAACGATGATTGCCGAGGAAAGAGCGCGCCGTGCGTAAAAAAAAACCGCCACAGCAGTGACGGTTAGAGACTTTTATCTTGATATGGTTTGTCGCGTTGCTCCCACTAGAGCCTGAAGTTGATGGGCAGCACCACACGCACCGGCACAGCATGCTTGCCCACCTTGCCGACGCTCCACTTGGGCATGGCGGCAATGACACGGATGGCCTCTCGGTTGAGGCTCTCGTCGGCGGCACCGCGTATGACACGCACATCGCTCACCTTGCCGTCGGTACCCACAATGAAACTGCACAGGACACGGCCCTGAATGCGCTTTTTGTAAGCATGGTAGGGATATTCCCTGGTCTTGTTGATGAAGTTGATAAGCCCACGCTCACCGCCAGGGAACTGAGGCTGGATGTCGACGTAGTCAAACTCATAGACCTCCATGTATGAGCGCTTAGATTGGGGGTTGACCGTGGTGACGTGACGCACCTGTGCTGCCAAGGGCAACACCGTCGCGAGTGTCATCAGTGCCAATAATCCAAAGCGTAATTGTTTGAGCATAGGCAATTTAATTGATAAAGATGTTAAGATCAATCGGGGTTAACCCGGTGATTTACCCCGCAAATATAGAGTTACGATTGCAAACTTCAAAATGATTTAATTTAATTTTGCAAACAATTAGCATTGTTTCAGTCTTTTTGGCTAAAACTCGCTGATTTCAAAAAAAATGTAAACATTTTCAATTCTGAGAGGATGCTTCCGTCAAAGCCGCTAAGCCTTACAGAAACGGGACCGGACAAGTGATGCTGAGCGAGCGGCTGGTCGCAGGATGGTCGAAGGTGACGGAACGGGCATGTAGCATCAAGCGGGAGGACGCCCGACCATAGAGGCGGTCACCGACGATGGGACAGTTCAGGCCCAGCGGGTGGGAGCAATGTACCCTCAACTGATGGGTGCGGCCAGTGAGAGGCTGCAGAGCGATGAGCGTGTGACCGTCGCGGCGCTCCAGCACACGATATCGGGTCACGGCGGGCTTGCCCTGCCCGTAATCGACGCGCTGACGCGGACGGTCGTCCACATCGGGCCGAATGGGCAGATCGATGACACCCTCGTCGAGAAGCACCAGACCCTCGAGCAAGGCGACGTACTGCTTCTGGATCGTATGGGCCTCGAACTGCTGTTGCAGCGCCTTGTGTACCGCCTTGTCCTTAGCGAAAACCACGAGCCCCGACGTTTCCTGATCCAGCCGGTGCACGACAATGGGTCCCGAGGCCTCGGGGTGGGCCAGTTGATAACGGCTGAGTAACGAATCGTCGAGCGCCTTGCCCGGCACGGTGAGCATGCCCGAAGGCTTGTTGAGCACCGTGAGCCACTGGTCATCGTAGACGACATCGAGCGTGGCGACGCGCATAGGTTTCTCGAGAGGATTATCCTCCACATCGAGGCCTTGCAGCATATATTCCAGGATGGGCTTGCACTTGCTGCGGCAAGCGGGATAGAAGTGGCCATGGTGACGCACCTCGCCCACAGGCGACTCACCCCACCAGAACTCCGCCATGCACACAGGCCGCAAGCCATGTCCGAAGGCATAGTTGAGCAATCGCGGCGCACAGCACTCGCCCGCCCCGGCAGGCGGCAAGGTACCTAAGGGCTTGAACACCTCGACCAGGTCGCGATGCTCGCCACGGGCATTGCTGACGACAAAGAGTCGGAAGATGCGCTCCTGCAATGCCTCGCTCATCGCCTTGCGGCGAACCTTTAACTGATCGATCTCCTGGTCAGCGGCGGCTATCTCGTCGACAATGCTCTGAATCATGGCCTGATGGTGCTGGCGTATGCGCTTGAGTTGGGCCTTCTCGTAGCGGCTCTGATTCAAGAGGGCCTCTGCTTGTTGGGGAGTCAACGGCCCAGCCAGCCGACGCTCGTCACGTCCACGCTTGTGACTGGCCATCAAGGCCTTGTAGTCGGCAATCGCTTGAGCCATCTCTTGTCTGGCAATCGCCTCCCGACGCCGCAAAGCCGCCCTTTGGGGCGCGTGTTCCAGCCGCTCCACCTCCTGGTTGATAGCGGTGATTTGCGCCTCGCCATGCTTGAACTCGCCTTGGGGATCGAGCAAGTCATAGACAGGAGGCACAAAGTAGTCATGCTTGACGCTACCCGCCAGATTGCCAGAGAAAGCCGCCAGAAAGCCCATAATGCCCTCATCATTCCGGACCACGAGCACACCGAGCATTTTGCCCGATGCCAGTTCGTCGGCCCAATCATCGCGCGTAGCAACATACCGCTGCACCCGCTCGACAGCCATCAGCGCCAGCGGGTGCGGCTCATAGCAGAACGGGCAGGTGAACTGTCGCGGCAATTCGACAGCCGACTCCTCCACACCAAGTCGATGAAATTTCTCGATCATTGCTGCAAAATTACGTCATTTAATTTTCAAGATAAGCGCTTTTAGCAGTATATTTGCAGAATTAACCAAAAAACGCTGAAATGAAATTCATCTCGTGGAACGTAAACGGCCTGAGGGCCGTAGTGGGCAAGGGCTTCGGCGACATCTTTAAGGAACTCGATGCCGACTTCTTCTGCCTGCAGGAAACCAAGATGCAGGCTGGACAACTGGACTTGGAATTTGACGGTTACCGCTCCTACTGGAACTATGCCGATAAGAAGGGCTACTCGGGCACGGCCATCTACAGCCGCCACGAGCCGCTGAATGTGACTTATGGCATCGGCATCGATGAGCACGACCATGAGGGCCGCGTCATCACACTGGAGATGCCAGACTTCTACCTGGTGACCTGCTACACGCCCAATAGCCAAGACGGCCTGCGCCGCCTGGACTACCGCATGAACTGGGAAGATGACTTTCGCGCCTATCTGCTGCAACTGGACGAGAAGAAGCCCGTGATCGTGTGCGGCGACCTGAATGTTGCGCATCAGGAAATCGACCTGAAGAATCCCAAGACCAACCGTAAGAACGCCGGCTTCACCGACGAGGAGCGGGCAAAGATGACGGCCCTGCTCGATGCGGGATTTACCGATACATGGCGCTTTTTCAACCCGGATGTGACCGACGTCTACTCGTGGTGGAGTTACCGCTTCAAGGCGCGCGAGAAAAATGCGGGATGGCGCATCGACTATTTCCTGACAAGCAACCGGCTCCAGGATCGGCTCACCAGTGCAAAAATCCACACCGAGATCTATGGCAGCGACCACTGCCCCGTGGAGTTGGAGATCAGTTAATAGTTTTGGTTGTTAGTTTTTAGTTTTTAGTTTTTAGTTTTTAGTTTTTAGTTCTTAGTTTTTAGTTTTTAGTTCTTAGTGACAACTACACAACTTCACAACTAACAACTACACAACTAACAACTATACAACTACACAACTATACAACTACACAACTAACAACTTCACAACTAACAACTTCACAACTATACAAATATACAAATAACAACCAGCAATGAAGAGATATGGCACAGACTACTGTACAACAACCCAAGAAATATGACTTTGACCGCGTGGTGAGGATGGTGCTGACCCTCATCAGTGTGGGCATCGGTGTGTGGCTCGTCAATTACCTGAGCCCGGTGCTGATGCCGTTTGTGGTGGGCTTTATTCTGGCCTACATCATCGAACCTCTGGTCGAGTGGCTGCAACGTAAAGCCCGCATCAAGGCGCGTGGCGTCGCCGTGGTGGTGGCCCTGCTCATCGTCATAGCATTGATCACAGGCCTATGCTGGCTCATCATACCCTACCTGATCGATGAGTTTGGCGCCATGTCCAAGCAGTTGGCAGCCTACGCCAAGTCGTCGTTACGCATCCCCTATGTCCCTGCCGAGATCAACGAATTCATCCAGCGCTACATCGACCTGGAGAAAATCAACGAATTGTTCAGCAAGCAGCAGTGGATGGATCTGATCAACAAGGCCGCCTCGGGCGCGTGGTCGGTGGTTGGTGGTACCATGAGCGTGATATTCAGCATCGTGTCATGGTTCATCGTGCTGCTGTACATGTTCTTTATCCTGCTGGACTTTAACAAACTATCCCATGGGTTCAAGGCAGCCATACCCGGCAAATACCGCCGCATAGCCTTGCGCATATTTGGCGACGTGGCCGACACGATGAGCCGCTACTTCCGCGGCCAGGCGGCTGTGTCCTTCTTTGTGGGCGTGATATTTGCGATTGAGTTCTATATCATCGGGTTGCCGATGGCAATAGCCTTCGGCATGTTTGTGGGCTTGCTCAACATGGTGCCCTATCTGCAACTGATATCTATCCCGATCGCGGCGTTTCTGTGCCTGGTTGCCACCGCTGCTACCGGAGCCAGTTTCTGGGTCATGTTTGCCTGGGTGATCGCAGCCTATATCATCTGCCAGATCATTCAGGACATGGTGCTGATTCCCACTATCATGAAGTCACAGATGGGACTCAATCCAGCCATCATCTTCCTGTCATTGTCGCTGTGGGTGTATGTGCTGGGCTTCATCGGCCTGATTATCGGCTTGCCGTTGACCACCCTCATCATCTCCTACTACTGCGAGTTTGTGCTGCATCAGCCCAACCCGCTCTACAAAGACCGAAAGCCCGTCCAGAACAAGAAGGCTCCACTAGCCCTCACCTCCTCGCTGGTTGACAAGTACAGCAACATCGAGAAGGAGGAGCAATGAGCAAGACGCTGATTGTCATCACAGGTCCCACAGGAGTGGGCAAGACCGCGACAGCCATCACGCTGGCGCAGCACCTGCATTGTGACATCATCAATGCCGACTCCCGGCAGATCTATCGCGGCATCCCCATCTGCACAGCAGCACCGACAGCCGAGGAACTGGCGGCGGCCCGCCACCACTTTGTGGCTATTAAGGACCTGGAAGAGAGTTACAGCGCAGCCCAATTTGAGGGCGACGTGATGGAATTGTTGCCATCGCTATGGAGGCAGGGGGATTATGCCGTGATGTGCGGCGGATCGATGCTCTATGTCGACGCCGTGTGCCGAGGCATCGACCAGTTGCCCGACATCAGTCCGGAGGTGCGCAGCGCCGTCAAGGAGAAACTGCAGACGCACGGTCTGGCGAGCCTCGTCGAGGAACTGGAGCGACTCGACCCGCAATATGCCTCGACCATCGACCGCAAAAACACCAGCCGTGTGTGCCACGGCGTGGAAATCTGCCGACAGGCGGGCGTGCCCTACTCCAGCCTGCGCACCGGCATGGCCAAGCAACGCGACTTCCGCATCGTGAAAATCGCGTTAAACACCGATCGAGAACAACTGTTTGACCGCATCAACAAGCGCGTGGACCGCATGATCGAGGCGGGTCTGGAACAGGAAGCCCGCTCGGTCTATCACCTGCGGCACCTCAACTCGCTCAACACTGTGGGGATGAAGGAAATGTTTGCCCTGTTTGATGGCACAATGGACCGCGACACCGCCATCCAGCGCATCAAGAAGAATACCCGCGTCTATGCCAAGAAGCAACTCACCTGGTATCGCCGTGACCCCGAAATCACCTGGGTGACACCAGCCGACGCCTGCGCCACCGCACTCGACCTGTTGTCAGAATAAAACACCAGAGTGACTAGATTGACACCGCCTTGCAAGGGGCATATTGTCAACCCAGTCACTCTAGTGTTTGCGCAAAGGGTCAATCGAGCAGTTGGGCAATGGTGTCTGCCACCCGTCGGGCCGTGGTATAGTCCAGAGCGGCCTCGTTGGCGCCAGGTTGGCCCATATACAGATTAGGATTGACATATTGCATGGCACTGGCCTGCGACTCGCGTCCCGAGAAGTGGAACTCGCGCAACCCCGTCAGATCCCGGATCTGCTTGATATTGTGCTCGGTAACACCGCTGCCAGCCATCAGGATGATGCGGCCGGCAGCCTGTCGATTGAGTCGAGCGAGCAAGTCGGTCCCCTGTATGGCTTTGGGCTGCTGTCCGGAAGTGAGAATGCGGTCAAAGCCTAAGTCGATGATCTGCTCCAAAGCCCGCTCAGGATCGGCCGCACGGTCAAAGGCGCGGTGCATGGTCACGCTCATCCCTCGGGCACACTCCATGAGATAGCGGTTTTTGTCGACATCGATGGAGCCATCGGCCCTCAGGCAGCCAAACACGACACCATCAGCGCCCAACTCACGGCACACCGCAATGTCGGCGGCCATGCGCTCCACTTCCAAGTCGGAATAGAGGAAACCGCCGCCACGCGGACGGATAATCACATGCAGGCGCGTCGTGGTCAATACCCGCCGCGCTACCTTGATTTCGCCATAACTGGGCGTAGTGCCGCCCTCGGGTATGCCGGCGCACAATTCCACACGGTCGGCCCCACCCTGCTGTGCCGCGATGCATGATTCCACACCGTTGGCACACACTTCTACCATCAATTGGTCACGTTTCATAACTGCAATACGCGTATTATTCACAATCAGGCACCTTAAAAAAATGTTACCAACCCGCCAGTGTCAGACATCACCCCTAAGGATGAGATCGATGACCGCATTGACATCAGCAATATTGACCTCCCCGTCTCCGTTGACGTCCCCGTCGGGACTTAGGCCACTCATCAGGATCATATCGATAAGAGCGTTAACATCAGCGATATTGACCTCACCATCGTGATTGACATCGCCAGTGACAGGATGCTCATCGGGCGGCATCGCATCATAGACGAGTTCCATGCCAGGAATCTTGAGGCAGTAAGGCTGGCCAGTAGTTACCGGGTTGTAAGTGATGTAATAATAGACCAGATGCAGGGGGAAGTTGCCCAAGTCGGCCGCATCGCAAATGCCGGTCACCGGCATGTCGATCACGCATTTGCCATCCAAGCCCACCGTGGCGGGATACTCGACCGTGACTCGCTCGCCATAAGCGTTCTGCAGCAGTGCTTTCACCGTTTTGAGTTGAATCTCGCCAGGCTCTATGCGCAGGCGCAGGGTATCGGGCAATCCCCATAGTTGCAACGCCTTGGATATCTTGATATAGGGGTTGCGCGACGATGCGCCCAGGAAGTCAATCTTCAAGCCGTTGTCCAAAGCGGTTACCACCCTATCCTTGCCACCACTCTGCGCGATGTCCCACGATGCGGGATCGATGGGGCCATTCTCGATCGTGGTGACGCGCCCCTTGGGGTTCTCGACGCTGACCAGCAACGAGTCGGCCAGCAAGGGATGGCTAGAGCCCACGTAGGTCTGGCCATCGGTCACGGCAGTGATGATGCCCAGATTATCAACGGCGCAGACTTGCTCATCGGCCGAAGTCCACGCCACAACCGAAGGGTCCACCTTGTCCAAGCCATAGCCACTCACACCGCAGATGTTGATGGCATAGGGGTGAAACTGATCGATGACCACACTGTCGCTCACGAGTTGCCACTGCGCCTCCATGATGGTGACCCGCTGGCTTGCGGTGATGCCCTTGTAAGTCACATAGAGGTTGCCTGAGGCTGGCGTGGACACGGCATGGAAGACGCCCTGCTCGTCGAAGGAGCCCACCTGCGGATCGCAGGTGAAGGTGCAGCCCTGCAGGTCTCGCGTCTTCAACACCCCATACTGGTTATATCCCCACACGCCAAACGACGTGGTTGCCGAAATTGACAGATTGTAGCAGCGCGGCTCGAAACTGATCAGGCCTATCTCGTCGTCGGGCGGTGCGGTCGATACAAACAGGCAACCGTTACCCACGGCTCTGACAGGGCCATCGCTGGGATGATTCATCACCTCATCATTGACCAGGATGCATGACGAACCGCCACCATCCAGATTGACGGCATTAACAGCGCCCAAGGCGTCAAAGATACCCTTCATCTCCTTGAGTGTCACACCCGTAGAGGTGAGATGGCGCCCATCGACAACGACAAAGTAGAGCCGTGTGCTATCGGCATTGAAGCCGATAGCCGTGCGGGGATGACGCTCGGCCCAATCCTCCATGAACTGGCCGTTCTGCATGATGATGTGGTTGCTGCCGCCTATCAGTTGATGGATATTGACATCGCCAGGCTCGCTGTTGAGTGTGAGGCGGAACGAGATGCTCATGGCATCGCCAACAGTCAGCGAAGAGGCATAATTGGCATAAGTGCCCTTGAGCCACAGGATGGCCTTGCCATCGGGAATCACGGTCGAGCCCTTGGCCTCAAAAATATCCTCGACGATGCACTGTTCCATGCCATTGGCCAGCCAGCGGAAGGGGTCTTCTGCAGGCTTGATCAGCACCATCGTTCCCGTCGATGAAGCATCATAGGTCGTGGGGCCATAACTGCGTGTGAACAGGATGGATTGGTTGGCAGCGATGTTCTCGTAAGCATAACGCATGCGGTTGACCAGATTGAGCGGAAACGACGTCTCGCCGCAGGTCACCTGTCCCGTAAACGTCAAGCGATCGATATAGGGCCTGTTGTCGGTATCCAGCACCAGACAGGCCCTGTTATGGCTGCTCAGCACCAGTTCGTCGTTACGCACCTGTCCACTCACGGGCAGGCCCACCTCGTTGGTCGGCGAGGTCATAAAGAAGTCACCATTGACGGCCCCCACCACCTCATGGCCAGGACGGTTGTTACGCGCAGCCATGTTGACCGGTGTCTCACTGCCCACCGATTTATCGGCACCCAAGCAGGTCTCCATCATGATATAGGGATTGGTCAGGTCCATTTCCACGACACTGACCTTGAGCGGCAAGGCAGGAATATCATATTTGGCCGCCATCACGCCTGGTCCTGCCAGATGCGGAAAGATGAGGGTATCCACATCATATGCCCTATCCCCTATCGTCCACTGGTCACGAGCCGAAGCCGTGACAGGGACCAAAAGCAGCGCCGCAATCAGCGCTGTAAACACTGACCGGCTCATGATTTAAGAATGATGTCGATGACGGCACTGACATCAGCGATATTGACCTCACCATCATCATTAACGTCGCCCGAAGGCTCATTGATGCCCTTCAGAATCATATCGATGAGCGCATTCACGTCGGCGATATTGACCTCACCGTCGCCATTCACATCACCGACCGTAGCCGTCGTCTGTCCTGCATCCACATTGCGGCCAATCTTATAGACGGCCATGCCGTTATAGGCCTTGAAGGTGAACAGCGTCACCTCCTCGTATCCCTCGCTATCGACACCATACTCCACAGCAAAACAATGAACACGCAATCCGCTGTCATTAACCTTGCCCAGACTGTCGGCCGGAATCTTCCAGTACTTGGTCATTCCAGCCAGAGCCTGCCCCTCGCCGAGTTCGCAGATGTTGGCCTGACAACCGTGTCCACCACCATTCATATCGGCATTGACATAGACCAGGAAGTCTCTGCCATCGATGTGGAACTCGATGCAGCCATTGGGCGTGGACTGGGGCCACAACTCAGGATCCACCTCCTCAAACGAGTCGATGACCGATCCCGAGAAGTCGTAGATCACAGGAGCGGTGTCAAAGCAGTCGATGTAGAACATCTCACCGCTGTAACGGCTATCCTCGTCGGGGCCCTCAATCATTTTGATCACAGGAGCGAGCGAAAAGCCTGTCTTGGTCTCGGGATAGAAGTTGATGATGTCCATGTAGGGGTCGCCGTCAAATCCGCCTTCCCAGTCCCCCCCCTGATCGGCATGCATGCGATATAGCGTGGGGAAGCCCGGATCGGCCGTTGAACCAGCCACAGTCATGATGTTGCACTCGGCCTGCTCGAGCGTGAGGTCACCTATCACATCGAGATAGTCGGTGCGCTGGGGCGCGTCACCCTTGTCCATCTCCACCACCAGAGTCAGTTCGCCCGTCTGCGTATCCACCATGTAGACCGGCACATACTGCTGCACGGTGCTGGTCATCGGGGCCACCCAGATGTGGTGGAAACTGTCCTTGCCGATGCTGGCTACACCCAGGAAGCGCCCGTAGGGCTGTCCATCCAGATACAGCGGCAAATCCTCGAGCGGCGAGCCGTCGACTGCCGAAAAGCGATGGATGACCGATTGCGAGATCGTGTCATTACCGATAATGACAGCCCGCTCCTCGCTGCGTGCCACATAGATGACACCCTGGTCCATAGTGGCCGTTCGTGCCCGCTGGTTGCAAATCGCGTCGCTGGTATAGGCCGTGCCGCTATGCACCCTGTCAAATATCCACTGGTTGACAATCTTGAGGCCATTCACCTCGGGATAAGTCTGACCGTCGGTTCCTGCCATGACAGGAAGAATCGAGGCCATCCAGGCCAAAACTAGAAGTACTGATCGTTTCATATCGGATTCCTTTCTTTGAATTATTTGTTAGGTTGATGGTTGACTACTCATCGACAGGCCGCGGACTAGCGCGGATGTGACAATCATTTTACACACTCCGAGCAATCCGCGGCCGTGATTTCGGTTATTGATCCCTCTAATAGGGATAAGGCATCAGGATTTCAGGATGATATCGATGACAGCGTTAACATCAGCGATATTGACCTCACCGTCGCCGTTGACGTCGCCCGAGGGCGTGTTGTTACCCTTCAGGATCATGTCGATAAGGGCATTCACATCGGCGATGTTGACCTCGCCGTCGCCATTGACGTCACCCTTCACACCATGCTCGTCGGCAGGCTTCACGTTCTTGCCGATTTTGTAGACGGCCATGCCATTGTAGCACTTGAAGATGAAGAGGGTGATTTCCTCGTTGCCCTCGCTATCGACACCATACTCCACATTCATGCTCTGGACGCGTGTGCCACCGTCACTCATGGCGCCCAACTCGTCGGGCACCATCCAGTAGCGCTGCATGCCCCCCAGGGTCATGCCCTCGCCCAGTTCGCAGATGTAACTCTGGCAAGCCTTGTTGATCATCGTGGCCTCGTCAACGCCGGTATACTGAGCCGCTACATAAACGATGAAGTTGCGTCCGTCGAGGGTAAACTCGCACACGCCATTGGCGCCCACGTCCATCGGCAGCAAGTCGGGATCGGTGTTCTCGAAGTTGTCGACCATCGTGCCCGTCACATCATAGAGGATGGGCGATGTCGTGAAGCCGTCGACATAGAACAACTCGCCACTGTAGCGATTCTCCTCGTCCTCGCCAAGGATCATCTTCACAATGGGTCCATATCCCCACTGGGTAACGGTCTCGGGATAGAAATCGAGGATGGCCAGATAAGGATCGCCGTCAAAACCGCCCTCGAAGTCACCGCCTTGATCGGCATGCCAGCGGTAGATGACCTCGGTGCTCGTGCCCACCGTCATGATGTTACACTCGGCCTGCTCACGCGTGAGGTCGCCCATCACGTCCATATAGTCGCAGCGCGAGAGCACGTCGCCCTTTTCGAGGCTTGCCACCAGGGTCAGTTCGCCCGTCTCGCCATCCAGCAGATAGATGGGAGACTCGGTTGCCAATTCGCTGGTATAAGGAGCGATAAACAAGTGTCCAAAGTTATCGACACCCACCGTGTTGGCATTAAGCGTGGATGTGCCATAGATAGCACCATTGAGCGTCAGAGGCAATTCCTTCACCAAGTTGCCGGTTGCGGCATCCAATTTGTAAACGACACTCTGGAGCAGCGTGTCGTTGCCTTGGATGACGGTGTTGGCATTGGTACGCGAGATGTAAATGTAGCCATCGTGCATCACCGCCGTACGGGCATAGGTGTTGCAGTAGGGCTGTACGCCCCACTCGTTCTGTGTGTGGGCGCGGTCCTGAATCCACAGGTTAACGATCTTGATGTCGTTAACCGGCTGATAGGTCACGCCATCGGTTATAGCCAGCGCGCTGACAGCGGCTGTAGCCATCATGATAAGGGAGAGTAGAAATTTCTTCATAATCGACTGTTTATTAAGTTGTTAAATATTATTCTATATCACATCGTGCTTGAACATAGCAAAGTAACAAAATTTTTCGTTACGTTCAAAACCCAAGGCAACAATAATTGATAAAAAAAACCAACATTTGCCCGAAAGCGGTGTTCCCTCCCGGCCTTTTTCATAAGAAACCGGATGAGCGCATACCGCCTATCGACTATGGTTACCAGCCTCTTGCGAGACCATCAATTCAGTATGATGCTGATTACCGCATTGACGTCGGCGATGTTGACCTCGCTATCCTGATTGACGTCGACAGCAGGATTATCCCCCCCTGTGCCCAAAAGAATGTAGCCGATGAGCATATTGACGTCGGCTATATTGACCTCGCCGTCCTGATTCACGTCGCCCGCGACAGCCTCGCGATAGACAAACGAGCGGATGTCGCAATAGTCGGTATACTGCATAGTAGCGCCAGTGGCCAGCGTACGGTAAGCATAGCGAGCACGCACATAGTAGGTCTTGCCGTCGGACAACTTGCCAGCGCCCTTGATCTCGCCCAGACGGGGCGTTTCAAACACAGGAGCCTCGATGGTGCCGTTGTAGGATGTGCGTGCAGGAAACGACTCAGAGTTACTGATCTGGACCCTCAGCGAAGCGGCCCCCTCGACTGGTACAAACCGCACGATATCCCACGAGCAGAGCACCGAGTCGCTCTGCCCAGGCACGATATAGTCGGGCACAGGAGGAACCACCTCGACCGTAGTGAAGGACGAGACAGGCGTCATCATTGTTGCCCCGCCATCGGTAGCCGTCACGCGGACATAGTAGGTAGTGGCCCCTGCCAGTCGGTAAAGCGGCACTTGCCAGCATGGCTCAGTCAGACGGACAGTGTCGGGCTGATTGAGTGTCGGGCTGGTTGAGAGTTCCAGCAGATAATCAGTGTCACTGCCACCCGGAGTCCACTCGATGACAGGAGTTAATGATACCGAGGCAGCAGCATTGCCAGGAGCGGTGATCCGCATCTGCTTGAGCACAAACCGACGCACCTGGCTCGGACAATCCCACTGTCCCAATCCACGCGCCACGACACGCCACCAGTAGGTGCCTTCGGTCAAGGCGGGAATCCGTGACAGAGGCATGCTCAGGGAGTCGGCCTCGACTTGCGCGACAAGCGAGTCGAGGTCGCTATCGGCATAGACCTGCACCACGTGGCGCACAGTGCCGTCCCCTCCCGACCATCGCAAGTCAGCGAGCAGGGTCACCTCGTCGCCGTCGGCAGGAAAGACCAATTGCGGCTCTGGTGCCTGTACGGGCACGACTCCAGGCATTACCGGAGCGTACTCATTTTCCCATCGGTCGAGAATCGATACCGCATAGTGGTAACCCTCGCGCTTGGCATCAGGCAGGCTATAGGATGCCCCATACGAAATGCCATCGATATATCGCGCTTGGCACCTAAAGCCAGCATCAGCCACGCTATCGGGGATAGCATAGACCACATAGCGCACATTGGGGACACTGTCCCAGCAGAGCACGCCATCGCTATACCGGAGATTGCTGACGGTAGTATAGGTCTGGCCTGGATCAGTCCATGCCGGAGCGGGATTCAAGGCCACCGTCGAGTAGAGGCTGTCACGCAGCCAGATGCGCAACTGGCGCACCTTGCCGTCGATCTTCTCACTCTTGCTTCGCCATGTGCCATAGCGGAAATAGACCATGCCCGGATTGCCACCCGCAGCCATTGCCTCGCGCATGACACGCCCCTGCTTGACATACTCGTCGAGGGTCCACGCGGCATCGTCGGGTACCCACTGGCTGATGAAGACATGACGATTGAAACGCGCCGCCATTTTGCCCCACCACGTGGTCACAGGGATAAAGGTGCCTGTGGTGGGCCAATAGACCTGAGGTGCCAAAAAGTCGATGGTGCCTCGTGTGAGCCATGCCATCGGGTCACTATAGATCTGGTTATACTGCCAGTCGGTGCCCGGGCTCGGTTCCACCCCATACTGGTCGGCCACGGCCTGACTGCTACAGGCCACACCGGCAGGGCCGATGCCAAAACGCACCCACGGCTTGGTAGCCCGCACCATGTCGCCCACGTCCTTGACCATCTGGTTGACATTCTCGCGTCGCCAGTCGCCCTGGCTCATCGCACCGCCACTTGCCTTGTAGGCGTTATACAGGTCGGCATCGAGCGCAAACGACGGGTTATCCTGATTATAGAAATAGTCGTCAAACACAAGACCGTCAACGTCATACTTAACCAAAATATCCTTGCAGACGTCCACCACGCGCTGCCGCACCTCGGGAATGCCAGGGTTGAGCACCGTCTCAAAGGCGGTGGTCAGCAGCCACTCGGGGTGGGTATGCACGTAGTCGAGCGGACTCTGTCCCCACATGTTGTCGCCATGGGCATAACGGTAGGGATTGACCCAAGCATAGACCTCGATGCCCCGCTTATGCGCTTCCTGAACGAGATAGGCAAAGGGATCGAAGGCCGGCGCCACGCCACGGGTTCCCGAGACGTAACTCGACCAGGGCTCATAGGCCGAATTATACATCGCGTCACACATGGCCCGCACATGGTAATAAACCGCGTTGATGTGATTGACACGCAAGGTGTCGAGCATCTTGCGGCAGGCATTCTGCATCGTGGGCGTGTTGCGCTCGGTGATGGCGCCGCTGGGCCAATCGTTGAGATAGGCGGTGATCCACATGCCACGCTGCTCCCGCTTGGGCGGATCGCCGGCGTCTGCTGCGATGACAAAACTGGTGGCCATCGCCACCAGTAATGCTATCAGGGTTAATGTACGTTTCATTGGACGTGCACAGGATTAACGGATTGTTCCGTACAAACATTAACTGATTAGAACAAGTTGGTCAGTCGCGGATTGATGCACACGCCCAAGATCTTGTCCTTGTTGCCATTGAAGTTATAGACCTTGCCATCGTCGGGATTGAAGTAGTACAAGCCCGTGGTGTAGGTCTTCTCGGTGGTGGCGGCACGGAAGCCGAAATAGACATAGTGGGTCTGCTCATCCACGGCCATCTGGGTGGTGTAGACGCCCTCGGCATCGGTCGTGTTGATGGGATCGGCCTCCATGGTGATGAAGTTGATATACTTATCGTAGGTGACCGTGGCATTCTCGGCTGGGATGGCATACTGTGTGAATCCCACACCAGGCGTTGTGCCCTTTGTCATCCACACATAGAGGTAGCCCAAATCCTCATCAAGCGTGAAGGCACGCGGCTGGGTGGTCTCGAGCACGATGGGATGCGGGATAGGAACACCGGTGCCGGTCTTGCCGATATCGGTTGAACGGAAACGGTAGATACCGTTACCCGAATAGTTCTTGCCCCACCAGAACATGCCCGTCTTGTCCAAGTACAATCCGGTGTGGATCGCGCCATAGGCAATGCCCTGACCATAATAACTCAACTGGTTGTTGACCACATAGTAGCCGGCAGTGCTGTTGAAGTTGGTCTGCTCGGTCTCGCCACGGGTACTGAGCGGAATGCGCCGCACACCCGTGTTGCGGTCAGTATAATAGAGGTAGGAGCCATCGGTACAGCCCTGGAACGGGTCGTTAAAGGCTTGTCCGCCGACATTGGTAATCATGACGTTGGTGGTCGAGCCATCGGCGCTCATGACAGTAATCTTGCCGTCGCCCAGATTGCCCGCCTCATCGTTGATGTAGTAGTACTGCTTGCCACAGTCCAGGATATAGACGTTGTCCTGCTCGATCGTGGCGCTGTCTGTCACCGTCCGCTCGGTGGCAAACACCAGCGTGGTAGGCATATTGCCTGAACTAACACCCATATCAAAGGGCAGATTTTTGGTACCTGCGGGCAACTGCGAGAGGTCCACCAGTTTCACCGCCATGATGTTACCGCCCTGAGTAGCGTAGTAGAGCGTGGGTGCCGGAACCGATGATCCGACCTGCACATTGACGTAACTGTCCTCCAGACGCCTGTTCTCACCATTGATGTCAAACCACGTCTGCAACGTGATGCGTTGCGAACCGATGTTGCTGAAGGTCAACTTGCCAGGGTTGTCGATTGTGCCATCGGCATGACTGTAGCCCTCAAAGGTCGCAATCAGGTTGCCCTGCGCGTCGTGAGTGCCTTCGGGGAAGGTCCACACATACTTGCAGGTCAGATTCTCGGGATTAGGCAATTCGATATCGAGTTTCACGTCCACATCGTTGATCACCACAGGAGTTGCGCTCTGCTCGGCAACACTCAGCACCGGAGCGATGTCGTAGATGAGCAGCGGATAGGTGCGGCTCCCCACCCCCTCGACCGAGAGCGTGACTTGGTAGATACCCGCCTTGTCATACTTGTGCGAGGGGTTCATTTCGGTCGATGTGGTACCATCGCCGAAATCCCAGGTGACATTGCCCGACTTGGACGAAGTGTTGGTGAACTCGACGGTCGAAACCACATAGAAGTCCAGACCGTAGCGGTCATCATCCACCCTATAGGTAAAGTCAACATCCTTGGAGGCGAAGTTGTTGTAGTCGGGCGTTTTATCAATACACGACACTGCCATCACCGCCATCAGGGTCAGGAATGCGATTTTATTGAATGTCTTCATCGTTTTGTTCTGTTTAAAAGGTCGTTAAAGTCCTTAAAGTCGATTAAGGTCTTCTCCTAGTTGAGTGTCACTTCTTTGTTATCGGTAGTCACGCCCACCTTGCCATCGGTGTCATACACTCGGAACTGGGGTTCCAGATAATAAGTGCGTGAGAAGTTGACCGTAAAGGCCTTGTCCGACGTGTTGTAGATCCATGACGTGAAGGGAATGGTCTCGATCATGCTCTTGAAGTAGGGCATGTACTGGCGGCGCACCGTAGTGATTTTACCGCCCGTGTCGTCGCTGTAACGCGAGAAGAGCCAGTAGGCAGACTTGTAGACGGGCTGCACGTTGACACCAGCGGGAGCGTCGCTCTCCTGGGCAATCTCGTGATAGACGGCGCTACCGTCATCGCCCACGGTGATGTAATAGTAGTGATCCACTTCATCGGTAGTGAACCAGGCGTCGGACTTGTCGGCCGATGCCGTCACCGTTGGGAAATCGATGTTATACTGCCCATTGAGTTGCTCAAACAACTCTGCAGGAAACTCATAGTTGATATAGACGTTGCGCAGGTCGTTGTAGTAGGTGCTATCCTTGGTCAAGGCGTTGACCATGTAGTCCTTAAACTCCTGCTGGAACGTCGAGGGATAATAACTGTCGAACTTCTCCTGATCCCACTCTTCGGGATTGATCCAGGTCACTGGTGCCAGAGTGCGCGAAGTCGGGAAACTGTCGGTCAGGACATACTCGTAACCGTCCCATTCAGCCTTGCTATGCGGATAGGAGGCCACCATCTGGCTGGAGCGCACCGTATCGGTCAGGGAGTAGTTCTTGGTATAGGCCAGCGATGTGGTCAGTTTGCTGGTTGCCGTAGCGGTCTGCTCACGCTTGATCAGGCACCACACCTCGCTATGGTCGATCGTTTTCTCGCTGGTCGTATAGTATTTGCCCTTGAAAGTGGCGTATCGGCCAGCCTTGACCACCGTGGAGCCCTGTTCCCAGTCCACCGTGGGCAATACTTGTCCCAACTCGCCGTTGTCGGCAAACGGGTCATGTATCGCACACGAGGTCGCGATCAATGCCATCAGAGTAACCAATCCAAATATCTTGTATCGTTTCATAATCTTATTGTTTTCTTTATAAGGTCCTTAAGGTCCTTAAGGTCCTTAGGGTCGTTAGGGTCATTATTCTTGGGTTAACGAGGTGATTTCGCCATAGTTGTGGGCCCAAATCATGGGTTCCTGCAACCACTTGTAGTTCTTGTAGGCACCTAGGCGCTCGAGTTCCTGACGGTTGTACTTCTCCTCAGTCTCAGGGTCGTAGTTGATGCGCTGAATCCAGGTGTTCTCCTTCTGCTCCTCGGTCAGGCCATCGATCCAGTAGGCTGCATAGAGGTTGTAGGGACGTCGCAGGGTCGGGTACACGATTTCCTGGTTGTCGCCGATGCCGTAGTGATTGCGGTTGTTACTGTAGTGGTAACGGCGCATGTCGGTCCACTGCTCGGGCTGGAGGTACATGGCGATGTACTTCTGCTGCATGAGGTCGCTCAGCGAGAACTCGCTAGGATTGAAGAACCAGTGCTTGTTGCCACGGTCGGTGACTTTGTGCACCGACACGTTCTTGCCCTTGTAGTAGTCCTCATTGTCGAGGAAAGCGGCTACTTGAGCGTCCCAATACTCGGCCGGTTGGAAACCAGGCTTGCCGCCAGAGACCGAGTTGCCGGGATACTTGTTATCGGTGCTGGAATTGTAATTCTCGTTAGGATAGAGTCGCAGGAAGGCGTCGAGATGGCGCTGGATGTTCCACTGGGTGGCTTCCTTGGCCAGGGCACACGCCTCGGTCTTGTTACCCATCCAGTACATGGCCTCGGCCTTGATGAAGTACAACTCCTCCATCGTGAAGATGGGGTTATAGGCATCGGCCGCGCCAGCGTATGCGCCCATATACAGGTTGGGGTAGTTGGCGATCTTGTAGGATGTACCCATGCCGATGTTGTTCTCCAGGTAACGCATCTTGATGCGCTCGCTGGTCACCGACGGGCTTGCAGGTCCTGTGCGGGCAATCATGAGCAGTCCGCAGCGCGGGTCGTTGGCAAAGCCGTCGTGGGCACCCTCGGCGTTAAACATGCCGCAGGTCATCTCGTTGTCGGGCTTGCTGATACCCAGCAGATCCACCATAAAGAACTTGCTGGGGATGGCACTGCCCAAGAGGTTGCCACGCGACTCCCAAGAGTTGATGACGGGCTGGGCAACGCTCCACACGGCATTCTGTGTGCCCGTGCCGCCGTCCCAGTAATAACGCGGCTCATTACCGAACCATGGTTCACGGCTACCCTGGTAGTCAAACACGTCGCCCTTGCGCCACTGGTTGATGGCAGCATCGGCCGCATCGATAATCTTCTGGCACATGGCTGTCGAGCGGTCCACGTTGGGGATGTTGCGCAGCAGCAGGCGGGCCTTGATGGCATATACCAGGCCTTTCCACTTCTCCAAGTCACCGCCATAGACGCGGTCTTCCTTGACCGTAAGCGGCTGGTTGTCGGGATTGTTGACAATGGCCGGATCCTCATACATCTTGATGAGGTCTTCACACTCCTGCATCATCCAGGCGTAGACCGAGGCCTGCGTGTCATAGGTCGGAGCGATGCTCTTGTAGGCCTCGCTGCGGGGGATGTCGCCAAAGGCATCGGTCGTCAACTGAGTGGACATGAGCATGATGGTGCGTCCTATCAACTCATAGTTGGGCGAGTTGATGGCTTGGGAGTTCTTCACCAGATTGTCGGTATTCTTGCCGATGTCGTAGAAGTGGCGGCGCCACATCGGGTGGCGGTTCATCGTCAGCATCTCCCACTCGCACTTGTAACTGTAGGCACCCACCGAACTCTTGCCGCCCGTGGTGAGCATCTGCGAGAAGTAGGCGTAGTACTCGCTGTGGTCATAGACAATCTGCTGGGCATAGTTGATGATGACGGGCAGACCGTCCTTGGCCTCAATCTTGTGGCCCCTGTCAGGGTTGATGTTATCGTCGAGGATATCGTTGCAACCTACCGACATCAGGAGGGTCAGCATCAATAATGCAATAAATTTGATCTTTTTCATAGTCATTGCCTCCTGTTAGAATGTTGCTTTAAGCGTGAAATTGAAACTGCGCGTGCTGGGCACGTTGTAATTGTCGATGCCTGCACCACCCGTGCCACCAGCCGTTGAAGCAAGCACGGCCGGGTCGTTACCGCGGTACTTGGTCAGCAGGAACAGATTGCGTGCCGTTGCCGTCAGAGACAAGCCCTTGACAGGCCAAGTGCGCTTGAAGTGCTTGCCCAAGTCATAACTCAGCGTCACGTAACTCAAGCGGATATAGGAACCGTCCTCGATGAAGTTGGACGATACGGTCGAGTAATAGGTGTTGATGAAATAGGAGTCAAGCACGATGGGCGTCGTGTTCTTGACATAGGTCGTCGTTCCGTCAGCACCGGGCACGGCCTGCACACCGTCGATGATGTACTCGCGGTTGCGGTACTTGTCATAGAGGCTGCTCATGCCATTGGTAATCTGGCTGCGGCCGGTGACGTTGACCACGTCACCGCCCTTGCGGCCGTCGAACAGGAACGACAGCGTGGCGTTCTTGTAACGCAGCGTGCTTCCCACACCCAGCAGCCAGTCGGGCTCACGGTTACCGATGTAGAGGCCCTTGGCGGCATCGATGATGGGATAACCGTTCTCGTCACACACGACACGGCCTTCGGGGTCACGCACGTAATCCTTACCCGAGATACCCGTCGATGACTCATGCAGGCGGGCAACGGGGAAGATGTCGCCATACTGGGTGCCCTGGATCTCGGTCAACTCGTTGGGCAGGTAGAGCACCTTGCTGCGGTTAAACGAGAAGTTGGCCAGGGCGGTCCATGAGAAGTCGCTGGCCTTGATGATATCCTGATTTAACGAGATTTCCATACCATGATTCTTCAGGCTACCCTCGTTGCGGGTCTGTAGAATCACACCCGAGGCGGGCGACACGCGCACCGTCACAATCTGGTTATCGACAGTGGTCGAGTAGTAGGCAATGTCGAGGCGTGTCCAGTTGCGGAAGAAACGCAGGTCGGCGCCAATCTCCCACGACTTGGTCATCTCGGGAACGAGGTCAACGGCACGCGATGTGGTGGGATCCACACCATAACCGCCATCAGGGAAGAGGGTCCACTGCTTGTAGGTGTCGGTGAACAGGAAGGCCTGGCAGTCTTTACCCACCTTGGCCCAGTTGCCGCGCAACTTGCCGTAACTGAACCAGTCGTTGGACAGGTGGAACAGTTCGCTGAAGATGACACCGGCGGTGACCGACGGATAGAAGAATGTCGTCTGCGTCGATTGCCTCAGGGTCGATGAGCCGTCCATTCGGGCGGTAGCCGAAATCTGGGCCATGCCCTTATAGTCAAAACGCAACTCGCCAAAGTGGCCGTAGATGTTCCTCTTGCTGTGATACAGCGTGGGATGGTTGCTGATGAGCAGGTCGCCATTGGTGAAATCGGTGTTATTGAAACTATAGAACTCACCACCCAACTGGAAGTGCTCATTATAGATCGAGGCTTCCACGCCGCGTGTTTCCTTGTATTCCAGACCATATAGGGCACTCACGGTATAGTCCTCGGCAAAAGTATGCTGGTAGGTGGCCAAGAATTGCATGTTGAGCAGAGAACTGCGTGAGGGCTGGAAACTGTAGGAGCCATAACGTGACTGCATGTCAGAGAGTTTGGTCTGCACATCCTCGGCTGTGGGATCGACCAAGTCGCCGTCATAGATGCGGGGCACCGTGTAGGAGTCATACATGGAGTAGCCCTTGTCATAGCCCATCTTGCCAGTGAACACCAGGTTCTTAATCGGCTCATAACTGATTTGGCCATTGATAACGAAGCGGTTGCCCTCGGTCTCGCTCCAGTCCATGTAGCGGCCAAAGTAGGGCGACACGGCACCGTTGATGCGCTCGGTGTCGAGCAGGTTTTCCCAGTGGTCATAATAGGCCCACCAGTTGACGTGGCCCTCCAGCGTGCGGTAGTCGCTCATGTTCTTGTTGATACCCCAGTTGTAGATAGTTGACATCGAGTTGCCGAAGCCGCGCGACTTGCGGTTCATGAAGTTGGCGCTCAACTGCACCGTCACCTTGTCGCTGGGTTTGTAGATACCTTTGATGAGGGCATTCACCTGCTTGCGGTAGTCCTTGGGGACTATACCCTGATTGTCATAGTAAGACACCGAGGCGTAAGAGGAGAACTTCTCGGAACCGCCGCTCACGCTCACGTCATACTTTTGAAGAATACCTGTCTTGAGGAAATCCTTCAAGTTGTTGTAGTAGGTGTCGTTCTCGCTCATGTAGGGGCCCCAGCCGCCGCTGCCCATGTTCTCCTTGTACATACCCTTGGCACCAGGAATGAAAGTGCTCTGTATCTTGGGCAATCGGTAGGGGGTGTTCAACTCGAGCGAGGCCGAAGCCGAGACAGTGACCTCACCATTGGTGCCGCCGCTCTTGGTGGTGACCATGATGACACCGTTTGCCGCCTCCTGGCCATAGAGGGCCGATGCGGCAGCACCCTTGAGCACCGTAATGTTGTCGATGTCGTTGGGGTTCATGTCGGCGAGGGTCGAAGCACCACCGCGAATCGCCATACCGTCAATGATGATCAGCGGCTCGTTGTTCATCGAGTTGTTCATCGACGAGATGGCGCGGATGATCACCTGGGTTGAGGAGTTGGGCGAACTGCCGCCGGTGCTCACCTGAAGACCGGCCACCTTGCCCTGCAGGGAGTTAGCGAAGTTGGTGGAGCCGCCAGCGGTCACCTGTTCCTCGTCAAGGGACTGAACAGCGAAGTTCAGTTTCTTCTTCTCCTGGGTCTGGCCCATGGCTGTCACCACGACCTCGCCCAGCACTTGTGAATTCTCGTCAAGCGAAATGTTGACCTCGGTCTGACCCGTGCCAATCTTCACGCTCTTGGGATTCATGCCCACGTAACTCACGTCGAGCACGTCGCCATCGTTAGCCTCAATCGAGAAACGGCCGTCGAAGTCGGTCGCCGTGCCACGGGTCGTGCCGTGCACCTTGACCGACGCGCCGATAATCGGCTCGCCGTCGCTCGACTGCGTCACCACGCCTGTCACCACACGGGCCAGTCCCGGCAGCGACAGCAGGCTTAGGCAGAGTAGCAATAGTAACTGTCTTCTCATTCTCTTGTGGATTTTATTGTTAGGTAATAATTCACTTAAAGTTGGTTTTGAGTTTGAACTACAAACATACACATTATTTTTCAATTATTAAACAACCATCCAAAGTTTTAACACAAGAAATCAATAATATTTCATTTTAACAACACTTTTTCAACCATTTTAACACACACATATTGAATGGTGACTGTTCAACCAACCGACCCCCACGCATAGACGCCCAAAGGGCGGTCATTTGAGTAACCGTGGGTAATGCAAAGCGCTGAGCGGTAGCGAAGTGGGGTGCATCACCCACGGGAATGGCAATACTATCCCCGTCGCTGGAAGCGACCCCATTTGCGCTATCCACGATGAAGGGGTCGCCTTCAGCGACGGGGCACGATTCATCACACCCCCGATGAATCAGCCACCTTCACTCCGCTCAGTTGTCTGATTTATCGGGGGTTATCCAAAGGCCACCCTTCGGGTGTCACCTGATTGGCAAGAAACTAATTGGTGCGGTAGGGTGAGGCTATTGGCGATTACCGCCTACTTGAACAGGTAGGTGGTCACGCTCTCCTTGCCCAGGTAGAAGGCCTTGGCCTTGATGACCGCAGGCTGGTTCTTGAGGGGAACGGGAGCGGTCCAGCGTGGAGACTCCATGGAGGGCTCACTGCCGTCGAGGGTGTAAGTGACCAGTTCGTCGGGGTACTGCGTGTTGATATACAACTTGCCGTCCTCGACTTTGATGCCCGGAGGCCCTACGCGGAAGTTATACCCCATGCCATGCAGCAGAGGCAACTCGCGGGTACCGATCTTGAGGTTGTACTGGTGACGATCCTCGTTATACTTGGCCTGGTCGGTCAGATCCTTGCTCCACTCGGGCATTGCGGTCCACGCACGCTCGCTGACACCCAGCACCTTGGGCAACATCAGGTATTGCACCTGGTCAAAACTGCGCAAGGTCTCGCCCCACAGTTGAGCCTGCACGCCGATTATGTTGTCGGGTTTCTCCAGTTTGATCTTGCCGTCGGCAGCGGTAGTGATGTTGATCGGAGTTCCGTCGACAGCCGAGCGCGCGCTGGCATAGATGTTGGCAGGCAGAGCGCTCCACGAGTCGAATTCATCCACCTTGCCGCCCCAGTGCAGCCCCTGCTCATTCTGGTGCCAACTGTAGCCCATGTCCATATAGAAGTTGGTGACATTGGAGAGGATGACGGGATAGCCGTCGTTGGCCAGCCGATAAGGCACATCGCTGCGCGAGCCCACGGTGCTCCATGCGTTGACTCCAGCCACACGGGGTGTCATCAGGGCATTATACTCTGGCGTATTGTCCAAGCCGATTTCCTGCCATCCCTCGATGCGGATCTTGCGGGCCTCGAGCAGGGCGCTGATGCGTTTCAGATAATAGGCATGCACGTCGTGCTGGGTTTTCAAGCCCTCGCGCTGCATCAAGGCCTGCACATCGGGGCTCTTGTCCCAAGCGCCACGAGCCACCTCGTCGCCACCGAGATGAACGATTTCGAGTTTCAGACCAGCCTCTTTGTACATCTTCTGCAACTCCTCGACCACGCGATCGATAAAACGATAGACGTCGTCGCTGGCCACGTTGAGCACATTGTCATGGTAACTCTGGGCCGAGGTATAGACCGATGTATTCTTTTCGTCCCACAAGCGGAACTGCTCGGCCGACGGGTTGCTCATGGCACGATTCTTCATGGCCACAATCGCGGCACGGGCATGACCGGGCGTCTCAATCTCGGGAATGACGCGGATGCCGCGCGACCACGCGTAACGGAGCATCTCGACAAACTCGCTGCGGGTGTAGTAGCCATTGGCACACTGCGTCGGGTCGTCGGGATTGCCATTGCCGTCAAATATCTGGGCAAGGTAGCCCTTCTCGTCGAGCGTGGCACCACGGCGTGAAGCCACCTGCGTTAACTCGGGGAAACCGGGGATTTCGAGTCTCCAGCCCTCATCGTCGGTGAAGTGGAACTGGATCACGTTGATCTTGTAATAGGCCAAGAGGTCGATGAAGCGCTTCATCTCGCTAGGCCCCACCACAAAGTTGCGAGCGATGTCGAGCATCACACCGCGGTAGCCAAAGTCGGGCCAGTCGATGACGAAGCAATTCTGCAGGCGGTTGCCCTTGCTGTGGTCGAGAGCCGCTACAAGCGTCTTCACACCATTGATCAGCGCGGCCTGGGTGACGCCCATGATGGTGATTTTGCCATTGTGTACACGCAGACTATAATACTCACGGTTGGTACTCATCTTCTTGTCAAGCAGCAGTTCGATCACGGTTTTCTGTCCGCTGGTGGCATAGATGCCACGCTTGCTCAACTCGCTGGTGAGCAGATTCTTGGCACGTCGATAACCACCCCACTGCAAGAACTTGCCCGTCTTGATGGTCACGAGGTTGCCCACCTGGGTGAAGCCATCCTCGATGTCGACCTGCTTGGGGGCGGGGAAAATGTCATAATCATTGCCCGTGTAACCGTCACCAAAACCATTGATGGCATCATTATAGGCAAACATGTAATTGCCATCGGGATAAGCCTTGTGGTCCCTCCACTGGCCCGGCTGGTCGAGCGGTGAGCAGTTGATCTTGACTGGCTGCGGATGGGCCATATCACCGCCCATCACCACATGGCCGCCTGCCGGTACATAGCACTTGTTGACGACAGCACCGCCCATCACCATATCGATCACAAGCGAGTCGCCAGCGGCAAGCGCCTTATAGTTAGCGTTAGGCTTCACACGATAGTAGGTGGTGGAAACCTCGTCGATGTCGACGGGACAACCAGCCGCCAGGGTCACTTTGCGAGAGAACTGGTTGAAAAACAGTTCCCAATCATTGCCCAGCGCCTGTCTAGAGACGTTCTTGATAACGAAGCGCGAAGTGTAATTGTTTGCCACGCTGTTGTTCTGTCCCATGTGCCAATCCACTGTGATGGGCGATTGCGCGCTCATGGCCAGAGCGGTCAAAGCACATGTCAGAAGGGATAATAACTTGAATTTCTTCATTTTGCAATATTGTTTTGTTGTAATATTCGGTCAAGTAGATTGTCGCACGCATCTTCCAGCAGGTCCAGCACGAGTTCAAATCCCTCGCTGCCCTCATAGTAGGGGTCAGGCACATAGTCATAATGGGGGAATTGACGGATATAATCACCCATCATCACCACCTTGTCCTGCTGCTCGATGGTAGCGGCCAGGTCACGCAGGTCATCCACATTGGCAGCATCCATGCCCACGATCAGGTCAAAATCTTCAAAATCAATCGAGTGCACCTTGCGAGCACGGTGAGTCAACTCATAACCGCGAGGTCGTGCATGCACACGCATTCGCTTGTCGGGCAGGTCGCCGATGTGCCATCCACCCGTGCCTGCCGAGTCAATATAGAAGCGGTCGGTAAGCCCTCGCTCATCGACCATGCGTTGCATCACCGCCTGAGCCGCCGGCGACCGGCAGATGTTGCCCAAGCAGACGAAAAGGATGCTGTATTTCAAGGATTCATTCATTTTGAAGGTGCAATATTACAAAAATTCGCTGAAATTAGATACTTGCAGGGATGGTTTTTTCGTTATTTATATGTAACTTTGCTTGCTCAAACGTAGAACTACAACCACAATGATGTGGGCTGAATATATTTTTATGATGAACCGTAACCTCTTGCGTGCACTACCGCTACTACTGCTCATGGGACTTGCCCTGGCAAGTGTCACGTCGTGCGGGCATGGCAGCAAGGGTCAGGGACAAGATACCACAGCCTGGGATTATAAAGCGCCGCCCGCCATGCCCGTTAACCGCAGCATTAGCGGTGACAGCATGGGCTTGATTGCGAACGCTCAGATCCACCGTCTGCCCACGTATATCGAGCGACGTCCCCTCAAGCAGATCTTTACCGACAGTAACGCCCTGCAACTTGTGGCGGCCGAGAAAAACGGTTTCAAGCCTGTCAGAAGCCTGCGGGACGCCTATAATATCGACAAGCCGTTGATCAGGATTTACTCCTGCGATGCCTACATGGTCGATGATCTGTCGGCCTCGGTGCCCTATCTTGTTCCCAAGGCAGCCCAATTGCTCAAGGAGATCGGTTACGCCTTCCAGGATACGATCAGGAAACGCGGTGGCAAGGATTACCGCATCAAAGTCACCAGCGTGACCCGCACAGTCTATAGCGTGGGCAAACTCATGCGCCGCAACCGGGCCGCGACCGAAAATTCCTGTCATCGATATGGCACGACCTTTGACATCAGTTGGGTCAAATTTGACTGTATGGACCAGAGCATGGTGATCTCGCTCGAGGATCTGAAGAACATCCTTGCCGAGGTCGTGATGCAATTCAGGAAACAGGGCCGCTGCTATGCCATCTTTGAGCGCAAGTCCGGTTGCCTGCACATCACCGTGAGATAATCAATAATAATTATAAAAACCTAATTAACAATGACCTTACAACAGACGATAGCCGAGTACCTGAAATATACGGGACAGAAAGGCTTAGACATCAGCGCCGCCCTCATCGACTGTGACGGTGTACTCTACGACTCAATGAAGTATCACACCCAGGCATGGGTGAAACTCATGAAGAAGAACGGCATCAAGTGCACCCGCGACGAGTTTTATGAACTGGAGGGCATGACCGGCAGCGAAATCATCAAGATGAAGTTCAAGACCGGCGCCGGCAAGAATATCACCGACGACGAGGCCCACGCCCTGTATGGGGTTAAGACGCGCTACTTCCGCGAACTGGGCGAAGCCCCAGTGATGCCAGGCGCAGTGCGTGTGCTGGAGGCCCTCAAGGAGGCTGATGTGCAGCGCGTGCTGGTTACCGGCTCACAGCAGGATACCATCCTGGAACGCATCGAGAAGGATTTCCCTGGTCTCTTCGGCGAGGTGAGGGTCACAGGACATGACGTGCGCAAGGGCAAGCCCAATCCCGAACCCTACCTCAAGGCTATGGCCAAGGCCGAGAAGAAGCCCCACCAGTGCATCGTCATCGAGAATGCACCGCTGGGCGTTCAAGCCGCCCACGCCGCCGGATGCTTTACCATCGGTGTGACCACTGGCCCGATACCCGAGAAAGACCTGTTCAAGGCCGGAGCGGATCTCGTCTATAAGAACATGGACGAACTGGCAGCCGCGCTGCCCGCCCTGCTCGTGGCTCTGAGCATCGTCAAAGCCTAACAGATATCACCAAAGGCAAGAAAGGCCACACGAGAGTGTTAACGGGTTGTCTTTCTTGCCTTTATTATATGCCAATTCCTACTGATGCAACACCTCATTTTCACCAACGATGTCACGGCAACCATCGACAGGTTGATCCATAACGGCAACCCTAACCTGACGATGTGGATCGCTGATGCCAACACTGCCCGCTTTGTCCCCGACGGAGCACGCCTCATCACTATACCTGATGGTGACTGCAACAAGTCGCTAGAGACGGTCACCCACGTCTGGGACGAGATGGAACGCATGGGCGCCACACGCCGCTCGCTGGCCATCAATCTGGGCGGCGGCATGGTGACCGACCTGGGTGGATTTGCCGCCGCGACCTACAAGCGAGGCTTGAGGTTCATCAATGTTCCCACCACACTGCTAGGCGCCGTCGATGCTGCGGTGGGAGGAAAAACCGGGTTTAACTACAATGGCCTGAAGAATGAAATCGGCACCTTTGCCCCTGCCAGCGAAGTCATCATTTCGACCCGATATTTCGACACCTTGCCCATCGAGGAGATGAAGTCGGGCTATGCCGAGGTGATCAAGCACGCCATGCTCAGTGACCGTGAGGAGTTGCAGCGATTGCTGGATCATGACTTCTCCGCACCCATCAGCCATGACGACCTGCTTGAGAGATTGCGCCGCTCGGTACAGGTCAAGGTGGACATCGTTGACCGCGATCCCAACGAACTGGGCGAACGCAAAGCACTGAACCTGGGACACACCATCGGCCACGCCTTTGAAGCCCTGGCCATGCAGCAAGACAAACCCATTGCTCACGGCTATGCCGTGGCTTGGGGCCTGGTCGCCGAATCCATCCTCTCCCACCTGCATCTGAGATTTCCCAGCGAAGACGTGCATCTGCTGGGCAATTTCGTCCGCGACAATTACCGCGGTTTCCCCTTTACCTGCGACGACTATGACGACCTGCTGGCCCTAATGCGCCACGACAAGAAGAGCCGTGACGGCGAGATCACCTGCACCCTCCTGGCCACTATCGGCGACTATCGTATCGACCAGACTGTCACACCCGACGACGTCACCGCAGCGCTCGACATCCTGCGCGACCACCTCGGCCTTTAGACAAGCCCCAAAACACCTGAATACCTCCTTTTTGTAAATTTTTCATAACTTTTTGTCAAGTTTGCTTGTCATTTTGAAAAGTTTACTTTACCTTTGTCGCCGTAATCGATTACAAAGACAACCATGTTCAACAATTTAAAGAGGTTTTAATTATGAATTACAGTTATTTATTCCCACCTGTATTCAAGAAAATCGGTTGGGTTTTGTTTGTGATCTTCGCAGTACTGAATGTACTGTGGATGACAGGTGATATCGAGGGCATACTACCTCAGTGCAAGGTTTTCAGCATCTGGCCAGACGAGGGCAAATTCATCATGACTAATGACGACTGGACCGATGAGATATGCATCGTTGGCATGATCTTATCGCTGCTCTTTATCACATTTGCCCGTCTCAAGCAGGAAGACGAGTTTACTATCAACCTAAGGATGAAATCAATGGCCTGGGCTGTCAAGGGTTACGGACTCATCATCATGATGACAACGCTGTTTGTCTACGGCACCAACTGGCTGTATATCATGCTGCTATCGATCTACCTGGTATTCTTTCTGTTCATTATCAAATTCTATTATGAACTAGAAAAGTTCAGAAAGGAGGTCCCTCATGAAGAATAATGTCAGAGTGGAACGCGCCATACACCACATGACCCAGGCCCAACTGGCCGAGCGCATCGGAGTGAGCCGCCAGACCATCAATGCCATCGAGAGCGGCAAATATGTCCCCTCGACGGTGTTAGCGTTAAAGATGTCGGCCGTCTTCAACAAGCCCGTCAACGAAATCTTCCTCCTTGAGGAGAACGATTGATCGGCAGCAGGGGACGCGGGAACAATCCCTGTGTCCCTGATTATCAGGTTACCGCCAGTGCCAGAGTCGGGAGACGGCGTGGGTGATCGTGCGCAGGTGCAGGTCCTTGCCAAGCACGACCAGCATCACGGCAAAGAGGATAAAGATGATACCGACCACAAGACGGGGCGTGAGCGTCTCGCCAAAGACCAGCACTCCGATGGTTACTGCGGTGAGCGGTTCCAGAGCGCCCAGGATGGCTGTGGGTGTCGCCCCGACATGGTGGACGGCAACCGTCATAAACACCAGCGAGAGGATGGTGGGCACGATACTGAGCCACACTGCAAATGACCACGCGCGCGGCGATGGCAAGACATGAAGATACAGTTCTGGCGAGGTGAAGGAATACAAGATCAACGTGATTTCACACACCAGCATGGCGTAGAACGTGACCTTGAACGACGACATCTGGATGCTCGACTGGTTGACCACGATGATGTAGATGGCATAGGCCAGCGAGGAGAGGATGCACAGCACGATGCCGATGACACTGAGCGAGACACCCGCCCCACCCTTATAGAGCAGGCCGATACCCACTAGCGACATGACGATGGCCATAACGGTCATCGAGGTAACCTTTTCCTTGAAGAAAAGCGCCATAATTACCGCTACCATCACAGGATAGACAAACAGGATGGTCGAGGCGATGCCGGCATCCATGAAGTGGAAACTCTGGTAATAGGTAATGCTTGAGGCCGCAAACAGGACTCCAAGGGAGAACAGCACCTTGAACTCCCGGCGCGTGACCTTGAAGTCGATGCGCTTGATCAACATGATGACAGCCAGCAGGATAACAGCAAGGCCGAAACGGTGAGAAAGCACGGTCGCCGTGTTGACTCCTTCCTCATAGAGCGGCAGCGCGCCAAATGGATTCGTGCCGTAGCACACAGCCGACAGGATGGCACACAGGATGCCGATAGTGTTGGATTTCTTCATGAGTATTACATTACATACACTAACTGTCCCTGCTCATTTCAGTGCCTGAATCTCGACATCTCGTAAAGTGCGGGCAGGGCTTTGCCGCTGGCACTGTCAAACAATCCACGGTTAAGACCACCGCGCCGCTCCTCAAAACGGGAGCCATAGCGATTCTCCTCGGGATACCACCAGAAGAGGCCCGCGACATTGGGATGACGGTTGAGTTCGGTCACCAGCCGCGAGGTAAACTCACGCTGGCCATCGATTGTGCCCGGAGGACATTGCGAAAAGTCCTCACTGCCATCCCATGACTTGCCATCGTGCAGATAGTAATAGGCTGTCTCGACAATCATCACGGGCTTGTCGGGGAAGCGCACAGCCAGCGAGTCGAGCGTGGCTCCCAGATTGGTAATCGTGCCATGCCACATGGGGTAATAACTCAGGCCGATGATATCATAATCGACGTCCGCAGCACGCAAGCGGTCATAATAGTTGCGGGTCATCTCCCATACACCGGCCTTCTCGGTATGGATGATGATACCTGCCGACGGGCACACCTCTCGGCAAGCCTTGCAGCCGGCCATGAGCAATCGGGTGAACACATCCCAATTGTCGTCACTCATCGCATCGACACGCCCCACGGGCCAGTCCATGCCAAATGTCACCTCGTTGCCCACCTGTATCGCTGCAGGCTCCACACCGGCAGCCTTGAGTGCCAGCAGGCAATGGCGGGTATAGCGGTAAATGCTGTCGGCCAGCGGACGGGCACCCAATCCCTCCCATCGCTTGGGCGTGAACTGCTTGGCGGGATCGGCCCACGTGTCACTATAATGGAAATCGAGCATCACCTCAAAGCCCCGCGCCCGGATGGTCTTGCACAGGCCGATGACATAATCCAAATCCTGGCACACGCCCTCGTCGTGATGGCTGCCAGGAGCATACTGTGGATCAACAAACAACCGCACGCGCATCATGTTCCAACCTTGCTGACTGAATAAGTCGTAAGGGTCAACCGTCACGCCACACGAATCCTTGTAAATCACGCCATTGCGTGCATTGGACGTCATCATCGAGATGTCTCCGCCCAGCCACTGTCGCGCACCCACCGGCAGCATTGCCAGCAGAGCCAACATCATTATTGCCACTCGCTTATTCATAACCGTATTCTGATATCATCCACAAGGCCACAGCCTCGTCATCATACATTATATATTGATATTGCGATAATTAAAAAAGTGCTGACAATCAATGATTATCAGCACTTTTTGCGATGTCGGGGTGACTAGATTCGAACTAGCGACCCCACGCCCCCCAGACGCGTACTCTAACCGGACTGAGCTACACCCCGATCGCACTTACCAAAACATAATTGTTTCGTAAAGCGGTGCAAAGGTAATACCGATTCAGGAACTGACCAAATTTTTTTGCAACTTTTTTTGTTATAATTTTCCGAAGCCAAATTAAATCATCTGGTTATCAGGCGCTTGATTACAACCATTACCTTTCGTGTTTTGCCAACTGCAGGCAAGCCTGTCAGCCCTCTAGCCCCATGCCAGGGGCTGCACAGCAGCAAGCGAGGTCACTTGCCCAAAGCGCAAATGACCTCGCAGGATTCATTTTCTAAAGCGGTCGAGATTACTCAGCCTTGCCGTCGCTACCCAGCACCTCGATGATTTTGTGCTTGTAGAGTTTAACCATCTCGTCACGGGCGGGGCCGCAATACTTGCGGGGGTCAAACTCGCCGGGCTTCTCGGCCAGGACCTTGCGAACGGCAGCGGTAAAGGCCAGGCGGCTGTCGCTGTCGATGTTGATCTTGCAGACGGCACTCTTAGCAGCCTTGCGCAACTGGTCCTCGGGAACGCCTACTGCATCGGGCATATTGCCACCGTTGGCATTGATGATGTCGACATACTCCTGAGGCACGCTCGACGAGCCATGCAGCACGATGGGGAAACCGGGAAGTTTCTTCTCGATCTCGGCCAGCACATCAAATGCCAGGGGAGGAGGCACGAGGCGACCGGTCTGCGGGTCACGGGTGCACTGCTCGGGTTTGAACTTGTAAGCGCCATGGCTGGTACCGATGCTGATGGCCAGCGAGTCGCAACCACTGCGGGTAGCAAAGTCGATGACTTCCTCGGGCTTGGTATAGTGGGACTCCTCGGCCACAACGTCGTCCTCGACGCCAGCGAGCACACCGAGTTCGGCCTCAACGGTCACATCATACTGGTGGGCATACTCCACAACCCTCTTGGTCAGAGCGATATTTTCCTCATAGGGGAGCGAGGAACCGTCGATCATTACCGACGAGAAACCGAAGTCGACACACGACTTGCACAGTTCAAAGGTGTCACCATGGTCCAGATGGAGGCAAATCTGGGGATGTTCCCAACCCAACTCCTTGGCATACTGTACAGCACCCTCGGCCATGTAACGCAGAAGGGTCTGGTTGGCATACTTGCGGGCACCACTGGAAACCTGCAGGATAACAGGCGACTTTGTCTCGGCGCAAGCCTTGATGATAGCCTGTAACTGCTCCATGTTGTTGAAGTTGAATGCGGGAATGGCATAGCCGCCATCGACTGCCTTAGCAAACATCTCGCGCGTGTTCACGAGACCTAAATCCTTGTAATTTACCATAATTGTTTTATAAATAAAATTGGAAAACCATTTATATTATTTCCTGCAAAGATAAGTCATTTTTATGGTTGGGCAAAGTCAAAGCGAGATATTTTTTTCACCCAGCGCTTCGCTCCACAGGCCCAGTCCACAAAACTTACCGAATATAGCGAAAATGGTCAAATTTGTGATAAAAAATCTTAATATTTTGTGCTCTTGCGATTTTTTGTTATATTTGCTGCCTATTGAAAGGTCCTTAGCCCTAATCGGTAAAAAGCGATACAGCAGACGCGCCACTGGCTCTGCCCACACACTAGACCCGTTTTACGGCCAACCGCCCTTCAGGTTTATACGGATGACTGCATCTTTATAACATTAAATAACAATAGTATTAACCATTATTCAAAAACAAAACGATTATGAAAAGATTATTACTGATTGCTGCCATGGCAGCCCTAGCCCTTGGAGCAAGTGCCGATCGCTACAAACTAGAGAAAGTGTGGGAAATCCCCACACCGTTTCCGAGTGAAAAAACCAATGACGTGCGTCAAGGCTTCGGCATGGACGGCAAGTTCTACATCAACGACAAGTCCACGCAGACCATCTACGTCGTGGACGAGAACGGCCTGACGGAGACCACCTATCCTGGCGGCGCCAACTGTGGTATCACGCGCGACGAGGCAGGCAACATCCTGGTGAGTAACGCTGCCTTCCCCGGCTCATGGGGCGCTGATGCCACCATCAAGGTCATCAATCCCGAGACCGGAGAGACCAAGGAATACACCGTACCTGAAGAGTGCGGTCTGCTAGGCCGTTGCGACTTCATCGGCTTTGCCAAGGGTGACTTCTTTGACGAGGGTAAGATCTACCTCACCGGTGGTAACACAGGTACGGACCCGTACACCAGCGGCGTGGCCGTATTATCGGTATCTGGTGGCGAAGTGGATTATGACAACTGCTATCTTGCAACTGTTGACCCCGGAGTCACCGGTCAAACCTCAACCGTGATCAACTTCTACTGGGATGCGAATGGCGAAGAGGCCCTGCTATATGCTTATCGTAGTGGTGCCCCCAGCAAACTGATGGCCAACGGTGACAACTTCACCAAGACCAGCATCAGTTTACCTGAGAACAAAGGCGCTTGCAACGGCATCTTCCCGTTTGTTTTCCAGAACACTGAATTGTACATCTATCCGACTGTTCCCAACTATCAGAACGGATGGGCCATCGCAGAAAATGGTGCCGAAGCGCCCATCGTTGAGGTACCCTCCAATGTATCCACCAATCCTAATACGTTCCAAGCCAACTGGCTGAATGCCGTTGTCGACAGGGGCGGAGTGACCATCTATCAGTATGTCCCTGGCGCCAATCTCGCCATTTATCGCCTGACCAAGGAGCCTGAGCCCCAGAAGGTGTTCATCCTGGGTGAAGTGAACGATCAAGAATGGGCAGCCAATGCGGGCACCGAAATGACGTTTGACGAAGACAACAACGTCTACACGGCTACCGTTACTCTCGACGGCCGCGGACAGAGTGGTGAGAACTACTTCAGTTTCACCCACGAACTCGCCAACGATAACGACGAGGGCGGTTGGGCCTACATCGCACCGTTCCGCTTCGGCGCCAAGAGCGATGGCGACTTCTGGTATGATGACCAATATGATGGCCAGCCCCTCGGCCTGACTTATGAAGGCGGTCAAGCGTTCCGCGTGATGGGCGGCGAGTATAACCTGACCTTGAGCCTCGACGACATGACACTCGTGATCAACAAGGTGCAGCCCGAATATGTGCGTGGCGATGTCGATGGCGACAACCTTGTCAACATCAGCGACGTGACGGCACTGATCGACATGCTGCTGACTGGAGCCGAGATGACACCTGCCGCCGACTGCGACCAGGACGGCAACATGAACATCAGCGACGTAACAGCGCTGATCGACTTCTTGCTGAGCGGCAAGTGGTCAGGACAGTAATCAATCCATTATCACCGGATTGAATCACAACAGCAGGGGGCCTTGAGCGCTCCCTGCTTGATTTATCGTTCACTATACAGGGTTTTTAAGGGCAGTTTATTGGCATTACCAATAAATATCGTTACCTTTGCACACACATTTATATACGCATTGTACAACAGACTAAACATACCAAGCCGTGTCAACAATCAACAAGTGGCGCATCGAGGATAGCGCCGAACTCTACAACATCGGAGGCTGGGGCCTCAAGTACTTCTCTATCAACGAGAGCGGTCACGTCACCGTTACGCCCAAGAGCAGTTGCATGTCGGTCGATCTAGCCGATGTGATGGATGAGTTGCACTCCCGCAAGGTGACGGCACCGGTGCTGCTGCGCTTCCCCGACATCCTGGACAACCGCATCGACAAAATCTCGAGTTGCTTCAAGAAGGCCGCCAAAGAGTATGAGTACCAAGGCAGTAACTTCATCGTCTATCCCATCAAGGTGAACCAGATGAGGCAGGTGGTGGAAGAGATCATCGGACACGGCAAGAAGTTCAACATCGGCTTGGAGGCCGGCAGCAAGCCCGAGTTGCACGCTGTGCTGGCCAGCAACATGACCGACCTGAACGCCAATCCCGTCATCATCTGCAACGGCTATAAGGATGAGGGCTACATCGAACTGGCTCTCCTGGCCCAAAAGATGGGCCGCCGCATCTTTGTGGTGGTGGAGAAACTGAGCGAGTTGGAACTGATCGACTGCGTGGCCCGTCGCCTCAACATCCGTCCCAATATCGGCTTCCGCATCAAGTTGTCGAGCAGCGGCAGCGGCAAGTGGGAAGAGAGTGGCGGCGACAGCAGCAAGTTTGGTCTGAACACCAGCGAACTGTTCAGCGCCATCGACTACCTGCATGAGCACAAGTTAGAAGACTGCCTGAAACTCATCCACTTCCACATCGGCAGCCAGATCACCAAGATACGCCGCATCAAGAACGCCCTGCGCGAGGCGGCACAATTCTACGTGCAGTTGGCCAAACTGGGCTTTGACGTGGAATATGTGGACATCGGCGGCGGCCTGGGTGTGGACTATGACGGTACCCGTTCCAGCGGCAGCAGCCACTCGATGAACTACAGCATCCAGGAGTATGTCAACGATGCCGTCTATACCCTGGTCGACGCCAGCAACAAGAATGGCCTGAAGCATCCCAATATCATCACCGAGAGCGGCCGGTCGCTGACGGCTCACCACTCGGTGCTGGTGGTGGACGTGCTGGAAACCACCTCGCTGCCCGAGTGGGACGATAAGGTCGACACGGTATGCGAAGAGGACAATGAACTGGTGCGTGACATGTACGAGATCTGGGATAAAATCAACCAGGCACGATTGCTCGAGGACTGGCACGACGCGCTCCAGATCCGTGACGAGGCATTGGACCGTTTCTCACTGGGTCTGATTGACTTGCGTACCCGTGCCATGGTCGAGAAACTCTTCTGGTCTGTAGCACGCGATGTGGACGGCTTTGTCCGCAACATGAAACATGCGCCAGACGAACTGCGATCGGTAAGCCGCATGTTGCCCGACAAGTACTTCTGCAACTTCTCGCTCTTCCAGTCGCTGCCCGATGCATGGGCCATCGACCAGGTATTCCCCGTAATGCCCATCGACCGCCTGCAGGAGCGCCCCACGCGATATGCCACATTGCAGGACATGACGTGTGACAGCGACGGCAAACTCAACAACTTCATTTCAGACCAGGGCATCGCCCACTCCCTGCCCGTTCACAAACTCAAGCCAGGTCAGCACTACTATCTGGGCATCTTTCTGGTCGGTGCCTACCAGGAGATCCTTGGTGACCTGCACAACCTGTTTGGCGACACCAATGCGGTGCACATCAACGTGTTCAAGGATCACTACGATATCGACCAAGTGATTGACGGCGAAACCGTTGCCGAGGTGCTTGACTATGTAGAGTTCAATCCCAAACAACTCGTTCGCAATGTGGAGACGTGGGTGAGCGAGTCGATCCGCTCTGGCAAGATTACCGGCGATGAGGGCAACGAGTTTGTCAGGAACTTCCGCAGCGGCCTCTACGGCTACACTTATCTGGAGAAGTAGTTAAGTAGTTGTTAGTTGTTAGTTGTTAGTTGTTAGTTGTTAGTTGTTAGTCTTATGGACTAAGAACTTCTATCATGCGATACTTTATCAGACTCGGCTATAGGGGCGAGAAGTTCCATGGATGGCAGATTCAGCCCCATGACTGCTCGGTGCAACAAAGCATCGAGGAGGCTATGGCTACGCTCTTGCGGATACCGACCCCTGTCACTGGTGCGGGCCGCACCGACGCTGGTGTTAATGCCCGCCTGATGGTCGCCCACTTCGACACCACACAGCCCATCAAGGACATTGATCGCCTGATGCATGGTCTCAATGCCCTGCTGCCGCCCGACATCGCCATCTACAGCATCGTGCCCGTTCATGACGATGCCCATGCGCGGTTTGACGCCACGAGCCGCACCTACAAGTACTTTGCGGTCACTCGCAAGGATCCGTTTCGCTATCCCTTGAGTTGGAAGTGCGCGCCAGATCTCGACTTCGACCTGATGAACGAGGCCGCAGCCCGGCTGCTGCACTACACCGACTTCACCTCATTCTCCAAACTGCACACCGACGTCAAGACCAACAACTGCCGCGTCACCCAAGCCCGCTGGACCTACGAGGGCGACCAGTGGGTGTTTACCATCACCGCCGACCGCTTCCTGCGCAACATGGTGCGTGCCATCGTTGGCACTCTCGTCGAGGTGGGCCGCCACAAGATAACGATAGAACAATTCTGTGATATCATCGAGCGCAAGGATCGCTGTGCCGCCGGCACCTCCATGCCTGGGCACGCCCTGTTCCTGTGGGACATCACCTATCCCTACCCTATTCAGTGACAAACAGACCTCACAAGTGCTGCAATCGGCTGAGTCCAATTCAATTAAATTCCAAAAAAAACTTGTTCACCGGCTTGCTGGTTCAAGAAAAAGCATTACCTTTGCACCCGCATTAGTGCCCGCGAGGCTAATCGAAGTGTTGCGCATCATGGCGTGACCGCCTCAGGGACAAATATTTAAACTACATAATTATCAAATGTACGCAATTGTAGAAATTCAGGGACAACAGTTCCGTGCCGAGGCTGGCAAGAAGTTGTATGTCCACTATCTCGGCGACGAGCGCAAAGAAGGTGACGCAGTAGAGTTTGACCGCGTCCTGCTCGTAGATGCCGACGGTGCCGTTAAGGTTGGCGCACCTACCGTCGAAGGTGCAAAGGTTGTTTGCGAGGTAAAGGCTCCCCTCGTAAAAGGTGAACACGTTATCGTTTTCAAGAAGAAACGTCGCAAAGGCTATCGCCGCTTGAACGGTCATCGCCAGCAGTTCACTCAACTTGAGATTAAAGAAGTCGTTGCTTAATTAACCATTAAAAAATCACAACTCTAGATTATGGCACATAAAAAAGGTGTCGGCAGTTCAAAGAACGGCCGCGAGAGCGAAAGCAAACGCCTCGGCGTGAAGATTTTTGGTGGTCAGTTTGCCAAGGCCGGTAACATCATCCGCCGTCAGCGCGGAACCCAGCATCGTCCCGGTCAGAACGTTGGCATGGGCAAGGACCACACCCTCTATGCACTGGTAGACGGTACCGTAGAGTTCCAGCACCGCGCTGGTCACACCTACATCAACGTGATCCAGGCTCCCCAAGAGGAACAGAACTAAACAAGGAACACAATCCCAACCCTAAGGGAACGAGGGTGAACGCCGCTATAGCGTTCACCCTCGTTAGTTTTATCAACCGTTCAAGGCTCACCCATCCCCGATAGAGGGTATGGGGCCATCAGTACTCGTCGGCCTCGATATCGATGATGCGCGGATCATTAGGGTCGATATGGGGGATGGTGAGATCGGCTTCCTCACCCTCGTCGGGCCCGAACCACAGGCGCAAGCGCTCACGCGCCTTGCGTTCGATGTCGGGAGTAACATATTTCTTCATTGTAAACAAAGCCCATGCCAGTGCCGCCAAGTCATCGGTAAAGCCCATTCCCAAAATAGCGTCGGGGATGAAATCGAGTGGCAAGATAAAGTAGCCCAGAGCCCCCAGCACCTTGAGTTTCAATCCCGTTGGTACAGCAGGGTCACGCGAGACATAATAGAGGACAAGCACATAATAGGCGGTCTTGCGGCCTGCCCGCTTGGCCACGCGCTTCAGTTTCCTCCACAACTTGCTGTCGTTGAAGTACTGCGCGTAATCATCGAGGTTGAGATTTTTGTTCACTGACATCCTGATAACGATAAATGATCAATATTCTGCACGAATCCTCGCAAATTGCGTGCCAAGTTGAGTGTCAGTGCACTACAGCGATCAGCGCTCAGGTGTGTCTTGCTTGAGCGTGACCTTGACCTTAGCGATGCGGTGCTTGATGACCTTGATGACCGTGAAGGTGAATCGGCCGTGCTCGACCACTTCCTTCTCCTGCAGGAAGTCTCCCTTGATGTCGAGCAGGAATCCGGCGATGGTTTCGGCTTCCTCGCCATGCTCGCCCAATTCCTCCTCGTCGATATCAATCACACGGGCAAAGTCGCTCAAGAGCGTCTTGCCGTCAAAGATCCAGGTATCCTTGCTGATGCGGTTATAGAACTTCTCCTCTGTGTCATACTCGTCGTTGATATCCCCCACGATTTCCTCGAGCACATCCTCGAGTGTGGCGATACCCTGGGTGCAGCCATACTCATCGACGATGATGGCCATGTGCATCTTCTTTTGGCGGAAGTCCTCGAGCAGGTCATCCAGCATGCGGGTTTCGGGTACGAAGTAGGCGGGACGCATCAGAGTCTGCCACTTGAAGGTGTTGTCGCGGTGTCCGATATATGGCAGCAGGTCCTTGGCATAGAGAATGCCCTTGATGTTGTCGGGCGTTTCCTCATACACGGGCATGCGCGAATAGCCGGTGTCAATCACCATACGCACCACCTCGTCAAAGTCATTGTCCTGATCGATGTCGACAACATCGACACGCGGCTTCATAATGTCGCTTACCGTCTTGTCGCCAAACGAGAGGATTCCCTCGAGCAATTCCTTATCGTCGGGATTGTTGACCTCGCTCACCTCCAGCGCGCGGGTGAGGTCATCGACCGAGAGTTCCTCGGTCTGCGATGGCACAACCTTGTTGACAATGCTGGTGCCTCGCACGAGCATTGCCGTCAGGGGTGAAAAAATCTTGACGGCTGTCTTGAGCGGAGCAGATGCCATGGCAGCAAACTTGGAATTGAAGTTGGTGGCATACAGTTTGGGAATGACTTCACCGAAGAGCAGGATCAGGAAAGTCAAGATCACCGTCTGAACGATGAAATCCACCACGGTGCTGTTGAAGTCAAATATCTGATTCATCGCATAGTTGAGCACGATAGCAATCATGATATTGACCAGATTGTTGCCTACCAGGATGGTAGCCAGCAGTTTTTCGGGCATGGCCAGCAATTGTTGTACACGCTCGCGGCGGTGATTGTCCTCGATCGCGTCGATATCCTCGGCGCGCAACGAGAAATAGGCGATCTCGCTGCCCGAATTAAATGCCGAGAGGAATAGTCCTAACAGGGCGACTATAATGGCAATGATGCTGCCCAGTGTGGGCGTATTGAACGTGATGAGTGGCTGCTGGGCACTAGCGTTGCACAGCAGCAAAAGTAGGCACGATAAAGGGTCAGGATCCAAAATTCAATGCAGTTTGGTTAATATTAATGTGACAAAGGTACACCTTTTTTATCACGTGGGCAACAGGTAACCAAAAAATCCCTCCTAACTATCGCAGAAAGGAGGGATGGTACTTGTTCAGAAAAAGTGACTGGCTAGCCATCACTTGGCGGGCTCTACGGTGTAGCCCATGTTGCGCAGCAGTTGCAGCAAGCCCTTGTCGCCAGGCAGATGGCCCGCACCCACACAAACGAGCATGGCGCGTTCAGGCATCATCACGTTGAGTTTCTGCGCCCAATTGCGGTTGCGCTTGTAGATGAGCATCTCCATTATTTCCTCGCTGTCGCCCTTGGTCGCATCGGTCATCACAGCGAACAACTTGTTGAGGTCCTGTGCCATATAGGCATCGGCCAGCGCTACCGACTGGGCCTGGAAGAACTCGTCCTGCTTGCACGCCTCGAGCAAGCCCTGAGCCTGCTCGGTCAGGGGACCGTTGAAGAGCAGGTCGATCTGCTCCTGGACACTCTCCAAACCCATCGAGGGGCGTCCCTCATCGTTGGCGCGAGCCTGCACAGCGACATCGATGAGGTCGTTGGCATTGAAGTTGGGGAAATACTTGATGGCCTGCATAGCCTGCATCTGAGTGCTGATGGCACTGGGCTTGAGATTCTTCATCTGACTGAGTTTCACGCCCATGGTGCCGAAATACTTGTTAAACACCTTCTCGACGATGGCATAGCCCTGCGGGGAGAGCAGTTTGTCGAGGGTGCTGTCTGAGGGTGCCATCATGGCCTTGGCCATGCGGGCCTGCACCTCGCTACTCATGAGGCTGTCCTTCTCGACCTCGCCGACCACCACGTCACAGGCCTCGATGGCCTGATCGATACCGGCAATCCTGTCGATCATCGAGGAGGGCGCCATGTGATAAGTGCCAAAGATGTAACTGGGTCGTCCCAGACCATTACCACTCACTTTCCACAACAGTTGTGCATGACCGGCAAGGGCGATCATGACCAGTGCAAACATGATATAAACTCGTTTCATAGTACTCAAAATAAAACCTGTTTTTAACCATCGCAAAAGTAGCAAGAATCTTTAAAAAACCAACTCAAAGTGGTCATGTTTTTTAGAAAATCCCCTATAATGATGAATAAATGACCCTGAAAATGACCGATTGTTGCGATTGTGCATACCCCAGCACGGTTGTAATTTTGCATCATGAGAAAGTGAATTAGTTATTAGTTGATTTTTATCGAGTCAATCAAACAATGCAAGTAAGTAAACAGAGATAAAATTGCCGCACCGATGTGATATCGATGCGGCATTTTTAGTTGATTTCCTCTAAGGATTATTTCTCGGGCTCAACAACCTTCAGGCGATCACCGCCGTTGGGGCCCTTGATGAGCATGTCGTAATACTCCTGCGTGTAACCGCCAAAGGTGGGGGAAGCGGGAGTGCCATACTCGTTGCGCAGGAACTTGCCGTCCTTCTCCTTCTTGATGTTGCCGTCGAGGTACTTGACGAAGAGGTACTCGCCCAACTTCTTGTAACGAGCGGTGGCATCCTGTCCGGCATTGACCGAGTAGTTGGTCAGCAGGCGGATGGCAGCGTCACGGTCGGTGGTAAGCAGCGATGTGGCCTGTGCCTCGATAACCGACTGCTGCTTGGCAAATCCATCCTCGAGGGCACCCTGCACCTTGCGGATGTCGCCAATCATCTGTGAATAGCGGGCATAGGCTTGGTTGGCAACCCAGTTGTTAACCCAGAAAGCGCAATCCCAGTCGAGGGTATACATGTCGGCCTTGCCCTGGCGGTAACTCTCGGGCACTTGGGTGATGGAGCAATACATGGGCACAAAGACCGAGGTGTTGGCATCATCAACGCCAAACCAGAAGCAACCGCCCACCTCGTCGGGCATCCATGAGCGCATCTGGGCAGTAAACACCCAACCCGTCTGCTGGGTAGCGATGGCACGCTCCTGGCTATACTTCACGCCGTCGACCTCAAAGTCCATGGGACGCCAGCGATAGGGGACACCATAGGCGGTGGTGGCACCGGGATCCACGGTCATGTCGAACGGGGTACCCTCGTAGTGGTCACGCATCATCTCCTGCATGTCGCGCACGCTGATCTTGCGGTCGGGCTTGAGATAGAGCGGCATCACCTCGGCACCCTTCTTGCCATAGATAAAAGGCAGATAGGCGTCCATGCCCTGATGGAAACGGTTGAAGTAACTCCACACGCGGGCATCACAGCCTCTGAGCGCGCCAGCATCAATGTTCTGATAAACGGGAGCGAAAGCAAAATCAGCATCCTTGCCGCTGTACAGGCCTTTCTTCTTGGCAAACGAGATCACGTCCTTGCTGTACATGACATTCTTCTTGTCCTTCATGTTAAACTTCCAGATGCGCGGATTGTTGGCATGGCCGGCAATGCAGTCATCGGGGATGCGGATAGCCACCCACACGGCGCCGATTTCGCCAGAGCCCTTACCGATCATGTCCATGATCCAGATCTCGTTGGGGTCACCGATCGAGAAGGACTCACCCTCGCTGGCGTAACCATACTTGGCAACCAGGTCGGTCATGACCTTGATTGCCTCACGGGCGGTCTTGGAACGCTGCAGGGCGATGTACATCAGGCTACCATAGTCGATGATGGAATTACCCGTGGTGTCCCACAACTGCTCGTGTCCGCCCCAGGTGCTCTCGGCGATAGTCACTTGGTGCTCATTCATGTTGCCCACGACGGCATAGGTGTGAGCGACCTCGGGGATAGCGCCCAGGCGCTTGCCGCTGTCCCAGTCTACGATCTCGCGCATCGAGCCGGGTGCATGGTCGGCTGCGGGCAGATACTGCAGGTCACCAAACAGGGTGTGACTGTCGGCAGCATAGGTAATGATTGTCGAGCCATCGGCACTGGCGTTCTTACCCACCAGCAGATTGGTGCACGCATCGGCGGTGCTCCATCCGGCCAGAGCCAGCAGAGCAGCCGATAACAATTTGATTGACAGATGTTTCATTTTTTCGTTTTGTTTAGTGATATTTATTAGGTGAATGTAGTGTTCTCGGTTAATGTCCCACTGGAACGTCATAGCCCGTCAGCCTGAAGGCCACCTTGAAGGGGGTGGCCGCCTTGCGGGGCTGAGGGCCCGCGTAGTAGTAGAAGAGCCGCTGGATGTCAAACGACTTGATGCTCACCAACTTGGTTTCTCCAGGCATGAGGCTGACTGGTATGGTGACTGATCGCTGGGTGAGCAGTTGGTCGTCCATCGTGGTGTAGCGGAGCAGCAACCGCACGGCGCTCATGCGGCTTGCGGTGTTGTTGGTGATAAAGAAGGACTCTTTACTGTCGCTGGCCCGCTTGTTGTAGCCCTTGAGCGAGACGGCATCAGCATCGACACACGCGAGGCTGTCGGGCAGGAGTCCGTCGCTCGACTCCAGCGCCATGACAGGCACTTGGTTGGAGTGCAGGTTCTTGCGGGTAGTGCGCGTGCGCGCGTCAATGGTATTGGCACACAGCAGCACGGCCGTCACCATCATCAGCAGGAACGGGCGCACTACTACTCGGATATGTCGGTCATTTCGTCTCATCACAGGTATCTAACTTTGTTAAACGGTGTTCCCTCCCCACCCTCGGGATAGATTTTGCGGAAGCCGATGGGCAGTCGCTCTCCGGTCTTCTCGGGGATGACGCTAATGCCGTTGAAGAGTGTGGGCAGGAAGCGCGCTATGTTGACGCGCACCTTGACCTTCCAGTGCGGAGGGTCAAACGTGAGCGTGGTAGCCTTGGCATTGAGTGTGGCGACACACTCGAGGGGCTTGGTCAACGTCAGGTGGCTGCGCTGACTATAGAGCCACAACTGATACTTGCTGTCCACCGCACTGCTGGCGATGTAACCGATGACGGTGCCCGGCATCAGATCGATGTCGGGCGAATCGAGCAGGATGATGCGGTAGCCTATGTTATGCAGGCCCCTAAACCGCTCTATGCCCAGTGTCATCTCCTCGTTGGGATAGTACCAGATGCCCTCTAGGGGCTGCATGTCGATCTCGTCGAGCCTCACGCGCATCGAGTCGATGTCGAGTCCGGTGATGACGACCGACCGCTTGGGCACACCGTCACTTGCCGCCGCTGCGAGCGGCAGCAGGGTGATCATGAGCAATATGGCCAGTATGGGGCGTGTCATGGGCACTTATCAGTTGACAGTAGCGAAGCGATAGATCACGCCCAGGCTAAGGATCTCCTTGAACTGCCAGTAGTTCCAGTCATCGTCGCGAGCGCGAGAGCGGTCAAAGCGCAGGTGGGTGTATAACTGGGTGGTGAGGTACTTGCCGATGGCAAAGTCAAAGGTGTTCTCCCAGTCGCCCTGCACATACTCATAGTTGGTAAACATATAGAGCCTGGAGGTGAGCATCACGCTAGGCGTGAACCGCCACAGCCACTTGGCCTCGAAGTTGCTACCGATGGTGCTCTTGCTGTGATGACCGGCATCGATGCCAAAGCGCGTGGGATCGATGTCGCTGATGTTACAGCAATACTTCAGGTTATAGGAGATGGGTGCGATGGCCAGGGTGAACATGCGGTCATCGGCCTTCTTGTAGTTATAGGTCATACCCAGACCGATGTTCAACTCAGCCGGAGAGAGAAATGCGGCTGTCATCGTGCGGGTGTTGGTCTTGTAATTGTTCAGGAACTGGGTCGTGAACTGGAGCATGGCGCTGTAGTACCAATTTTTCACAGCCTTATAACCCAGTTGCGAAGTGAACAGGAAGTTGTCCTCGTTGATGAGATACTTGCGGATGCTGTCGCCATGAGTTGTCGCAACGCCCAACTTGTAGGACAAGGCGTTGTTAAACAACCAATTGGGATGAACATCCTGATTGAGGTTACAGTTCCAGTTGACGCTTCCGAGCAACGCCAGGTTATTCTCGCCGCCCTGATACCAGTTGCCGCTGATATAGGCCTGAGTGAACTGCAACGAGGCGTTAAACACGTGCAGCCAGTTGTGTAACGGCTGCGCCGGAGCATCGGGAGGGGTCACCTCATCGATCTCGACCTGCTGGGGGGCGATGGTGAGCATGCCCTGCCTGGGGTCGCTGGGAATGACGCCCTCGGGGGGGGCCGCGGGCAGGCGGTTGGCATTATAGGCCACCAGTTGCGGATTCTCGATCATCGCGCGCTGGCGGATCTGGCGCGTGCGGCTCGACCGGGCCATCGCTTCCTGCAGCCACTGGTCGCCAGCGTCCAGATTATACACGTCGGTGGTCGCGCTGCTCGAGGGATGGCGGTTGAGCGCATCCATGTCATACTGGTCATAGACCAGGGGTGCGTAGAGCATGCCGGTGGTCGCGTCGGGGCGCTCGGCATCATGTGCTGTGCCCGTCATTGCCACGATTGCGATCATGGCCAGGGCCATCAGGGTTCTAGAAGTAGTCTGTTTCATCATCGGCTCATTATTTTGATTGGAGGTGAATAATCGGTTATCTTGTTGTGCCACAGAGCGCTAACATCACTGGCTCGCCACCATCGGCCAGGCGGCCTCAGGCGTCATAGAGTTTCTCCTTCTTGGTGGGTTGGCTCTGTTGCTGCTGTTGCTGCTCCTTTTTGGCCTTTTCCTGCTCGCGGTCGGCCTTCTGGCGGGTCTGCACCTTCTGGCGCTTGCGCTCGTGGTTGGGCTGCTGCTTCTTGTTTTCGGCAAAACTCTTGATCATGTCCTCGACCACTTCGCGGTTGCCATACAGGTAGTTGACGGTGATCTCGACGATGAGGTTCTGCTTCTTGGAGACGAGGTCGGCGATGATGGCTCTGGAGCCATCGGGCATGGTGCCGTCGATGCTGTAGGTCTTTTTGAAGCCCTTGACCTTCAACTTGCCCATATTCAGGTCATACATGTTATAGCCCATGGCCTTGCGCTGCAGGTTCTCGGTGAGCATCTTTTTCTCATCGCCCTTGTCCTGGCTATAGAGTTGCACGGTCATCACCATATCCTCCCACTGGATCTCAAAGCGCGTGGGGCTGTTGAAGGTGACGAACCCGTCTTCGGGCGTCTCAAACGACAGGTCATAGCGGCTCCAGTTATAGACGGTGGCGCTGGCGTCTGTGGCGCCGCCGACGATCATCGCCAGCAGCAGCACAGCCAGATAGAGGTATCGGTTAAGTCGTTTTTTCATATCGCATTACACATTTTGTCAAGGTTGATCTATGCTATCGAGGTAGCGCTGCCACTCTTTCTCGTTGCCGCGCCACACGTTCAGGTCCACATTGCCGTCGATGCCGCTCACGGTGCCCTCGTGGCTGAACTGCTGTATCACGTGAGGCAGGTGAGGCAGCAGGTCGGGGCTGGTAAACGAGCAGAGCCACAGGTCGTGGTCGCCCAGCAGGTCCTTGTAGTACTTCTCGTAACCGTCCAGGTTGGTGTAAATCATCACGCGGTAACCCTTGCCGGCCAGGATGTCGATCATCTCCATCACGCGGTCGATGGCGGTCTGGCGGCTCACGGTGGCGCCATTGCCCCAATCGTCCTCCAGGTCGATGACAAGGGGCAGATCCAGATGCTTGCCACGTATGGCGGCCAGCAGGTTGTCGGCCTGCTCGCGCGCGGTGCGGTTTTTGCGGAAGAAGTGGTAGGCGCCCACTTTGAGTCCTGCCTCACGGGCTTGCTCATAGTTACGCTCAAAGGCGTCGTCCTTGTAGGTCTTGCCCTCGCTCGCCTTGATAAAGACAAACTGGTAATCGTCGTCGCTGACCTGCTCAAAGTCGATGTCGCCATTGTGCTTGGACACGTCGATGCCGGCCACCGGATAGCGGTAGCGGTCCACGTTGACCGAGTGCGGCAGGATGAAGTGCCAGGTCACATAGGCCCCTATCAACACAACAAGTGCAGCCGCTCCTAGCAGGAGCAGCCACTTGATGTAATCGGGTCGGGTCGGCACGGGGCGTTTACCCATAGGCAATCATCGTTTTTAAGCCACACTGTCGCTAGAACAGCGGGAAGTTGCTGGGTGAGTTCACCCACTTGCGCTCAAACTCCTCTTGTGAGGAGGTGAAGAACAGCACACCCTGGATGATGGAGACAATCTGGGTAACGACACCCAGCACTCCACAGGTGAGCAGCGTAGCCACCAGAAACAGGATTCCGGCGTTAGGCTTGTTGATGTAGAAGTAGTGCAGGCCCACACTGCCCAAGAACAATGCCAACAGTCCGGCCACGCCACGGCTCTTGCCCGAGCGGCCGCTGCTGAACACGTCATCGACAACGGCGCTGGCCTGATCGCCAAACTGGCGCCACTGGTCCTGGAACTGCTGTCCGTCCTGTTCGGAGTAGGACACGTTGGTCTCGGCTCCGCAGTAGGGGCATTTCACACGGTTCACTTTCTCTTGAGTGCTGTATTGCTTTCCGCACTCGGGACAATTATGAATGTACATAGTTTCTATTTTTAAAGTTGTTAGTTGTTAGTTAGCATCTATTAGACACATCATCTGCTCAAAAAGTTGCAATAATCGTACCAATTGTTTTGCGATACAACAACTAACGACTAACGACTAACGGCGCTTGCGCTGGCGCTGCTGCTGGGCGCGCTGCTGCTGTTGCTGCATCTTCTGTGCCTCCTCCAGGCGCTGCATCCACTTGGATTTCTTCTTGGGCTTGGAGGCGTTGGCCGCCATGGTGGCACGCACCTTGTCCTCGGTGACAAACAGGCGGCAACTGTAGGTCTGCAGGATGGTGATCAGCAGCGAGATAAAGTAGTAGTAACTCAATCCCGACGCATAGTTGTTAAAGAACACCAGGAACATCAACGGCATCAGGTACATCATCCACTTCATGCCAGGCATCGACTGGGACTGGTTCTGCGACTTCATCGTGATGTAGGTGTAGATCAGGTTGGTCACGGTCATCAACAGGCAGAACAGGCTGATGTGGTTGCCGAAGGTGCTCGAGATAAACGGGATGTGGGTGCTCCACTCCACGATCTTGTCGGGCGCGCTCAGGTCGTTGGCCCACAGGAAGGACTGTCCTCTCAACTCGATGCTCGAGGGGAAGAAGGTGAACATCGCGATCAGGATAGGCATCTGCAGCATCATGGGCAGGCAGCCACCCATCGGGTTGGCACCCGCCAGGCGGTACAGTTCCATGGTCTTCTGCTGCTTCTTCATCGCATCCTCGGGGTTGGGATACTTCTCGTTGATCTTGGCGATGTCAGGCGCCAGGAATCGCATCTTGGCCTGCGAGATATAGGTCTTGTAGGTCAGCGGCGAGAGCACCACCTTCAGGATGATGGTCAGCACCAGGATGATCAGTCCATAGTTGGTCATGAACTTGCCCAGCCAGTCAAACACGGGAATGATGATGCCGGTGTTGATCCAGCGGAAGAGTTTCCATCCCAGGGGAATCAGGTGGGTGAGTTTCAGGTCCTCTTTGGGCGAATACTTGTCATAACTCGAGAGCATGTGGTAGCGGTTCGGGCCCATATAGAAGTAGAACGACGCCGGCACGGCCTTGTCGCTCGAGTAGGGCACCATCGTGTGCACGTTGATGTCCTTGAGGTACTGCTCATAGTCGGGCGAGTCCTTGGTGTCGGCGCTGGCCAACTGGGCTGTCGAGAACACGCTGTCGGTGATGAGCACAGTCGAGAAGAACTGGTTCTTGGCGCTCACCCATTTCAGTTTCTCCTTGATTTCCTTCTCGTCGGTGCCGCTCTCGCGGGTGTTCTTCACTTCCCCACCCTTGCCGGCAAACTTGTAGTAGATGCCACTGTTGCGCTCCTCAAACTGCTTGCCGAACTCGTGGCGCGAGATCTTCTGGTGCCAGTCGAGGTCCACCAGATTGATGTTCAGCGGGATGATGCGCGTCATGCTCTTCTGCACCATCTCCATGCGCACCATGTAACTGCCGGGCACCAGGGTGTACTTCAGTCCCCACTGGGCGCCGCCCTCGAGGTCGAGGTTCATCACCACGGTGCTGTCGTTGAGGCGCTGCGGCGTGAAGTAGAAGTTTTTGGTCTCGAAGCGCTGCGTGTTGTTGCTCAGGGTGAAACTGTAGTCGTTGTCGCCCTTGTCAAACAGCACGAGTTGGGGCGACTTGTACGTCTTGTAGCCCTTGAGCGTGGCACGGGCGATGATGCCGCCCTTGGTGCTCAGTTCTACCTTGAGCGAGTCGTTCTCGAGGGTGACCATCTGCTCGGTGCCTGTCAGCGAGGCGGCAAACGAGCCGTTCTTGGCATACATGTCCAGTGCTCGCTGCACGGCCTGCACGGCCAGGTTATGCACGGCGGGGTTGGCGCTTGTGGCGGCGGTAACCTCACTCCACTGCACGGTGGTGTCGCCCACGGTGACGGTGCCGTCGATCTTGCCGTCACGCAGCGAGAGCATCACGCCCTCGTTGTTGATGGTGGCGGCATCGGCGGGCATGTTCTGCAGCACGCTCAGCAGTTGGGCCTGGTCGGTGGCGGCAAGTGTGTCCACGTTGCCAGCAGCCAGGCTGTGTCGCTGCTCGGCCTTCTCGACGGCAGCGATCGAGTCGATCTGTCGCTGACGCTCGGCCATTTCGGCCTCGCTGGGCTGGTTGAGCCACATGAAGCCGAATATCACGGCTCCCATCAGCAACATTCCAATCAAAGTGTTCTTATCCATATATATATATCTAGTCGCTAGTTGTTAGTTGCTAGTTGTTAGTTGCTAGTTTGTTAGTTGCTAGTTGTTAGTTGCTAGTTTGCTAGTTGTTAGTTGTTAGTTGCTAGTTGTTGGTTTTTGGTTGGTCGGGGGCGATGATGGCGGCGATAAACGACATGAACAGGGGGTGCGGGTTAAGCACCGTGCTCGAGTACTCGGGATGGTACTGCGTGCCGATGTACCAGCGCTTGCCCTGCAACTCGACCACCTCGGCCAAGCCGCTCTCGGGGTTGACACCGGCAACAATCATGCCGGCGTCCTCAAATTGCTTGCGGTACTCGTCGTTGAACTCAAAGCGGTGGCGATGGCGCTCCTCGATGTCGGTCACGCCATAGGCTTCGGCGACCTTGGTGCCCGGCTTGACGGTGCAGGCATAGGCGCCCAGTCGCATCGTGCCGCCCAGGTTGGTCACCGTCTTCTGGTCCTCCATCAGGTCGATGACGTTGTGCGTCGTCTTGGCGTCCATCTCGGTGCTGTTGGCGTCGGTCAGGCCCAGCACATTGCGTGCAAACTCGATGACCATGCACTGCATGCCCAGGCAGATGCCGAAGGTGGGCACGTCGTGCTCACGGCACCACCTCAGTGCCACAAACTTGCCCTCGATGCCGCGCTGTCCAAATCCCGGTGCCACCACGATGCCGTCGTGGCCGGCGAGCAGTTGCTCGACGTTGGCGTCGGTGATCTGCTCGCTGTTGATATAGTCGAGTTTCAGGCGTCGGTCATGATAGGCGCAGGCGTGCAGCAGGCTCTCGTCGATGCTCTTGTAGGCGTCCTGCAGCGAGACATACTTGCCCACCAGGCCGATGCGCACCTCCTGGGTCGCGCCCTTGAGTTTGGCCAGAAATTGGTTCCACTTCTCCATGTCGGGCTCGCCCTCGACCTTGAGGCCGGTCTTCTCCAGGATGATGTTGTCCAGGCGCTGCTCGTGCATCTTCAGGGGCACCTCATAGATGGTGGGCACGTCCAGGCTCTGCACCACGGCATCGGCGCTCACGTTGCAGAATTGGGCCACCTTTTTGAGCATCGTGGGCGGCAGCGGGTGCTCGGTGCGCAGCACCAGCACGTCGGGCTGGATACCCTCCTGCTGCAGCAACTTGACGCTGTGCTGCGTCGGCTTGGTCTTCAACTCCTTGGCTGCGCTGATATAGGGCACATAGGTCAGGTGCACGCAGATGCAGCGCCTGCCCAGTTCCCACCTCAACTGGCGTATGGCTTCGATAAACGGCAGGGCCTCGATGTCGCCCACGGTGCCGCCAATCTCGGTGATGACAAAGTCATACTTGCCCGTGGTGCCGAGCAACTTCACGTCACGCTTGATCTCGTCGGTGATGTGGGGGATGATCTGCACCGTCTTGCCCAGGTAGTCGCCACGGCGCTCCTTGTCGATGACGCTCTGGTAGACGCGGCCCGTGGTCACGTTGTTGGCCCGGGTGGTCTTGATGTTGGTGAAGCGTTCGTAGTGACCCAGGTCCAGGTCGGCCTCATGGCCATCGACGGTGACGTAGCACTCGCCGTGCTCATAGGGGTTGAGCGTACCCGGATCGATGTTGATATAGGGGTCAAACTTCTGGCACGTCACGCGGTATCCGCGCGAGAGCAGCAGTCGGGCAATACTCGAGGCAATGATGCCCTTGCCCAGCGACGAGACCACGCCGCCTGTCACAAAGATATATCTAGTTTCCACTGGCTATTGATGTAATTTTAGTTTTAACCTGCAAAGGTAATCATAATTTCCCATACCCCATCTAAAAATCTGGAGAAACTGGACGAACTGGACGAACTGGACAGACTGGACGGACTGGACAGACTGGACGGACTGGACGGACTGGACGGTGGCGGCAGCCACCTCCAGCAGCGACGGCGGCAGCGAGCGGCAGGGTGGCAGCAGCGGGCGGCAGTCCAGACAGTCCAGAGAGTCCAGGCAGTCCAGGGGGTCAGTCCTGTTGCTGGAGGCGGGCGATCTGTTGCTGGAGGCGGGCGATCTGTTGCTGGAGGCGGGCGATTTCCTGCTGCTGACGGGCGATGGTCTCGCGTTGCGTCTCGCGCTGGTCGAGGCGCGCGGCCGTCATGCGCTCGCGCACGCCGCCCTCGGTGGTAAACTCACGGTCCTTGCGCTCGATGTACTTCTCTAGGGCCGAATCCACCTGATGGCACAGGCACAGGGCCATATTGGCCAGTTCCTCGCCGTTGAGACGTGGCAGCAACATCTGATAATCGGCATATCGGTAATGGTCTCGGCAGTAGTCGAGCATCGCCTGATAGCGGGGGTGTCCCTCTTGCCAGGGCTCGAGACCCTCACGCTTGAGGTAATCCTGATAGTCCTCCATCAACTCGCTGTTGCTGCCGCGGGCAACGCCCAGCAACTTGAGTTCGCTAGCCATCGACGTGACGCCATCCACACAGCCCTCCACGATGTTCTGCTTGGTGCTGCGGGCTGCCTGCACCATCTGATCGACGGTGCGGTCGCCCCAAGGTTTGAAAAACCGCTTGCAGAACATTTGGGTCAACTGGTAGAGCACGTCGCTGCGGTGGTAGAAGCGCAGTTTCTTGTAATTGGTGGGATTGCGCAGGCTGCTGGCTGTGCCGTCCTGGTAGCGATTGATTACCGGAGCAGGGCGATTACTATTGTTTTCCATCGAGAAGCAAGGTATTGGTCCTAGAGGCAAAGGTAATGATAATATCCCATACCCCGCCTAAAAATCCAGAAAAATCTGGAGAAACTGGACAAACTGGACGGACTGGACAGACTGGACAGACTGGACGGACTGGACGGACTGGACGGACTGGACAGACTGGACAGACTGGACGAACTGGACGGACTGGACGGCGGCAGCAGCCTCCAGCGGCGACGGTGGCAGGGTGGCAGCAGCGATGGCGGGTGGTAGCGGCGGTGGCAGGGTGGCAGCAGCGGGCGGCAGGATGGCAGCGGCGGTGGCGGGTGGCGGCATGGTGGCAGTCCAGGGAGTCCAGGGAGTCCAGGCAGTCCAGACAGTCCAGGCAGTCCAGAGAGTCCAGGCAGTCCAGAGAGTCCAGACAGTCCAGGCAGTCCAGGCAGTCCAGGCAGTCCAGAGAGTCCAGACAGTCCAGGCAGTCCTGGCAGTCCAGAGAGTCCAGGCAGGGGGGGGAAAAAAGAAAGCGGCCCCGAGGGGTCGCTTTCTCTATCTTAAGCCGGATGGCTTAGGGGATTACTTCATCACCTTAACGGCGCTGGTGGTACCGTCGGTGTAGGTGGTAACGACGATGGTTACGCCATTAACCTCCTGCATCTCCTGACCAGCCATGTTGAAGTAGCGTACGCTCTTCACAGCCTTGCCGTCAACGAGTTCGTCAACGCCAGTACCGTGCTCAGACGACTTAGCGGGGATAACGATGCTCGTGGTAGCCACACCGTCCTTAGCGCCATCAACGTGGGCAACAGCCTTCAGGTTAACGGTGTAAGCCTCATCCTTCTGGTCGAAGGCGGTGGGGTTATCAATTTCGGTCTCAGAGCCATCGGCATTAACGATGTACAGTTTAACGGTACCCTTACCGGTAGCCTCAACGGTCAGGCCATCCTGACTAACGTTGAACTCAGGAGCATCGGTCTGGGGCTCTTCCCAGGTTACCTCACCCTCTTCTTCGAGGTTAGCATAACCCTCGGCGGTGGCAACGGCCTTAACCTGATAGGTGCCATAGTCGGGCAGTTGAACGCCTTCGCTGGTAGCGGCAGCAGCCTTGATGGGATCGCCGACGATCTTAACGGTAACGCCAGTCTCCGGGCCATTATAGGTAGCGGTTACGATACCGGTCCCGGCTTCGTTCTTGTTACCCTGGGTAACGCTGAAGGTGATCTCACCGGTGAGTTGCTTGGGGGTGGGCTTGGTCCAGGTGGGAGTGGCTTCGGCCTGCAACATGTCGTAACCAGCCTTAGAAACGGTAACGAAAATCTTGTTTGCACCCTCCTCGAGTTGGATCATGCCGTTCTCATCAACGTCAGCATCTTGGCCATTCAGGCTGATGCTCATGGTATAACCCTCCTCGGGTCCTTCGTAAGATACTTTCATCTTACCGGTGGTGGGATCTACATCACCAAAGACGATTTGACCTTGGAATTTATTCTTAATGGTGTAGGTCAAGGTCTCTGAGTCGGTTGCGGTCTGGCCAGTATAGCCAGTGCCTGGGCCAACAGAGAGGGTAACCACAACGTTATGCTCACCTACAGTGGTGAGGCGAGAGTGGTTGTAGGTAGCAGTCTTGCCTCCCTCGGGAGAACCATCGGGAAGTAGAGCATCGGTCCAGTTGAACGTGTAGTCAAGAGTTTCACCATCAACGGTCACGGTTGCGTTAACCTCGGGATTCTGATCAATGTCGTAAGTACCGCCAATTTTGTAGTACAGAGTAAATACATCGCCATCGAGAGTAACGGTTGCAGTTGCTTCGAAGGGCAGAAGTTCTTTAACGACCCAATCCTTAGATTCCTTAACCTCCTCACTGAGGACATCACCCTTCTTGGCTTGAGCAGTAACCTCAACGGTGCCAGCGGTGTAAAGGTCATCGCGTTCTACAGTGTAGGTGTAGGGGTTGCCCTCGACTGCCTCACCATTAACGATCAGGGTAGCCTCGGCATCCTCACATTTAACGGTAACAGTCATCGTGGTAGTCTCCTCACCAGCAAAGGTGATGGTCGGCTTCTCAACAGTAACGGGCTTGGTCCAGGTTACAATCTTGGTACCGATAATCTCGTTGTAGCCATTGGCGGTAGCGCAAGCCGAAATGAAATAGGTGCCTTCTTCGGTCAACTGGATTTTACCTTGGTTCAAGGCAACCTCAACACCATTGATGCGAGCGACTCTGATATTGCCATCCTGAGCATCATAGGAAACAGGAACCAAACCGGTCTCTGCCTCTACATCGCCAATCACAACCTTACCAGTCAGCAGGTTGTCAACTGCGGGCATATCAATGACCTTAGCATCACTACGAATTCCGACCATGTTAGCAGGACGCTTTTCATCACCGCAAGCAGGAGCAAAGTGAATAGAAATGTCACCACCTTGGTACTCATTGGTAACGGTCACATAAAGCAATAACATCTCCTCATAGTCACCAACAGCCCACTTAACGGAACCGTACGACTCAATCGCTCCGGTCTCAGGATTATTCCAATATCCTGCATCAGCAACAGCAGTGATGAATCTGGTAGGATTCTCTTCAGAACCGTACAAAGGAGCCTTCAAAGAAGTGTTCCTGCCCATTCTGTTCATATACTCGAGATTCATGTCAGCGCCCTGCTCAGCACCTTTGAAGGTCATACCCTCAGGGAAAGTGAAATCTGCCTGCCAAGCACTAACTAGTTCTTCGTAATGCGCCCTGACAGGAATCACTAAATCGCCAGGTGTCGCATTTGCATAGTCGGTCTTTGCTACATAGAGGTAACTGTCGGCAAAGGCAGTTCCCGCAACAAGCAAAGCGGCTAGTGTAAACAAAAATTTCTTCATAATGTAATGAAAATTAGGTTAATAAAAAAAGTAGTTATAACGTTAGTCATATTATATTTAAGTTCGCAAGCAAATAGAGGTTTTGGCCTATCATGATATATCTAAAGAGTTTCGGATCAACATTCACAGACATTAGTTAACGTAATAACTTATTCCACAAATTCTCATAGGTAAAGGTCAATATCTTTATCGTAGTCACAGGCGACACAATAGGCACCGCGGCATGCGGGCGCTAATGTGGCTCCTGACAGTTGGTTTTGTTGTCCCATGGACATCAGTCTTCTCGTCTTTTTCATCACAGTTGTCTACGATGCCACGGCCGTTTGAGGCAAGGTAGGGTTAATGCGGTTGTGCAAAAGTAGTTATATTTTTTATATTGCCAAAGAAAAATGGATTTTTTTTCACTCAAGGGGGCGCTGGGCCACACACCAGGGGCCGCCCGTCCAGAGAGTCCAGAGAGTCCAGAGAGTCCAGCCTGTCCAGCCAGAGGGAAAAAAAGAAAGCGGCCCCGAAGGGTCGCTTTCCTTTTTCTTAGCCTAAAGGCTCAAGTGTGATTTACTTGATGACCTTAACAGCGGTGGTGGTACCGTCGGTGTAGGTGGTAACGACGATGGTCACGCCGTTAGCCTCCTGCATCTCCTGGCCAGCCATGTTGAAGTAGCGTACGCCAGCAACGGTCTTGCCGTTAACGAGTTCGTCGATGCCGGTGAAGCCAGCCTGTGCGCACATTACGAACATGCTGCCATCGCTAGCAACGTAAACACCGATCAGGTAGTTGTAACCAGTGGGGATAACGTAGCAGTTCTCGCCCTCAACCAGAGGATTCTGGAGGGTCTGAGCCATGTCACCCATGTTGGTAACGTCGTCCTCGACCTCAGCACCGTAGCGAACGCCGTCGATCAGGAAGTAGTAGCGAACATCGGGATTCTCGGGATCCATCTCGGCATTGTAACCACCGTAGGTGGGATAGTCGAGAGCCACCTGAGCACCCTGGCCAGGAGTCAACTCAACGTAAACGGGCTCGCCGTTCTTGTCGATGAGAACCAACCACATACCCTTGGCGTGGGGATCCTGAGGACCAACCTGCTCGAGAGCGGGGATGAGAACGTACTGGCTCTCGCTGATGCCAACCAGGGCCTCCTCGTCGCGCTGAGCGGTAGCCCAAGCCGAAACGTAAACGTCCTCTTCGCCACGAGCGATGGTGTAGGTAGCAGTACCCTCACCGGTAGCAACAGGCTCAGCAGCGCGGAGTTCGTTGATGTAGATGGTAACGGTACCCTCACCGGTAGCGGTGAAGACAACAGCGTCGTCATTAACCACGTAGGTCAGTTCGGGAGCGGGAGTCTGATAGGTTACAGGAGGCTCAACGGCCTTAGCGGGAACGGTGTAGGTAAGAGTAGCGGTCTCACTGATCTCCTTACCCTCTTCCTGAGCGGTAGCGGTGATGGTGATCTCGTGCTCCTCGTCCTGATAGTTGTACTGGAAGGGGTTGCTAACCTGCATACCATCGATATACAACTTAACGGTGCCGTCGCCAGTAGCGCTGATTACCAGGTACTCACCCTCAGCGTTGTCCTCAACGTTGATGGTCGGGGTAGCGGTAACCTCGGGCTCTACGCTGCCACCCTCAACGGTAACAGTAGCGACCTTCTCGTTAACCTGACCCTTGGGGCAGGAAACAACATCGGGACGAACGCCCTCATATTCTTCACCACAACTGGGCTGAGTTACAACAACGATGTCGCCACCCTTGAAATCTGCAGAAACAGTAACATAGAGCAACAGCATTTCATCATAGTCGCCAGCAAGCCACTTAACGCAGCCATAAGCCACCTTATCCTGAGTGTAACCAGCCTCAGCAACAGCAGTGATGAATCTGGTAGGATTCTCATCAGAATTGTACAAAGGAGCCTTCAAAGAAGTGGCCTTGCCCATTCTGTTGTAATACTCGAGAGTCATGTCAGCGCCCTGCTCAGCACCTTCCAAGGTCATGCCCTCAGGGAAAGTGAAATCTAACTGCCATGCACTAACGGCATAGTCGTAGTGAGCCTTAACGGGGATCTCAATCATGTCTCCCAGTTCTGACTGAGCAACCTCAAAGTTCTCGATGTAGAGGTACTCCTCGGCGCAGAGGCTACCTGCCATCATCAAGGCTACAAGAGTAAATAAAAATTTCTTCATAATGTAAACGAAATTTTAATTGTTAATAAATAAATGTTAATAAAATAATTAATGTATCTTTCTGAGTTTTTACAATCGCATAAATGGCCTATCTCTATCTTAGTTTGTCAAATCGTTTCGGAATTAACTTTCTATCCATTCTTCATTTATAAAGTCTTTTTAAACATTGAATTATTGGTTTCGGTTACTTCTCTAGGGCTGCCGGCCTTAAGGGGTAAAAGACGTTAGCCCGGACCAAGAATCCAGACTCGACAGCCGAGAATTGATTAACCGTTTCATTTTAAGTCACTTAGTAAAAAATAACCAGTTATTGTACTATATAGTTCATGGCAAAGATACAACTTTTTTTGAACCCACAAAAATTTTCGTCATTTTTTTATCCCTCACCCTGAAAAAAATCGCCCCCTGGACGGGCTGGACGGGCTGGACAAACTGGACAGACTGGACGGGGCCGCGACTGAGTCGCGGCATAGACGACCAGGGATGACGAAACCTGGCGGACGGGGCTGCCAGGGGCGGCCGACCAGGGATGACGAAACCTGGCGGACGGGGGGCTGCAGTTTATAGAGCCAGGGTGATGAGGACGTAAAGCCAGTGGGCGATGATGGCTGCGAAGAGGCCTCCGATGGTGTGGGAGAGGATGGCTCGGGAGGTGAGTTCGCGGTAGTGCATCGAGTCGAGCATGGCGGTGTGTGTGCTCAAGAATCCGCTCCAGCACATGCCGATGGCGGTGAAGACGCAGATGGCGTTGCCATCGACCCATCCCTCCTGGATGAACTTGGGCACCAGTCCGAGGGCAGCGCCGACGGCTCCCAGCGCGGTGATGGGGAAGCCGATGAGGTGCGGATCGTTGAAGCCGAAGAGCCACTGGAAGACAAAACCGATCTTCTCGCCGAGCCAGGGCAGTACAGCCACGCCCTCATAGGCGGCACCGGTGTAGGTGCCATCGGCACTGGCCGAGAAGGTGAGGATCATGACCAGCGAGGAGATGATGATGACGCCGGGGATGATGGCCAGGCCCACGTCGACGCCCGTGCGTCCGCCATCGAGCAGCGAGTTGAGGATGCGCAGAAACACCGACTTGTACTCCTCGAGCTCGACCTTGAGGTCGGCGGCGGTGAGTTCGCAGGCGGGCTCGTCGGCATACTCGGGGTGTGTCTTCTTGACGAAGTGCTGCATCAGGCGCGTGGAGATGATGCAGCCGCCGATGGCTCCCACCAATCCGATGAGGGGCTCCTTGAAGTAGCCGTAGCCCATCATAAAGACGATGACAATCAGTCCCATACCGAAGGCCGTGCCAAAGTTGGTGAGGGAGATGAACTGGTACTTCTTGAAGTGGGAGGCGAAGCGCTTATCCTGGGAGAGGGTGATGATAGCAGGGTTGTCGCTCAGGAAGGTGAGCACGGCGCCAAGCGAAGCCATACCGGGCAGGTTGAACAGGGGCTTCATGAGCGGGCGCAGGATCTTCTCGAGCAGGTCCACCACGCCAAACTCGACGAAGAGACGGCCGATGGCACCGGTGATGACGCAGACGGCCATCAGGAAGAAGCAGGTGTTGAGCAAGAGGTCGTGAGCGGTGTGCATGATGGTGTTGAGCATGTTGGCGGCTCCCATGGTGATGGCCAAGCCAGCGAACAGGGCTACAACGATCGACAGACAAATGACGCCGCTGAGGCGATGGCGCGCACGCTTGAGGGTGCGGAAGTAACGCCTCGTGAGTGACATGTGGATTCTAGGCATAGGTGTATGATAAAAATTATATTTCGTTCAAAAAGTCGGGGCAAAGGTAGTAAAAAGAATCGGGAAAAGGCATCAGTCGGCCAGTGAAAAAACACGGCAGTGACGCAGATGCCTGACACACAGCAGGAAAACTGCGGCCTATGCTGAAGATGAGTGGGGGCAAGCGTGAAGTCGAAGACCTACAGACAAGACAACGGCCTCGCCAAGGCGAGGCCTGTCAGGTGTGTCAGAAGGGGCGACGTCCGCCAGGACCGCCGGGACCGCCAGGACCGCCGGGACGTCCACCAGGTCCACCGAAGCCGCCGGGTCCACGGAAGTCATTGTCACGGTCCTTGGGCTGCTCCCCCTTCTTGAAGGTGGTGAAGCGGTAGGTGAAGGTCACCATGCCATAACGGCCCAGAGAGTTGTAGATGACGTCCTCGATGTAGTCGCCAGTGACGTTGCGGTTGATGTTTTTGCGTTGTCCCAGGATGTCATAGACCGAGATGGTGAGTGCCGCCTGCTTGTCGCGCAGGAACTGGTAGGCCAGCGAGCCGTTCCAGATCCACTGGTCGCTGTTATAACCGCTGGTGTAGCCGCTGGTGGTGCTGTAACGCAGGTCGGTGCTGATGACCAGGCCGAAGGGTGCCGAGTAGGTGCCGTTGAACATGCCGCCCCAGGTGTGGATGTTGCGGGTGTTGGCCTTGAGCACCGAGTTGGTGGTGTTCTGGAAGCCGTAGGACGGGCGCACCTCCAGGTCAAAGACGCTGTTGCGGAAGGCCAGGCCGGGCGAGTAGTTGATGCGGAAGGTGTTGCTGCGGTTCTCGACCTCGTCGGTAATGCCCTTGGTGACGGCATAGCGCATAAACATGTGGCTGGTGAAGTACCAGGTCTTCTGGCTGCCGAAGGGGAAACTGAGCATGTTCATCGCCATGGCGCTCCACACGCCGCCCACATTGGTGTAACTGGTGCGGCGGGTACCCGTGAGTTGGTCGGTGGTGACGGTCGAGACGATGCTGTTCTGGGCAAAGTCGACGTTGGCCATCGCCATGATGCTGCGCTGTGCGCCCTGTGCAAAGTCGGCAAAGCGGATGTTGATGTTGTGGTTGAAGGTGGGCTTCAACTCGGGATTACCGATAACGATATTCTTGGGGTTGCTCTCGTCGGCAACGGGCTGCAACTGGGTGATGCTGGGCTGCTGGGCGCGCATGCGGTAGAAGACATTCATGTTGCGCGTGTTGGAGAACTTGTAGCGGAAGCGCGCATAGGGCGCCACCGACCACGCCCATCGCTCGGCGATGTCGCGGGCACTGTTGATGAGGTCCTTGCTCTTGGACATGGCGCTGTTGACCGAGATGCCCACATTGAGGTTATAAGCCTTGCGCACCTGGCGGAAGCCCATGCTGAACTCCTGGTTGAAGAACGTGTTGCGGAAACTGTTGCTCAAGCGCTCGTTCCACTCCTGGTCGGAAATCGTGCCACCCGGCCAGATGCCCTCTCGATCATTGTCATAGACCATCTTGTCGCTGGTGGTGAAGCGGTAGTTGCCACGATAGGAGAACTCCAGGAAGCGGGCATTCTTGACGTTGCCGAGGGGCTCTGTCCATGAGATGCGTCCCGTGACGTTGTGAGTCTTGCGGCGGTTGTTGGCCGTCTGGTCGATGAGTTGGTCCTGATCGGGGACAAGATAGTAGGTGTTGTCGGTATAGGTATCGGCATCCTCGCGCACATTGCTGTAGGAGTAGTTGAGCATCAGCGACTGGCTGCGGCCGGGGTGGCTGGCCACCTTGTGGTTATAGATCAGGCGCGCTCCCCACTCGTAACTCTTGCCATCGTTGAAGTAATTGCTCAGACTGCGGTTGACGGCCGTCCGGGCGGGATCGCCGGCAAAGAGGCTAGAGGTGTCGCCGCGCTCGCTCTTGTTGAAGTTGAACGAGAAGTTGGGACGGAAGTCGATGGTGTTGTTGCTGTCGACCTCCCACTTGATGCGGAAGTCGCCCCGCAGGTTGTGTCCACGATCGCGGGCGACCGTGCTGGAATTCTCATAACTGGTGGAGTCCTGGAGGAGATACTGGCGAGCGGTGCTCGTGCGGGTGTCGCGGTCGCTGTGGCTGTACATGATATCACCCCCCACGCGGAAGTGCTCGTCCTCCTTGCTGCCGATGTTGAAGTTGATGCCGGCATACTGCGACTTGGTCACGCCACGGTCTCCGCCGAAGCGCTGGAAACGCCCCGAAGCGCCGTCGCCAAATCCCAGGTTGTTGGTGTTGTTGCCCCCACCGAGCAGGGTGAACTGATTGCCGTCGCGGAAGTGGTTGATCATCACATTGCCCGCATAGCGCTTGTCGGTGCCATAGCCGGCATTGACGGTGCCAAACCAGCCATTGTTCATCCCCTTCTTGACCGTGAGGTTGATGACCGTCTCGTCGTCGCCATCGTCCACGCCCGTGAGGCGCGCCAGGTCGCTCTTGCGGTCGATCACCTGCAGTTTATTGACCATCTCGGCGGGAATGTTCTTGCTGGCCACCGTGGGGTCGTCGCTGAAGAACTCCTTGCCGTCGATCAGGATCTTTTTCACCTCCTTGCCATTGGCCGTGATCTTGCCATCGGTGCCCACCTCCACGCCAGGCAGGCGCTTGAGCAGGTCCTCGACCACGGCATTGGCCTGAGTCTTATAGGTGTCGGCATTGAACTCGATGGTGTCCTCCTTGACCGTAATCGGGCTCTTGACGCCCACCACCACAGCCTCCTTGAGCATGATGGTGTTAGGATCCATCTTGACGACGCCCATGTTGACGTCGCGGCCATCGTCGCCCACGGTCACATGCTTGATCACATCGTTGTAACCGAGATAGGAAAAACGCAGCAGGTACTTGCCCGCCTTCACACCCTTGATGTTGAACACACCGCTCATGTCGGTGGTGGTGCCCTTGACCAGTGTGCTGTCCTTGTTGGTCATCAGCAGCCTGACGGTTGCCTCGATGAGTTCGGTGGTGTCCTGACTGTCGACCAGCACGCCATTGATGACGGCTGCGCGGGTCATCATCGGAGTCAAGCAAGCGAACGCTACAACCAGAAGAGAAAGTATCTTTTTCATGTCGGTGTCGAGTATATCTATATTATAAATATGGTGCAAAGTTAGTCGAAAACCATCATACGGGACAAATAAATTAGATGATTCCACAGTTTTTATCGACCAAATCGATGATTTGCCCAGTGCCGACCGATGTGCCATGCCGCCCCGCACAGGCCGCCAAACATAAGTAAAATGCGGCGCCCGGCGCTAAAAATGGCCCCTTTTATTTTGCCTCTTGAGCAAATTATACTAAATTTGCGCAAAACTAATGAAAACGGAATACCTGTTATGAGCAAAGTCATTATCATCGGTTGCGGTGGCGTCGGCACCGTGTGCGCCCACAAGTGCGCCCAAAATCCTGACGTGTTTAACGAGATCGTGATTGCCTCGCGCAACCGCGCAAAGTGTGACGCCGTGGCCCGCGCCATCGGCAAGGACAACATCAGCACCGACCAGGTGGATGCCGACGACGTGGACCAACTCGTGGGCCTGCTGGAGCGCCATCGCCCCGACATGGTCATCAACCTGGCCCTGCCCTATCAGGACCTGACCATCATGGAGGCGTGCCTGCGCTGCGGCGTTCACTATCTGGACACCGCCAACTATGAGCCGCGCGACGAGGCCCACTTCGAGTACAGTTGGCAATGGGCTTACCGCGAGCGCTTTGAGCAGGCCGGTCTGACGGCTATCCTGGGCTGCGGTTTTGACCCGGGCGTGAGCGGCGTGTACACCGCCTATGCCGCCAAGCACCACTTCAGCGAGATGCACACGCTGGACATCGTGGACTGCAACGCCGGCAATCACGGCAAGGCCTTCGCCACCAACTTCAACCCCGAAATCAACATCCGCGAGATCACGCAGAAGGGCCGCTACTGGGAGAACGGCAAGTGGGTGGAGACCGGCGCTCTGGAGATCCACAAGCCGCTCACCTACCCCATGATCGGTCCGCGCGAGAGTTACCTGATGTATCACGAGGAACTCGAATCGCTGGTGATCAACTTCCCCACCATCAAACGCGCACGCTTCTGGATGACCTTCGGCCAGGAATACCTGACCCACCTGCGCGTGATCCAGGACATCGGCATGGCCAGCATCGAGCCCATCAACTACCAGGGCATGGACATCGTGCCGCTGCAGTTCCTCAAAGCCGTGCTGCCCAACCCGCAGGACCTGGGCGAGAACTACACCGGCGAGACGAGCATCGGTTGCCGCATCGGCGGTCTGGACAAGCAAGGCAAGCCGCTCACCTACTACATCTACAACAACTGCGACCACCACAAGGCCTACGAGGAGACTGGCATGCAGGCCGTTAGTTACACCACCGGCGTGCCTGCCATGACAGGCGCCATGATGTTCCTGAAGGGACTGTGGAGGAAGCCCGGCGTGCACAACGTCGAGGAGTTTGATCCCGATCCGTTCCTGGAGGTGCTCAACAAGCAGGGCCTGCCCTGGCACGAGCAATTCAACATCGACCTGGAAGCATAAATCAAGAGGCACTTCTCAATGAAGTGCCTCTTGAGTTTAGGGGTAAGATCTTAGAGTGGTTAGGGAAATTGTTCTATCAGGCGGGCGTCGGCGGCGCACCAGTCGAGCGACGGCAGTTCATTCCACGGGAGCCAGCAGAAGGCGGCGTGCTCGCGCATCAGGAAGTGGCGCGTAGGGGCCGTGCAGCGATAGGCGGCCAGGGTGATGGTGAAATCGGGGTAGTCGTGAGTGACGGTGGCAAGCAACTCATGCACCTCGACGTCAAGGTCCATCTCCTCGAGCAACTCGCGGTGCAAAGCCTGCTGGGGTGTCTCACCCGGCTCGATTTTGCCGCCAGGGAACTCCCACAGGTGGCTCGTGTAACTGTAACGGGTCACGCCGCGTTGCATGCACAGCACCTTGCCGTCCACCTCGATGACGGCGGCCACCACATGATAATGCTTGCGTGGCGAGGTCATTTCACCAGAGCCTTTCCGGCATCCTGCCATGCCATGACGCCACCGGCAAGGTTGGTCACTTGACAGCCTTGGGCCGAGAGCAGGTTGGCAGCGCGCGCGCTGCGTCGTCCGCTGCGGCAATAGACGGCGACAGGACGCTGCTTGTCGAGGATCGCCATCGCCTGCTCGACAAACGTGCTATCGTTCACGTCGATGAGCGTGGCACCGGCAATGTGTCCCTCGTCAAACTCATCGCGGGAGCGCACGTCGAGCAGTTGCACCGCGGGATTGGCGATAAAGGTCTGGAACTCATCGACACCCACGCTGGCAAAGGCGGCCAGCGCCTTACTGTTGCTTGCCCCGTTGCTCAAAGCCCTAGCACACGATATCGTAATAATCGCCACAATGGCCAGCAGTAGCAGTGACTTGATATTAATCATGAGTAACATATAGATGATAACTTTACATGAAAAAAAATAATATGTTTTTGGAGCACAAATGTAGTCATTTTTTCGCAACGAGCCCACTGAGTGGGCCATGATTGGAAGGAAACGTGGATTATTTGCCATAAAATAGAAAAAAAGTAGTATTTTTGTACGGAATTTGACACAACGGTCCATATCATAGAATACGCAACATGATTACATTGAAACGTTTTATTCTGCTATTGCTGTTCCCCATGGTGATGAGCACTGCTATGGCTCAATACTATAGCGGGGAACACACTTTTGACGGAGAGGACAAGAACGAAATTTCCCTCTCATTGACCACTGGCAAGAACATCATTACCGGTCCTTGCATCGGCAACACCGTGCACTACAAGCATTACTTCAACGACCACTGGAGTATTGACGGCGGCGCCAACATGCAGTACACCAAGGAACTGTACGGCTTCAAAGCCAAGGGCGAGTACCACTTGAAGGTCAAGTCGTTCCACATGTTTGCCTCGGCCGAATACATGTTCAACCACTATCACCGTTTCAACACCAACGAGAACGTGGGGAACATGTCAGTCCGGTTTGAGCGCGGTTACTGGGACATCACCCTGGGCGGCTCGCTGATCGGCTACAACATGATGGGTGACCACTACACCGAGCCGCTGACGCTCACCTTTGGCGCCCATGCCACACTGCGCCCGCGCACCCATCGCTGGAACGTGGGCCTGCTGTTCCGCAACTATGACGACTTCTACTACGAGAACTGGAACATCAACTGGGGTTTGGACTTCTACTACCGTTTTTCGCCCCGGTTCAAACTCTTCGGGGAGTTTGACATCCGCCCCGCCGGCTCGATGAGCCAGTTGGCGAGCAAGTATGAGACAATAGGCAAGGTTGGTTTAATCTATCGATGGAAATAACAATGAAAAAGTCAATATCATATAGCCTCATGGCAGCCGCCGCACTGCTGTCGGCATCAATAGCCTTCACCTCGTGTGAGAAAGTTAGCCCCCAGGGTGTGCTCATGGGCAACACCAGTGTTGACGACCGCGTGAAGCAGTCGCTGGTCAACTATTCCTATATAGACGTCGCCCTAGACAAGATCCTGCCCAACGACATGGGCGAATACTCATTTCTGGTAGGCAGCGACAGCCACATCACTAAAGACCCCGGGCGATTGACCGAGATGCTGGAAACGGGTATGGAACATGGTGACTTGTTCTACTGCCACCTGGGCGACCTAGCCGACACCAAGGCCGAGTACTACTTCAACACCGCTCTTGCACTCGACCTGTTCAAGGTAGACTGGGCAGATAAGTATCTCACAGTCGATGAAGAATTGAGCGAGTTTTCGGGAAAGACCATCTATATCGACAAGCGCACTGGTTGCTTTGACAACTTGCAAGACTACCGCGTTCCCTTTTATCCCGTCGTAGGCAACCACGACATCACTCACAACGGTTGGGCCCTGTTCAGCGATTTGTTCAAGACGTCCTTCTATGAATTCACGGTTCAGATGGGCGAGAATGGTCCTATTGACCGCTTCATTTTCATCGATTCGGCCAACGGCACCCTGGGTGAGTTCCAGATTGATGAGATCGAGAACGGCGTGTTCCAGCGCGACAAGAAGGAGATCCGCAACACGTTTGTGTTCACCCACACCAACATCTTCCGCCCCTCGTACAACGAGTTTGCCTCGACCTACTGCCGCGAGGAACTGTATTACCTGCTCGACAAACTGGCCGACTGGAAAACGACCATCATGTTCTGCGGCCACGTGCATGCGTGGGACGACCGCATGTTTGGCGGCGTGCGCCACATCACCATGCCGTCGATGAACTTTGTGGACCACCCCAACGGTGGCGACGACCTGCTCGTGCGCATCACGGTCAAGAAAGACGGCTCCTACGATTTGGAGCGCGTGGGCCTGTACAGCAAGCAGCGTAGCGACCAGGAGTTGAAGGATGCCGGCTTCCACGTCACAACCAGTGGCTCTGGTAGCGGTTATTTTGACGAATAAGAGACTTCCCTATGCATAACAAGGAGAGCCGAGGCGTGGATCCATGCCCCGGCTCTCCTTTTCTTATCTGTCCACACTATCGGTTGCGCAGCATCTCCAGCACCTGCTCCACAGGCAGGGCATCGACGTGATTGCCATTGCGGCCCGTCATGGATTCGGCCATAAACAGGGAGTTCCACAGCGCCTCGGCAGTCGCCTCGATGGTGGCGGCAAACAGCGACGACATCTCGCCATTGGCCAGCACGGTCGAGGTGATGGTCTTGGCACCGTCATCAACGAGGTTGCCTGGAGCGACCGACAGGGCAATGACATAGTCACCGCTGCCATTGCTGGCGATGCCCCCGGTCTTGGCCAGGCCCATCATGGCACGCTTGGCCAGGCGCTCCAGGTTGCGCGAGTCGAGCGGAGCATCGGTAATGACAACCATCATGCACGAGCCATCCACATTCTCGGTCTGCTTGACATGGTCGATGAAATCATGCTTCTCGAGCCGCTGGCCCACCTGCACGCCATCAATCTCGAGGATGCCGCCATAGTTGGTCTGAGCCAGCACACCCACAGTGTAACCGCCCAGCGATGCGGGCAACACACGCGACGAGGTGCCGATTCCCCCCTTATAGCCAAAGCAGATGGTGCCCGTGCCGGCCCCCACGTTGCCCTGTTGCACAGGCCCGCCATGGGCCTTGTTGATGGCGTCAATGACCATCTGCGGCGTGACGTGCATGCCGCGTATGTCGTTCAAGCGGCCATCATTGGTCTCCCCCACCACAGCATTGACCGAGCGCACATCCTCGTGACCGGGCTGCATCAGCGTGTAGCGCACCACCCCCTCGATGCCAGCCGCCACGCTCAGCGTGTTGGTCAGCACCACGGGCGTCTCGATATTGCCCAATTCGCGCACTTGAGTCACCCCCGCCAGTTTGCCGAATCCATTACCCACACAGATGGCAGCCGGCACCTTATGGCGGAAGATATCGCCCTGATGAGGCACAATCGCCGTCACACCCGTGCGCACGTTGTCGCCCTCGATCAGGGTCACATGGCCCACCGTCACACCAGGCACATCGGTGATGGCATTATACCGTCCCGTGGCAAATATGCCCGTCGGGAACCCCCACTCACGCAACGTCTTGTGCGGCTGCGCGGCCAGCACCGTCAAGCCCACAGCCACGCCCAGCACCATCGATAATAACCGTTTCATAATCAATCCATATTATTTCATTTAAGATTCGCAAAGTTACAAAAAACACGACAAAGCCAACCCCACTCCCCCGCGCTTTCTGTAACAAGGGAGCGCCTCACAGGACCGACCTCAACGCCTTCCAAAACCCTTTTGAAACCTCCAGACGCCTGATTGACAGCAGTTTTCCAACAAGCCGATAAGGCGTTAAAAGGCGCAAAAAGGGGGAGCGCACGCCCCCCCCCAAAAGCTGCTTCACTAATAAGCAATTTCTTATCCGTTATTTGAATGAGGGCTAGTAATACCTGATATTGACCAGGCCTAATATTTTAAATGAGGGAAAAAATTGGCTCACCTGCAAAACCGT
>Ga0256404_1000461_pt1 | contig 105653 bp, 78 predicted proteins | sample RumenRJG_01DNA_FD_185990 | JGI IMG/M metagenome (GOLD analysis project Ga0256404, IMG submission 185990) | Bovine rumen microbial communities from Lethbridge, Alberta, Canada - RJG_01 | ecosystem: Host-associated > Mammals > Digestive system > Stomach > Rumen | place: Canada: Alberta...
AACCTCCTCTATGATATTCTTTGGGGTCGACGCCCCTGCGGTGATTCCTATGATCTGTTCATTTCCGGCAGGAGAAAGATTAAGGTCACGCCACGTTTGTATGAAATACGTGTTTGCACACTCCCGTCTGCAGATCTCGTAGAGCTTGGCTGAATTGGAACTGCTCCTGCCTCCGATTACGATCATAATGTCCGCTTTGGACGCAATTGCCTTCGCTTCGGCCTGCCGCTCATGCGTAGCATTGCAGATGGTATTCATACATCGTACATTGTATCCTTTTTCACTTAAAATAGCAATAATTTCTTCAAATTTGTTTGCGTTGAAAGTCGTCTGCGAAACAACACAGATTTTTTGATCTTTTTTATCGCAGGAAGAGTCTCTGTCGATGCTTTCCGTAAGTTCCCTCGCCTGCTGCGTATTCTCGATCACGGTAACGGGCGAAGAAGACCATCCCATGATCCCCTTCACTTCCGGGTGATCCGGGTTTCCGATGATCACGATCCTGTACCCGGCCGCGCTGTTTTCTTCTACGATCCTGTGGATCCTCTTTACAAAGGGGCAGGTCGCGTCCACACACTTGGCGCCGGTCGCGCGCAGCTTTTCGTCTTCTTCCCTGGAGATCCCGTGGGAGCGGGTAATGATCGTCCCTCCCCGGATATCCGCAAGCTCGTCGTCGGATGTGATCACCCGCACGCCTCTTCTCTCCAGATCCGCTACGACTTCCTCATTGTGAATGATGGGGCCGTACGTATAGATCGGGCCGCCCTTCTCCACTTCTTCATATACGGTTTCCACTGCGCGTTTTACGCCGAAGCAGAAACCCGCGCTCTTTGCAGTAATGATCTCAGCCATATTCGGTAATACCTCAGTTCCCGCCGCCGATCTTCTCGTCGATGATCGACAGGATCCGTTCCACGACTTCATCGATCGTCAGATCCGACGTGTCGACCAGCACCGCGTCATCCGCCTGTTTCAAAGGAGAGATCGCCCGGTTCATATCGCGCTCGTCTCTCTCTTTGATCTGCGCCTTGATCTGGTCAATGTCCGCACTCTCATCGTTTTCCATCAGTTCCAGATATCTCCGCATCGCTCTCACTTCCACACTGGCCGTGAGGAATATTTTGACCTGTGCGTCCGGAAGCACGACAGTGCCGATGTCTCTGCCGTCCATCACGACATTCTGACGGCGCGCCAGTTCCTGCTGGAGCTGGACGAGCTTAACGCGGACGTCTCCGTTCACACTGGTCCTGGAGGCCATATCGCTGACTTCGGGCGTCCGGAGATAATCGTTGACATTCTCGCCCGCGAGCAGAACGACCTGAACGCTGTCCCTGTATTCGATCGTGATGTCCGCGCCGCCGCAGTGGGAACTGATCGCCGCGCTGTCGTCCGGGTCGATCCCCAGCCGGTACAGATACAGTGCCATAGCGCGATACATGGCGCCGGTATCCACATAAATATAGTTTTTCTCTGCCGCTACTCTCTTGGCAATGGTGCTCTTTCCGGCGCCTGCAGGCCCGTCAATTGCGATATTGATCATTTTGGTCCTCCATCCTATGTGTATAAATCTATTACATATCTGTTCCTGAATTCATGCTTCATCTTCCTGCGCCGCGCTCTCTCCGGCCAGTCTCCCCGTCGACCAGGCGATCTGCAGGTTGAACCCGCCGGTGTGGGCGTCTACATCGAGCACCTCGCCCGCCGCGTACAGTCCCTCAATGCTTTTGCACTTCATGGTAGACGGGTCAAAGGCTTTTACATCCAGGCCGCCCCTTGTGACGATCGCCTCGGCGAAGCCTCTGCTGCCCTGCGCCGTGATTGGAACAGCGCGGATGAGTGCCGCAAGGCCCGCGATCTCTTTTGTGTTCAGAGAAGCTCCTGTCCTGTCCCGCAGTCCGGAAAGGTCCGCGATCACTTCTGCCAGCCTCGCCGGGAAGAGAGGCCTGATCACGCCTGCCAGCTTCTTTGCAGGCGCCGCCTCGATCTCCCGCCGGAGCCGGTTTTCCAGCTGCTCCTGTGTCAGGGCTGGTTTCAGGTTGATAAAAAGCTTATAGCCCCCGGGATTCTTATTAAAATCCATGTAGCAGGAGGCTGTCAGCACCAAAGGACCGCTGACGCCGAAGTGCGTGAACAGCATCTCCCCAAAGCCCTTGTAGAGCGGCTTTTTCTTCTTTTTCCCGCTCTCCGCCTCCGGCCGTTCCACGGTCAGCTCCACGTTCTTGAGCGAGAGGCCCTGCAGATCGAAGCACCAGCTCTCCTTAGTCCTGATCGGAACTAAAGACGGCGCCGGCGTCACGACGCCGATGCCCAGCTCCTTCGCCATCCTGTAGCCGTCCCCCTCCGAGCCGGTGCTCGGATAGGACTTTCCGCCCACCGCCAGGATCACCGCGTCCGCGTCCACGATCTCACCGCTCGCGAGTTCCACGCCGGTCACTCTTTTGACGCCATCCTTCTCCTGTGTGAGAATACGCGCCACCGGACAGTGATAGCGAAACTGCACATTCTGTTTTCTGCTATGCTCCAGAAGCGCTTTTGTGACGTCCGAGGCGTGATCGGATACAGGGAAGACCCTGTCGCCCCTCTCTGTTTTGACCGGGCACCCGTTCTCCTCCATAAACTGCATCATCTGCTGCGCGTCGAATCCGTAGACCGCGCTGTAGAGGAATTTGGGATTGGAGACGATGTGCGTCCAGAACTCCTGAATATCACAGGCGTTTGTGAGATTGCACCGCCCTTTTCCAGTGATATAGATCTTCTTGCCGGCTTTCTCGGTCTTCTCCAGGACCGTGACGGATGCGCCCGCGTCCGCCGCGGCGCAGGCCGCCATCAGGCCGGCCGCCCCCGCTCCTATGATCACGATCCGCTTCCTGCGGACATCTTTTCTTATATTATCACTATGCATATTAAATGGTGTTTTCCGCCTTTCTGAGTCCACTGCGCCCGGCGGGGCACTTCCCGCCTGCGCTGAAGGGTCATTTCACAGTATAGACTCTCGGCCGATGAACTGCAAGAATCAGGGGAATCTATTTACAACAGCGTGCCGTGTCATTACAATCATAATCAGAACTGCGATCCGGTCCCGGGAGGGGTGCCTTAGGGTATTGTTGGTGTCTAAGTGCAAGAATGAATTGGAATCCGATTAGAACACGCGACAGCCGGACCAGTGTTTTTTATACGGACGCAGAAAAAGGTGTGTGAAAAACCATCGTTTTTCACACACCTTTTTATAATTCGTCAAGGATTGGAAATCAATTACTTGTAATTGACAATCTTTCCGAAGTCTTCCTTCAGGGCAGCGCCGCCGATCAGGCCGCCGTCGATGTCGGGCTGTGCGAACAGCTCGGGAGCGGAGGAACCCTTAACGGAGCCGCCGTACTGGATGCGGATCTTCTCAGCTGTATCTGTGTCATAGATCTCAGCGATGAGCTCGCGGATCGCGTGGCAGACTTCCTGTGCCTGCTCGGTCGTAGCGACCTTGCCGGTTCCGATTGCCCAGATGGGCTCATAAGCGATGACCATGGAAGCAGCCTGCTCTGCTGTAACGCCGATCAGGTCGCTCTTGAGCTGAAGGCGGATCCAGTCGATCGTGACGTTCGCTTCTCTCTGCTCGAGGGACTCGCCGCAGCAAAGAATAGGGGTAAGGCCGTACTCGAACGCCTTGAGGACCTTTCTGTTCAGGAAAGCGTCATCTTCCTTGTAGTAATCTCTTCTCTCGGAGTGGCCGATGATAACATACTTAACGCCTGCGTCCTTGAGCATAGCGCCGGAGATCTCGCCGGTGTAAGCGCCGCTGTCCTTATCGGACATATTCTCTGCGCCGACTGCTACATTAGTGCCCTTGACTGCCTCGACTACGGGAACGATGTCGATCGCGGGTACGCAGTAAACTACGTCCACATCGTCGTTCTTTACGAGGGGAGCGAGCATCTCAACGAGCGCCTTTGCTTCGGAAGGCGTCTTGTTCATTTTCCAGTTGCCGGCTACGATTTTTCTTCTTGCCATTTTAAATCTCCTTTTCATGCTGATGCAGGGGCAAAACTATGTTTCGCCCCCCGCTTTTGACCTGTCAGATCTTATTTGTCGTCCGCTGCCGCTACGCCGGGAAGCTCCTTGCCCTCAAGGAACTCGAGGGAAGCGCCGCCGCCGGTGGAGATGTGGCTCATCTTGTCGTGGAAGCCCATCTGGTTTGCTGCTGCCGCGCTGTCGCCGCCGCCGATGATGGTGGTCGCGTCTGCGTCAGCCAGAGCCTGTGCTACGCACTTTGTGCCGTTTGCAAGGATCGGGTTCTCGAATACGCCCATAGGTCCGTTCCAGACAACGGTCTTCGCGTTCTTGATCGCGTCGCTGTAAAGAGCGATGGTCTTGGGGCCGATATCCATGCCCATCTTGTCAGCGGGGATCTTGTCGGAATCAACGACCTCTACCTCGATCTCAGCGTCGATGGGATCCGGGAAGGAAGCGGTAACTACGGTGTCAACGGGAAGAAGAAGCTGCTTGCCGAGGTCCTGAGCCTTCTTGATCATCTCTGCGCAGTAGTCGATCTTGGTCTCGTCAACCAGGGACTTGCCGATCTCATAGCCCTTCGCCTTGAGGAAGGTGTAAGCCATGCCGCCGCCGATGATGAGAGTGTCGCACTTCTCGAGCAGGTTGTTGATGACGTTGAGCTTGTCAGCAACCTTTGCGCCGCCGAGGATCGCTACGAAAGGACGTACCGGATCTTCAACTGCCTTGCCGAGGAAGTCGATCTCTTTCTGCATCAGATAGCCGACTACGCAGGGGCTCAGATACTCGGTTACGCCAACGTTGGAGCAGTGAGCTCTGTGAGCGGTACCGAAAGCGTCGTTTACGAATACTTCTGCGAGGGAAGCGAGCTCTTTGGAGAAAGCTTCGCCGTTCTTGGTCTCTTCTTTTCTGTAACGGGTGTTCTCAAGGAGAACAACGTCGCCGTCCTTCATAGCCGCAACTGCAGCCTTTGCGTTAGGGCCTACAACTTCAGGATCTGCCGCGAAAACGACTTCCTTGCCCAGCAACTCGGACAGGCGTGCTGCCACGGGAGCCAGAGACATCTCGGGCTTGGGCTCTCCCTTCGGCTTTCCGAGGTGGGAGCAAAGGATGACCTTGCCGCCGTCCGCGATCAGCTTCTTGATGGTGGGCAGAGCTGCCACGATACGGTTGTCGTCGGTGATGACGCCGGCCTTGAGCGGAACGTTGAAGTCGCATCTGCACAGGACATATTTGCCCTTTACGTTGATATCGTCAACGGATTTCTTATTCAGTCCCATAATATTATTCCTCCTTTAATAGAACAGGGGCCCGGTCCATTTTAGACCGGACCCCTTAGGCTTTTCAGGTCAATAATTTACCTGTCGGTAAGACAGATCAAGCGCCGAGAAGCTTGCCGAAGTGCTTGATGGTGCGAACCATCTGGCTTGTGTAGGAGTTCTCGTTGTCATACCAGGAAACAACCTGAACCTCGGTTGTGCCGTTGTCAAGAGGCAGAACCATGGTCTGAGTGGAATCGAACAGAGAACCGTAGCGCATGCCAACGATATCGCTGGAAACGATCTCGTCTACGTTGTAGCCGAAGGACTCGTTGGAAGCAGCCTTCATAGCGGCATTAATCTCATCCTTTGTTACGTTGCCTTCTACGACAGCTGTAAGGATGGTGGTGGAGCCTGTAGGTGTAGGAACACGCTGAGCTGCGCCGATGAGCTTGCCGTTCAGTTCAGGGATAACAAGGCCGATAGCCTTAGCTGCGCCTGTGCTGTTGGGAACGATGTTGATCGCTGCTGCACGGGATCTTCTCTTGTCGCCCTTTCTCTGAGGTCCGTCCAGAGTCATCTGATCGCCTGTGTAAGCGTGGATGGTGCACATGATACCGCCCTTGATGGGAGCCAGATCATTGAGAGCCTTAGCCATAGGAGCCAGGCAGTTGGTTGTGCAGGATGCAGCGGAGATGATCTTATCTTCGCTTGTAAGAGACTCGTGGTTTACGTTGTAAACGATTGTAGGAAGGTCATTTCCTGCGGGAGCAGAGATGATGACATGCTTAGCGCCTGCATCGATGTGAGCCTGAGCCTTAGCCTTGGAGGTATAGAAGCCTGTGCACTCCAGAACTACGTCAACACCGATCTCGCCCCAAGGGAGCTCAGCTGCGTTAGCCTTTGCATAGATCTTGATGTCCTTGCCGTCAACAGTGATGAAATCCTCGCCTGCGGATACTGTCTCAGCCTTATCATATCTGCCCTGTGTGCTGTCATACTTGAGCAGGTGTGCGAGCATAGCGGGAGAAGTAAGGTCGTTGATCGCTACGATCTCAAATCCCTCTGCGCCGAACATCTGACGGAATGCCAGACGGCCAATACGTCCGAAACCATTAATTGCTACTTTTACTGCCATGTTTCTTTCCTCCTAAAAACATTTAGAAATGATAATGTAACAAAAAATGACGATTCACATAGACATTTCCTCTGCGAATTATTCCGCCTGCGCGCGTCACTTCCCGCCGATTCGCGCATGTGAACGTCATACTTTGTCAGCTAACTCATTTTAACGCATGCGGCATATAATTTTCAAGTGGCTGATGGAGTTTTATACAAATCTTCGTCTAAATATGGTGCTGTTTTAGTGACAATTGATTGATACTTGCCCAAAATATTGCTAAAATGCACACAAAAACAAAAAAGGAGCCGATAAATGAGCATCATCGCGGATTACCATCTTCACTCCGAACATTCCGGTGACAGCACCGCGCCGATGGAGGACCAGATCCGGGCAGGATTAGCGCGCGGGCTGAAAGTCATGTGCTTCACGGACCACTATGATCCGGAGTTCCCCTATGAAAACAATCCGGACGTGGCGCCGGGCACTTTCGAGCTGTACTATGACTCGTACAGAAAAGATTTCCTGAAAATGAAGAAAAAATATGAAGGAAAGATCGAGCTGCATCTCGGCATCGAGCTCGGCCTGCAGCCGCACCTGGGAGACTTCCTCCGGTCCTATGTCCGGGAGCACGATTTCGAGTTCATTATCGGCTCCAACCATCTGTGCGCGGGATATGACCCCTACTACCCGGATTTTTTGTATTCCCGGACGCAGCAGGAAGCTCTCGTCCTGTATCTCGAGGATACATTGACCAATATCCGGGCATTTCCCGATATTGACTCATGCGGTCATCTCGATTATGTGACCCGGTATCTGCCCGACAGAGACACGATCTATACATACAAAGCCTATGCCGACCGGATCGACCCTATCCTTCGGGAGCTGATCGACCGCGGCATCGCCCTGGAGGTCAACACATCTCCCCTGACAAAGGGCATGCCGCACTTCAACCCTCTTCCGGACATTCTCTCCCGCTACAGAGAAATGGGCGGTGAGCTGATCACGATCGGTTCGGACGCCCACGTGCCGGAGCGCATTGCGGGCTGCTTCGAGGAGACCGCCGAAATTCTCCGCGCGCTGGGATTTAAATATTACGCCGTCTATAAAGAAAGAAAACCTCAGATGCTCCCGCTCTGACTCAGTTATGAATATCCCGTCAGAAAAGCCCCCTGCACAGGGGGCTTTTCTCAGGAACCGGATTCTTAATCAGCTTTGGACAAGGCTTCGGAATCAGGATCAAAAGAGAGTTCGGAAGGAATTTCGAAATCAACTTCGGAAGGGATTTTGAAATCAATTTCGGAAGGAATTTCGGAATCCACTTCGGGAAGAACTTCGGGATTGGCTTCGGGAAGAACTTCGGGATCGGCTTCGGGAAGAACTTCAGGATCGGCTTCGGGAAGAACTTCAGGATTGGCTTCCACAGGTTCCTGTGCAGTTACCGTTTCCGCCGCTTCGACGCTCACCGTCTCATCGGCCGCGTGGATCTGGGGACCCGCAGCGCTGCCGATCATATCCGGGATCTGGGAGATCTGAATCTCCTCATAGGATATGCCGAGCTGTCTGCGTATGAAGTCCATCATCTGCATCATGGATAAGGACTGCGAGTGAGGGATCTCGGGGCACTCCTTCCATTTTGATTTCATTGCCGCCGTAAAGGCCGCCATCTCAAACTCGAATTCGCTCTTGTACCTCCCCCTCTTATAAGTCGCTGTTTTGACTCTTTTGCTGTTGTAAACGGTCGCAGCCGAGAAATTTTTCAGATCCTCTATGACCATATATCCCTTGGTCCCCTGAATCACAGCCCTGCTCTCCCCGTTTCCTCTCGTCGTGCAGGAAAGCACCGCCATTCTGTCATCCTGATATTGCAGGACTATGCTGAGCTGGCGGTCGACCCGCACGGATGTGAAGGTGCAGTTCGACTGGATCCGCTTGACCTTGTCTCCGAAGATCATCGAGGAGAAGTTCAGGAGAAAATAGCCCATGTCTCCCAGCGCGCCGCCTCCCAGGGACGGCCTCTGCAGCCGCGGAAGATTTTCCATATCGGACGCTATGTTTGCGGTCAGCATGACAGGCGTTCCGATGGCTCCGCTCGCGATCACGCTGACGATCTGCTTGAAAAAGGGAAGAAAGCGGATATGCATCGCCTCCACCACAAGAACGTCCAGTGATTCGGAGAGGGCGAACAGGCTCTCCGCCTCTGCGGCCGTCAGGGCGATCGGCGTCTCGCACAGGACGGGTTTCCCCGCTTCAATGCAGAGTCTCACCTGCGCGGCGTGCTCCGAAGCCGGCGTCGCTATATAGACCATCTCGACCTTTTTGTCCGCGAGCATGGTTTCCATCGAATCATACGCCTTTTTAAATCCGTTTTCCCTGCCAAAAGACAGCGCCCTGTCCAGGTCCCTGGAAACGACGGCGTAGGGTCTCACGGTCGGGGAGGCATTCAGGACCGCTGCCATTCTGGCCGCCATATATCCCGTTCCGACCACTGCCACATTGTGTCTGCCCCATCCAAACATCTGCTTCTTCCTTTCCGCGAGATGTGTACGCATAAAAAAATGCACCCGACAGGAATCGAACCTGCATTAAAGGCGTCGGAGGCCTTCGTTCTATCCGTTAGACTACGAGTGCATATCTTTACCGAACAGAGCTCTTAACAGGGAACCCTTTCGGCTTACTCACTATACCATACAGATTTTGAAATGTCCAGCGTCAGCTTTTATGAGCGGCGCGGGGCCGCACAAAGATCCTGCGTCCCCGCGCACCCTAATGAAAACCGTCCCGCCAAAATCCTGCGGGGAATATGTTTACGCCATTACCGGAAGAAGTTTGCGGAATCCCTTTCCTCCTCTGCCGTAATGATAGACGGCGTCCGTCAGAACGTCTGCGGGCGCAACCTGCGTCCTGTTTACTTCTTTGACGATCTCAAGGAGCCTTCCCGGATCCTGTCCGCTGTCGGTCAGAATGATCAGCTCATTGATCGAACTGGGGAGGATAAAGAGGTCTTTGCCCAGCGCCATTCCTATGCAGTCCAGAAAGCCGGGATAAAATGCGACGGACGCGCCTCCCGCGTAGTACATGTTGCTGATCACAAAGATCTCATCTTCCTCCTCTTCCTCACACCCCATGAGCTCATTGAGGTTTCTGAAGGTGGGCGGCATTACCTCCGGCGCGTTTTTGATCGCCTGCTCGATGATCTCATTTTCCGTCACTTTCCACATCAGCAGAAAGTCTTTCCTGATCTTGATGCATCCCGTCCCGTTAGAGTCATTGGTAAATATGATCGGTATTAGGGCCAGATCCTCAATCTTTTTATAGATCAGATCGCGCAGATACTCCCGGTTCTTCTCTTCTCCGATGACCATGATCCCCAGGTTTTTCTTCACGCTCTCGTAGTCATCCAGCTCGATCCCGCCGGGCATGGCTCCCAGGCTGTGCTCGCAGGCGTAATTGATAAGGCTCTGCGCCAGATCCCCGACGGCTGTCCCGTTTTCATAAGCTTCATAAAGTTCTTCAAGGTAAAAAGTCGGGGCTGCCACCGAACCCGGCATCATCAGCGAGCAGGCGTGCAGTTTCTTCCTGTTGTGCTTGCTGATCCTGTCGAATCTGATCTCCATTCCTTCCGGTCTGAGTTTTAAAAGGCTCTCTCTCATTTCGTTGTAAAATCTGATTTCGGTATTATTAGTCTCCACAATACTCTCCTTATTATTGTGCTGTGTACAGAATTGCAGTTAAGAAGCGCTTGCACATTGCTGCGCGCAAAAAAAGACAATGGGAACAGATCTTTCCCATTGTCTTTCAGCATTCTGATGATTTGAAAAGTATGTGCAGCTCTCTGCCGGATCAGTGTCCGAAAGCAGTTGTCATGCTCTGGACAGATATTCGCCGGTTCTCGTGTCGATCTTGATCACGTCGCCGATATTGCAGAAAAGCGGAACGCTTACTACTGCACCGGTCTCAACCGTAGCGGGCTTGGTAGCGCCTGTCGCGGTGTTGCCCTTGAAGCCGGGCTCTGTCTCTGTGATCTCAAGCTCTACAAACATCGGAGGCTCCATATCGAAAACATTTCCGTTGTAAGAGACAAGCTTGACCATGTCGTTCTCTTTGACGAACTTCATGTTGTCGCCGACCACTTCCTTGCCGAGACTAATCTGATCATAAGTCTCTGTATCCATGAAAGTATACAGGTCGCCGTCTGCGTACAGATACTGATACTCTTTTCTGTCGATCCTTGCCTGAGGGAATTTCTCAGTGGGACGGAATGTCGTCTCAGTAACACCGCCGTTGATCACGTCTTTTAACTTGGTTCTGACAAATGCAGCACCCTTTCCGGGTTTAACGTGCTGGAACTCGATAATCTCCAGTACGGTTCCATCCTTTTCAATCGTAATGCCGTTTCTGAAATCACTTGCAGAAATCATAAAGATACCTCCTGATGTACTCGCGTCTAATACTAATTTATTCTATACTACAGAGCTCTATTTTTCAACAAACATTTCACTCTTCGGGGCCAAGAAGCTTCCGAAGTTCTTCCATGAACGTCTCCACATCCTTAAATTCTCTGTAAACCGACGCGAATCGGACATACGCTACAGGGTCGAGCTTGTTGATCTTTTGCATGACGAGCTCTCCGATCTGCTTGCTCGAGATCTCCTTTTCCTCTCTCTCGAAGATCTCGGACTCGATCTCATCGACGACCTTTTTGATCTGCGCCGCGCTGACCGGTCTCTTGTGGCAGGCTCTGAGGATCCCTCCTTCAATTTTGGAGCGGTCGTAAGCTTCCCTGTTATTGTCCTTCTTCGTGACCATCATGGGGATCGTCTCGATCTTTTCATAGGTCGTAAATCGCTTCCCGCAGGAGTCGCAGGTCCTTCGCCTTCGGATCGAATTGTTGTCTTCGACCGGTCTTGAGTCAATTACTCTCGTATCATCCTTGCCGCAATAGGGACACCTCATGCAATACCTCTCTTTTACTCTGATGTTCTTATAATAAAATTTTAATTTCCCATCTGATATTACCCCAATTCTTTCAGGGCTTCAAGCGCCGCTTGCTGGTAATCTGAGGCTTTCTGTCAGCTGTGCTGCCGCAGCAGCTGCTTTTTTCTCCAGCGAAGGCCTTCCTCCGCCGTCTTTACCAGATACTGCGACGCCCTGACGGGATAGAGGCCGGAAGCGGACTCCCCGGTGATCATGACGGCGCCGGCGCCGTCTGCCACGGCGTTGAAAATATCGGACACCTCCGCCCTCGTCGGGACAGGCGACTTTTCCATGCTCGCCAGCATCTGTGTCACCACCATGAAGGGAACGCCCGCCTGCAGGCATTTTTCCGAGATCTCTTTCTGCACCCGGGGAAGTTCCCATAAGGGGACCGCGTTTCCCAGATCGCCTCTGGCGATCACGAGCATATCCGTCAGCGGGATGATCTCCCGGACCGCTTCGATCCCCGCGCGGTTCTCTATTTTGGCAAATAGCCGGCAGTTTCCGGCGCCCGACTCCTTCATCGCCGCTCTCACCTCTATGAGGTCATCCGCTCCGCGCACGAAGGGCTGCATGACGTCGGTGACGCCCGCCTTCGCCGCCTTTTTCAGGTTCATCAGGTCCTGCTGCGTCAGCGTCTTTCCGGTGATCGTCATTCCCTTCACCGCGATACTCTTTCTGCTCAGGATCGGGCCGCCTGTGAGAGCTCTTGCCCGCATGATCCTGCCCGAATCTGCGTCCGACGCCCCGATCGCTTCAAGGTGGATCTTCCCGTCATCGAGAAGCAGGATCATCCCCTTCTCATAGCGATCAAATATCTCCTCCGGGACGGGGATCATTTCTCCCGTCTCACCGCTGACGCCCTTAGGAGCAAGAAGCACTTCTTCCCCTTCCTGCACGGAGGCTCCCTCTTTCACTTTCCCGATCCGCAGCTCCGGTCCCTGCATATCGATCAGCAGAGAGGGACGGACGCCCTCCGCCTCCGCGGCCCGGTGAAAGGCCTCGAGCATCTGTGAGCTGTCATCCAGCGTCCCATGCGACAAATTCAGACGCATACCCGTGATGCCGGCCGCAAACATCTGTCTGAGCGTGCCGACATCCGCGCAGGAAGGTCCGAGTGTTCCGTATATTTCCAATTCTGTGGTCATTTTTTCTGTCCTCATAGCCCGAAGACCCCGCCAGGGCTGCAGGCTCCCCGTCTTCGTTTGCAGAAGAAAGCGGCCGAAAGAAAAGGAGCAAATGCACACTCTTTCGACCGCAGATATTACTTGTTTACATTCTTTTGAAACCGTTCTGTTCGCTTTTTCCCCGATCACTCGGCCGGATTTTCAAAGACGACTTTGCCTCCGGTCTCGCCCATGGGATTTTCATTATCAAGGGTGACTTCCTTCTGATCGCCGCTGCCGACTTCAAGCTTGGAAGTATCGATCGTATTTCCGCTTACTGCACTGCTCTCATTGTAATCGTCGGGATTGATCTGTGTCTCCTGCCCCGGCGTCGCCACGGAAGCCGCGCTGCTCTGGGAACCCGAACCGGCCTCCTGGATCGACTGCGCCACGTCGGTAAGTTTATCGGGAAGCGGGACCGGATCCGCGGAAGGAGCGTTCACGGTCACTTCCGGCTCGATCTCTTTCTGGGTGACCGAGTTGACGATATCCGCGCCCGTGATATTGTTCTTCTCGTTAAAGGAATTGACGCTCTCCGTCTTGCCGTTGCTGTCGAAGAACGTCATCTTTCCGTCTTCTTCCGTCCAGCCGACCTGCATCTTTCCGGTCTCTTCGTCAAAATAGTACTTGTTGTCGCCGATCTCCTGCCAGCCGTACTGGAGCACGCCGTCTTCATCGGAGAAATAGGAGTCGCCTTCGGCTGAGAACATACCCTTTTTGAGGATTCCGTCCTGATCGAGGTAGAAGCGGTCTCCGTCCAGTTCCAGCCATCCGTAGTGGAGGCTTCCGTCTGTGTAGTGGTAGACAGTACCCTTCTTCGTCTCCAGCCACTGGTCATAAGCGTAGAGTTTGTATCTGTTCCAGTAGGTTCCGGCCGCGAGATTTCCCCTGCTGTTGGACTGGCCGTACTTGTCGGCAGGTCTCTCGAATTTATAGCAGAACTCATAGGCCGCTTTATAGGCTCCGTCGCTGGAGTTCTCTACATTCATCAGATAGTTGTAGGTGCCCGGATAGTAAGACCTCAACTCGTGTGTGAGGTAAGAGAGCTGTCCCGACATGGACTCGGGATCGAATCCGTGGTCCCAGCAGTAGTATTCAAGCCCGTCCAGGCGGCCGCCCATCCACTGACAGAGTCCGTAGGCTCCTCCCCAGCTTCCGGCGCCGGGATGGAAATTGGACTCGTGACGGATATTGGCCATGATCCCGCAGGCCGCGGCTGCATTGAATCCCAGTGTATCCGTCAGATAGAAGAACGCGTATTCCTCATTGCTCTGAGCCTTGGCCGGAAGTGCCGGCGCAAGCGCCGCTACGGTGATCACAACGGCTGCGATCCATGCTGTTAAATACTTGCTGACTCGGGAGAAAATCGCCTTTTTCATAACAACTCCTTTTCACATCTCAGGTGCCTGAACGGATTCATTTTCAAGCAGGATGAAACCCAAAACAATTATAAAGATTAAATTTCTTTAATGCAACGAGATGTTATCTTTTGAAGGCGTTTTTATGAATAATTTGTAATCTTTATAAATTATTCATAATTTATTTTTTCGATATTACTCTACATTCATCTGATCCTGTTCCGACTCCGCTTTATCGATGAGGTCCTTCACATCGATCCGCTTGGGATCGAGTCCCATATAGGTGTTGAACTCCACACTGTCGACCACGCAGCTGTGAAGGGTGTCGTAGACGACGAAATTCAGGCCGATCCTCTGGACGGCATATTCCACGCCGTCAATCTTTACCGAGCACGTCAGATATCTGCCGGCCCCTCCGCCGGCGCCGCTCAGTCCGCCCTGGCTGATCACTGAAAAGGTCGCTCCGTCGGACAGTGTGCCGGAATAGCTGAGTTCTTTTTCCGAGAGCTCTTCGACCACCCGGTCCGGCCCTATGACCGCGTAATAACTCCACCTGTAATGCCCGCGGATATCCTGGTTCAATCCCAGGGCGAAGAGCCTGTCACAGATCTCCGTGTTCAGCGAATGAGAGCCGTCGTCCCGGAGCGTTATGAACACAGTGTACTGCGGATTCTGCAAAAGAGCGTCCAGATAGGCGCAGATCTCTGTCTGCTTGAGGGAGAGGTCCCCCGTCATGGTTGCCGCAGAGTATTCCCTCCCCGATTTTCCGATGACCACGGCCGTCACTTCACAGTTTTTGTGATTAAAGGCGGACAGGTCGGCCTCCGCGTAATAGACGCCTTCCTCCTCATCCGTCTTCCCGGCGACTGCCTTTACATAGTTATTTCCGTCCTCGATCCTCAGCTCTACCCTCTTTATATCTTCGTGTATATTCTCGATCTTACTGACGGTAAAGGAGATCGTGTTCCCGGTCTTATCGATCCCGGCCATATTGATCTTCGCCTGCGGAAGAAGTCCCTGCGCGTCAAGAAGCTCCTCGTTATAGATATCGATGTCGGCCAGCTCGATCATGAAATTGGACTTTTTCTCCATCTCGGCGCTGACCTCGTCGTACCCGTATTTTTCCAGGAGCGTATCTTCGGAGGAGAACAGATTTGTGCCGAGTCCCAGCCTCTCTCCCTTAATAGTGCACCCCAGAGCCGCCAGCGTCGTCGGGAACTGATCGATGGTCGAATAGACCCTGACTCTGGAGGGGTCCTGCGGTTGCACGGCCGCATTGATAAAGGACGTGTACACTTTTCTGTCATACTCCGAGGGAACGTCGTTGCAGAAATCGCTGTCCATGGTCGTGTGGTCGCCGCACAGGACGATCGTCGTATTCTCATAGAAGTCCTGCGCCTGTACCCATCGGACAAAGTCCGCCACCTGCCTGCTGGAGCAGGCGATCGCGTTCGCGTAATCGTTGCCCGGATACTCCTCGCGGCACAGGTCGCATATATATCCGTCTTCAAAATGTGTGTCAACGGTCAGGAGCGTCAGGTTAAACGGCTCCTCTTCCGCGGCCAGCCTGGTGACTCTGTCTTTTGCCGCGGCGAACAGCTTACTGTCCTCCATCCCCCAGAACACATAGTAATCCTGCGGAATGATTCCTTCCTTCACGGCCCAGTTATAATCGTCGATCTCATAGCTGCCGTGCTGGCCGAAATAGAGGCGTCTTCCGCCGAAAGTCGCATTGGATCCCAGCATGAACACATTTTTATAGCCTTCGCTCTCCAGGATGTCTCCGAGATTGGTCACCTTCTTAAAGAAAGAATCCTGCGTGTTCATCTTATTGAAGGAACCCCTTTTGTCAACGAATTCCTCCCCGATATCGACCTTGAGCGGCAGTCCCGCCGACTGGGCAAAGATTCCTCCCATGGTGAAGGTGGTTCCCGGCAGCACTCTGCCGCCGTTAAGGAGTCCCGTGCCGCCCGAGAAGTCCTCCGACTCCGAAGAGATCTGCGTCAGCTCAGGGATGTTGTTGTAGGAAAAGGCCCCTCCGGACTTCTGATCCGCGTAAGTGGATTCCATAGACTCCATGTAGATGTAGATCAGGTTCCTTTTCTGCGCCGGAAAAGTGATCGCCACATCTGCGGGATCCACATAGTTATCTTCGATAAAGCGGGACTCATCCAGCTGGTTGCGCACATAGCCGGTCATATCCAGCTTCTTCCAGGCGTAGGACCCCGCCCCGATCATGAGCAGAATCCCCAGTGCCGCCCCGCAGCGCAAAAGGATCCCTCTTTTTTCCCGCATAAAGAAGACGATGACAAAAAAGAGAGCCGTCAGCCCTAAGGCGGGCAGCAGGCTGCTGAGCACGCCTTTCATGACGATCCCGTCTCCCGTCCCCTCAATGGGCGCCTTGAGCTGAAAGATCAGCTCATCCATGCGCAGGCCTGCCCAGGTGGAGAACACCCAGCGGGCCAAAAAGACAAGGATCAGGCCGGCGAGAAGGAAAATCCCGGCGGCTATGGTCCATCCCGTATTTGATCTTGTTCCGTTTTTGTTTCTTTTTTTCATATATATCCCGAATCGCGTAGTAATCGCCGACAAACTGTTACTGACGAAAAAAGCTCATAATATCAAGGTCTCATTCCCCTGATATTATGAGCTTTAAGAGCAGGTAGCGGGAATCGAACCCGTCTCTCCAGCTTGGGAAGCTGGCATACTACCGATGTACTATACCTGCTTATCGACGAACATTATTATAACAGAAAATACGGGCTTTGCAAGTCAAATTGCAAAGCCCGTCGCAAATCCTGTTTCAGGTTCGTCCCGGATCCCGGTCCGCCAAAGTCCTCATCTGCCGGACGCCTTGATATAGTCCTCTACCTGATCCACGGTGGGCATCACGCAGAGCGCGCCCTTCTTGGTGGTCACAAGGGAGGCAGCCGCGTTGGCGAAGGTGAGAAGCTCATGAAGCTTTGCCTCGTCCTTCAGTCCGTCGATGCCGTATTTGAGGACATGGAGCAATGCGCTGGCGCAGAAGGTATCGCCCGCGCCTGTAGTCTCGATCGTGTTGGGATTGAGGAATCCCTTCTCGTACGCTTCCTTCCCGCCGCAGTAAGCCTTGGATCCGTCCGGACCGAAGGTTGCGAAGACCAGCGGGATGTGATACTCGTCGATGATCTTCTTAATGCCCTTGTCCAGGTCCTCCTCTCCGGTCATGAAAGTGATCTCGTTGTCGGAGATTTTGAGTATATCGCACTTGGAAAGACCGAAGGCGATCTTCTCCTTGGCTTTCTCTTCGCTGCTCCACAGCGGAGGGCGAAGGTTGGGGTCGAAGGAGATCAGGCAGCCCGCCTCTTTGGCGATCTCGAGAGCCTTGAGAGTGGCCTTCTCCACCGTGTCGTGCGTCATGGAAAGCGTGCCGAGATGGAAGATCTTCGCGCTCTCGATCAGGCCGCGGTGTTTCTCCACTTCCTCAGCCGTGAGCATGATATCCGCTCCGGGATTTCTGTAGAAGGAAAAGTCTCTGTCGCCGTTCGGAAGCTTTTCGACAAACGCCAGCGTCGTGTGGACTTCCTCATCCATTTCCAGTCCGCTCATGTCGATGCCCTGCTCCTCAGTCCTGGCTTTGAGGAGCCTGCCGAACATATCGTTGCCGACCTTGCCGATAAAAGCGGTCTTTTTGCCTGCCTTGTTCAGCATGGCAAGAACGTTGCAGGGAGCTCCGCCGGGATTGGCTTCAAACATGCCGTTTCCCTGTTCACTGATTCCGTTCTGTGTGAAGTCGATCAAGAGTTCTCCGAGCGCCGTCACATCAATTCTCTTTTCGCTGCTCATAATATCCTCCTTTAATTAGCTGCACGCCGAAATGAATCTGTTCCGGATCCCGTCCGCATGACCTGGGATCCGCCTCGCGTGCTATTGTGTTCATTCTACAACATAGAATCCTTTTCGTCTACTTCCACCTTATTTAAGGAAAGATATCGAGAATGCTTTGTGCAAAATAGACAAATTATTCCAAAAAAATCAGTTTTTAAAGCTGTGGATCGGAGCGGGGATCCTGCCCTTGCGGCTGATGAACTCCTCGCAGCCGAAAGGATTGACCGGCATGATGGGCGCATAGCCCAAAAGGCCGCCGAATTCCACCTTATCGCCCACGCCTTTTCCGATCACGGGGATCAGTCGGACGGCTGTCGTCTTCTGGTTGACCATACCGATGGCCATCTCATCGGCGATGATCCCGGAGATGGTAGAAGCCTTAGTGTCACCGGGGATCGCGATCATGTCCAGTCCCACCGAGCACACACAGGTCATGGCCTCAAGTTTCTCCAGTGTCAGGCATCCGGCAGTCACGGAGTTGATCATTCCCTGGTCCTCGCTGACCGGGATGAACGCGCCGCTCAGGCCGCCCACATAGGAGGACGCCATGACGCCGCCCTTCTTGACCTGGTCGTTGAGCAGAGCCAGCGCCGCTGTCGTGCCCGGAGCACCGGCGTGTTCAAGCCCCATCTCGCAGAGGATGTCCGCGACGCTGTCTCCTATAGCGGGCGTCGGCGCCAGAGAGAGGTCGATGATGCCGAAGGGCACGCCCAGACGTCTGGAGGCTTCCTTGGCGACCAGCTGCCCTACGCGGGTAACTTTAAAGGCCGTCTTCTTCACGGTCTCGCAGAGTGTCTCGAAGTCTTTGCCGTGAACGGACTCCAGCGCTTTTTTGACAACGCCCGGTCCGCTGACGCCGATGTTGAGGATCCTGTCCGCTTCCGTAACGCCGTGGAAGGCGCCCGCCATAAAGGGGTTGTCATCCGGCGCGTTGCAGAAAACGACCAGCTTGGCGCAGCCGATGGAGCCGGAGTCCGCCGTCTTCTCCGCCGTCTGCCGGATGATCTCTCCCATGAGGCGGACCGCATCCATGTCGATGCCGGTCTTGGTGGAGCCCACGTTCACGGAGGAGCACACCAGCTGCGTCTCCGAGAGGGCCTGGGGAATGGACTCGATGAGGAGCTTATCCGCCGCCGTCATGCCTTTGGAGACCAGGGCGCTGTATCCGCCCAGGAAATTGACGCCCACGTCGCGGGCGGCCTTGTCCAGCGTCAGCGCGATCTGCGCGAAGTCCTCCGGGGACCTGCAGGCGCTTCCGCCCACCAGGGCGATCGGCGTCACGGAAATCCTCTTGTTGACGATCGGAATTCCGTAATCGGTGGAAATCTCCTCGCCTACCTTCACCAGATTGGCGGCGCTTGCGTATATTTTGTCATAAATCTTCTGTCTGAGGACCTGCAGGTCAGAGTCGATGCAGTCCAAAAGGCTGATGCCCATGGTGATGGTCCTGACGTCCAGATTCTCTTTCTCTATCATTTCATTGGTCTCACTGACCTCAGAGATGCCTATCATATAGCCTCCTGCCCCGGCCCGCCGAGGGCCTCATAATAGCTGCCTGTGTTTTTCGCTTGTCCCTGGCCTGCTCTTCGCACGTCAGATCCTGTGCATCAGGTCAAAGATCTCTTCTTTCTGGCACTTGATCTGTACGCCGATCTTCTCCCGTCCCAGGACGGCCAGTTCATCCGCGATCTGTCCGAAGGGCTTGTCAAGCGTCGTGACGTCGACGACCATCATCATGTTGAAATAGCCCTGCACGATGGTCTGGGAGATGTCAAGGATATTGATCTTATTCTCCGCAAGATATGTGCACACGCCTGCGATGATTCCGATGGTATCCTTGCCGACTACTGTAATGATCGCTCTCTGCATTGTAATCCTCCTATTGAATTGAGTTACTAAGTTAAATGGAACGATTCAGAATTCCACGAGCGCCGAAGGCCTCTTTCTGTCTGCCACGAAGATCGGCAGTTCCTCCGGACTGTACTGCGCGTCGGAGCTCATGATCTCCACGCGCACGGTCTCAAAAGCGAGCTCGGGGAAATTGTTCTCCTTGCTCAGATGTCCCAGGAAGATCCCTTTCATATGGTCATTGAGGACTCTGGAGAGGAGCTGTCCGCTGGTCGCGTTGGACAGGTGTCCTTTGTCTCCCAGGATCCTTCTCTTGAGCATATAGGGATATCTTCCCACCTGCAGCATGTTGACATCGTGGTTGGACTCGATGAGGAGCACATCCGAGTTCTTGAGGCACTCCACCGTGTAATCATTGTAGCAGCCGAGGTCGGTGCAGATGCACGCCTTCTGCCTTCCGTAATAGACCCTGTATCCCACCGGCTCCGCCGCGTCGTGGGAGATCCTCATGGGATCGACCTGCAGGTCCTTAACTGTAATCTTTTCATCCGGGCGGATGACCACAAACCTGTCGGGATCGATGTCCGCGCACTTATCCATCCTTTTGATCGCCTCGATCGTGCCTCGCGTGGCGTAGATCGGCATCTGGGACTTCTTCGCGATCATCGGAAGGCCGTCAATATGGTCGGAGTGTTCATGGGTGATAAAAATGCCGTCTATATCCCGCAGTTCGAGATCAAGGTCTTTGAGAGCCTCCACCGTTCTCTTTCTGCTGATTCCCACATCCATCAGAAGATGGGTGGTGTCTGAGCCGACATAGATACAGTTTCCGCTGCTTCCGCTTGCAATACTTTCAAATCTCATACTGTTGTCTGTAACCTTCTAAAATAATTATCGTAGAGAGCAGGCAAAAATCACCCCTCAGGGAACCGCTCCCGAAGCCGCCCGATCGCCCGGTCCACCTGGCGGGCCGCGCCCGTCTCGGCGTCAAATGCCCCGGTGTTGTCGATCACCGTGTCGCAGTGCGCGCGGAACACGTCCTCGGAGACCTGCCTGTCCATGATGGAGCGGATCTTCTCGTCGCTGTAGCCGCGCGAGCGCCTCAGTCTCTCGCTCCTTACGCTCTCCTCGCAGTAAATATACCACATGGAGTCCAGGATCTTATCATAGCCGTTTTCGATCAGAAGAGCCGACTCCAGAATAAAGAATTCTCTCTCCGCCGCCTTCCTCTCGCGGTCAATCTCCTCAAGTATATACTGATTTACGGCCGGATGCACCAGTTCATTTATTTTCCGCAGAAGATCCGGGTCGCCGAAGATTCTCGCAGCCATCTCCTGCTTGTTGATCGAGCCGTCTTCCATCAGGAGTTCCCCGCGCTGTCCGTCCGCTCCTCCCTTTTTGCTAAGGAGCTTCACCAGCGGCTCGTGGAGCGGGCCTCCGGGCTGTTCAAGGTCCTTGGCGGCGTTGTCCGACATGAGGATTCTGCAGTTGTAGTTTTGGTCCAGGTACTTAAGGATCTCGCTCTTTCCGGATCCCACGCCTCCTGTCACTCCGATCGTGATCATTTTCTTTCCCTTTAAAATTTCAGTTCTTAATTTCAGTTCTTATTCCAGTTCTTATTTCATCGCGGCTTACTTGGCCATATACCAGTCGCTTCCGCTGTGAACGTCTGTCTCCAGCGCCACCTTGAGGGAGGCCGCCTCGGACATCTCCCGGGCCAGCAGCTTTTCTACCCGCTCCTTTTCCTCCGGAACCGCCTCGATCAGCAGTTCGTCGTGGATCTGCAGAATGAGCCTGGAGCTGAGTTTCTCCCTCTCGAGAGCTTCCCAGACCCGGATCATCGCTATTTTGATAATGTCGGCCGCCGTTCCCTGAATGGGGGAGTTCATAGCCACTCTCTCGCCAAAAGAGCGCTGCATGAAATTGCTGTTCTTAAGTTCGGGGACCGGTCTCCTGCGCCCGTACATAGTCTCGGCGTAGCCCTTCTCCTTCGCGTCCGAGACCAGCTTGTCCAGGAATATTTTGATCCCCGGATAGGTCTTGAAATACGCGTCGATGTACTCGGCCGCCTCTTTTCTGGAAATGCTCAGTCCCTGGCTCAGCCCGAAAGAACTGATGCCGTAAACAATACCGAAGTTGACCGCCTTGGCGTTCCTTCTCTGAAGGGGCGTGACCTCTTCGAAAGGCGTGTGGAATACCTTGGAGGCGGTGATCCGGTGGATGTCCTCGTTTTCTTTATAGGCGTCGATCAGTTCTCTGTCCCCGCTCATGTGCGCGAGGATCCTCAGTTCGATCTGGGAGTAGTCCGCGTCGACGAACACATTCCCCTCGGAAGGGATGAACGCCTTCCGGATCTTCTTGCCCATCTCCGTCTTCATGGGGATGTTCTGGAGGTTGGGATCCGTAGAACTGATCCTTCCGGTCGCCGTGATCGTCTGGTTGAAGCTCGTGTGGATCCGGCCGTCCAACGCGACAAAAGCCGTGAGCCCGTCCGCATACGTGGATTTGAGCTTGGTGACCGCCCTGTACTGAAGGATGTCGTCCACGACCGGATAGTCCGGGGCCAGTTTTTCCAGTACGCCGGCCGCCGTGGAGTAGCCCGTCTTTGTCTTCTTGCCCCCGGGCATGCCCAGTTTTTCAAACAGAATAACGCCCAGCTGTTTGGGGGAAGAGATGTTGAACTCCTCGCCGCACTGCTCATAGATCTTTGCTGCCAGCGCGTCCGCCTGCTCCCCGAGCGATGCGCTGTACTGCGCCAGCTCCTGCGGCAGGATCCTTACGCCGATGCGCTCCATATCGAACAGAATATACGAAAGAGGTCTCTCGATCTCCCTGTAAAGCGCGGTCATGCCTTCCCGCTCGAGCTTCTCCGCCACAGGCTGCGCCGCCCTTGCCAGGACAGACGCCATCCGGCAGGCGTATTCGATGAGTTCCTCCCGTTTCTCGGCCAGCGCCTGACTCTTCGATCTTTTGTCAAAAATCTGCTTCCAGGTTGGACAGGACTCCTCCAGATACTCGGAGGCGACCATTTCGGGCTGGTAATCGCTCTCGAGAGGATTGCACAGATAGCACTCGATCAAAAGGTCCGCAAATCCCTCCAGGCGAATGCCGTCACAAAACTCGGCGCCGCTGTCGATTCCCCAGATCGGGTACTGGTTCTTGAGGCCGAAGACCGCGATCGAGACGGGCTCGGGCCCGGTCTCTCCCGCCCGGTCTTCCCGGCAGGCTCGCAGCGTGCCAGATCGCAGCGCTCCCAGGGTCTGTGCCAGCCCCTCCGCTGTGAGTCCCTTCTCCGGATCGGAGGGGTCCGCCTGCAGAAAGACAGCCTTTTTGCCCACGCACAAAGCGACGGCTTCCGGGATCTCCTGCTCTTTTTCGCCGAAGCGGATCTTGTCCATGACCGGGTAGACGCCGATCTGATAAGGCTTTTCCGAAGACGCCTCCTTCATGTCCGCAAGGAGCGAATCTGTGTACTCCTTTGCGCCTTCCTTGTCGGTGATCACTCTGTATGACAGTTCCTCGGCGGTGCTCTGCGCTGCCTTTACATCAAACCTGGGAAGCAGCGCACGGAAGTTCAGCTCCGTAAAGAGTTTAAACGCTTCCGGCGTATAGAGATTTCCGACGCGGGCCTCCTCCCAGTTCACCTCAATATCGCAGTCCGTCTTGATCGTCACGAGAAAGAGACTGAGCCTCGCCAGGTCTTCGTTTTCCCCGAGCTTTTTCCGCAGCGCCGGCTTTTTGATCTCCTCAATGTGTTCGTAGACGCCGTCCACGCTCCCGTAATCCACGATCAGCTGCGTGGCCGTCTTCTCTCCGACCCCCGGCACGCCGGGCACATTGTCAGAGCTGTCCCCCATAAGGGCTTTCACATCGATAAACGCTTTGGGAGTCACCTTGTAGCTCTCCAGCACGTCCGCGGCGTAGTAATTCTCTATGATCGTCTGGCCCTGCTTCGTCTTGGGGATCCTGACGCAGATGCGGTCCGTGGCGATCTGCAGCAGGTCTCTGTCTCCCGACAAAAGCGTCACGTCCATGCCTTCCGCTTCCCCGCGCTTTGCCAGGGTTCCCAGTATGTCGTCGGCCTCCAGTCCCGCCTGCTCGCGGATCTGTACGCCCATGGACTGCAGGACTTTTTTGATCAGAGGAACCTGCTCCCTGAGCTCTTCGGGCATGGGTTTTCTCGTCCCCTTGTATTCCTTATAAGTCTCATGCCGGAAGGTGGGCGCGTGCACGTCAAAAGCGACGGACAGATAGTCCGCCTTCTCCTCGTCCAGAATCTTAAAAAGGATATTTAAAAAACCGAATACTGCCCCGGTGTGCAGTCCCGCCGAATTAGTAAGGTCCGGCATTCCGTAATATGCTCTGTTCAAAATACTGTGCCCGTCCACGAGCACGAGTTTTTTACTGTCCATCCGCCATTTCCTTTCTTCGTGGCCCGCGGAGCGGGCCTTATCGACGCAGGCGCATCTGTCCGGACCGTTCACTGGTAGAACAGCACGACAAACAGGACAATGATGAACGCCGCCGTCGTGATGATCTCCGAAGCGATCGCGGTCATCTTGATGCCGTGCCGAACGCCCAGCCGCTTCTTCTGCAGTTTCATAAGATCCGCCAGATCCTTATCCACATCGAAAGTGTCGCCGGACTCAAGTCTCTCGAGACCTTCATAGATCAGGTATTGGATGCGGAGCTCGTCCCTGCAGCTGTCGCAGCTCTCTATGTGGGAGAGAAACTCAGAGAGTTTCATCTCGCTGAGCCTGTCGTTCAGAAAGTCCTGAATCAGGCCGTTAAACTCTTTACAGTCCATATTTTCTCCTTAAGGCCGCCGCTATTTGCGGGCCGCCGCGCCGCGTGCGCCTTATCCCATGTCCAGCGCTTCCGGTCCGAAAGAATTGGGAAGGAGCTGCTCAAGGGTATAGACCTTATAGTCCTCTGTGCTCTTTGCCACAATGACGAGAAAGCTTTCGGTGTCGCAGAATTCCCTCATAAACTGCCTGCAGGAGCCGCAGGGAAAACTGTATACGTCCGGCGTCTTCTCCCCCCCGCCGGCCACCGCCAGTGCGCGGAATCTGTATTCTCCCTCGCTCACCGCCTTGGACATGGCGACCCTTTCCGCGCAGATCGTCACGGAATAGGCGGCGTTCTCTATGTTGCAGCCCCCGTAGATCCTGCCTTCCTGTGTAAGGAGTGCCGCTCCCACGGAGAATCCCGAGTAAGGGCTGTAGGAGAGCTCTCTCATAAGAAGAGCTTTCTCGATCAATTCGGTAATGAGCGCGTCGCTGACTGTGATCTTACTCTCTCCCATGCTTCCTCCTTTGATCATTTCGCGCTGTCTTTTCGTATGAGTACCCGCACTGCCTCGATGGCCGTCCTGATCGCGCTGTCCGTATCGTGGACGATCGGATTGGGCAGGCCCATCTTCGCTCTGGTCTGGTTTGCCATGGTCAGAAGGACTGTGCCGGTCCTGACCTTGCGGTAGCCGCCCACGATAAAGAGCGTCGCTGACTCCATTTCGGAGGCCAGGCAGCCGAGCCTGAGATAGGCGTCCCACTTCTGCAAGAGGACCTCGCTCTGGGGAAGGAGCTCGGGATTGTGCTGTCCGTAAAAGGCGTCCTTGCAATGGACTACCCCGACGTGATGGCGCATTCCGAGGTTGTCCGCCGCCTCTTCGAGAGCCTTCAGGATCTCGTAATCTCCCACTGCGGGATACTCCGGCGGCGCGTATTCTCTGCTGGTTCCGTCCATACGGATGGCTCCCGAGGCGATCACCAGGTCGCCGCTCAGGACCTCCTCCTGCATGCCTCCGCAGGTGCCGACTCTGATAAATGTGTCTGCGCCGCAGTTGGTCAGCTCCTCCAGCGCGATCGCCGCAGAGGGACCGCCTATGCCCGTGGAAGTCACGCTCACTTTGACGCCGTCCACCGTTCCTGTATAAGTAATGTATTCTCTGCTGTCCGCGATCAGTACCGGATCGTCAAAATATTTCGCGATCTTGGCGCATCTCTTGGGATCGCCGGGAAGAAGAACATATCTTCCCACTTCGCCCTTGGCCACTTGTATGTGATACTGTCTGTCGGGATCGATCGAATAAGCCGGAATCATGATATTTCTCCTTTCTGCAACATTGATTATCGAAGCACGCGCCTCAGGACATACCTGAGAGTCAGAACATCCACGGGTTTCGAGATGTACGCGTCCATTCCGCTCTCTGCCGCCTTGCTGCGGTCCTCCTTAAAGGCGTTGGCCGTCATGGCTATGATCGGGATCTGCGCCCTGCTGCGGTCCGGGAGCGCCCGGATCCGCTTTGTCGCCTCGTACCCGTCCATGACCGGCATCTGAATGTCCATGAGGACTGCCGAATAGTACCAGGGATCGGCTTCGACGATCATCTGGAGCGCTTTTCTGCCGTTCTCCGCAGACTCCACTTTGAAGCCGTCCTCCATGAGCATTTCCTCTGCGATCTCTCTGTTGAGAGGATTATCTTCTACAAGGAGGAGCCTTCTTCCTTCGATCCATCCCACATCTCCGGCCCTGTTTGTCTTCCGGTCCTCATGATCCCGGAAAACAGCCATATCTTCGCCGCTGTCTTCCACTAATTCACTGACCTGTGCTCTCTGCTCCGGGGACTGCTCGCCGCATCCGCCCGAAGGCCGCAGTTCCAGTTCGACGATAAACTCCGTCCCCACGTTCTCTTCGCTCTCCACGCGGATATTGCCGCCCATCATGTCCACAATTCCCTTGGCTATGGACATGCCCAGGCCGCTCCCGTACGTGTTGTTTCCGGTCCTGCCGGCCTCTCTCTCAAACGGCTCAAAGACATGGCTGATAAAGTCCTTGCCGATCCCGATCCCGGTATCGCTGACTTTGAACACATAGCCGCAGTATCTCCGGCCGCTGATGCACGGTTTCTGAAGGATGGTCAGATTGACTTTTCCGCCGGGCGGCGTGTACTTGACGGCGTTGCTCAAAAGATTGAGGAGGATCTGCGTGACTCTCGTCTCGTCGCAGAAGACTTCCGGGTTGACGACAGTCTCCGTCGAGACAGTAAAGTCCAGTCCCTTTCCCGTCATCTGCGGCATCATGATTCCCTGTATGTTCTCAACGATCTGCCGCAGGTCGCAACGGTTCTCGCTGATCGTGATCCTTCCGCTCTCGATCCTGCTCATATCCAGCACATCGTTGATCAGGCTCAGCAGGTGATTGCTGGACGTGCGGATCTTGTCCAGGGCGTCCTTCACCCTGTCTTTGTCGTCCAGGTGTGTGGAGGCGATATTGGTGAACCCTATGATTGCGTTCATGGGCGTTCTGATATCGTGGGACATATTGGTCAAAAAAGTGCTCTTGGCCGAATCCGCGCTTCTCGCCCGGTCCAGAGCCCCTTCGAACAGTTTTCTCTGCTGCAGTTCCCTGCTCATCTCGTCCTGAATGCAGGACACGCCGACGAAAGCCTTCAGTCCCTCTTCCGCCTTGATGATCCTCATTCGGAAGTACTCCGGTCCCCTGCTTGTGATGGCCCGGAACACAAAGCTGCAGAACTCTTCGCTTTCCAGTCTGATCCGAAGGCCTTCAAGAGATACGGCTCCGATAAACAGGTCGTAGTCATAAGAATAGATACAGCCGTCCGCGATCTCCAGCATGGTGATTGAAAACTTATCCCGAAGCATCGGCGAAAGGCTCCTGGCAAAACGCCCCGACAGCTTGAAGACCTCGTAGGTATCTTTGGACAGATCAAGCATGAGGGCGATCTCGTATTCTCTTAGCAGCGCGTCCAGGATCAGCTTCTGCTTTGCAGAGATCGTGCTGCCGTCTTCATATATATCTTCCGTCTTTCGGACGGATCCTTTATTATCCTTTTTCATATTCTGAACTCCGGTCCGTTTTTGCACTGCCTTCAGCGCTTCTTCTTATGATACCATTTTGAGGAACAAAAATCTTGACATTGCGCATATTTTCCTGTTTCAAAATATTGAGAACATGTTATAATAGGCAGAAACAACTGCATCCTTGTATACAATTTTTGTAAATGGAGTATTTTATGACAGATTACAACCTTAATTTCCATGACGACAATATTTTGGCCAGATTTTTCGGACGGTCATCCAACTATACAGATATCCCCAACCCGCTCTTTAAAGAATACAACGTCAAGAAAGGCCTCCGAAATGACGACGGCACCGGCGTCCGGATCGGACTCACCAAGGTCTGCGACGTCATCGGCTACACCAAGGACGAAGCCGGCAACGTCATTCCCTGCGAAGGCGACCTGATCTACCGCGGCTACAGCATCAAGGACCTGCTCATGAACCGCCAGGGCCACTACGGATATGAGGAGACGGTCTTTCTTCTTCTGTTCGGCTATCTGCCGGACCGCACGGAATTTGTCAATTTCAAGAAGTGCCTCTCGGACCGCTATGACCTGCCCGCGGATTTCCTCACCAACGACATTTTGAGGACTCCCTCCCGCAACCTCATGAACAAGCTGCAGTCCAGCACGATCTCTCTCTATAATTATGCCCCCGACCCGGACGCGCAGGATGTGTACCAGACGCTGCTCAAGGGCATCGATCTCGTGGCCAAGTTCCCTTCGATCGGATGCTACTCCTACTTTGCCAAGATGCACCACTTTTACAGGCAGTCTCTGATCATCCACTATCCCAGGCCCGAGTATTCCATCGCGGAGAACATCCTTTACATGCTCCGCTCGGACGGCAAATTTACGGAGCATGAGGCGTCCGTTCTCGACGCGATCATGATGATCCACGCCGAGCACGGCGGCGGTAATAACTCCACTTTTACGAATGTCGTCATGGGCTCCACCGGCACCGATCTCTATTCCGCGGTCTGCGGTTCCATCGGTTCCCTCAAGGGTCCCAAGCACGGCGGCGCCAGCATCAGCGTCTACAAGATGATGCAGCAGATCATCGCCGACACGCATTATTCCAGCGACGAAGGCCTTCTGCGCTCTATCGTGGACAAGATCCTGGACAAGGATTATTACGACAACTCAGGCCTCGTATACGGCTTCGGGCACGCCGTATACACTCTCAGCGATCCCCGCTGCGAGCTTCTTCGCAGCCTGTGCAAGACCCTCGCCGACGAGCAGGGCTGCCCTGAGAGATACAAATTCTACGCCACCTTTGAGAAAGTCGTCAAGCAGGCGGTCATGGAGCACCGCGGAAAGCCGATCTGCGCCAACGTCGACTACTACTCCGGCTTCGCCTACACCATGCTGGGAATCCCGGAGGACCTCTTCACGCCGCTGTTCGCCATCGCGCGCGTGGCCGGCTGGGTCGCCCACAACGTGGAGAACAAGATGTACGACGGAAAGATCATGCGTCCCGCCACCAAGTACATCGGGGAGCACCAGAAATATATTCCGATGAAGAAAAGATAAAATGTGTCAGGGGGACGTATCCGCTGACACACCAAAGATAAAGAGACACGGGGCCGGTTCATCAGAACCGGCCCCGTGTCTTTTTTATTTGGATTATTCTTTGCCGTTCCAGCAGTACGTGCACAGCTTGCAGGGCTCCAGATTGATTGCCTCGATCATATCATCCAGACGGTGATAGTGGAGCGATGTGAAGTTCAGCTCCTTGCGGATCTCTTCGAGCATCGCGTGGTACTGGTCCGAATCGGGATCCGTGTATTTCTCCAGGACCGCTTCGCTGAACTTGGAAGTTCCTTCAAGCATCTCCATCTTTCTGCGGGTGATCAGTTCCTTCTCTGAGTCAGACCTGGAGAAGTTGAGATACTTGCACCCGAATACCAGAGGCGGGCAGGCGGGTCGAATATGCACTTCCACCGCGCCGCTGTTGTAGAGGTATTCCGTGGTCTCGCGCAGCTGCGTTCCGCGCACGATGGAATCGTCGATCAGAAGAAGTCTCTTTCCGCCGATCAGCTCGTGAATGGGGATGAGCTTCATCTTGGCGATCAGGTCTCTCCTGCTCTGATGCGTGGGCATGAAAGATCTCGGCCAGGTGGGCGTATATTTTACAAACGGTCTTGAGTAGGGCACGCCCGATCTGTTGGCGTATCCCACCGCATGGGCCACGCCCGAGTCCGGGACGCCTGCCACACAGTCGGGGTGAATGTTGCCGCGCCTGATATCTCTCTCGGCCAGCTTCATGCCGCATCCGTACCGCATATCTTCGACGTTGAGTCCCTCATAGGAGGAGGCGGGGAATCCGTAATAGATCCAGAGGAAGCTGCAGATCCTCATCTCCTTACGGGCCGGAATCCTTGTCTCGTACCCTTCCGGATCAATAAAGACAACTTCGCCCGGTCCCAGCTCCTTCTCCGGGGTATATCCCAGATTGAGGAAGGAAAAGCTCTCGAAACAGACGCAGTAGCCCGTCTCTTTTTTGCCGATGACGCAAGGGGTTCTCCCCCACTTATCTCTGGAAGCGTATATCCCCTTGGGCGTCATGATCAGGAATGTCATGGACCCTTCAATCACTTCCTGCGCGTACAGGATGCCCTCCTCGAAATCTTTCTTCTGGTTGATAAGGGAAGCGACCATTTCCGTCGGGTTGATGTCGCCGCCGCTCATCTCCAGGAAATGAGAGTGGGTTCCCCCGAAAAGCATATCCGTGAGCTTGTCAATATTGTTGATCTTGCCGACCGTAGTAATGGCGTATGTGCCGTGATGAGAGCGGACGATCAGAGGCTGCGGCTCATAGTCGCTTATGCAGCCGATCCCGAGATTTCCCTTCATCTTTACAAGGTCCTTCTCGAATTTGGGCCTGAAGTTTGAGCTCTCGATATTGTGGATCGCTCTGTCAAATCCCTTCTCGGAATCATACACTGCCATTCCTGCGCGTCTGGTGCCCAGGTGTGAATGATAATCTGTTCCGTAAAACAGGTCAAATACTACATCTTCGCGCAGCGCGGCGCCAAAAAAACCACCCATGGGGCCTCCTTACTCAGTGAATTCGTAATCAAACCTAACCAATGGTAATATTATCATCTGAAGACTTGATTTGTAATCTGTGGGAATCCACTAAATAAGTCGAAACTAATGGGTGGTTTTGGTCAAAATAGACAACCGTAATGTTATGCATTTGTCTATTCTAGCGATATCCGGGCTGTATGAAGCTGAAGATATCCCTGTAGACGATCTCTTTATCTGTTTCGTTGAGGATCTCATGCCGCATGCCGGGATAGAGTTTGAGGATCGCCCCGGTGATCCCGAGACTCCTGTATTTTCTCCAGAGCCAGACGGGGCCTTTTCCCATGCGGCCCACAGGGTCATCCTGTCCGGATATGATAAAGATCTTCTCGCGGCTCGAGATCTTCTTCATCTCCCTGTTGTCCCAGATAGCCGAGAGCCCCTTCAGGAATTCCTTCCAGAATCCGCCTGTGTTCTCCTGCCCGCAGTAGGGATCATCGATGTAAGACTGCACATTCTCCTTGTTATAAGAGAGCCAGTCGAATTCCGTCTCTCTGTCCTTCACGGCTTTGGCAAAGCTTCCCATCCCCAGGTTCTGCAGGGTGGGATTGGACTGATACCAGTTGCGGTCCTGCACCAGGCCCTTGGCCAGGTTGTAGCCCGTCTTCATCAGTCTCCTCTGTCCGCCGTTGGAGCCGCACAGAATAATTCCGCTCGTGCTCATGGGGTATTTTTCCAAAAAAGCCTGGACGATAAAGGACCCCATCGAGTGCCCCATCAGAAAGGTGGGAAGTCCGTTCGAGGACGCAAGCTTTACCATCTGCATGAGGGCCTTGACCGTTTTGTCAAAGGCACCTTGCGGCCAGCGCTCCAGAAAATCCGCGGAAGGCGCGTTCAGCCCCTGTCCGAACGCGTCAAGGCACCAGACATTAATGTGATGCCCGTTCATCCACTGCGCGAACGGCTCGTAGCGCCGCGCGTATTCGTTCATTCCTGTGATAATTGTGAGATTTGTCACCGCGTTCTCAGCCGGCCAGAACCATCCTTTCAGGCTCTCTCCGCTTCTGATCCTGACTTCAAAAATCTCAGACATTTTCCGTTCCCGCTTCCTCGCCCAAAGCTTCATTTGCGACGTCAACCAGTGCGCCGGCTGCTGCCTCTCTCTCTTCCTGCGCCAGTCTTGCGCTCTCCTCAGCCGCCTCTTTCTCCGCCTGAAGCTTTGCAGCTTTTTCATTCTCTCTGGCAGCCTTTTCCGCTTTTACTATCTTTCTGCAGTCGCCGCAGATCGTCGGAATGTGCTCCCATCCCTTGTTGATCCGGAAAGTCTTGCCGCACTTGGCGCATACCCGGTCTTCCCAGTTGGCCTTATCTTTGTCAAAACAATCCTTGCAGAGATTGGGAATATGTTTCCACTCGACGTTGTAGCGGATCGGCACACCGCAGATCTTGCAGGGCTTCTCTTTCCACTTCGCCTGTTCCTTGGCGTTCTCACTCTTTAAGTATTCCAGCCTTGCGTTAAATCCGTCCCAGGCTTCCTGTACCTTATCCCTGAGTATCTTCTGGGTATCAAGGGCTTTGTTAAATGCCGCACGCGCCTCGTCCAGTTCCCCGAAGCAGGCCTTCTTGGATTCATAGATCTCCGTAAGCTTCTCCTGCATTGACTGCGCCAGCGAGCGGTGCTCGTCAGCAGCATCGCGGTCACCGTTTGCGCGTTCCGTTCTCATGGCACCGTATTCTGCGTCAATTCCCTTCTTCAGTTCCGAAATCTTCGCATTAAATGTCTGAATCCGGCTCCCCGTCTCATTTAATCGCGCCTTGGTCTCGTCTGTGATTTTTTTTGCTGCTGCATATGCAGATCTTGCACTGCTGAGTGCCTCGCCAAGGCGAGACAGCTCCGGATCTTTACCAGACATGTTCAAAACCTCCTGTACCCGTTACATAAAACCTATTCTGAGTCCCGCGGGACCCTCACCTATTTATTATATTTTCGTTGATTTATCATGTAAATATAAAAATTCAATAAACTTGCGTTATGGACTAAATTTGAACCAATTCCCGTTTATCGCCGCGCAAAGCGAACAGCTTCACCCGTCAGATACTGCGCAGGATCGTCTCTATTTTGTCCGCGCCTCCCTCATCCAGCTTGAGGATCAGGGTCACCTCGCCTGTCCGCTCGTTAACGGACTGGTGCAAGGGGGGAAGAAGCTGTGCGCCCACCGCCAGATAGAGCAGCTGGCAGATGATCTTCTCGGAGTCCGTCCACTGGATCTTCTCTCCGTAGGCGTTTATGCGCGTACGGATCATCTCCACCGGATAGGTCACGGGATAGGTGCGCTGACTGCGCATCTCTCCCCGCAGGTGGAACATTTCCAGCTGTCCCAGCATGAAGCGCAGAATCTCTCCCACCTGCTCGCTGTAGATCCTCTCGGCACTCATGGCGACGTCCTTGAACGCGAGTTTTACGGGTTCCTCATCGCCCAGAAGCCTTACGGTCACCGTTCCCTCGTCCTCGGGCCTTACAGTGCTCGCGCCTTCTCTGCTTGTCGTGCAGTAGCGGAACAGTTTTCTGACGTTCAGCTCCCCGAGTTCCCAGTGATTTTTCTTCTGTTTCTCGTGATAGTCGTCAAAGGCTCTCGCATAGGCGGACCAGTTCTCCCGGACCCGGTTCATTCTCTCTTCGCTCCTGCCGTATTCCTTCACGGAACCTGTCAGCAGCTCTTCAATCGAGGCTGTCCTCTGCCTGTCGTCGTGATTGATCCTGCCGAGGATCAAATCGACTCTCTTTCTCAGTCCGTCGTTGGGATAAAATATAGCGTTCTTGAACACGACCGCAAAGCGCAGGGCGCCGTCCGGCTCCATTCCCGCTACTGCTGCCAGAAAGAGCAGAAAGCGCTCGCACTGCATCTGGTTCATATGCAGCAGGTATTTCACCGGGTGATCAAGAAAGCGTTCCTCCTCCATGATGCGGGCGAAGGAGCGCAGCTCCTGCTCAAATCCTTCCTGGGCATTCTCCCCTTTGTGCTCCGAGAGCTGCTGAAAGTAATCCTTGCGTTTATAGACAGCCTGGCTCCTGAGTCCGCCGTAATTGAACTTCCAGGAGACGGCCGCCTTCTCGAAGAAGTCTCTCAGGGCCGCGATCTCCTCCGAGACGCCCGCCGCTCTCCAGCCGCCGATCCGGTGCATGACCTGCCGTGCGCCGTCGTTGGAAGGAGTCTCCAGCCAGGTCAGGGCCGCTTCCGCAAAGACTGCGGCGTCGTGCTCATCCATGCCGTTAAGCGCGGCGCTCAGATCCACAAATTTCTCGATCTCTTCCCTGTCCATATCGCGCAGGAATTTGATCGGATCCTCGACAAATTCGCTGTTTTCCAGAATATCCGCAAAATGCTGCAGATCCTCGGGAACTACATTGTCGGCGATCACATGTCCATAGGCCTCTTCATAGGCGGCCCAGTCCGTTTTCACGATATTTCTGCATTTTTTATAGTTATATCTCCAGATGGAGACCAGATCCCAGATATCCTGCTCGACCGCGTAAGTCCTGTCCTCGTCGTTCTCATTTTCCCAGCCGAAGAAGGAATCCATTTCCGTCGCGTTCTCCTGCGCCGGATCCAGAAGCCACCTTGTGATCAGGAAGGCCGCCAGGGCGGCGTTTTCGGGAGAGCTCGAAGACGCGTGCAGCATGGTCAAAAAGTGAATGTCCTGTTCCCGCTTCATCTGCTGCCGCAAAAACGCGAGCGGGTCGTTCTGGAACTGCGCGATATTGAGCACTGCCTCGTCCAGATAAAGCTCCGGAACGATCGGCTCCTGTCCGTCCTGGGGAAGCTGCCGGAAATAGACGCCGTACTCCTCCCACTTCTCGCATACGGCCCTTCGGCAGCCGTTCTGGTTCGTGTGCCACATATAAGCGGCGCTGCGCAGATAATTATTGAAAAAGGCACGTCTCTTCAAGTCGTCCTTGAAGTCTTTGCTGTCCATATCCATATGGACCATGAGCGTCAGGGTCTGGATCTCCGGATCCTCCGGATACTTCACATATATATTAAGAAGATTTCCGAAATCTCTCACAAACTCCCGGCTGCTCTTCTCCGACCGCACGGCGACGTTCGTTCCGGCGGCGTGCTCATGCTCATATATGCTCTCGGCGATCAGCGCGATGTAGCGGAGCCTCTCCTCCTCGCGTATGCTCAGAAGGTAACTCACCGGGTTCTCCCTGAAGGCTCTCTCTCCCAGTCCCCGGTCATAGCTGACGATCTCCTCCGGGATATCCTCCTGCGCTCTGACCGCCGCCATCCAGCGGGCTCTGTACACGGAAGCGGCTTCCTGCCACTCCCTTCTGCACAAAAGCTGGTTGTCTCTGAAGAACTGCCCGGTCACGCGGTAGCGGTCGTTAAAGAAATCCGTTACTTCCTGCATGGATCGGAAGTTCTGCCCTGAGATCCATAAATTGAGCATGCGGACAGAGAGATCGGACCTTCTGACCAGATACTCGTTTACAGCGAGGATATAGTCCGTCTCAAAATAGTCCTCGGACCCGTTTTCTATCGCGATCAGCGCTTCCAGAAAGATCAGGAACCAGAGCCTGTCTCTCAGGGTCGCCCTGCTCAGGAAAAAGGTCGGAGAATCCATAAACTCTTCGCCGCTCTGCGCGGTGCCGGACAGCACTGCAAAGCACCTTTTTTCTGTTTGTTTTAAATGCAGATCATCCATACGTTATCCCAGTTCTTTATACATAGACTGTGAGGTGCTCTCCCGACATGGGAGACATGACGGCTTAGCGGATCTCGTTCAGATCATAAGGCGTCAGCTGGTATACATAGTAGTTGAGCCAGTTGCTGTACAAAAGATAGCTGTGCGCGCGCCACTCCAGAAGAGGCTTTTTCTCCGGATCATCGTCGGGGAAGTAGTTGACCGGGATCGCGGTCCCGAGTCCTTTCCGCGCGTCTCTTATATACTCATCTCTGAGGGTATTGCGGTCATACTCCGCGTGCCCCATGATAAAGATCTTCCTGCCGTCCCGCGACATGCATAAGAGGACGCCGGCCTCATCGGATTCCGCCAGGATCCTGAGATCCTTGCACCCGTGGATCGCTCTGGCGGGAACTTCCGTGTAGCGGCTGTGCGGGATCAGGAAATAATCGTCGAAGCCGCGGACCAGAGGTTCTCTTCTGTGGCGCACCTTGTGCGAGTAGACGCCGAACAGCTTTTGCGGCAGCATCTTCTTCTGGAGCCCGTAATGGTAGTAGAGCCCCGCCTGCGCGCCCCAGCAAATGTGGAACGTGCTGAACACGTTCGTCTTGCTCCAGGCAAATACTTCACAGAGCTCCGGCCAGTAGTCGACTTCTTCATATTCCATCTTCTCCACGGGAGCCCCCGTGATGATGAGGCCGTCGAACCGCTGTGACTTCAGCTCATCAAATGTATAGTAGAATTTCTGAAGATGGGAGATAGCCGTGTTGAGGGACTTGTGGGAGCTCATGCGCATGAACGTGACGTCGATCTGCAGAGGCGTGTTGGAGAGCATTCGCAGAAGCTGCAGCTCCGTCTCCTCTTTCTTGGGCATCAGGTTCAGAATACAGAGCTGCAGGGGACGGATGTCCTGGTGCGTCGCGCGATTCTCGTCGACGACAAACAGGTTCTCTTTCTCAAGTATTTCCTTAACCGGCAGGTCATTCTGTATTTTGATAGGCATGTCTATCCCTCCCTTTAGTTCAGGTCCCGCTCAGCGGGCCGCCGCGCGTCTTCTCCGCGCCCTTATTCTTCTCCGATCATAGCAAGAAAATCCTCTTCCGAGAGAATGGGGATCCCCAGCTCCCTCGCTTTTTTGTTCTTGCTCGAGGAAGAAGTCACATCGTTATTGATCAGGTAGTCCGTCTTGGAGGATACGCTTCCCGCAGCCTTTCCTCCCAGGCTCATGATCTTGTCTTTCAGTTCATTTCTGTTGGCAAATCGGTGGACGCTCCCCGTGATGACAAAGGTCTTGCCCGCCAGGATCTGCGGTCCCGCCGGCGCGCTCTCTTTCTGCAGATGAAGCTCGCCCAGCAGATCGTCCAGTGCGGCGGTCAGCCGCGCGTCATCAAAAAACTTCCGGATGTTCTGAGCCAGAACAGGGCCGATTCCTTCCACTTCCGAGAGTGTCGTCTCGTCCGCCTTCCTGATCTCTTCCAGGTCATCCCGGAAATGGGAACAGAGGATCCTCGCTCCGGAAATGCCGATCCCGGGGATCCCGATGGCTCCGAGCACTCTGGCCGGCGTCGTCTCCCTGGATCTGTCGATCGCCTCGAGGAGCTTGTCGCAGGACCTGCGCCCGAGTCCCTCCATATTTTCGATCACGTCCCTGTGCTGTCCAAGGCGGTAAATATCCGCGAAATTGTGGATCAGGCCTGCCGCGATCAGTTTTTCCAGCGTAGCCTCGGAGAGGCCGTCTATATTCATCGCGCTGCGGCTGACAAAGAGCGAAAAAGCCTTGATCTTCTTGGCCGCGCAGTCCGGATTGGTGCAGACGAGCACCTCCGTGTCGTTGTCCCTTCGGATCACCGTGTCCTTTCCGCAGACGGGACACCTCGCCGGGATCCGGAGCGAACCCGAACCGGTCAGGTTTTCCGCAATCTGGGGAATGATCATATTGGCTTTGTAGACCGTGATCCTGTCTCCGATTCCCAGCTTGAGGTCCCTGACTATACTGATATTATGAACAGAGGCTCTCCTGACCGTTGTGCCTTCGAGCTCCACCGGCTCGAAAACCGCGATGGGATTGATAAGGCCGGTCCTGCTTGCGCTCCATTCCACGTCGATCAGCGTTGTCTCCATGAGCTCATCCGCCCACTTAAAAGCAATGGAGTTGCGGGGAAACTTTGCGGTTGTGCCAAGAGACTCGCCGTATGCGATGTCATCGAGCGTGAGCACAAGTCCGTCGGACGGAAGATCGCTCGAGGAGATCTTCTTCTCGAATTCCCCGACCTTTTCCGACACATTATCCGGCGTGACGCGCACGTATTCCACCGTCTCAAATCCCTGGCGCGCCAGAAATTCCATCTGCTTCTGCCTTGAATTGTCAAAAGAGAGATTCCCGGCCTGTACCAGCGAAAAGGCGTAAAATCTGACCCTGCGCTTAGCCGTGATCCGGTTGTTGAGCTGTCTGACACTGCCGCTGCACAGATTCCTGGGATTCTTATAGCGCACATCGGTCAGATCGCCCGTGGCTGCCGCTTCCGCTTCCAGTTCTTCATTGATCTTCTCGAAGTCCGAGTAGCGGATCAGGGCCTCTCCGCGCAGGATGATCGTCTCTTTGCACGGAATATGAACAGGGAGATTCTTGAACACCTTGGCGTTGTCGGTGATCACTTCCCCGATCTCTCCGTTTCCTCTGGTCACTGCTTTGGTCAGCTGTCCGTTCTCATAAGTGAGCACGACAGTGAGACCGTCCAGCTTCCAGGACAGAAGTCCCTCGTGGCCGCCCAGCCACTGTGCGAGGGCCTCCCGATCCTTTGTCTTGTCAAGGGACAGCATCGGGCTTTCATGGCGCTCTTTGGGCAGCTCATCCGCCGCGGTATAACCGACATGGACCGTCGGCGATCCTGCCAGCACGATCCCCGTACGCGCCTCCAGCGCGGACAGCTCGTCATAAAGCCTGTCATATTCGAGATTGCTCATGATCTCGGTATCTTTGTTGTAATAGGCTTCCGATGCGCGGTTAAGGAGCTGCGTCAGCTCTTTCATCCGGGCGCGATCCGCCTCAGATACTTTTCCGGATACACTTTCCATGGCTATTCCTTCTCTACTTTGAAAGCGGAAGCCCCGCCGCTTTATACAGCTCCGCGAGCTCTTCTCCGCTGATAATTCTCTGCTCACCGGGCTTTAAGGCGCCCAGCTCGATCGTCAGGACTCTGACCCTCTTGAGCTTTTTAACTTCATTGCCTACCGCCTTGCACATCCTCCGGATCTGCCTGTTCAGCCCCTGTGTGAGAATGATCCTGAATGTATAGTCGCCCAGCCGCTCCACTTTACAGGGGCGCGTGGTGACGTCCAGCTCTTTGAGCCTTACGCCCTTTCGGAAGTGCTCGAGATCCGCGTCCGAGATGCGGCTCTTCACTCTCACGATGTATTCCTTCTCGTGTCCGGCGGAGCCTTTCATCATCGCGTCGATCAGCTTCCCGTCGTTGGTCATCAGAAGAAGCCCTTCCGAGTCCCTGTCCAGCCGGCCGGCATAGGTCAGCCTCACAGGAAAAGAAAAGGCTTCTTCAAGCGTTCTGTCCGCATGGCGGTCGCTCCTTGTGCAAGTGACGCCGACAGGCTTGTAATAGGCGGCTACGACTTTGTTCTGTGCCCCCACCAGGAGCTTTCCGTCGACAGTGACTTCATCGGTGTCCCGAATCCTCATTCCTGCAGTCGCCGCGGTTCCGTTTACAAATACTCTGCCTGCGTCGATCAGGCGGTCCGCTTCCCTCCGGGAGCAGATCCCGCACGACGCGATATACTGATTGATCCGGGTCCCTGCCTGCTCACGGGCCTTCAACTGTATAACTCCGCGATCTGCTGCACGGCTCTTTTACGTAGTATACAGTCGCTGTGCTCTCTGATATAAGCCAGCGTCGTGTCGCTGCAGGAGACCATATCGGCGAAATCATTGATCCTGAGCACCGAGCCGTCGTACGCTTCGCCGGCTTCGGGATCCCTGCTGAGCACAAGATAGTAGAACCCCGTGTCATTAACAAAATAGAGGGCGCTCGAAAGTCCGCGGCAGTTCTCAAGGATGCGGCAGCTGGCGGCAGTGTCCAGGATACTCGGAAAACGGAAAACGTAAGTCCCGGAAATCGCTGTATCCGCGCCCTTTTTCCGGGCTGCCTTGTCCGCCTCCCCATAATAGGCCGCTGCGCCTGCGCTCTGCGCCTCGTGTACATCATCCTTGTGCGCCTGGATCTTAGCTGACTCGACGGGGTCCTGGGAGATGGTAAGGCTCACCGACTGGTCCGGAAGGACCGAGATTCTCATCGAGGTGTAGTCGTTCTTCATATTCATATTTACAGAACTGGCTGCCTTGAGAATGATCCTCTTGATGAACTCCACGGCGTTCTTCTTGCGGTCAAACAGATCGTCCAGGTCGATCCCGTGCTTTTTCAGATCATCCTGCGTGATGATGCAGTTTATAGTTGTGTCATTTATTTTTCTGAATTTCAAATGTGTTCCTCCGTCCGAGAGTATATCATACTTCTGACATACCATTATACAACACTGTTACAAAATATTCAGCATTCGAAAATAATGATTTGTAATTATTCAGCGCCCCGGAAAAACGATCAAAATAAGGACCGGAAAGCTGAATAGTTACAATATCTGAAAACGAAACAGGCACTGTGCAGATCCTGCACAGTGCCTGAATACAATCTTTATATCCGCGACGGATTATTTTGCAGCCGCGCCTGCCTGAGCCATAACTTCCTCAGCAAAGTTGTCCTGTCTCTTCTCGATGCCTTCGCCGGTCTCGAAACGAACGAACTCTTTGATGGTGATCTTGGTGCCGTTGGCCTTGCCGACCTGGTCAAGATACTGACCTACAGTCTGCTTTCCGTCTTCGGCGCGGACATAGACCTGATCGAGGAGGCAGATCTCTTTGAACTCTTTGTTCAGTCTGCCGATCAGCATCTTCTCGATGATGTTCTGAGATTTTCTCTTGTTCTCGGGAAGCTTGTTGTTCTCTTCGATCGCCTGAGCGAGAAGGATCTCTTTCTCATGTGCCCTGTACTCTTCCGAGATGTCGGACTGGCTGATGTACTTGGGATTCATAGCTGCGATCTGCATAGCTACGTTGGTGAGAGCTTCCTTCACAGCGTCATTGACTACAGCGGTCTGTGCGTCAACAATAACGCCGATCCTGCCCTGTCCGTGAAGGTATGTGACTACACAGCCTTCCTTCTCTTCGATTCTCTTGAATCTGCGGATGCTGAGCTTCTCGCTGATGACAGCGATCATGTCAACCAGTGCGTCGTGAACGGTCTTGGAAGCATCCTCTGCCCAGCTCTCAGCCATGAATGTGTCGATATCCTCTGCTGCGCTGTCCAGTGCCTGCTTTGCGACCTTCGCTACATAGGTGCGGAACTTCTCGTTCTGTGCGACGAAGTCGGTCTCGGAGTTAACTTCTACGACTGCCGCCTTGTTGTCGTTGTCCTGCGCGATGAAGCAGATACCTTCTGCCGCGATCCTGCTGGCCTTCTTCTCAGCCTTGGCCTGTCCCTTCTTTCTGAGGAACTCAACTGCAGCGTCCATATCGCCGTTGGTCTCGGTGAGCGCCTTCTTGCAGTCCATCATGCCCGCGCCGGTAGCTTCTCTCAACTGTTTTACCTGTGCCGCTGTAATTGCCATAACTTTACCTCTCTATATTACAAAAAACTGTATAACCGACGGAATTGATCTGTGGGAATCAGAGTGTTCCCTCTTCTGCCTGCTCAGCCTCGCTCGCAGCGGACTCCTGAGCCAGCGCTTCCTGCTCGGATGTGTCAACGTTCTCTTCACCCTGTCTTGCCTCGATGACTGCATCTGCCATCTTGCTGCAAAGAAGCTTGACTGCGCGGATTGCGTCGTCATTGCCGGGGATGATGTAATCGAGCTCTTCGGGATCGCAGTTTGTATCGCCGATACCGATCAGTGTGATGCCCAGTGCGTGTGCCTCTGCGATGCAGATTCTCTCCTTCTTGGGATCGATGACAAAGATCGCATCCGGGATGTGTGTCATTTCCTTGATGCCGCCGAGGTTCTTCTCGAGCTTCTCCCACTCTTTGTTGAGCTTGGCAACTTCCTTCTTGGGAAGTACGTCGAATGTGCCGTCCTGGGACATGGTCTCGATCTTCTTGAGGCGCTCGATTCTGCCCTGGATGGTCTTGAAGTTGGTCAGCATGCCGCCGAGCCATCTCTCGTTTACATAGTACATGCCGCAGCGCTCAGCTTCTGTCTTGACTGCGTCCTGCGCCTGCTTCTTGGTGCCGACGAACAGAAGGGTTCCGCCCTGCTCAGCGATCTCGAATACTGCTCTGTAGGCCTCGTCAACTTTTACGACAGACTTCTGAAGGTCGATGATGTGGATCCCGTTTCTCTCTGTGAAGATGTAGGGAGCCATCTTGGGGTTCCAGCGTCTTGTCTGATGTCCGAAATGTACGCCTGCTTCAAGCAGCTGCTTCATTGATACAACACTCATTTCTTTTCCTCCGTGTTTGGTTTGTTCTTCCGCATTTCCGTAAGCATTAATGAAGGTTCGCTACCACCCTGCCGGGTCAGAGCCCGGGTAGAGCACCGGTATATGCCGAAAATGCGTGCTTACTATTACGCAACATTAGAATATTACCACAAGCAAAAAGTTCGCACAAGCATTTATTTTAAATTCAGCACCCCGGGTTGGAGTGCTGAATAAAAATCGCAATTTTTCAGTGTCCCTGTCCTTCCGGGTCCACCTGCTTTTTCAGTTCTTTGAGCTCTCCGTAGATCGCGTCGTTGAGGACCTTAATATAAGTTCCCTTCATGCCGGAGGAACGGGACTCGATGACGCCCGCCGACTCGAATTTTCTGAGGGCGTTTACCACCACGCTTCTTGTAATTCCCGCCTTGTCCGCTATTTTGCTGGCGACAAGGATGCCCTCGATCCCACTCAGTTCCTCGAAGATATGCACGATCGCGTGCATTTCCGTGTAGCTGAGTGTGTTGATGGCCGACTTGACCACATTGATCTTGCGCGTCTCTTCAGCGGTCTCTTCCGACACGGCTCTGAGCATCTCAAGGCCGACCACTGTGGTCCCGTATTCGCACAGGATGATGTCGTCGATGTCAAAGCCCTCCCCGTCCTTGTAGATGAAGACGGTCCCGAGACGCTCTCCGGCGATCTCGATCGGGGCGATGATTCCCACGTTGGCGCAGTCCTGCTCTTTGACAAAGCCCAGTGTCCCCAGGTTTACATTCTCGTTTGTGGACAGGACTCCGAGAAATCTCTCGTTGAGAGCGGAGTCGATAAAGGTTCCCACCTTGTCCGTGATGAGTTCGCTCAGGATCGGGATCTCCTTGTACTCGCCAAATCCCAACACCTTTCCTTTTTTGCTGATCACAAGGATGTTGGACTGCAGAACGTCGCTCATCACTCTGCAGATATCGCTGAACACGACCTTGCCCGTGTCGTTGTTGTGCAGCAGTCTTTCAATTTTTCTTGTATTATCCAGCAGTTTCACATTGCCGATCGTCTGAGACCTGTTCACTGTTTCACCTGGCCTTTCGATTGTTTTATGTATGTATCAGCCCGACAGGCGGGCCCTTGCGCGTTCATTCCTCGGACCTGTTCTCCATATATCCGCAGTCTCTGTCCTCGCATACCAGCTTATTGCCTTTGACCAGCATCATGCCGCCGCATCTGGGACACTTTTTGTCAGAGGGCCTCTGCCAGCTCATAAAATCGCACTCCGGATTGCCCATGCATCCGTAATATTTGCGTCCCTTCTTGGTCTTTTTGACGACGATGTCCTTGCCGCACTTGGGGCAGGCGACGCCGATCTTCTCGTAGTAAGGCTTTGTATTGTGGCACTCCGGGAATCCCGGGCAGGCGAGGAATTTTCCGTGGGGACCGTATTTGATCACCATTTTCCTGCCGCAGTTCTCACAGACTTCGTCCGTCTCCTCGTCCGCGATCTTTACCTTTTCCAGGTCCTTCTCGGCCTGGGTGACCGCTTCGTCCAGATCCGGATAGAAGTTTTCGATCACCGTCTTCCACTTGACGCTCCCTTCCGCGACGCCGTCGAGCAGGCCTTCGAGATTGGCCGTGAAGGCGGGGTCCACAATGGACGGGAAAGCGCGCTTCATCATGGAATTGACCACTTCTCCCAGCTCCGTGAGATAGAGGTTCTTGTCTTCTTTCACTATGTAGTGCCTTGCCAGGATCGTCGTGATGGTCGGCGCGTACGTGCTGGGACGGCCGATTCCCTGCTCCTCGAGCGCTTTTACGAGAGAGGCCTCCGTATAGTGCGGCGCAGGCTGTGTGAAGTGCTGCTTGGGATCGAATTTTTCAAGCGTCAGACGGCTGTCTTTTCCGATCTCCGCCGTGAGCTTTTCTCCCTTGTCCTCGTTGTCTTCCTGATTATATACGCACTGGTATCCGTCGAACAGAAGGCGTGATGCGGACGCGGTGAAAACATAGCTTTCGCCCGCGGTGATCCTCACCTGGGTGTTCTCGTATCTCGCCGCGCTCATGCGGCTGGCGAGAAATCTCTTGTAGATCAGCTGGTAGAGGCGGTATTGGTCTCTTGACAGAGAGTCCTTGATGGCCGAAGGAACGTTCTGAAGATCCGTGGGGCGGATCGCCTCGTGGGCGTCCTGAATCTTCCCTTCACTCTTTGCTGTTTTCTCTCTGCTGAGCAGATACTCCTCCCCGTAATTTGCGAGAATGTATTCGGAGGCCATCGCCTGCGCTTCGCCCGAAATGCGCGTGCTGTCGGTTCTCAGATAGGTGATCAGCGCCGTCGTGCCGCTTCCCTTGATCTCTACGCCTTCATAGAGCTGCTGCGCGATCCTCATCGTTTTCTGCGTGGAGAAATTGAGCGCGCGGCTCGCCTCCTGCTGCAGTGTTGAGGTCGTAAAAGGCAGCGGGGATTTTCTGGTCCTCTCGGATTTCTTTACTTCGGAGACTTCAAAGGACGCATTTTCTATGGCCTTTATGATCTCCTCGACCTGCGCGGAATTCTCAAGTTCCTGTTTGACGGTCTTCCCGTTCTCCGAGACTTTTCCGTAATAGTGGACCGTCAGGGGTTTTGTGTGCCCCTCCGCCTTTAAGAGCGCGTCCAGTGTCCAGTACTCCTGCGGGATGAAAGCCGCGATCTCTTCCTCCCTGTCCGCGATCATGCGAAGCGCCACCGACTGTACTCTTCCTGCGGATAAGCCGCGCTTGACCTTTGCCCACAGAAGCGGCGAGATCTTATATCCCACTACCCGGTCCAGGATCCTTCTGGTCTGCTGGGCGTCCACAAGGTCTATATTGATCGTTCTCGGATTCTTCAGTGATTCCGTGACGGCTTTCTTCGTGATCTCATTGAAAGTGATCCTGTAGATCTCTTTGTCCGGCATTTCATTCAGTTTCAGGGCTGCGACGAGATGCCAGGAGATCGCTTCTCCCTCGCGGTCAGGGTCCGTTGCGAGATAGATCCTGTCCGCCTTGCGGGCTTTCTTCCTGAGGTCCGCGAGAAGTTCTCCCTTGCCGCGGATCGTTATATATTTTGGCTCATATCCATGATCGACATCAATTCCCATTCTGCTCTTGGGGAGATCTCTGACGTGGCCGTAACTGGCCGCCACCTCATAATTGGATCCGAGAAATTTCTTGATCGTCTTTACTTTGGCCGGAGACTCTACAATGACCAGATTGTGCTTGCGCTTTCGTGCTGCTGCCATTTTTACCTCTTACTCATCCTGAAGTTTTATTTGTCTTTGTTTTTTCGTAATTTCGATGAAATTTACAAACAATACCGAATGAAACAGACAAACTTCGGGTAATATACCATAATTGTGCCTCAAATTGCAAGACTTAGTTTACGTGGCATAGAGCTTTCTTTTTCTCTCGATCATCTCATCAATGTGCTCGATGTAGACAGAAACTTCCTTGGCGTCGTCGCATCTCTCGATCCGTCCGCCCGGGAACACGCCTTTGGAAATGCTTCCGGCGCCCAGGGCCAGGATGGACTGCTTCTCCTCCATGATCAGGATGTTGTAGATCCCCGCCTTGCCGTCTTTCGCGTAGCCCACATTCTCGAAATTTCCGGACATGTTCTTCTGTCTGTAGAGATAATAGGGATGCATTCCCATGGAAGCGGCGCCTTCTGCGGCGATCTTCATGCTCCCGTCGGTGTTGCAGATCGACGAAAAGCCGTTCTTTTCGATCCACTTCTGAAGTCGGGAGGCCCTCTTTACCGCCAGGGAATGGACGGTCAGGTCATCCGGTCCCAGTTCCTTTATCGCGTCGATCGTATACCGGACGTCTTCCTCCGTCTCTTCGGGCAGTCCCAGGATAATGTCCATATTGATGTTGTCAAAACCGGCTTCCCTCGCCAGCCTGAAAGCATCCGCCGTCTGCGCGGCGCTGTGCTGCCTGCCGATCAGTTTGAGCGTTTTGTCCCGCATTGTCTGCGGATTGACGCTGATCCTGCCGACGCCGCACTCTTTGAGGACTGCCAGCTTGTCGGCGGTAATGCTGTCCGGCCTTCCCGCTTCCACGGTAAATTCCTGCAGCGATGACAGGTCAAAATAGCGCCCGATCATCCCGATCAGTCTCCGGGACTGTTCCGGTTCCAGCGTCGTAGGGGTTCCGCCTCCGATATAGAGGGTATCCAATATTTTGCCCCGCATAAGAGGCGCACTGGCTTCCATCTCCCGCTCCAGGGCGTCCAGGTACTCGTCCACCCTCTCCTTCCAGGATGTGAGCGGAAAAGAGGTGAAGGAGCAGTACAGGCAGGTCGTGGGGCAGAACGGGATCCCCACGTAGAGACTGAATCCGTTCTCATAGTGAATGCCGGACAGGATTTCTCTCTCCCTCTGCGCGATCTCCGCCGCCAGCACGGCCTTCTCTGTGCTCACATAGTGCTCTCTCTCCATATACGTGGCGGCCTCATCGGGCGTATCGCCCTCTCTCAGCCTCGTCATCGCGATCTTGGTGGGCCTTATTCCGATCAGTTCTCCCCACGGCAGGACCGTGCCCGTGTACTCCGAGAGCATTTCGTAGAGAAGATGCTTGGCTGCCGTCTTGCACTCGGGGCCCTTGGCGTTAAAGACTGCCCCTTCCGGCGCCTCCACACTTCTTGTGAGAGGACCGTTCTCTCCCGCGCCCTTTTCATCCGGCACGGGGCCCCCCTCACCGGTGATCTGCATCTCGATGCGGTTTTCTTCAAACTGCACACGCAGAAAAGCCGGGTCAGGATATCTCCCGGCATCCGGCTCACCGACAAAAACTTTCACTGTCTCCTGCGGATAGAAGGCCTTCAGGAGAGAGTGTATTTCGTATCTGTATAAATCAATGTTTACTACTGCTATCATAATTCGTCATTAAATGAATCGGAAACGCTCACCCGTGCACAAAATAGTTGTACTTCTTCTCGTGTCCTATGGTCGTGCTTCCTCCGTGCCCGCTGTAGACCTCCGTGTCGTCCGGCAGGACGTACAGCTTCGTGCTGATCGATTCCACAATATCCTGCATATCTCCGGTGGGAAGGTCCGTCCTTCCTACCGACTCCTCAAAGAGGGTGTCGCCGCTGATCAGGACAGGGGCGCCGCCGGTCTGGGCTGCGTCTATATAGTAGCAGCAGCTTCCCTCCGTGTGCCCCGGCGTGGAAATCATTTTCAGCGTAATGCCCGCCTCGGTGACAGATTCCCCGTCGATGAGGTAATGGTCGGCTTTCACTGTGCATGATCTTCCCACAGACCTCGACGAGTTCAGTTCGGGGTCCTCAAGAACATCTCTCTCCAGGGCGCTGGCGTAGACGGGAGCTCCGCAGGCTTCTTTGAGTGCCTTCACCCCCAGAATGTGGTCAAAATGGCCGTGGGTCAAAAAGATCGCCTTGATCTCAAGGCCTTTCCTCGACAGTTCCTCGTATATCTCTTTCCCGTAATCGGCGGGGTCGAAAACGATGGTTTCCTTCTCTCCTTTTTTGTGAAGAAAATAGAAATTAGTCTGGACCATTCCGATCATATAACAACCGATCTCAATATTATTCATTTCGTCCCCTTTACCGGCGCAAATCACCCGTTTGTTCTCTTGACCGCCTGGACGCCGCGAATATTCTGGAGCTTGGTGCAGATCTCCCGCAGCTCCTCCACGCTCTTGACCTCAAAGCTGATAGTCAGCGTCGCGATCCCGTGCTTGCTGGTCATCGTATTGACTTTCAAAATATTGATATCTCTCTCGGAGAAATTCCTGGTGACGTCGTTGAGCAGTCCCGCTCTGTCGTTGGCGTAGATGTTGATCTCACAGACGAACCCGGCGTCTCTCTCTACTTCGGCTCCGTCTACCCAGGTTGCCTCGATGATCCTTCCCTTGTTCTCCTCGTCCAGGTTGACTACGTTCACGCAGTCCGCCCTGTGGATCGATACGCCCCTGCCCCTGGTGACAAATCCGACGATCTTATCGCCCGGAACAGGATTGCAGCACTTGGAGAAACGGACGGCCACGTCGTGGATTCCCTTGACGACAATGGCGCTCTGGGCCTTTGTGACCGAGCGCGGCTTGTGCTCGGCGATCTCCTGCAGGACTTCTTCGTCGGTGGCGTTCCTCTTGTGGTCCTCCTCGTAGAGCTCATGCAGTTTATTTACGATCTGCCCTTCCTTGACGCCGCCGTGTCCGATCGCCGCAAGGACCGCGTCCCACTCCCTGAATCCGTATTTTCTAAGGATCACTTCCTTATACTCGGGTTTGAGAAGTTCTGAGAGGACATATCCCTTGGTCTTGCAGTAGGCGGCCATGAGGTCCCTGCCTCTGCTGATGTTCTCCTCCTTCATCTCCCTGCGGAACCATTGGTTGATCTTGTTGCGCGTGGAAGCGCTTCTGGCTATGCTGAGCCAGTCCGGGCTGGGTCCCTTGGAGTTCTGGGAGGTGATGATCTCGATCCGGTCGCCGTTTCGGATCCGGTAATCAATAGGGACGATCTTGCCGTTCACACGGGCTCCGATCATCCTGTTGCCCACTGCCGAGTGAATGGCGTAAGCGAAGTCGATGGGCGTGGAACCCGCGGGAAGATTCTTGACCTCTCCTCTGGGCGTAAAACAATAGACGCTGTCGGAAAACAGATCCAGGTCGCTCTTGAGCAGATCCATAAATTCCTTGTTGTCCGACATGTCCCGCTGCCACTCGAGAATCTGGCGCAGCCAGGTGAGTTTCTCCTCTTCCTTGTTCTCAACTCTCTTGCCGTCCGACTGCTCCTTGTATTTCCAGTGCGCCGCGATACCGTATTCAGCCGCGCGGTGCATCTCAAAGGTGCGGATCTGGATCTCGAAGGGCTGCCCGGTGGGACCGATCAGCGTCGTGTGGAGCGACTGATACATGTTGGGCTTGGGCATCGCGATATAGTCCTTGAACCTGCCCGGAATGGGCTTGTACATCTCATGGATGATACCCAGCGCCGCGTAGCAGTCCTTGACGGAAGTGACAATGATCCTCACCGCGAAAAGGTCATAGATCTGGTCCAGGGTCTTGCCCTGGTTTACCATTTTCTTATAGATGCTGAAAAAGTGTTTGACACGGCCGTCCACCCTGCCTTCGATGCCGGCGTCCCGAATGTGCTCCGCCACCTCCGCGGCGATCTCCTGCACATATTTTTCCCTCTCGGATTTGCGCTGCGCCACCTTTTCAACGAGGTCATAATATACGTCCGGTTTAAGATATTTGAGAGAAAGGTCATCCAGCTCTACCTTGATCTTGGAGATTCCGAGCCTGGATGCGATAGGGGAATAGATATCGAGCGTCTCCTGCGCAATGCGGACCTGTTTTTCCGGAGGCATGTGCCCCAGTGTGCGCATATTGTGGAGGCGGTCGGCCAGTTTGATCAGAATGACGCGGATATCCTTGGCCATTGCCAGGAACATCTTTCGCAGATTTCTTGCCTGTTCTTCCTGCTGTACCTGTGTCTTGTCTTTATAGTCGCCGGAGAGTCCGAGTTTTTCCAGTTTGGTGACGCCGTCCACAAGGAGTGCCACATCGGCCCCGAACAGCTCCTCGATCTCTTCTTTGGTCATGATCGTGTCTTCCACTACATCGTGAAGAAGACCCGCCGTAATAGTCTCTTTATCAAGTTCCAGATCTGCAAGGATCAAAGCCACATAGAGGGGGTGAATGATATAGGGCTCGCCGGACTTGCGCTTCTGCCCTTCGTGGGCCTTTCTGGCAACCGCGTAGCCTTTCTCGATCAGCGAAATATCGTCCGAGGGATGATATCTGCGGACACGCTCAATAACGTCCGCATACAGTTCTTCCGGACTTAAATACTCTGCAATACTCTCAATTGTGCCGCTGTCGAATTCCTCGAAGCCTCTCTTTGCGATGATGTCGGCCATACCTCGGACCTGATCCTTTCAGAATTATTGACTTGAAATAAAGTATTGCCATTATAAGAAAATTTGTCAAGTCCGTCAAATGCTGTTGTCTGAAAATTCTTTGTTTACGGGTTGGCGGAGATGTGATCATAAAACAGCACGCACTGTCCGAAATGCTCCGCATTCCGGACTGTGTGCGGACAGAGGCGCTTCGCGCCTTGTCCGCCCCCAAAAACAGAAAAAAGGCAGCCGGATGAGCAAGCTCATCCGGCTGTCTTCTTTCTGTTTTTGGGTGTGCTGTTTTTTTCAAGGCTCGCATCGCGAGCCGCCGCGCCGCGTGCGTGCTGCCCTTCGGCAGCTTCTTCCTTTTCGCACGCGTGTGCATCCATAACTCAGTGCGAATCTTTCGCCTGAGTTACATCATCCCCGCGCCGCCTGCGGGCACAGGGGGCATGGGCTCCTTGATGGTAGCGACAGCCGCCTCTGTTGTAAGGAAGCTGGATGCTACGGAAGTCGCGTTCTGCAGAGCGCTTCTGGAGACCTTTGCGGGATCAAGGATGCCGTCCTCGATCATGTTGACATACTTCTCTGTGTAAGCGTCGAAGCCGATTCCTTCCTCGGACTCCTTGACCTTGTTCACGATAACTGCGCCGTTGAGGCCTGCGTTCTCGGCAATCTGGTTAAGAGGAGCCTCCAGAGCCTTCAGAACGATCTGGGCGCCGGTCTTCTCATCGCCTTCGAGTGTCTCGACTGCCTTCTCAACAGCCTTGGATGCGTGGATGTAAGCGCTTCCGCCGCCGGGGATGATACCCTCTTCCACAGCCGCGCGGGTTGCGTTCAGAGCATCTTCCATGCGATATTTTGCTTCCTTCATCTCTGTCTCGGTAGCTGCGCCTACGCGGATGACCGCTACGCCGCCTGCAAGCTTTGCAAGACGCTCCTGAAGCTTCTCTCTGTCGAAGTCGGACTTGGTCTCTTCGATCTGCATCTTGATCTGGGCAACGCGGGATGCCAGGGCATTCTTGTCGCCGAGGCCGTCGACGATGACGGTGTTCTCTTTTTCAACCTTGACGCTCTTGGCGCGTCCGAGCTGGTCGAGAGTGGCGTCCTTGAGCTCAAGGCCGAGATCGGAGCTGATCACCGTGCCGCCTGTGAGGATCGCGATATCCTCAAGCATGGCCTTTCTTCTGTCGCCGTAGCCGGGAGCCTTGACAGCGACAACGCTGAAGGTGCCGCGCAGCTTGTTGACGATCAGAGTGGTGAGGGCCTCGCCTTCCACATCCTCTGCGATGATCAGGAGCTTAGCGCCCATCTTGACGATCTGCTCAAGAAGAGGAAGGATATCCTGGATCGTGGAGATCTTCTTGTCGGTGATCAGGATGTAGGGATCGTCGAGGACCGCTTCCATCTTGTCCATATCCGTTGCCATGTAAGCGCTGATATAGCCTCTGTCGAACTGCATGCCTTCGACGAGGTCAAGCTCTGTCTTCATGGTCTTGGACTCCTCGATGGTGATAACGCCGTCTTTGGAGACCTTTTCCATAGCGTCGGCTACCATCTTTCCGACTTCCGCGTCGCCGGAGGAAATGGTCGCAACGTTCTCAATATGAGCTTTTCCGTTGACGGGAGTGCTCATGTTTTTGATAGCCTCAACTGCTGCGTCCGTAGCTTTCTTCATGCCCTTGCGAAGGACGATGGGATTTGCGCCTGCAGCCAGGTTCTTCATGCCTTCGTTGATCATGGCCTGTGCCAGAACGGTAGCGGTTGTTGTGCCGTCGCCTGCGACATCGTTGGTCTTTGTGGCGACTTCCTTGACGAGCTGTGCGCCCATGTTCTCGAAGTTATCCTCGAGCTCGATCTCCTTGGCGATGGTTACGCCGTCGTTTGTGATCGTAGGTGCGCCGTAGGACTTGTCCAGAACTACGTTTCTGCCCTTGGGGCCCAGTGTGATCTTAACTGTATCTGCAAGTTTGTTGATGCCGGCAGCCATTGCTACTCTTGCATCTGTGCCGTGTTTGAGATCCTTTGCCATTTTATTACCTCTTTCCTGTTTTCAAAATATAGTCTGAAATAATCAGTCAATCCGCTTATTCAATAACTGCGAGAATGTCGCTCTGCTTGACAATGATGAATTTCTCTTCCTCAAGCTTGACTTCTGTTCCCGCATACTTGGAATAGATGACCTTGTCGCCAACCTTGACTTCCATCTTGATCTCTTTTCCGTCAACGACTCCGCCGGGACCGACAGCGATGACTTCCGCCTGCTGGGGCTTTTCCTTCTCCTGTCCGGGAAGGACGATGCCGGACTTTGTGGTCTGCTCTGCTTCAAGCTGCTTAAGAACAACTCTGTCTGCCAAAGGTACTAACTTCATAATTTACGCCTCCTTTATCATGCGTGAATGATCAATTAACATATTCGATAATTGATTGTTAGCACTCATTCATGTTGAGTGCTAACTCTAGTTGGTATAATAGTTTTATCCACATTTGTTTGCAACCGATGGAAATGCTTCTTTTTCTACCTTTTACTCTGTTATTCTTTGTTTTTCTCTGTATTTCTCTATTTTGCTTATCTGATGACGTTTTTTCAGATTTAATACTTTATTTATGATTATGTTTTGTCCCTTCCCGTATTGCAACAGGACAAATCCCGTGCTATAGTGTATGTAGTTTCAAATACTACTTGAAGTGATATCAAATATTGGGAGGTGCGTTATGACTGTTAAAGAACTTAAAGTTTTCTTCAAAGAGCATCTGGTTCCTTCTCACTTATATAATCTCAAGGGCGGATCACACGGCGGACGGATCTGTATCGGTAAGGACAAACAGAATACATGGGAAGTGTATTTCAGTGAAAAAAAGAACAAGATCGGCCTCATGCGCTTTGCCACGGAGAGTGAAGCCTGCCAGCACATGATGGACGAAGTCCGCAAAGTTATGGAACAGATCTACGGAGTCACCTGGAAAGGTCTGGCGTAAAAGGGACTTGTATACGACTTATTTACCCGGTCGCGGAGCTTATGCTCTGCCGCCGGGTTTCTTTTATATTGCGTAATTATTCAGCCCCTCGTCCCAAATGCTTCGCATTCAGTTTTCTGAATAACTACATAAAAAGAGGGGCTGTGAAAGCCCGGTTCAATCCGGTTTCTTTCACAGCCCCTCTCGGTTACTGTTTAATCAGTATTCTAGTCGTTACTTCACATCGCCGTTCGTGATCGCGGCCTGCGCTGCTGCCAGTCTTGCGATCGGTACACGGAAAGGTGAGCAGGATACATAGGTAAGACCAACCTTGTTGCAGAACTCGATGGAAGCCGGATCTCCGCCGTGCTCACCGCAGATGCCGAGCTTGATGTCAGGGCGAACCTTGCGGCCCTTCTCAGCAGCCATCTGAATCAGCTGGCCTACGCCGTTCTGGTCGAGGTGTGCGAAAGGATCGGACTCATAGATCTTGCTCTTGTAGTAGTCGGTCAGGAACTTGCCTGCGTCGTCACGGGAGAAGCCGAAAGTCATCTGGGTCAGGTCGTTTGTGCCGAAGCTGAAGAACTGAGCCTCTTCTGCGATCTCATCTGCCATAAGAGCAGCTCTGGGGATCTCGATCATGGTACCGATGTGGTACTCGATATCGGAGCCTCTCTCTTCCTTGACCTTCTCAGCGGTCTCGACGATGGTCTTCTTGACAAATGCGAGCTCTTTCTTGTCGCCTACCAGAGGAACCATGATCTCGGGAACGATGTTGTAGCCTTCCTCTGCGTTCACTTCGATGGCAGCTTCCATGACAGCTCTCGTCTGCATCTTGGCGATCTCAGGGAATGTGACAGCCAGGCGGCAGCCGCGGTGGCCCATCATCGGGTTGAACTCGTGGAGAGCGTCGCAGCGAGCCTTTACGTCTGCTACGGAAAGACCCATCTCTTTTGCCAGCTCTGCGATATCCTCTTCGGTTGTAGGAACGAACTCATGCAGCGGCGGATCCAGGAAACGGATGGTGACCGGTCTGCCTTCCATAGCCTTGTAGATACCCTTGAAGTCGCCCTTCTGGAAAGGAATCAGCTCGTTGAGGGCTGCTTCTCTCTCTTCGACGGTGTCGGAAAGGATCATCTTGCGGATCTTCGGGATTCTGTCGGGGTTGAAGAACATGTGCTCGGTTCTTGTAAGACCGATACCTTCTGCACCCATGCGGACTGCGTTTGCAGCGTCCTCGGGAGTGTCGGCATTGGTTCTGACTTTCAGTCTTCTGAACTCATCAGCCCAGTTCATGATTCTCTCGAAGTTGCCGGAGATGGAAGCTTCTACGGTCGGGATGTCGCCGAGATAGATCTTACCGGTGGAGCCGTCAAGGGAGATGTACTCGCCTTCCTTGATCTTGTGGCCGCCCAGCTCGATGAACTTCTCTTCTTCGTGGACCTTGAGGTCACCGCAGCCGGATACGCAGCAGGTGCCCATACCGCGGGCTACGACTGCAGCGTGGGAGGTCATGCCGCCGCGCATGGTCAGAACGCCTTCTGCCGCGTGCATACCTTCGATATCCTCGGGAGAAGTCTCCTGACGGACAAGGATGACTCTGCTGCCTGCGGCGTGTGCTGCTACAGCGTCGTCAGCGTTGAAATAGATGCGGCCTGCCGCAGCGCCGGGAGAAGCGGGAAGCGCCTCGCCGATCTGCTTGCCGTTCTTAAGTGCGTCTGCGTCAAATGCAGGGTGCAGCAGCTGGTCAAGGCTCTTGGCCTCAATGCGCAGAACTGCTTCCTGAGGAGTGATCATGCCTTCGTCGACCAGATCGCAGGCAACCTGGATCGCCGCCTGAGCGGTTCTCTTGCCGTTTCTGGTCTGCAGGAAGTAGAGTTTGCCTTCCTCGATGGTGAACTCCATATCCTGCATGTCGCGATAGTGCTTCTCAAGTCTGTCAGCGATCTCGATGAACTGCTTGTAGCACTCGGGAAGATCCTTCTCGAGCTGTGTGATGGGCTGAGGTGTGCGGATACCCGCGACGACGTCTTCGCCCTGTGCGTTGATCAGGTACTCGCCGAAGATGCCCTTTGCGCCTGTAGCGGGGTTACGTGTGAACGCAACGCCGGTACCGGATGTGTTGCCCATGTTTCCGAATACCATGGACTGAACGTTGACGGCAGTGCCCCACTCGTAAGGGATGTCGTTCATCATTCTGTAGTAGTTTGCTCTGGGGTTGTCCCAGGAACGGAATACAGCCTTGATGGCTTCCATCAGCTGAACCTTGGGGTCCTGAGGGAACTCTTCGCCCATCTTCTCCGCATAGATCTCTTTATATTTTGCAATAATACTCTGAAGATCTTCTGCCTTGAGTTCTGTGTCATAGACATAGCCGTGTGCCTTCTTCTCGGCTTCGAGAATGCTGTCGAAGAAAGTCTTGCTCATGCCCATAACGACGTCCGAGAACATCTGGATGAATCTTCTGTAGGAATCATAGGCAAATCTGGGATTGCCGGTCTTTGCCGCGAAGCCCTGTACAGAAACATCGTTGAGACCGAGGTTGAGGATAGTGTCCATCATGCCGGGCATGGATGCTCTCGCACCGGAACGGACAGAGACAAGAAGCGGATTCTCAGTGTCTCCAAACTTCTTTCCCTGAACTCCCTCGAGCCACTCCAGCGCCTTGAAGATCTGCGCCTGTGTGTCCTCATTGATTGTCTTGCCGTCATTGTAATAATCTGTGCAGGCCTCGGTAGAGATTGTGAAACCGTTCGGGATCGGAAGACCGATATTGGTCATTTCCGCCAGGTTCGCACCTTTTCCGCCAAGGAGATTACGCATGTCGGCGTTTCCTTCGTGAAACAGATAAACCCTTTTGCTCATTCATGTACCTCCTTAATATTCAACTCTTAAAAGAGCTGTTAACGTAGTAAAAGATGAAACACCAAAAGACCCCATGCCTGGGCCGCATCGCTGCAGCTGCGGGTATGAAGTCCCATCGGCCTTCGGCCCTCGCCGTATTCACGGCTGTTTGGGAATAAAGCTGTCAAAGATAAAGACATCGAAAGACGGCTTCGCCTTCTCCAGCTCCTTCTGACTCCGGATCGTCCAGGCGGCGGCTTTTGCCTTGTAAAGGTTCCGGCAGATCCTCCTGGAGATATTTCCTTCATACTCATGATTGTATGCGATAAAGTCAGGTTTTGACAAGAAGTTGGGAAGAAGGAACTGAACCGGCACGGTCAGCGGAGCCTTGCTCAGCGTCCTGTATTTCGGAATATGACTGAATCCGTCCGCGAGCTGTCCTCTCATCACCTTCGGATCGTGGATCCGGTACCAGAGAAGGACCAGCGGGTTGAAGGATTCTATGCAGTAAGTCCCCTTGTACTTTCTCAGCATCGGGGCGATGACCCTGCACAGCGTCAGATCGCAGTCCTCCGATTTATACTCGACGATCAGCGGGACTCTCCCTCTTACCATCTCCAGAAAGTCCTTGAGAGCCGGAATCCTCTCCTGACTCCCGAAGAGCCTCAGCTTCTGCAGCTCATCGAAAGTGTAATCCCTCACCAGCCCTCGGACGCCGCAGGCTCTCTCCAGGTCCAGATCATGAAAAATGACCGGGACTGAGTCCGCCGTCAGCTGGACGTCGAGTTCGATCCCGTATCCCTTCTCCACCGCTTTACGAAAAGCGGGCATTGAATTTTCCGGTGCTTCGGTATTGTTATCGTGCAGCCCTCTGTGCGCAAACAGCGCAGTCGACTGAAACGGCTCGGGATCGGGCCTCCCTGTCATCCTGGGCATCACGGCCAAAAAATACAGTCCGGTCAGCCCTGCGGATGCCGTCAGTATATTGGCAATTCTGTTCTTCATGTAATCCTCTTCTGCTGTCCTTTTATATTAGACAGTTTAACACTATTTCTACCAAAATACTATTCTAATTCGTCAATCATCTGTGCACATTTATTGAAACTTGAAACGGTAAATATTTATTTTTATGAAAAGCATCGCTTGCTTACAGGGCGCCGCTTGGTTATTATTATAAAAGCAGATTTATGTCTGCGTTTTTTGTTATGGAAAAAAGGAGGCTACATGATCGCAGCAAACAATGTCACTCTCAGACTCGGCAAAAAAGCTCTGTTTGAGGATGTCAACATCAAATTTACGGAAGGTAACTGCTACGGGATCATCGGCGCCAACGGCGCCGGCAAATCCACATTTCTCAGGATCCTCAGCGGCCAGCTGGACACAACGGGCGGAAACGTGTCGATCACTCCGGGACAGAGACTTTCCTTTCTGGAACAGGACCAGAATAAATACGACAACCAGGTTGTTCTCGATACTGTCATTCAGGGCAATCCCCGTCTCTTTGAGATCATGAAGGAGAAGGACGCGCTCTATATGAAAGAGGATTTCTCCGACGAAGACGGAATCAAAGCCAGTGAGCTTGAGACCGAGTTCGCGGAGATGAACGGCTGGGAAGCCGAATCGGACGCGGAGTCGCTCCTCAACGGCCTCGGTATCGAGACAGATCTCCACAGCTATCTCATGAGAGAACTGACCGGCGCGCAGAAGGTCAAGGTGCTTCTTGCCAGGGCGCTCTTCGGCAATCCCGATATCCTGCTCCTGGACGAGCCCACCAACCATCTGGATCTGGACGCGATCGCGTGGCTGGAGGAATTTCTTATCAATTTCCCCAACACCGTCATCGTCGTCTCCCACGACCGCTACTTCCTCAACAAGGTCTGCACCTATATCGCGGATATAGATTACGGAAAGATCACACTCTTTGCCGGAAACTATGATTTCTGGTACGAATCCTCCCGTCTCCTGATCCGTCAGATGAAGGAAGCCAACAAGAAGAAGGAAGAGAAGATCAAGGAACTGAAGGAATTCATCTCCCGCTTCTCCGCGAACGCTTCCAAGTCCAAGCAGGCGACGAGCCGCAAGCGCGCTCTTGAGAAGATCCAGCTCGATGAGATCAAGCCCTCCAGCCGCAAATATCCTTACATCGATTTCCGCCCGGACAGAGAGATCGGAAACGAAGTGCTGACCGTCAGCGGGATCAGCAAGACCATCAACGGCGTGAAAGTACTGGACAATGTATCCTTTGTCGTCGGCCACGACGATAAGATCGCCTTTGTCGGAAGCCAGGAGCTGGCCAAGACAACGCTGTTTGAGATCCTGATGGGCCGGATGGAGCCTGACGAGGGAACTTACAAATGGGGCGTCACCACATCCCAGGCTTACTTCGAGAAAGATAACTCCAAGGAGTTCAAGGGCGATCTGACCATCACCGAATGGCTGACCGGCTACTCTCCCATCAAGGACGTCACTTATGTCAGAGGGTTCCTTGGCAGAATGCTCTTTGCCGGAGATGACGGCGTAAAGAAGATCGGAGTCCTCTCCGGAGGAGAAAAGGTCCGCTGCCAGCTCTCCAAGATGATGATCAGCGGCGCCAACTGCCTGGTCTTCGACGAGCCCACCAACCATCTCGACATGGAGTCCATCTCCGCGCTCAACGAAGGACTGATCAAATTCCCCGGCGTGATCCTGATCGCCTGCCGTGACCACCAGGTTGTTCAGACAACCGCGAACAGAATCATTGAGATCCTGCCCGACGGCAGCATCATTGATAAAATCACGACCTACGACGATTATCTTGAGAACAACGCCGAGGCCAGAAAGAGAACTGTCTACGAGGCGGTCCGCGAAGAGGACAGCAACTGACATACTACCGGCAGATAAAGCTTCAGCCGGCCGTTTTATCCAAAACGGCCGGCTGTCATTTATCTAAGGAGCAGCTCTTCTTGTATACTTTTCACCAGATGGAGGAACCTGTTCATGCATCCAATCGATCTTCACACACATTCCACTAAATCGGACGGCACTTATACGCCGACGCAGCTTGTGCGCTATGCGGCGCGCAAAGGGCTTTCCGCGATCGCGCTCACGGACCACGACACGGTAGACGGCGTTGAAGAGGCAGTGCAGGCATCCGCCGATCTAAGGCGGGAAAGCGAGTCCGAAAGCGGATCTCTCCCCGACATCTGTTCAGTGCCGGAGGTGATCCCCGGCGTAGAGCTCTCCACCGAATACAACGGCGTAAGCGTCCACGTCGTCGGTCTTTTCGTGGATTACAAAAACACTGCGTTTTCGGAAAAACTTGAGGAATATGCCCACTCCAGGGTCTACCGCAATAAAAAGATGTGCCGTCTTCTGACCGAGGGCGGATATCCGGTGTCCTATGAGGACCTGGAGAAAGCCTTTCCCGACACTGTACTGACGCGCCCGCACTTCGCGCGCTACCTGCTGAGTCAGGGGATGATCTCTTCCATAGACGAAGCCTTCCGGAGGCTGATCGGGGACGACTGCCCCTACTACGTTCCCAGGGATAAAATCACGCCCGCCGACGCCGTCCGCTACCTTCTCTCTTTTGGCAGCGTTCCGGTCCTGGCGCATCCCCTGCAGTACAAACTGGGAGACCGGGAGCTGCGCGTCCTTGTCTCTTCACTGAAGGAGGAGGGACTGGTCGGAATCGAAGTCTACTATTCTTCTTATAAACCCGCCGATACGGAAGCGCTCATGCAGATCGCAAGAGATTACGATCTTCTTCCAAGCGGAGGGAGCGATTTCCACGGCGAAAACAAGAAAAACCTCGATCTCGGCACCGGATACGGCCATCTGTATGTGCCGGATACGCTTCTGCCGCCTCTGCGCGAGAAGGCACTGCAGCTGCGCCGGGAGTGAGAAGCTGCATTAAAGCTATATTTAAACTACATGGCCGGGATTTCCTTCACATACTGCATCGTATACAGCGAATAGTAATACCCTTTTCTCGCCATCAGCTCGCTGTGCGTTCCTCTCTCCGTTATCTTCCCGTCTCTGACCACCAGGATCAGGTCCGCGCTGACGATCGTCGAGAGTCTGTGCGCGATCACGAAGGAAGTCCTGTTCCTGGTAACCACGGAGATGGCTTTCTGTATCGCCATTTCCGTCAGGGTGTCGATGGAGGAAGTGGCCTCGTCCAGGATCAGGAGCCTGGGGTCCGCAAGCAGAGCCCTGGCAAAAGAGAGAAGCTGCTTTTCTCCGGTGGACAGGCCGCTGCCGCCCTCCCCCACATCGCTGTCAAGGCCGCCCATGCGCGCCACGATTCTTTCCGCGCTGACCATTCTGAGCGCTTCCATGATCTGTTCGTCCGTCGCCTCCGGCTTTCCGTATCTCAGATTATCCCGCACCGTTCCCGAAAAGAGATAAGGCGTCTGCAGCACATAGCCCAGGTTCCTGTGAAGCCACAGCTGAGACCGCTCCCTGCAGTCCCTTCCGTCGATCAGGATCCTCCCTTCCGTGGGCTCATAGAAGCGGCACACCAGGTTGACCAGGGTGGATTTCCCGGCGCCCGTCTCTCCCACGATGGCAATATTTTGCCCACTGTGCACCTTCAGGCTGAAATGCTCCAGCACATTTTCTTCCCCGTCCGGATAGCGGAACGTCACGTCTTCAAATTCAACGTCTCCCCGGATCTCCTCCCAATTTTCATAGCGGGGGTGAAAACCGTCTCCGTAGCGCGCGATGACCTCAGGGGTGTCCGTCACATCGGAGGGCTCCGCCAGAAGGTCCGTAAATCTCTCGATGTTGGCCTGAATCCCTATAAAAGCGGATACATTCTGGATGATGAACTGCAGAGGTTCCATCATGCCGACCGCGTAAGAGAGGAAGACGGACAGCGTTCCGATCTTCATGAGGCCGGCCCGGGTCATCATGCCGCCCTGCCACAGGACCAGCGCCAGGGCGAAGGAGGACATCAGCGTGACTGTGCTGATGAGCATCGCCGAGTGCTTTACGGCCCGGACGGACTGGGCGCGCATCTTCTCCGTGTCGGACTCAAACTCTTTCTGCATGATTTCCTCGATGCCGAGAATTTTCACCGATCTGGCCCCTGTGATCCCCTCGTTGAAGTTTCCCGTGATCCTGGAATTGATCTCGCGGATCCTGCGGTTAATGGCGATCAGTTTCTTCTGGAAGATACTGACCACCAGGGTGCAGACTGCCAGCAGGGCGATCATCCGGGCCGCAAGTACTGGCTCGGTAAAGAGCATGACAGCAACTGCGAACAGTATGTAGGAGCCGTTCCAGATGCAGTCCATCATTCTCCAGGAGACCATCTCCCCGATCTTGCCGGTGTCGCTCATCACCCTGGCATGAATATAGCCCACACTGTTCCTGTTAAAGTAGGAAAAGGACAGCGTCTGCAGGTGCGAGAAGGCGAGATTTCTCAGATCCCTGTCCACGTGCATCTCCACGATCCCGGCGTCTTTCATCGACTTATTGTTGACCAGGGACTGGAAAGCCAGAACTGCAAGATACAGCAGGATAAAGGCGGGAAGCCCTTCCAGGGTGCCCTCCCCCGCGAAGTGATCCAGCGCGTACCGGTTGAAAAGCGGATAGCACACGTCGATCACGCTGCAGACCAGTCCCAGCGCGATCATTCGGATCATCCTGACCCGATAGGGCTTCAAGAGCGGGAGGAGTCTGGGGAGCCCGAAAAGAGGCAGGGAGGATGCTTTCTTTTCTTTATTCATTGGCATCCCCCTTTCTCCCTTTTCGCTCGCCGTCGGGAAGCTGCAGGTCGCAGATCTCCCTGTATAAGCCGGGTACAGCCTTCAGCTCCTCGTGGGTCCCCTTCTGCGTTATGCGCCCCCTCTCCATGACGATGATCTGGTCCGCGTCCATGATGGTCGTGATCCTGTGAGAGATCAGAAAGACCGTCGCGCCGGCGGTCTCCCGCAGGAGGGCCGCCCGGATGCGGGCGTCTGTCTCGGAGTCCACTGCCGAGAGGGAGTCGTCGAAGATCATGACGGGACACTTTCTGATCAGCATCTGGGCAATGGCTGTCCTCTGCTTCTGGCCGCCGGAGAGAGTGACGCCTCGCTCGCCGACAAAAGTGTCGAAGCCCAAAGGAAATCTGTCCACCGTCTCCGTGAGGTCTGCCGCCGTGCTCGCCCGGCGCACCTCTTCTTCCCCGAGCTCGTCGGAAGTGATCGCGATGTTTTCCGCGATGGAGCGCGAGAACAGGTGCGGCTCCTGCAGGACCATGCCGATCTGAGAGCGCACATAAGAAGTGCTGATCTTCGAAAGGTCCGCATCGCCGACCAGGATCCGGCCCTGCCCCTCTCCCAGCGGGTACAGCTTTTCGAGAAGGTACATGAGCGTCGACTTGCCCGATCCCGTCCCGCCAAGGATCCCTACGGTCGTGCCGGCTTTTGCCGTGAACGTCACATCGGACAGCGCGTTCTTCTCATCTCCCTCATAGCGGAAAGAGACGTGTTCGAAGGAAATGTCCGCGTCCATGGGAGGCGTCAGCATCTCTTCCGGCTCTTTCTCCTCTTCCGCGTTCATGATATAGCGGAGCCTTTCCACCGAAATCCCCGCTTTGCTCATCTCCGAGATGACGCGTCCCAGAGAACGGACGGGCCAGATCAGCAGGCTGTTGTAGGAGACAAAGGCGATGAACTGGCCGGCTGTCAGGGTTCCCCTCACGCAAAAGACCGCTCCCATGACATTTACGAGAAGATACTGCAGTCCCGTCATGATATCTCCGGTGACCCAGTTGTGGGTGAGAATAATGATCAGGCGGATCCAGAATCCCGTGTAGTATTCGTTCTGCTTTTCAAATCTGTCCCTCTCATACTGCTCTCTTCCGAAAGCGCGCACGACCCTGACTCCGGTCAGGTTCTCCTGCGCGATCGCCGACAGGCGGCTCTCCTCTTCGTCCGCCTTTTCAAAGGCGTCGCCGATCCTGGCGTAGAAGAACAGGGAGTAGCCGATCACGACCGGTATGAAGACCGCCGCGGCCGCCGTCATCTTTGTGTCGATCCCGGCCATGAAAGAGATCGCCAGAATGATCAGAATGATGACCCGGATCAGGGACGTCAGCTGTTCGGAGACAAACACCTTTATGGTCTCCACGTCGGAGGTGCATCTCTGTATGATATCTCCCGTGCTGTTGGCGCCGTACCAGGAATAGGGAAGCCGCAATATTTTGGCATAGATCTCGTCCCGCATCCGCTTTACGAATCTCTCGGCCGCCACCTCGTTAAAATAGCGAAAGAGGAAGCGAAAGCACGCGGCCATAAAAGCGACGGCCATAACGGCGGCGGCGATGAGAACAGGATTCGCGCGCAGGCGCCCGATCCCTCCGGCCGCGTCAAGACACGCCAAAAGAGACGCCGGAAGATCCGGCGCCTTGTCTGCGATCACACTATCAACGGTAAAACTGATCATTGCCGGCAGGATCATGTCCAAAAAGGACACGAGCGCGGCAAAGGCCATGCTCAGCAGGAAGAACCCTGCGCTCCCTCTCAGAAAGTAGGCAATGAGGGACAGGGAGCTCTCAAATCCCCGCTTTTTCTCTCTTTTATGCAATATATACTCCATATCTGAACTTGTCAGTCACCGGTTTTTGATCTCCATGATCTCCGAAAGCAGTTTCTCGCTCCCCATAACGACCACGCACAGCATCTCCCGGGTCCTGGAGATTCCCTCGTACAGAAGCGTCAGCGCTTCCTCTCCCGAATCTCCCCGGGCCTTGAGGTGCTGCTCCTCGTCATAATAAAACCTGTCATCTAATACGACCGCCACCTTTTCGATCTCAAGGCCGACGATGTCGTCTTCCCCCAGTCCCTCTCTTTTTTCGCCGCACCCGCCGGGAAGCAGGATCCTGTGGTATCCTTTTCCCGCGTAGTAGTCCAGAATGCAGCCGGCCGATTCCCTGTCCCCGGCATAGAGAACGTCGATGCAGCTCAGGTCCGCCGATGCGGTGTTCTCCTTTTTGTTGAACAGGCCGCGCAGGAACGCGTAAATGGGTCGGTTGATCCTGATATTGCCGGTAAACGACAGTACGAGCGGCTTGTATTCCCTGATCCTGCGGCGGATCTCATTGTCTTTATCCTCCGGTTCCTTGACGCGCCGCGGGTCAAAAGCCAGAATGCAGGGAGTCCCTTCCGACTCCGCGTAGTCCAGCAGCCGCTCCAGGGATTCCGCCGACATCCGGTTGGCCTCATCCACCAGAATACAGGACCACTCCTGGTCGCTGTAGTCCTCCTCCGCTCTGCGAATCCACACTTTCTTGAGGCGCTCATCGAGGATCCTATGTCCGTCCTGCAGCTTTCCTCCCAGAAGGATCAGTACTTTCTTCTTTTTGGACAGCTCCAGCGCAAGGTCAAATAAAAGCAGCGTTTTTCCTGTTCCGGCGCTCCCGGATACCGCGATCAGGGGAGTCCTGTCCCCTTCTTCCTCCCGGAGCAGGTCCAGGATCTTCTTTTTGAATTCAAACTGCTGATTGGTGAGGAAATAGCTTCCCTGCAGAAATTTGGAAGGGGCGTCCACCGGCGAGATCAGGTAGTCCGACGCCTTGAAGAGCTGCTCCAGATCCTTCTCCACAAAGCGCTCGAAAACCGGTCTGCAGAGCAGTTCCGCCAGTTCTTCCATGCCGCAGGCGCGCATATACCCCTTTTCATTGAGGTTGTAGAGAGTATTCGTCTCCATGACATAGGTAAAGGAGTAAATGGCCGTGGAAATATGTGTGAGATAATATCTGTTCTGGCTCAGCTGTTTGCTGATCCTGTCCTCCTCGATCGCCTCGCTCTTAAGTTCTATGTTGAGAACACATTTGCCGTCTTCCGAGATCTTGAGAAGGTCAAACTCTTTGGAGATATGGGCGATCGTATAGGAGAGATAAAAGCCGTCCAGGAAGGAGATCCATCCGCCGTCGGGACCGGATCTTTCCCGCAGGCAGGGAATAAGCCCTTCTACAAGGGAGCAGAGCGAGAGCACTTCATGACGGCTGTATTCCTTGTGCTTTCTCACTCCCGAGAGTTCCGCGGCCAGCAGGGAAAAATTTTTCTCCTCTTCTGCCCTGGTCAGAAGATACAAATTCATCGCTCTCATGTCAGTTCGTTCCGGTCCGCGTTCCGGCTCACTCCGAGATCATCGCGATAAAGATAGCCGACGGGTTCTCTGCCTTCGCGGAACACGATCATCATCTCGTTTGTGAGACTGAGGTCCTGCGGCTGTCCTTCCACGTCTTTTCTGTCCACCCAGACCGCCTCCTTGAGCTCATTTGTGTCCAGCGTGATCTGCGTGCTTCCGTCCACATCGCAGTAGAACCCCGCAAGAAGGTCGTCTACGATTCCCCAGGGCTGCGATTTATAATAGCGGATATTTTTTACCTTCAGGCCCACTTCTTCCATCACTTCGCGGGCGACGGTCTCTTCCAGCGTCTCCCCGACCTCGTTAAAACCGGCCACCAGCGCATAAAAAGGGATCCCGCGCCCGGCGTACTTGGTCATCAGGATTCGGTCGCCGTCCATCACTCCGATGATGACGGCGGGAAGAATGCGGGGATAGATCGTGCGGCCGCATCCGGGGCAGACTAGCGCTCTCTCCGTCTTTGAAGGCACGGTCATATGCGCGCAGGTCCCGCAATACCGGTTGTCCCTGTACCACCCGGCCAGCTGCATGGCCGTGTAGGCCGCGAAGATCAGGTGCCGGTTCTCTTCTCCCAGATAATAGTGCGGCCGGAGGTCTCTGAGCCGGATCTCCTGCAGGTCCCCGGGAAGCCTGTTCGCCGCCTCCTCGCTGACCGTTCCCATAAAATAGCCGGTCTCATCGATCGAAAACAGGTAGGTATAGGCGACGCCTTCCGGCATCTCCCCGCAGAGAGGAAAACGCATGTGTCCCTCCGACACGTGCGCCAAAACGTTTTCCACCCTGCTGCCCGTGAAAATAAGGATCGGACTGTCCTTGTGCGGGGCGGCGCCCGGTCTGTACTGATTGTCCATTCTGTGCGGGGCAATATCCTGGATCATCTCTTCTACCTGTTCTTTCTGTCAGATGTTCTCTTTATAAAATGTTTTCCTTATCAGATGTTCTTCCTCAGAGGTTCATCGCTATGGCAACTGCAAATCCAAGGACCGCGCCGGCCGCTACCTGCAAGGGGGAATGTCCCACAAACTCCTTGAGCGTCTGCTCCGGCGTCATGTCCCCGGCGCCCATCTTCTCGAAGAACTCGAGCATATTGTTGATCACAACGGCCTGCTTGCCGGTCTCTCTTCGGACGCCCCTGGCGTCGTGCATGACGATGATCGCCAGAAAGACGGCGACGGCAAAGACCGGCGAATCCCACCCGGCCGTGAATCCGGTCGCGACGGCTACGGAAGTGACCGTGGCAGAGTGGCTGCTGGGCATTCCTCCGTCCCCCACGAGGCGCTCCCATACGATCTTTTTATTCAGGATCAGGTGAATGACGGTCTTTATGACCTGTGACAAAACCCATGCGATCGCTCCTGTCTGTATGATCCTGTTTCCGATAATCTGCATAATCACTGTATCCATAAATCCACCTTCTCTGTACTGTTATAAAAATCCCCTAATGATAATAGTAACACATTATCCTTTAATTAAGCATTTGAAAAATGAGATATAATGGAGTAGAGTAAATGAAGCAGGTTTTTGCAAAAATGATCACAAGTGAGGTACAGCTATGACTTTTCGATATCCCGCCGTTTTTCACAGACATGAAGACGGCAAATACACCGCCTATTTTCCGGATCTCACCATGTGCACCGCCAAGGGCGATACGCTTGACGACTGCATCAACGATGCCATCGCCGAGTGCCGGGACTGGATCCAGACAGAACTTCTCGAAACGCTCGATATGCCTCCCGTATCCGACTACGACGATATCCCCGTGAAGGAAAACGAGCATATCCGCACCATCGGCGTCATTGTCCGCCTCTACGAAGGCTGGGACGAGTGAACACGCCGAGACGATGACAAAGCAAACAGCTCCGCGGACCCGCTGCCGGGTCCGCGGAGCTGTTTTTTTGTGTGCCTTAATGCACCGCCGCCTTCGCTCAGCCTCTGATCTGGCCGTCTCCGGTGATCTGGTACTTATACGATGTTATTTCTCTGAGCCCCATGGGTCCTCTTGCCTGCAGCTTCTGCGTGCTGATGCCGATCTCCGCGCCGAAGCCGAACTCAAATCCGTCCGTGAACCTCGTGGAGACATTGACATAGACACAGGCGGAATCGATCTCTCTTAGGAACTTCTCCGCCGCCTCTCTGTCTTTTGTCACGATGCAGTCGGAGTGCCCCGTGTGATAGCGGTTGATGTGCTCGATGGCCTCTTCCACGGAGTCCACCGTCTTGACCGACAGCATGAGCGCCAGATATTCTTTGCCGAAATCCTCCTCTGTGGCGGCTTCTGCCAGAGGCAGCATTGAGCGGGAGTCCTCGTCCGCCCGGAGGGTGACGCCGTACTCCTCCATCGTCTTTGCCAGCATGGGAAGGAAGTCATCGAGGACTGCCCTGTGGACCACCAGGGATTCCGCGGCGTTGCAGACGCCGATCCTCTGTGTCTTTGCGTTGACCAGGATCTTCATTGCCATCTCCAGGTCGGCGTCCTTGTCCACATAGATGTGGCAGTTGCCGGTTCCGGTCTCGATGACCGGGATCTTGCTGCCTTCCACGACGGCGCGGATCAGGCCCGCCCCGCCTCTGGGAATCAGGACGTCAATATACTGCCGCATGGTCATGAGCTCCCTGGTAGCCGCCCTGTCCGTCGTGGCGACCAGCTGCACGGCGTCCGGAGTGATCCCGCACGCCTCAAGGGAATCGCGCAGGACCCGGGTGATCGCGATATTGGAGTTAATGGCGTCGCTTCCGCCCTTTAAGATCACGGCGCTGCCCGCTTTGAAGCAGAGCGCGAAGGCATCCGCCGTCACGTTGGGACGGGACTCGTAGATCACGCCGATGACGCCCATGGGAACGCGGATCTTGCGGATCTTCATGCCGTTCGGCCTCACGAATTCTTCCATGACTTCGCCCACCGGATCCGGGAGCTGCGCCACCTGGCGAAGTCCCTCCGCGATCTGCTCGATCCTGTTCTCCGTCAGCGTCAGCCTGTCGATCAGCGCCTCGGACATGCCGGCCGCCCTGCCCGCTTCTATGTCCTTTTTATTGGCCGCAAGGATGTCCGCGCGACTCTGCACGAGCCGGTCGGCCGCCGTCAGAAGCGCCTCGTTCTTCTTTAACGTATCAAGCTTTTGCACTTCATACTTGACCCCCGCCGCCGCTTTACAAAGATCTGTAACCAAACTCATGATCGTCCTCTCCTTTCACATACTTTCACATAGTAGATGTGTTGTCCTGCGGCTCCCGGAACCGCTTTCGGATGGCCTCCGCCACTCGGATCCCGTCCATGGCGGCCGACATGATCCCGCCCGCGTATCCGGCCCCTTCCCCGCAGGGATACAGCCCTTTCACCTCTGCCTGCAGGTCCTCCCCTCTCGGGATCCTCACCGGGGAAGACGTCCTGCTCTCGAGTCCCGCGCACACTGCCTCGGGACCGGCAAATCCTTCGATCTTTTTGTCAAAATATTCCATGCCCTCGAGAAAATCGGCCGTCAGCGAAGGCGGCAGAAGGCTGCTCAGGTCCGCTTCCCTCCACTTTCCGCGGATGCACAGGTCCGCAGTCTGCAGATAATCGTCGCCCGTCTCGGGGTCAGTTTCCGGAAGGGCCATGCTGTTTTCCGGATCCTTCGCCTTCCTCTCAAAGCGCTCTTTGAGCTTTTGGTACCGCTGCACCGGGACGGCGCCTTTTCCGAGGCGGAATGCCTTTTCCTCCAGCTGGCGCTGGAAGATCATTCCCTGCAGCGGATCGCTTCCGCCGAATTCCTCCGGTCCCACCGTGCAGACGATGGCGCTGTTGGCGCGTCCGCTGTCTCTCGCGTGCTCACTCATGCCGTTTACGGCGATTCTGCCGGGTTCCGAGGAGGCGTTCACGATGTATCCGCCGGGACACATGCAGAACGAATAGACCCCTCTGCCGGAAGAAGCCTTCGCGGTCAGCTTGTAATTTGCCGCGGAGAGGCCCAGCCTGTCCATCTCCTCTTTTTCCCACACTCCGTACTGGGACCTGTCGATCAGGCTCTGAGGATGGGAGACGCGAAGTCCCACCGCGAAAGCTTTCTGCTCCATGGGAACCCCTCTGTCAAACAGGGACTGCATGGTATCCCTCGCGCTGTGTCCCGGAGCGAGGACCACCGTATCCGTCTCTATTTTGCTGCCGTCCGCGAGGAAAACAGCCTTTACCGCTCCGCCGATGATCTCAAGATCTGTCACCTGCGACTCAAAGCGCACCTCTCCGCCGGCGGCGATGATCCTCTCCCGGATGGCGGGAATGACCTCGCTGAGCTTGTCGGTTCCGATATGGGGCTTGCTCTCGTAGAGGATATCTTCGGGCGCCCCGGCCTCGACGAAGATGCGCAGCACCTCGCCGCTCCTCCCGGTCTTGTCGTTGATCTGGGTATTGAGTTTTCCGTCGGAGAACGTGCCGGCTCCGCCCTCCCCGAACTGCACATTGGACGTGGGGTCAAGAAGTCCCGTCTCCCAGTATTTCTCGATATCCCTCTTCCTGTCCTCGACGCGGCGGCCCCGCTCGAGAAGGAGCGGCCCGTAACCGTGCTCCGCCAGCATCAGCGCGCAGAAAAGTCCCGCGGGACCGGCCCCGATCACGACGGGGCGGCGCTTCATCTGTTGACTGCCCTGGTCAGGGAAGCGGTAAGGCTGCGGGTCCACGGCCGAGATCTCTCCCCTGCGAAGTTTCGCCGCGAGCTTTCGGTCCGCGCTGAGACTCCCGCCCAGATCCACATCCACCGTGTAGATATCGAAGAGCTGCGGCTTTTTGCGGGCGTCCACCGAGTGCCGGCGGATCTCATAGCGCAGCGGCTGTCCGCCTTTAAGCCTGAGTGTCTTTGCTATTTTGCCCTCCAGATCCTCCCTGCTGTGTCCGCATGGAAGTTTCATCTGGGAAATCCTTATCATTTAGTGCCGCTCCTTTCCTTTGCCGCACTGCTTCCGGCGATCCATCCGCTGGTCATCGCCCACTGCAGGTTGTATCCTCCGCAGATCCCGTCCACATCCAGAATCTCTCCGGCCAGATAGAGACCGCGGCACTTTACGGACTGCAGGTCGCCGTCCACCTCGGAGAGCGGAACGCCGCCCGATGTGACCTGGGCCTGCCGGAAGTCCCCCGTGTCCGTGACCTTCACCTTAAATCCGCGCATGTCCTCCATGATCCCCGCAAGCACCTCCACGGGCACCTTGGAGGCCTTTTTCTCCGCCTGCAGGTCTCTCTTTCTGAGGATCAGGTCCAGGACCTTTCTGTTCACCAGTCCCAGGAAGAACACGCTCAGCATGCAGTCCTTATCCTCGCCCGTTCGCCTTGCGATCTCCGCGCTCCACTTCTCCTCTTCAAAGTCCGGCAGAAAATCGATGACGGCAGTGACTGTCTTTCCTTCGTCGAGGCTTCTGGCCGCCGCGGCGCTCAGCTGGAACACCGGGATCCCGGAGATCCCCTTGTCCGTCATCTGCAGTTCTCCCCTCTCGGAGACGGGCTCCGCGCCCTCGCGCAGGAGGGTGACCTTGGCGTCGCAGCGCACGCCCGCCGCCGCCTTGAGATCTCTGTCATCCGATAAGAGCGGGACCAGCGCCGGAAGCGGCTTTCTGACAGAGTGGCCCAATGCCCGCGCGATCCTGTAGAGATCGCCGACGGAGCCGTACTGCGGTCCCGCCGCGCCTCCTCCCGCCAATATGACTTTCCGGGCAAAATACTGCCCACCTGACTCTGTCTGAATAAGGAAGCGTCTCTTTCCTTCCTCCGAATACAGACGCAGGTCGCTGACCCTCTGCCCGGGCAGGAATTCTACCTGCGCTCTCCTCAGTATTTTCTCAAAACCTTCCGCGATGGTGGCGGCCTGGTCGGTCCGGGGGTACACATATCCCTGCCTGTCGTGGAGCCAGATTCCCTCGGACTCCCAGAAGCGGATATGGTCCTGCACGGAAAACCGCGCAAAAAAGGCGGAGAGATCCTCACTCCCGCCCGTGTGATAACATTCTTTGTCCATGCGGAGATTTGTCAGATTGCAGCGCCCGCCACCGGTGGCGTAGATCTTTCTCCCGATGCGGTCATTGGCGTCAAAAAGAAGCGCCCGCAGCCCGTTCTCCGCTGCCGCCGCAGACGCCATGCACCCCGAAGGTCCCGCTCCGATCACGGCGACTTCACAGTATCTGCTCTCTTTTTCCCGCGCCTGTCTCATTGCTCCCCATCCCTTGTGATTCCCAGAGCGGTGAGGGCTTTTTCCTGCCTCTTCTCCATCTCCTCCGCCTCTTCGGGCGTCATGTGGTCATAGCCGCACAGGTGGAGCATACTGTGCGCCACCAGAAAAGCGAATTCGCGCTTTTCACTGTGCCCGTACTCGGCCGCCTGCTCTTTCACCTTCTGCGCGTTGATGACGATGTCGCCCAGCATCACGCAGCCGTTCTCCGGGTTGACGCAGGTCTCGTCGATGCTTTCCTCAAAGGAGGCGGGCTCTTCATAGTCCAGCCCCGGGAATGAGAGGACGTCCGTCGTTCTGTCGATTCCCCTGAACTCGAGATTGAGCCTGTGAACCTCTTCTGCCTCTGTCACCAGGAGGGAAACTTCCGCGTCCCGCGGAAATTCCTCCTGCTCAAGGACCTTTTCGCAGACCTCCTGCGCGACCTGCTCCGGATCAAAGTCAAACTTTTCTTCTGTTTGGATATCTGTGTTCAAAACGACCATGTTTCTCATAATCCTCATAGGCCTTGACGATCTTCTGCACCAGCGGATGGCGGACGACGTCCTTGGCGGTCAAATTGATAAAGCTGATCCCGTCCACGTTCTTAAGTACCTTCATGGCCACGTCGAGACCCGAGCGGGCGCTGGGCGCCAGATCCTTCTGCGTGGCGTCGCCGGTGATGATGGCGTGGGAGCCGAAGCCGAATCGGGTCAGGAACATCTTCATCTGCTCCGGCGTGGTGTTCTGCGCCTCGTCGAGAATGATGTAGGCGTTGTCCAGAGTCCGCCCTCTCATGTAAGCGAGGGGCGCCACCTCGATCAGACCGTTCTCCATGTTCTTCCTGAAATTCTCCGCTCCCATGATCTGGTAGAGCGCGTCGTAGAGGGGTCTTAAATAGGGATCGACCTTGCTCTGCAGGTCACCGGGCAGAAAGCCCAGCTTCTCCCCCGCCTCGATGGCAGGCCTCGTCATGATGATCCGCTCCACTTCCTTGTTCTGGAAGGCGGTTATAGCCATGGCCATGGCGAGAAATGTCTTTCCGGTTCCCGCCGGCCCGTTGGCGAATACGATCAGATTGTCTCTGATCGAATCAATGTATTTCTTCTGTCCAAGTGTCTTGGGTTTGATCGGCTTGCCGCTTATGGTGTGGCAGATGATATCTTTGTCAAAATCAACCAGCATCTGGGGCTCCGCCTCATCCTTCATCTCGATGGCGTAGTCCACGCTCTGGTCCTCGATCTCCCCTCCGGCCCTGGAGAGGCCGGCCAGGCTCTCGAGAATGGCGACCGCTTTTCTGACACCAGACTCGTCGCCGGTCACCTTGATCACACCGTCTCTCGCGATCACAGCGACGTCCAGGTCTTTCTCAATCTTTCTGATATAGTGATCTTTACTGCCGAAGATATCCCTCTGCACCTCCGCAGATAATTCCAGGATTTCAGTCATTCGTTCCTCTTTACTCTCTGAAAAAGAGCGCCCACCGCATTCCCAGCGGTGTGCGCTCCCGTCTCAATGCTATTACTAAATTACTTCGCCGACAGGTATTCGTCAATACCCTTGGCCGCCGCCTTACCTGCGCCCATAGCCAGGATTACGGTGGCAGCTCCCGTCACGGCGTCGCCGCCCGCGAACACGCCTTCCTTGGAGGTCTGTCCCTTCTCCTCGTCTGCCACGATGCAGCCTCTGCGGTTTGCCTCGAGGCCCTTGGTCGTGGAGGAGATCAGCGGGTTGGGAGATGTTCCGAGGGACATGATGACCGCGTCGCACTCGATCTCAAACTCGGATCCGGGGACCTCGACGGGTCTGCGTCTTCCGGAAGCGTCGGGCTCGCCCAGCTCCATGCGGATGCAGGTGATGCTCTTTACCCAGCCGTTCTCGTCGGCGTGGATCTCCACGGGATTGGTCAGGAGGTCGAAGATGATGCCTTCCTCCTTGGCGTGATGGACTTCTTCGCGTCTTGCGGGAAGTTCTTCTTCACTTCTTCTGTAGACGATATGGGTCTCCGCGCCCAGGCGAAGAGCCGTTCTCGCTGCGTCCATAGCCACGTTTCCGCCGCCTACGATGACTGCTTTCTTAGGTCTCATGATGGGCGTTCTGGATGTATCGCTGAAGGCCTTCATCAGGTTGCTTCTTGTCAGGTACTCGTTGGCGGAGAACACGCCCATGGCCTGCTCGCCGGGGATGCCCATGAACTTGGGAAGGCCCGCGCCGGAGCCGATGAATACGGCTTCGTAGCCTTCATTCTTCATGAGGTCGTCGATGGTGGCGGACTTGCCCACCACGCAGTCGGTCTCTATTTTGACGCCCAGGGACTTGACGTTCTCGATTTCCTTCTCGACGACCGCGTCCTTGGGAAGACGGAATTCGGGAATACCGTAGACAAGAACGCCGCCCGCCTTGTGCAGAGCTTCGAAGATGGTGACTTCATAGCCGAGCTTTGCCAGGTCGCCCGCGCAGGTAAGTCCTGCAGGGCCCGAACCGATGACCGCGACCTTGTGGCCGTTCTTCTTCTCCGCGCCCTGGGGCTTGACGCCCATCTCGCGGGCTGTGTCGGCCACATATCTCTCGAGCTTGCCGATGGAGACCGGCTCGCCCTTGATGCCTCTGACGCACTTGCCTTCGCACTGCGTCTCCTGAGGACAGACGCGGCCGCAGATGGCGGGCAGAGAGGAAGATCTTCCGATCACGTCGTAAGCGCCCTTTACGTCGCTCTCCTTCACCTTCATGATGAAACCGGGAATGTCGATATTGACGGGACATCCCTGCACACATCTGGGGTTCTTGCAGTTGAGGCAGCGCTGTGCTTCGGCCTCTGCTTCTTCTTTATTATATCCAAGGCAGACTTCCGCGAAATTGGTGGCTCTGACCTTGGGATCCTGCTCCCTTACCGGGACTTTCTTCATCATATCCATTGTCGTATGTCCTTTCTGTCACGATCCGAGTCTGTGACCGAAGTCAGTTTCCGCAGTTGCCGCAGCCGCCGTGGTGCGTGTCGCCCTCTTTGGCTTTGAGGTAGAGGCGGCCTTCTTCGGTGGCGTAGAGCTTCATTCTCTGCATGGCCTGCGCGAAGTCCACCTTGTGTCCGTCGAACTCCGGTCCGTCTACACAGGCAAATTTCACTTCATCACCTACCATGAGGCGGCATGCGCCGCACATACCCGTGCCGTCGACCATGATCGGGTTCATGGACACGATCGTCTCGACGCCGAGAGTCTTGGTGAGCTGACATACGAATTTCATCATGATCATGGGGCCGATCGCCACGACTCTGTCAAAGCGCTTGCCCTCGTCCCAGAGCTTCTGCAGCGCTACGCAGACATTTCCGTGGATGCCGTAGGAGCCGTCATCCGTGCAGATATGCAGATCGGATACTTCGGCCATTTCCTTCTCAAGGATGATGATGTCCTTGGTTCTGGCGCCCTGGATGCAGTCGACTGTCACGCCCTGCTTCTTGAGCCATTTGAGCTGGCAGTACACGGGAGCCGTTCCCACGCCGCCCGCGATGAAGCAGATCTTCATCTTCTTAAGTTCTTCAATGGGAAGCTCTGTCAGATCCGAAGGTTTTCCGAGAGGTCCTACCATATCCGCGAAGCTGTCTCCGACTTCCAGGAAAGACATGCGGTAAGTATCGCCGCCGATGACCTGGAATACGATCTGCACGATTCCTTTTTCGCTGTCATAATCACAAATGGTAAGAGGGATTCTCTCGCCTTCTTCGTCCACGCGGACGATCAGGAATTGTCCGGGGAGTGCATATTTTGCAATTCTGGGGGCCTCAACATCCATCAGGTAAATGTTGGGGGCCAGGTTCTCCTTCTTGATGATCTTGAACATAAAAACCTCCATCTCTATGCGTAATTTTATTTAGTAACGCTTTTAACTGAACTATAATAGCACTACTGCACGTTTTATTACAATAGAAACTGCTAGCAGTTTCTTACCTCTTATTGTTCTTTTTAAGGTCTTTCGCGCAGCAGCCGCTCTAAATCAGTTGCTCGTGATCCGATACGTGCCGGTGACCGTGCTGCTCTTTAAGCCGTAGCGGTTGATAAAGAAAGCCTTTACCGTATAAATCCCCGGTCTGAGTGTGATCGGGCCGCCATAGAGATTGCTCTTCTCCGTCGGTTCGCTTCCGTCGATCGTGTAGAAGACGGCTCCGACTCCCTGGCTCTCTATGTACAGCTCCAGAATCTCCTCATAAGTGCCCGGAGGATCCCGAAAGACCGGATCGTAGACCAGGTAGTTGTAATACCGGCTCTTTATGGATTCCACGCCGCTCCCTTCCAAAAGAGTGGCCAGCTTCCCGTACTCCTCTTCCTGCGTGCAGATTGAGACGATCCGCTCCCAGGCCTCGTCAAATTCGGGATCTCCTTCCTTAGTGTTCTTCACGACGTGCATCGCCTCGCTGAGGGCGGCTTCCGTATCTCCCGACTCCTGCAGGTACTGCGCTTTTTTCAGCCGCAGCGCTTCCTCGGAGCCACTCCCGTCTTCCTCCGACGAGAGCGCTTTGTCGATCAGGCGGACGGCCTCCGCGTAAGAGCCCTCTGCCGCCTGCTGCTCAGCCTTTTCCAGGAGTGCTTCTCTTGTATTTGCCATTTTATGCCGGTAGGCAATAAACGAAGCCGCGAGTACGACCGCCATCAGAAACAGTAGAATTGCTGCCTTCAGTTTCCCGGTCATTTTGCATTTTCCTCTCGGTTCACATATCTTCCAGGTACTGCTCAAAGGTCGGCATGTCCATCAGCACCTGCCTCGCCTTTGTTCCGTTCTCTTCGGAGACGACGCCGGCCTCCGTGAGCTGGTCCATGATCCTTGCAGCTCTGTTAAATCCGATCTTGAACACGCGCTGCAGCATGCCGATCGAAGCCTTGTTCTTCTCGATGATAAATCTTCCCGCGTCCGCGAAATGCTCATCGTACCCGGCGTTTCCCTTCAGGTCGGAACCGCTTCCGTCCTGTCCGGCCGCCGTCATCGTATCGATGGCGCTGTTGATCTCATGCATGGATCCCTCATCCGCGGGATTGTTGTCCTTGATATAATTCACGACGCTCTGCACGTCCTCATCCGATATGAAGGCGCCCTGAATTCTGGCCGGTTTCGGATAGTTCTGCGGATAGAACAGCATGTCACCCTTGCCGATCAGCTTCTCGGCGCCCGCCATGTCAAGGATTGTTCTGGAGTCCACCTGGCTGGTAACAGCAAACGCGATGCGGCTGGGCATATTGGCTTTGATCAGGCCGGTGATGACGTCCACGGAAGGCCTCTGTGTCGCGATGATCAGGTGGATGCCCGCCGCTCTCGCCAGCTGTGCGAGTCGGCAGATCGCGGTCTCCACGTCATTTTTGGCGACCATCATCAGGTCGGCCAGCTCGTCGACGATGACGACGATCCTTGAGAGTACCTTCTCGTTCTCGCCCGCCTCGCTGCCTTTGGCCTTGACCAGCGCGTTATATCCGTTGAGGTCTCTTGTCCCGGACTTTGCGAAGAGCGCGTATCTGCGCTCCATCTCGGCTACTGCCCAGTTGAGAGCCGCCGACGCTTTTTTGACATCGGTGACAACGGGGATCATAAGATGCGGGATCCCGTTGTAGACACTCAGCTCGACCACCTTGGGGTCGATCATGATCATCTGGACTTCATCGGGCGAAGCCTTGTAGAGGATGCTCATGATGATCGTGTTGATACAGACGGATTTACCGGATCCGGTCGCGCCCGCGATCAGGAGGTGGGGCATCTTGGCGATATCCGTGACCACCGTGTTGCCGCCTATGTCTTTACCGACCGCAAAAGCGAGACGGCTCTTGGCGCCTCTGAACTCCTGTGTCTCCAGAATATCCCGCAGATCGACGACAGAGGGGTGCTTGTTGGGCACTTCGATGCCGATGGCGGGCTTTCCGGGGATCGGAGCCTCAATTCGGATGTCGACGGCGGCCAGAGACAGCTTGATGTCGTTGGCCAGATTCACGATCCTGCTGACCTTGACGCCCTGCTCCGGCTGCATCTCATATCTCGTGATCGAGGGGCCCTGGCTGATATCCGTCATCGTCACGTTGACGCCGAAGGTCCGAAGAGTCTCCTGGAGCCTGTAAGCGGTCTCCTTGAGCTCCCTGTCCGTCTCCGCGTTGTGTCCTGCCTCCCCCTTCTGCATCAGGCTGAAAGGAGGAAAGCTGTATTTGCGGTTCTCTTTGCTCCTCGCCTGTCCGCTGAGGGCTGTACGGCCCGCCCCTTTTGAGGTGCCGTCGCCCCGGTCTCTGTGGACCTCGATGCCCTCGATGTCCTCGTCCTGGACTGCCTGCTTATCTGCCTGTTTCCGGGGGACCTGCCTGGCAGTCACTTTCGTACCGGCAGTCGCCGCGTTAGCCGCCGCGCTGCCCTGCCCGGGGTTCTCTCTTTCAGCGTTCCCTGTGCTGTCCCCGTAACCGGCTTCGGCGGCCTCGATGGCTGCCATCTCTTCCTCTGTGAGAGCGTCTGCCCCCCAGGGGATCTCTTCCTTCGGATTTTCCGTTTCCGCAGGTTCCTTATACCGTGAAGGATTCTGCCCGGTCACAGACCCGGACCTGCCGGAGCCGTTTTCCGAACCGAGCGGCCTGCCGGCCGCGTAATCCTTTTCCTGCTGCGCGTTGAAGGAGGACATGCCTCCCGCGTCCGCTATATCGGGGCGGCCGCTGACCAGGCGCTCAGCCGCGCTCTCCCTGGCGTAGACTTTGCGCATTCCACTCTCGTTCTCTCCCTGGTAGAAGGGGAAATGAAGCTCGTCGTCGTGCGCCCCCGTATCCTTCGACTGCGTGAAGACCGTCATGGTGGCTCTTCCCTGCCTGCCGGCGTAGCCGGGATCCGCGGTGGGATCGATCTTGATCAGATCCTCCGACTCCACTCTGACAGTGTTGGGATCCGGTCTGAGGATCCTCTCGGAAGGCTCTCCGCCCGCTTCCTGCACGGGGGAGGCGCTGACGCGGATCTCTTCCGCCCCGGACTTTTCGCCCTTGTCCCTGTCAAGGAACCGGATGCCGTGTCCCGAAGCGGCGCTGACTCTCTCCGGAGCGCGCGCGGGATCTTTCCGTTCCTCCTGCCGTGCGCTCTTTTTATTTCTTCTGAAGAGCGAGGAGCCCTCGTCGAGGCCGAAATCTTCCTCTTCTTCCTGTGCCGGGGGTTCGAGCAGCGTCTCACTCATGATCGGCTGTTCATTTTTCTTTTTCTCCTCCAGGCGCTTTGCCTCCCTTATGCGGCGCCTCTCTTCCATATCGCTGCGCTCTTTTTCCTGCAGCTCTTCGCGCTCTTTGCGCTCTCTTTCTTTCTCGAGAGCGATGGCTTCTCTTCTTCTTGCCGAAGCCTCTCTGGCTGCTTCCCGGCTCGCCCTGCGCTTTTCCATAAAGGAAGGATCGCCTCTGCGGATTCTCTCTTCCTCCGCTTTTCTGTACCTTTCCACGGGCGAGAACTGCGTGAATACCATAAGGAAGACCAGAACCAGCAGAAGCAGGACAAAGATCGATCCGACGTTCCTCAGAAGCCTGTACATGAAATAGGCCGCCGTGCCGCCGATCAGACCGCCGCCCTCTCCCGCCGCCGCGCAGCGCTCGAAGATCGCGGCCGCGTTGTAACTCTCTGCCTTGCCCGGCTCTCCGCTTATGAATTCACAGAATGTACATGCGCATATCAGGAGCATGACAAGAGCCGCCGTCCTCGCGGGCAGCGTTCTCTTTCCCATATTTGAGATAACAAAGATAACCGTGACAAATACGAAGATCGGGACTATGTAGGCAACTGTGCCGAACAGTCCGAACATCACGGAAGAGACCGCTTTTCCGACTGCTCCCCCGTATCCGAGCTCCGCGATCATCACAAAGACCAGGACGCCGAAAAGGACAAGGAGGCGGATATCGCGCCGCACTTCCATCGCCCGCTTCTCTTCCAGGGCCAGTCTCTCCGACTCCGCTTTTGTCATTCTCTTTGAAGTCGCTGCCTTCTTGCGCGTACTTGTCTGCTTTGTTCCTTTACTTGAACTCCTTTTCGATTTGGTTGAAGCCATAAGCTCTGTAACCTTTCTTATCTGCTGCCAGTGTCCGCCGTCAACGATCCGGCCGGCTCGGATCAGATGTCAAAATCGTCATCCTCGCTGATTTCCAGATCAAAATCATCCTCTTCGGAATCTGTCAGGTCAAATTCCATACGGATATGGGTCTTTCGGGGAGGCTGCGGCAGAGGGCTCTTGAGGAGCCTGAATTCCGCCTCCTGCGCCCCCGCCTCTTTCCCCTGTTCAAAATAGTTCATCGCCGTTTTCCTTAAGTTCAATGAAGCAGCTTTATGCCTTGGCATAAAGCTGCCTTTATGAAGATTTTTATTGGTATTTCAATCTTTTGCCCCGGGATCAGTCCTCGTCCCAGTTGTGATAAACGGCCTGTACATCGTCGTCGTCGTCCAGGATGTCCAGGATCCTGCGGATCTGCTTGATGATCGTCTCATCCGTGACCTTGACATAATTCTGGGGAATCATGGTGACTTCGGAAGAAGCCAGAGCGATCCCTTCATCCTTGAGAGCCTTCTCCACCGCGTCGAAGTCCTCTTCCGCAGTCAGGATCTCGAAACTGTCTTCCTCTTCCCTGATATCGTCGGCGCCTGCGTCCAGGACGATCATCATAAGGTCATCCGCAGACAGATCGCAGTCCTCTTTGTCGATGATGATCTGGCCCTTTTTGTCGAACATGAAGGAGACGCAGCCGGGCGTACCGATGCTGCCGTTTCCTTTTGTGAACGCGCTTCTTACGTTCGCCGCTGTTCTGTTGAGGTTGTCGGTCAGAGTGTCAACGATGATCGCGATTCCGCCGGGGCCGTATCCCTCATAGGTGTTGTACTGGAAATTGACGTTGCCCAGGTCGCCGGCCGCCTTCTTGATGCCGCGCTCGATGGTCTCGTTGGGCATATTGTTGGCCTTTGCCTTGGAGATGACCTTGGCCAGCTTGAAGTTGTTGGACGGATCGGGGCCGCCCTCCTTGACTGCTACCGCGATCTCGCGGCCGATGATGGTAAAGATCTTGCCCTTAGCCGCGTCGTTTTTCTCTTTCTTGTGTTTGATGTTCGCAAATTTGGAATGTCCTGACATTGTTTAACTCCTCACTATCCATATATTGATCGTGTTTTGCCGCCCTCGGGGAGCAGCAGCACATTCTGTACACAAAGATACAAATTAGAATATACCATTATCCGAAGGCTCCGTCAACTCAAGGCTCCGCCGCAGACGATTCTGGGGACCCTGGCGTTGATGTCGCAGGCCAGCTCATAATTGAACCTGCCGGAGAGATCTCCGAGCTCTTCCATCGTGATGGTCTCCCCGCCGTCCGTTCCGAGCAGCGTGCACAGGCTTCCCTCTTTTGCCTCCGGAATATCCGTGATATCCACCATCATCTGGTCCATGCAGACTCTGCCCAGGATCGGAGCCCTGTGCCCGCAGATGAGCACATATCCCTTATTGGACAGGCTCCTGGGATAGCCGTCCCCGTAGCCGACCGGAATCGTGGCAATCTTGGTCCTGTCCCTGCTCGTCGTATAAGTTCCCCCGTAGCTGACGCTCACGCCGGGGCCGACTTCCTTTACATAGACGATATGGGAGTAGAGGCTCATGACAGGCTTAAGCGGTACGACCGTCGTGCTCACCTCGGAGGAAGGCCAGAGCCCGTACAGCGTGATGCCCGCGCGCACCAGGTCCATGTTCGCCTCGGGAAACTCGATGATCCCTGCGCTGTTCGAACAGTGACAGAGCGGGATTTCATAACCGACTTCCCTGCGGATCCTCTCCCTGAACGCCTTGTAAAGTGCGATCTGCTTGTGGGTCGGCGTGTGCTCCTCCTCATCTGCCTTTGCGAAGTGCGTGAACATGCCCTCCACAACGATTCCAGGCGTATTCACTGCCTTTTTGACAAAAGAGAGACCTTCGTCGTCCGGTCTCACCCCGATCCTTCCCATGCCGGTGTCCAGCGCGATGTGGATGTATATGGGCTTTCCTTCCGCCTGCGCGGCCTCGGAGAGCTCCTCAAGCATGTCTTCCCGGAAGCAGGCGGGCCTGATCTGCTGCCGCGCCAGCTCTCTGTAGCAGTAAGGAAATACGTAGCCCAGAAGAAGAATCGGCTTGGTCGCGCCGCCCTCTCTCATCGCGGCCGCCTCCTCGAAAGTCGCCGCCGCATAGCCCCACACATAGGGGAGCTTTTCCATCTCCTTCATGATCGGGATGGCGCCGTGGCCGTAGCCGTCCGTCTTGAGGACCGCGACCATCCTGACGTCGTCCCTTATATTGGCCCGCATGCTCTCCATGTTGAAAAGCACCGCGTTCATATCGATCTGCGCCCACACTCTGTCATGTCCCGGCGTATTTTCCGTTCTGCAGGATGTTGATTCCCTTGTTTCCATGGCTGACTCCTTTTATCTTAGTTGTCGGTGATGAGAGCATCAGCGTCGCCCAGCGCGTCGACCAGATCTCCCGCGATCATAGACCGCTCTCCGAATTTCTTTTTACAGATATCGCCCGCTTCCGCGTGCAGATAGGCCGCCGCTGTCGCCGCCCTGTGCCCGCGGCCTTCTCCCGGGCTGACCGCGAACAGCATTGCCGCCGTGATCCCGGTCAGCACGTCGCCGCTTCCGGCCGTGGCCATGCCGCTGTTTCCGTTTGTGATCATGCAGATCTGTCTTCTTCCATGGGAGACGATCAGGGTGCGCGCGTCTTTCCCGATCACCGTACAGCCGTATCGCTCGCAGAGCTGTCTCATGAGCGGGATGCGGTCCTTTGCGGCTTCCCTGACAGAGACGTGCGCCAGGTCCGCGAATTCCGCCAGATGCGGCGTCAGAATACAATCTGTATCCTTGTCCCTCTCTCTCAGCAGCCGGTCCGCCTCTTCGTCCGAGGCGATGATCCGCAGGGCGTCCGCGTCAATGACGATCCCCTTAAGCTTTCTTCGCTGCGTCTCTTCACCGCTCACCGCGCCGGCCGATACCTCTTCAAGAAGCGTCCTGAGAAGTATTCTCCCCTCTTCGCCCTGACCAAGTGCCGGACCTATCGCCACGGCGTCCGCCCAGGCCAGGTCCTTTCTGAGCTTCTGCGCGAGCCCTCGTGCCTCTTCATTTTTCTCTCCCGGCTCCTGCGGCAGAGCGCCGTAAACCGTGAGCATGGCCTCGGGGAGCTTCTCCTGAATGATGACGCGGTTTTCTTCCCTGGTGAATATTTTGACCATTCCCGCGCCGGCCCTCATACAGGCCTCGGCGCTAAGGAGCGCCGCGCCGCACATGGCGAAGCTACCCGCGACGATGAGCACCTTGCCGAAAGTTCCCTTGTTGCCTCCGGGATCTCTCTGCGAGAGCAGTTCGCGCAGGTCGCCGCGCTCGGCCATGACCATTTCCGGCATCTGTCCTCCGCGGCAGGTAAAACTCCTGTCATGGATGCCGATCGGCCGCAGGATCGTCTCGCCGCAGTAATTGCTCCCGGGATACAGGAAATGGCCGCGCTTATAGTAGGCGAAGGTCACTGTGAAGTCGCAGCGGATCGCGCATCCCATCACGGATCCGTCTTCTGAGGATATCCCGGACGGAAGGTCCAGGCCCACAACGGTGCCCCCCGTCTCCGCCCGGAAGGCGTTCACTTCCTCCGCGATCTCTGCGGCCTTTCCGGTAAGGGGCCTGCCCAGTCCGGTTCCGAAGAGCGCGTCAACGATGACGGCGGGCCGGAAGGCCCTCATCTTCCCGGCGTCGAAGACTTCCGGAGCCGCTCCGTAGGCCTCGAGGATCTTTCTCTGCGTCATGTCCGACGACCCTTCCGGCGGCTCTTTGGGACTCAGGAGCAGGAACTGCAGCTCATAACCCTTGTCTATGAGAAGTCTTCCGACGGCAAGCCCGTCCGCGCCGTTATTGCCGGGTCCCGCCAAAACAGTGACGCGCCGGTCCGCGCCGAAGCGGGACGTGATCTCCTGCGTGACGGCAAGCGCCGCCCGCTCCATCAGAACGATGGACGGAATCCCTATGACCTCGGAGGTGGCGCTGTCCGCCTCCGCCATTTCAGTACCTGTGAGCAGATATTTCATAATCTCTCCTTTGCCGGGCGGTATCCCGGCTGCGCATGTGACTGCTGCGCAATGAGCCGTGCCGGCAGGTCCCTTCGACGTTTCACGTCTCATTGCTTCGCGCAAAAGTTAAGCCTTTCCCGGATCTCTCCGGAAAAGGCTTTGTAATTTCTCATTCCGCCGGCGTACCGCGCTTTCAGTTCTCGTCTTCGTACCGCCGTATGTTATAAGAAAGTTTCATCAGGCTGTCCTGCAGATGTACGCTCTCCACCTGAATCCTGTCCGGCACTTTAAGGTCTACATGGGCAAAATTCCAAATTGCCTTGATCGGAGTTTCTGTCAGCACCTGTGTGATCTCAATGGCCGCAGCTTTCGGAACCGTAAGCACCGCGATATCAATATTATTCTCTCTGATAAATCCCGTCATCTGTTCCATGGGAAAGATCGGCACATTCGAGATCTTGCCGCCATGCAACGCGGGATTGACATCAAATGCTCCCTTGAAAGAAAAACCTCTGTTCTTGAGATTCATGTAATTGACCAGAGCCTGTCCAAGATTGCCGGCGCCGATCAGAATCATATCGTGCTGCTTGTTCAGACCCAGTATCTTGCCGATCTCTTCGTACAGATAGCTGGTATTGTACCCGTATCCCTGCTGCCCGAAACCGCCGAAATTATTGAAATCCTGCCGGATCTGCGAGGCAGTGACGTTCATGATCCTGCTCAGCTCCTGCGAAGAAATCCTCTCGACGCCTTCGTTCTTAAGGTCGCCTAGGTATCTGTAATAACGAGGCAGTCGTCCTATTACTGCCTGTGAAATCCCCCGTTCTTCCACGATGCCTGAAATATCCTTTCTTATTTATTAAGCTGTCTTTATTATATCGATTCCGTAAAATGACGTCAATTCCCAAAACCTCTCTCTCTCTTCCCCGCTCTGTTTTGACCAGTGAGGTCCTTCTTCGCTTGTTTGACTTATCACTATATTTTTTATATCATGAGGAGAACCGGCACGGCCGTATTTACAATTGAAAAACAGGTTCCGGCCTTCTCCCCGCAGAGCCGGGAGGACGGGGCCTTAATGAGAGAGAAAATAAATGATCCTTGCATGTCACCACATAAGTAAAGAATATCCCGAAAATATCGTCCTTCGCGACGTCACCTTTCACCTCGAGAGAGGCGACAAAGCCGCCATTATAGGCGTCAACGGAGCCGGGAAGACGACTCTTCTTCGCATCATCGTCGGGCAGGAAGTCCCCGACCAGGGCACCGTCTCCTTCGAGCGAGACTGCACGTACGGGTACCTGGCGCAGAACCAGGGGCTCTCCTCAGAGCGCACCGTGTATGAGGAAGTTCTGTCCGTCAAACAGTATCTGATCGATATGGAAAAGCGCCTCACCGAGTACGAGCACCAGATGGATGTCCTCAAAGGGGAAGCCCTCACCGAGACGATCGCCGAGTATACAGACCTTCTGCACCGCTTCGAGCGGGAGAACGGCTACGCCTACAAGGGAGAAGTCCAGGGCGTCCTCAAGGGCCTGGGCTTTGCCTCCTCGGAATTCGAGCAGAAAGTGTCCACCCTCTCAGGCGGCCAGAAGACGCGCGTCGCCCTGGGCAAGCTCCTTTTACAGAAGCCGGACCTGCTCATGCTCGACGAGCCCACAAACCACCTGGACATGAACAGCATCCGCTGGCTCGAGACCTATCTGATGAACTATAAGGGCACGGTGCTCGTGGTCTCCCACGACCGCTACTTCCTGGACAGGACCGTCACGAAGATCGTCGAGATCGAAAACGGAAAGAGCACCCTGTTCGGGGGCAATTATTCCGTGTACGCCGAGCGCAAGAAAGCTCTCAGGGAGCAGCAGTACCACGCCTACATGAACAACCAGGCGCAGATCCGCCACCAGGAGGAAGTGATCGAGAAGCTCCGCCGCTTTAACCGCGAGAAATCCATAAAGCGCGCCGAGAGCCGCGAGAAAATGCTGCAGCGCACGGAGGTCCTGGAGAAACCGGTAGAGCTGCGTGACGACATGCACCTGGTCTTTACGCCCTGCATTAAGAGCGGGCGCGAGGTGCTCTCTGTCGATGACCTCTCCAAATCCTACGGGGACAAAAAATTGTTTGCCGGCATCTCTTTCAGGATCCGGCGCGGCGAACACGTGGCGCTGATCGGCGACAACGGCACCGGCAAATCCACGATCCTGGGGATCCTCAATGAAGTGGTCGCCCCCGACACGGGCGTGATCCGTCTCGGGACCAATGTCCATATCGGCTATTACGACCAGGAACATCATGTGCTGCACGACGAAAAGACCGTGTTCGAGGAGATCTCCGACGAGTACCCTTCCATGACCAACACCCAGATCCGGAGCCTGCTCGCTTCCTTCCTCTTTACGGGCGAAGAAGTCTTCAAGCAGATCGGCGACCTGAGCGGCGGCGAGAAGGGACGCGTTTCACTGGCCAAGCTCATGCTCTCCAAGGCCAACTTCCTGATCCTCGACGAGCCCACCAACCACCTGGACCTCGTCTCCAAGGAAGTGCTCGAGAACGCCCTCAACTCCTACGAAGGGACCGTCCTGTACGTGTCGCACGACCGCTATTTCATCAACCATACGGCCAGCCGTATTTTGTCCCTTACAAAGACCGTCCTCTTAAACTACCCGGGCAATAATTCGGAGAAGACGCCGGACCGCTTTATCGGAAACTACGACTTTTATCTGGAAAAATCGGCCCAGGTGGAAGACGTGCTCCTGCAGGACGCCTACCGGGACGGCCAGGGCGTGCAGGAAAAGGCCGCCCCCGCCTCTGCGTCGGTTTCCTCCGGCTCAAAAGCGCCCGCTTCCCCGGAAAAGCTGAGCTGGGCCCAGCAGAAGGAGGAACAGGCCAGACAGCGCAAGGCCGCCAATGACCTGCGCAAGTGCGAGGACAAAATAGCGTCCGCCGAAGAAGAGATCGCCTCGCTCGAGGAAAAGATGGCGCTTCCGGAGAACTATTCGGACGCCGCAAAACTCGGCGAATTGAATAAAAAGAAGGAGACCCTCGAGGAGGAGCTGGCCTCGCTCTATGAGCAGTGGGAAGAGCTCAGCGAGAATATGTGACGAGTCGGGACTCCATCCCGATCTCGAAAAAAAAGGAGTGTGAAGACCGAAATCTTCACACTCCCTTTTCATTTTCTCAATATTTTGTCAGACAGACAGCTTCTTCTCCAAGTTCTCCCTGATAGCCAGGATGAACTCTTCCGTTCCGAGCTTCTGTACATCCGGTATCCTCGTGATCAGCGCCAGGTCGCCGGTCATCTTTCCGGATTCGATGGTCTCCAGTGTCGCCTCGTCGAGCTTGTCCGCAAACTCCATCAGCTCCTTGTTGCCGTCCAGCTCTCCTCTCTTTCTCAGCGCGCCGGTCCATGCGAAGATGGTCGCGACTGAGTTCGTGGAGGTCTTCTCTCCCTTGAGGTGCTTGTAGTAGTGTCTCTGGACCGTTCCGTGCGCGGCCTCGTACTCGAAGTAACCCGCGGGAGATACCAGAATGGACGTCATCATGGCGAGGGAACCGAAGCTGGTCGCCATCATATCGCTCATGACGTCGCCATCATAGTTCTTGAGAGCCCATACAAAACCGCCCTCGGAGCGCATGACGCGGGCCACGGCGTCGTCGATCAGCGTGTAGAAGTAAGTGGTGCCGATCTCATCGAATTTGGCCTTGTACTCGGTGTCATACAGCTTCTGGAAGATCTCCTTGAAGTTTGTGTCATAGGTCTTGGAGATGGTGTCCTTGACGGAGAACCACAGGTCCTGCTTGACGCTCAGCGCGTACTCGAAGCAGCTCCTGGCAAAACCTTCAATGGAGTGGTCCGTGTTGTGAATGCCCTGGATGATGCCGGGGCCTGTAAATTTGTGGATCGTCTTGCGGATCTCTTCGCCGTTCTCTCCCTTAAATACGATCTCGGCAGTACCTGCTCCGGGAACTTTGATCTCGGCGTTCTTGTAGACGTCGCCGTAGGCGTGACGGGCCATTGTGATCGGCTTCTTCCACGTGCGCACATAGGGGTCGATGCCTTTAACCAGGATAGGAGCTCTGAACACCGTGCCGTCCAGCGCCGCGCGGATCGTCGCGTTGGGGCTCTTGTACATTTTCTTGAGATTATACTCCTCCACTCTGGCGGCGTTCGGCGTGATCGTCGCGCATTTTACAGCAACGCCGTACTTTTTTGTCGCCTCGGCGGAGTCGATCGTGATCTGGTCGTCCGTCTCATCTCTCTTCTTCAGGCCCAGGTCATAGTACTCTGTCTTGAGATCAATAAAAGGGAGAAGGAGGTCGTCCTTGATCATCTTCCAGATGATCCTTGTCATCTCGTCTCCGTCCATTTCCACCAAAGGGGTAGTCATCTGTATCTTCTGCATGTTCTGCTCCTTCCCGGAGTGACTTAATCCTCCGAATTTTTGTATATATCATACAGGCGGTTCTTGACCATATTCTCGTAAGCATTCTTCATATGCTCACCGGCCAGCCGCTCTGCAAGATCCGCTTTTCCCGCACGGATCGCCTCCATGATCGCCCTGTGCTCCTTGTTGGAGGCCGTGCTTCTCTCTATGGTCGAAAGGGTCTTCCTGCGGATCCTCATCACATAAGAGTGATAATCGATCAGCTGATGCTCCAGCATCTTGGAGCCGCATGCGTCATAGAGGATGTGGTGGAACTGGTTGTCCAGCTCGGCCATCTGCTCCATATGTCCCTTTCCCGCGTGGAATTCCGCCAGATAGACATTCTCTTCCATGGCTTCCAGCTGTTCCGGCGTGATCCTCTCCGTCGCCCAGCGCGCGCAGAGCCCTTCCAGCAGCGCACGGATCGCGTAGATATCGCGCACGTCATTTTCCTGAATTCCGGTCACAAAAGCTCCCCTGTTGGGAATGATCTGTACAAGTCCTTCCAGTTCCAGCTGCCTGAGCGCCTCTCTCACCGGCGTTCTCGATACCCCAAGCTCTTTGCCGATTCGTATCTCCTTGAGTTCTTCGTGTTCCTTGTACCTCCCGTTCAAAATATCGCTGCGGATCTTGTGAAACACCCTTCCCCTCAGAGAATACTTGTCGGAGACTTCTTTATTAAAGTCATACTCGCTGTTCATTTCATCTCCATTCTGCGGGACCCGCCCCGCCTGTTACCCCATTTTTCCTTCTCTCCAGGTGAGAAAAATATCTTGCATAATTGTATACATTTAATGCAATTATGTCAATCATGTACAATCAAATACTGCGGCGATTGCCCGTTTTACCCCTTCCGGGACGCCTCCGCCCAATAAAAAAAGCCGAACCGCTGCCGGTCCGGCTTTCTGACATATGTCTTATTTCACAACAATGTTGATGATCTTTCCGGGCACAAAGATCTCCTTGACGATCTTCTTGCCTTCGATAAAGGACGCCACTCTCTCATTGGCCTTTGCCGCCGCCAGTGCCGTGTCCTTATCGCAGCCCGCCGGGATGGATACCGCCGCGCGGACCTTGCCGTTGACCTGGACGCCGACCTCGATCGTCTCGTCCACGGTCTTGGACTCGTCGTACTCGGGCCACTCGGAAACCGTAAGGAAGCCCTCTCCGCCGATCACTTCATAGATCTCTTCCGCGATGTGAGGCGCGAAAGGAGAAAGGAGCTTGAGGAAGATCACCAGGTCTTCCTTGCTGATGCTGCCTTCTTTGTAGATCTCATTGATCAGAGTCATCAGCGCTGCGATAGCGGTGTTGAACTTCTGCGCCTCGATATCGTCCGTGACCTTCTTGATGGTCTTGTGAAGAAGCGTTTCATAAGAAGCTTTCTTCTTCTCGTCGGTGATGAGGTCTGTCAGGCCTGCCACGCGCTCCAGGAATCTTCTGCAGCCCTTCACAGAGCTGTCGTTCCAGGGTGCCGCGCTGCCGTAGTCGCCCATGAACAGGACATATACGCGGAGCGTATCTGCGCCGTACTGGTTGACGATGTCCAGTGGATCGACCACATTGCCTCTGGATTTACTCATCTTCTCTCCGTCCGTGCCCAGGATCATACCCTGTGCGGAGCGCTTGGAATAAGGCTCGGAGGTGTTGACCTCGCCGATATCATAGAGGAAGTGGTGCCAGAACCTGGAGTAGATCAGGTGTCTCGTGACATGCTCCATGCCGCCGTTGTACCAGTCTACGGGCATCCAGTATTTGAGCTTGTCCATGTCCGCGAACGCCTTGTCGTTGTGAGGGTCGCAGTAGCGGAGGAAGTACCAGGAACTGCCTGCCCACTGGGGCATGGTGTCTGTCTCTCTCTGTGCCGCGCCGCCGCACTTAGGGCAAGTGCAGTTCACAAATTCCGGGATCTTGGCAAGAGGGGACTTGCCGTCCTCTCCGGGTTCAAAGTCCTTGACCTCGGGGAGTCTGAGCGGGAGTTCCTCGTAAGGAACGCCTACAACGCCGCACTTAGGGCAGTGGATCAGCGGAATAGGCTCTCCCCAGTATCTCTGGCGGTTGAAAGCCCAGTCCTTCATCTTGAACTGCACGCCGGCGTGTCCGATTCCCTTCTCTTCGAGGATCCCGATCATTTTGGCAATGGAATCCTTCTTGTTGGTAAGTCCGTTGAGGTAATCCGAGTTCACCATCTCTCCGTCGCCGGTATAGGCTTCCTTGGAGATATCGCCGCCCTTGATGACCTCGATGATCGGAATATTGAACGCGTGGGCGAAATCCCAGTCTCTCTGGTCATGAGCGGGAACCGCCATGATCGCGCCGGTGCCGTATCCCATCATTACGTAGTCCGCGATGAAGATCGGGATCTTCTTACCGTTGACGGGGTTGACCGCCTCAAGTCCCTCGATCATGAGACCGGTCTTGTCCTTGACAAGCTGGGTTCTCTCGAACTCTGTCTTCTTGGCGCACTCATCCCTGTAGGCGTTGATCGCGTCCATATTGGTGATGCGGTCCTGATACTTGTCGATCATGGGGTGCTCGGGCGCCATGACCATGAAGGTGACGCCGAACAGCGTGTCGGGACGGGTCGTATAGATCTCAAGCTTTTCGTCCACGCCGTCGACCGTGAAATTCACGAAAGCGCCGGTGGATTTGCCGATCCAGTTGATCTGCTGCTGCTTGATGGCCTCGGGATATTCCACCGTGTCAAGGCCTTTCAGGAGCTTATCCGCGTATTCTGTGATCTTAAGATACCAGACGTCCTTGGGGAGCTGGATGACATCCGTGTGGCAGATGTCGCACTTTCCGCCCTGGCTGTCCTCGTTGGAGAGAACGACCTTGCAGTGAGGGCAATAGTTGACCAGTGTCTTATCCCTGAAAACGAGTCCGTTGTCGAACAGCTTGAGGAAGATCCACTGGGTCCATCTGTAGTAATCCTCCTTGGAGGTGTCAACGGTTCTGGACCAGTCGAAAGAAAATCCGACGCTGCGCAGCTGATTCGAGAATTTCGCGATATTGGCGTCCGTGATCACTCTGGGGTGCGTATTCGTCTTGATGGCGTAGTTCTCCGTGGGGAGGCCGAAAGCATCATAGCCGATGGGAAACAGAACATTGTAGCCCTGCATCCTGCGCTTTCTCGACAGCACTTCCATGCTGCTGTACGCTTTGATATGGCCGACGTGCATGCCGGCGCCGCTGGGATAGGGGAACTCCACCAGGCCGTAGAACTTGGGCTTGTCGCTGAAGTCCTTAGCCTCAAAGAGTTTTGCGTCTTCCCACTTTTTCTGCCACTTGGGTTCAATCTTTTTAAAATCGTATTTCATGAAAAAACTCCTTTGCAATGATACAAGATGTGATCCCACTCAGTGCAGAATAACATCTTGTTCATTCTAATCCCCATGCTATAGCTTTGTCAAACCTGAAGTTGTGACGGTGAATCAGGGGAGTGACAGGGGGACGTATCAGGTGACACATTTTGGGACAAAATGTGTCACCTGATACGTCCCCCTGTCACATCCCCTGATACGTCCCTGTCACACAAAAGAGGCTGCCACAACCGTGGCAGCCTCATCATTCTTTCCTGAATCAATATGATCAGACAGATCAGACGAATCAGACAGATCAGTCTTCTGCGCCCTCTTCGAGCTGTTTCGCTCTGGCCTCGACTTCCTTGGCCTGGATCTCGGCAGGAGCCTGCTCATATCTTGCGAACTCATAAGTGTAGTCGCCGCGTCCGCCGGTCATGGAGCGAAGGACTGTGCAGTAGTCAAACAGTTCGGACTGAGGAACTTCCGCCTCAACGACCTGCTTGCCGCCGCCGATCGGATTCATGCCGAGCACTCTGCCGCGTCTCTTGTTGAGGTCGCCCATAACGTCGCCGGTGTATGCATCCGGGATGGTGACCTTCAGGCTCACGATAGGCTCAAGCAGAACGGGGCTTGCTTCCATGAAGCCCTTCTTGAAGGCCTGGACGGAAGCGGTCTTGAACGCCATTTCCGAAGAGTCTACCGGGTGGTAGGATCCATCGTAAAGCACGCACTTGACGCCCACAACGGGATAACCTGCGAGAGGTCCTCTCTGTACGGATTCGATGATACCCTTTTCAACTGCAGGGAAGTAGTTCTTCGGAACGGATCCGCCGACGACCTCGTCGGTGAACTCGTATGCCTTGGACTGATCTCCCAGAGGGCTGTATCTCATCTTGACGTGACCGTACTGGCCGTGTCCGCCGGACTGCTTCTTGTACTTGTACTCTACGTCGGAGTTCTTGCGGATGGTCTCTCTGTAAGCTACCTTCGGAGCCATTGTGTCGATCTCGACCTTGTACTCGTTCTTGAGCATGCTCTTGACGACCTCGAGCTGCATATCGCCGATACCGTACATCAGAGTCTGCTTGTTGTCCGCGTCGTTCACCATCTTGAAGGTAGGATCCTCAGAGGAGATCTTGGCCATTGCCTGGGCGATCTTGTCGACATCGTTCTTATTCTTAGCCTTATATCTGATGTAGGTATAAGGTGTGGAGATCTCAGTCTTGCCGTACTGGATCGGAACCGCCTTTGTGGAAAGAGAATCACCGGTTCTTGCATCGCCGAGTTTAGCAACGGCACCGAGATCGCCTGCGTGAAGCTCGGGAACCTCTGTCGTCTTGTTGCCCTGCATAACGTAGAGCTTGCCGACTCTCATTTCTGTCTCAAGGTTTGTGTCATAGACGGTATCATCTGTCTTGAAGACGCCGGAACGGATCTTGAGCAGGGAATATCTTCCGATGAAAGGATCCACGATGGTCTTAAAGATGTACGCGCTCTTGGGCTTGGAGAAGTCGAAGTTCGCCTCGAAGATCTCGTTGGTCTTGAGGTTAATGCCGCTCACCTTGCGGTGCTCAGGGCTGGGCATGTACTTGACAACATCATCCAGCAGTGTGTAGACGCCGCGGCAGATGGTGCTTGCGCCCATCTCAACGGGAACGATGGATCCGTCAAGGACCTGGGACCTGACGGCGGATCTGATCTCTGCCTCGGAGAATACGTCGCCTTCAAAATAGCGCTCCATGAACTCTTCACTTGTCTCAGCAACTGTCTCCATCAGAGTGTCGCGGTAGTTCTCAAGGTATTCCTGGCTGTAATCCGGCACTGCGCACTCTACAGCATCCTTGCCCTTCCACTCAAACGCCTTCTCGGCGATGACATTGACATATCCCGCAAACTTCTCGTTCACACGGAAGGGGAAGTTGAAGGGGGCGATCTTCTTTCCGTAAAGCTCGGAAAGCTGCTCTACCACTGAGCGATAGGAGACATTGTCGATATCCATATCAGTAACGAAGAACATTCTGGGAATGTTGTATTTCTCACAGAGTTCCCATGCTCTCTCCGTGCCTACCTCGACACCGGCCTTGCCGGAAATAACGATGATAGCTCCGTCGGCAACACTGATCGCTTCCTCGACTTCACCTACGAAGTCAAAGTATCCGGGAGTGTCCAGAATATTGATCTTGCAGTCCTGCCACTCGATGGGGATAAGAGAAGTCTTGATAGAGAACCCTCTCTTCTGCTCTTCCTTGGTAAAGTCGCTGACCGTGTTTCCGTCCTCGACTCTGCCGACTCTCGAAGTAACACCTGCGAGGTAGCACATAGCCTCAGCAAGTGTTGTCTTTCCTGCACCACCGTGACCCAGAAGAACGATATTTCTGATCTTATCGGTTGTATAAACTTTCATTTCCAGACCTCCACTATACCATATTTTAGATTATTTGCAGCCATAACCGATGAAAGCTACAAACAGTCCTGTATATTTTAGCAATTTATCCTCCTGTTTACAAGGAGTATATGGGAAGTTTGCGTAAGGATTGCCCGAAAAGCTCTTTGCTTTCGGTATTTTTTGCCGAATTTTCCACGGAGACGGATCAAAATATTGCTTTCTCACGCCTTCTGAAGCCCTCTCCGAAATCATATTGACTTTATCACGTTAAAGTAATATAGTTTAGGTCAGCACAGATCGGCGCGGCTCGTCAGCGGCCGGATCCGATCCGTCGCCCGGACTCGAAAAACGTCCGTCAATCACACTAAGAAGGACAGTTCATATGAAAGAAACAATAGCAGCGACAGACAGAGATACCTTCGGATTTGTGGGGCTCGGCCTCATCGGCGGCTCCATCGCCAGGGCCATCCGCAAATACATGCCGCAGGTCCGCATCCTGGCGTTTGCGCCGCACCGGGAAACCGTTCAGGAAGCCATTGACGACGGCGTCGTCAACGAATACGTTCCCGCCGTCGGAGAAGGCTTTGCCGGGTGTGATGTCATCTTCCTCTGCGCGCCCGTAGAGCACAACGCCGAGAACCTGCGGCTCCTGAAGCCTTTTATAAAACCCGGGATGCTCCTTACCGATGTGGGCAGCACCAAATCGGATATTCACAGGGCAGTGCGGGAAGCCGGCCTGGAAAGCTGTTTCATCGGCGGGCACCCCATGGCGGGAAGCGAGCGCATCGGATACAGAAATTCCAAGTCGGGCCTTCTGGAAAACGCCTACTATATCCTCACGCCTGAGCCCGAAGTCAGTGCGGAGGATGTGGAGTGGATGTTCCAGTTCGCAGAAACCATAAGGGCCCTTCCGATCATAGTCTCCTGCGACCGCCACGATTACGCGGTGGCGGCCATCAGCCATGTGCCGCACGTCATCTCGGCGAGCCTGGTCAACCTTGTAAAGGAGAGCGACGACGAGAGCCAGTTCATGAAGACCATCGCCGCGGGCGGCTTCAAGGACATCACAAGGATCTCCTCTTCCTCCCCTGTCATGTGGGAGCAGATCTGCATGACCAACACGGACAATATCAGGGAGCTCCTGGACCGGTACATAGACGATCTCATCCGCTTCAGAAAGACGCTGGACGAGAGGGACAGCCGTTCGATCAATCAGTTTTTTGACAGCGCCAGGCAATACCGCGAGGGCTTCGCGGACGTCTCCAGCGGCCCGATCAAAAAAGTGCACATCCTCCATGTGGACATCGAGGACCGTCCCGGCGTCCTGGCCGAGGTCGTCATGTATCTCGCGATCGCGGGCATCAATATCAAGAACATCGGCATCACCCACAACCGCGAATACCAGCAGGGTGTCCTGCGGGTCGAGTGCCACTCTTCAGACGGACTTGAAAAAGCGCGCGAACTTCTGAAAAACCGCAATTATTCCGTATACTGACGGCTCCGACAAAGGGCCGCCGCGCGGCGTGCGCAGCTGCCCCAAAGGCAGTATTTCATTTTCGTCGCGTGCGCATCAGGAGGTCACAAGACATATGAGAACAATTCAAAGACGATCCGCCCCGCTGCGCGGCGAGATCACCGTGCCCGGGGACAAATCCATCTCTCACCGGGCCGTCATGCTGGGCTCCATCGCCGACGGAACTACCGAAATCACCGGATTTCTCTCAGGCGCGGACTGCCTCTCTACGGTAGACTGTTTCCGCCGTCTGGGCGTGGAGATCTCAGTGAATGAAAAAGAAGGAAGGGTTACAGTTTGCGGCAAGGGCCTGCGAGGGCTGCGCCCCGTTTCTGACCCCGTCAGCCTTTATACCGGAAACAGCGGGACGACCACCCGGATCATCTCCGGGATCCTGGCTCCCCAGCCGTTCACTTCCCTGATCAGCGGCGATGCGTCCATAGCCACAAGACCCATGCGCCGGATCATGCAGCCTCTCTCCCGTATGGGCGCGCACATCGAGAGTGTAAACGGAAATGACTGCGCTCCCCTCAGGATCGAGGGCAGGGACCTTCACGGGATCACCTATCAAAGTCCCGTAGCTTCCGCACAGGTGAAATCTTCCATTCTCTGCGCCGGCCTCTACGCGGAAGGCGTCACGGAAATCATCGAGCCTTCCCTCTCGAGGGATCACACCGAGAGAATGCTGCGCGCCTTCGGAGCGGAAATCGACTCCTTCGAAGAGAAGGACGGCTGGCACGCGCGCACCCGGACCTGCAGGGAGCTGCAGGCCCGAAGGATCCATGTGCCCGGAGACATCTCCTCCGCGGCCTACTTCATCGCCGCCGCCTCTCTGGTCCCCGGCTCCGAGGTCCTGATCCGCGGCGTCGGGATCAATCCTACAAGGGCAGGCATGATCGAGGTCGCCCAGTCCATGGGCGCCGATATCACCATGCTCGATATCCGACAGGACGCGGCGGAGCCCTCCGCCGATCTTCTTGTCCGCTACGCGCCGCTCCACGGCGTCACCATCGGCGGATCCGTTATCCCCGCGCTGATCGATGAGATCCCTGTCCTGGCCGTCATGGCAGCTGCCGCGGAGGGAACGACCTATATCAAGGACGCCGCCGAACTCAAAGTCAAGGAGACCGACAGGATCGATACGATCACCAAGGGGCTCTCTGCCATGGGGTGCTCCGTGGTCCCCCAAAACGACGGAATGATCATTGAAGGAAACAACGGGGCCCCGCTCACCGGCTCTGCCATAAAGACTTACGGCGACCACCGAATCGCCATGGCCTTCTCCGTAGCGGCGCTCGCCGCCCGAGGCGAGACCGTGATCGATGACGAGCGCTGCGTGGACGTCAGCTATCCGGGCTTTTACAGGGATCTGGATTCCCTTTGACATAGGGATTCACAAATAAAACGGAAGGGGCTTGCCGCACCCGCTCAGAATCAATTTGCTCCTGAGCGGGTGTGACAAGCCTCTTTTAAATTACGCTGGCTTGTGAGGCTGAATTGATAAAAATGACGTTCAAGTCTATCTCACAGCTCCGCATGTGCTGCACTTGTACCCTGTGACAACCGTCTCCTCGTACGCTTCGCTGTCCACCACCCACTGCTGTTCATACACCTGCTCCTCGTGGGACACCTCCGGATGATAAACAGTGTCGACGACGACCTGCTGCACGCTGTAGCCGGCGTCAATATACCCCAGATTGGGGTCATAATGACTGTCCAGATGGTCATTCATCTCCTCCGCGGAGTCCGCTTCATAACCGCAGGCGCTGCAGATACATTTCGCCTGATAGACGGGTTCTTCATAGGCTTCCTCGTCGATTACTGTCTGCGTGCCGACTTCAACCTCTTCATAGTGACCGGTCTCATCGTGACGGACTGTTTTCGTCTGTTCCACCCAGTTGTGCACATGAGTACTGTCAGGTTTCTCCTCATCCGCATGCACTTCCTGCTCTTTGCCGGCACTTTCGTTTTTTCTTTCCTCGCGGTCCTCCTCATCACTGACTTCAGATTCCCGTATCGGTTCCTGCGAATCCGTCTCCCTCTCCAGAGGATCGTCCGGAACGGACTTCTCCTCCTTATCTTTCTGCTCTTCACCCTTGTCTGCTCCGCCTTTTTCACCTGTCATTTCACTGTCTGCCGATTTCCTTCCATTTTCTCCGGCCAAGGCAGACTCTGCTGCTGACGCCGTCGTCCCGCTCTTCTCCTTCCCGCTGTCTTTTGCCCTTTCACCGCTTTTCTTTGCGTATTCCTCGGCAGTCTTCCGCACATCGGACGCGGGCGCAGACGCAGCTTCAGCGGGTGCAGCGTTTTCCGCTTCCGCCTTCTTTGATACACAGGCAGTAAAGAAAACAAGCAGCAGCATCACAGCAAATAATACCGCATATACTTTCTTATTCATGCTCCCTCCTTGAGGTCAGGATCGCTCGGATACTTTTCTCCTTCTAAGGACCAGGACGGCTGCCGTTCCTGCCGCCGCAAAGACCAGAAGCAATAACCACAGCGCCGCATGGCCGTCGTCTCCGGTTCCGGGACTTCCGGACGGAGTACGGGGAGTACTCCGCGTCACCGTCTGCGCTTTGTCCTGCAGGTCTCTGTGCGAGCCGATCTCCGTCTCCTCTTCCGCTTCGCTCCTGCACTCATAGAGCGTCTCGAAAGCCACATAGTCTCCGTCGCTGAGCTTTGCGCTGTCAAAGCGGAATATGACTTCCACAGATCCGGACGGCGCCTCCGCCGTGAACACGGTCTCGGCCGTGATCTCTTTTCCTCCCGCAAGGGCCGGCAGGCCGGTGGATTTGTTCATCAGGACTCCTTTCACGCGATATTTTGCCCCTGCCACCAGGTTCTCATACTCAACCTTGTCCACAACGCTGACGGTTCCCTTATGGCTGATCTGATGGTCATGGTCCTTTTTGTCGACGGCCGTTGTCCGCACGAGCGGGAAATGGACCGTCTGGTCTTCATCTTCTATGTTCTCGTGCCGCACAATGACTGCTCTTGTCTGCAGATCGGGATTAATCAGCTGCAGGGTCTCGAAGACGACGGCACTGCTGCCTGCCAGTTCATCGGACGCGATGACAAAATACAGGTCCTCATATCCGTCTGCCGCATCCGGGGTGAACTTCCACTCCTGCACCTCATTGCCGTTCCCGTCGACCATGACTGCTTCGATCTCACTTGCGTTTTCTCCCTCCGCAGGTTTTCGCATCACTTTTCCACTGATCACATACTCTTCTCCGGGAAGGAGGTTTTTGTAATAAAACCTGTCCCTTACCGTCACGCGGCCGCCGGCAGCCGCCATATGTCCCCCGGAGGCGGTGTTCACTGCCTCTGTATAGCCATTGGGATGATGAATCGTCTGGGCTTCATCCTCGATGTTCTCGTGGACGATCACTTCTGCGCCGTCAAGGCACACCCTTTCAAACACAACGGCGTCTTCCCCGGCGAGAGTATTGCCGTCGTACGTGAAGGTGAGCAAGAGCGCGCCATCCCTCGTCTGAGGCGTAAATGTAACGATATTGTCCGCGACAGATATCATTTCCGAAGACTTTGCCGCGTCTTCTTCCGTGCTCCCCGTACTCCCCATAAAAGCGTCGATCAGAGAAGAGGGAATCTCCTCTCCGGTGCTCTTCTTCACCACGCGCCCGGAGACGGTATACGTCTTTCCGGGAATCAGGTTTTTATACGCGAATGTATCAAGGATTTTAACCTCCTCGTCTGGCTCCGCCATTCTGTCCCCGGTCTCCGAATCGACCGCTGACGTGCCGCCGTCCGGTATATGCACTGTCTGCTTCTTGTCGCGCAGGTCGCGGTGGACGGCGATGTCGATTCCCTTATATCGGATCGTCTCGCCGACGACCAGGTCCTCTCCCGCCAGTTTAGAAGCATCTACACGGAAACTGACAAGGATCTCTCCGCTCGTCTCTTCTCCTTGTTTTCCTTCCGGCACGAATGTCACTTTGTGGTCATCGAAGCTGATACTTCCTTTCCCTTCGGCGGCAGTGATCGTCGACGGAACGGTTTTCGCCTCGTCAAAATCTGTATCTTCGCTCTTTATTTTGACTTCTCCCGAGATCTCGTAGGTTTTGCCGGCGATCAGTCCTTTATAGCTGATCCTGTCCACGATAACGCGGTCTTTGTCTGCCCGTGCGTTCTTGTCACCTGTGTCCTTATCTGCGGCGTCTGTCGTCACTGCGGGGAGAAAAACGGTCTGGCCGGGGTCATTAATGTCCTTGTGAGAAGCGACCGGTTTCTCTTCGTCCTGTTCATACAGTTCTTCAAAGACCACGAGTCCGCCTCCGTCAAGCGCCCTGGCGTCAAATTTAAACGTCATTTCCGTCTCTCCGTCCGATTTGTCCGGAGTAAAGCTCTTTTCCGCCGTCACTTTTCTGCCGTCCACGGTCAGCGCTTTGCCGTCCGCCTTCCTGACGAGGACGCCTTTCATCGTATACTCCTGGCCCGGAATAAGGTCCTTATAAGTGACTTTATCTGTGACGCTCACCTTTTCCGACTGCGCGAGCTGGTGATCTCCGGTATCCGGGCCTTTCGCCTCTGTCAGGATCTCAGGCTGATAGAGCGTGTCCGCGACCTCAAACGTGTTGGAAGTCGCTCTCTTCCCCTGTACATCGACAAGCTGTGCCCGGCCGGGTTCCGTCTGCCGAATCTGTCCTATATACAGCTTCTGATCACCGAACCTGCCGTCATTCTTATATCCCCTGGCCGGTTTCGTCTCTCTGATCGTTACTGTGCCCAGTGGCAGTGTGATCAGGCCGTCCACCCTGTAGAAATCATCTCCGCTCACAAAATGCTTCTCATCGAGCACCGCTTTATACAGCCCGTTTTCCGTCTTAAGTGCCTGAATCACCCATTCTCTGTCAGGATCATCGGGGAGTGAAGAACCGTCGTAATAGCCGCTGTAAAAGCGGACTGTGAACTCCGTTCCCTCCATACTTCGAATGTCCTCGCCGGCAGCATTCTTACAAGTCTTATTAATCACGATCCCCGTCGGGTCATTGGCCGGCATATCCGATACGGAGACGGTGATGGTCTCACTGTCCGCGACCGTAAAGGGATAGACCTTGTCGGAAAGCATGTAGCCATTCGCAGGTTTTGTCTCGATCAGGTAATACTTCCCGGGCATCAGTCTTACGGTATTTGATTCTCCGTTTTCATTGATCGCAAAGAGAAGTCCGTCCACAGCTCCTTCCTTCCCCCTTGCTCTGGCGGCCGCCTCGGAGGTGTAGACCTGGTAGAGAGCCCCCTTAAGAGAGTAACAGCTATTCCCGTCTGAGACGGATCTGTTTTCTGATGATTTCATGATCTTAAGAAAGCCGGGATGCGCAACCAGCGCGAAGGAGCCGACTCCGAAGTCCTGCTTTGTGCCCCCGTCATCCGTATAGCCGTTATCTGTCATCACATATGCGTAGTAATTGTCAGGCACCGGGAGGTCTTCAATCGCCTTTACAAATTTGTAGACATGATCCTTGAGCTTGCTCGAGGCGTCCCTGAACCCTTCACCGCTGCCGGAATGTCTCGCATAGCCCATACGCACGTAGAGCTCCGACGCCGCTACATGCGTGACTATGCGCAGAGCGCTCGTATCTGTGGTACCGACAACCTTCTCGATGACGCTTCTGCCGGGCCCATCCGCCCCGTAATAGAGAGCCTTTACCATCATCGGGCCGTTGGTCTCATAGACGTTGCCCGCTTTTTTTCCCTCCAGCTCCCATCCGCTGTGGAGAGGATCCAGGCATACGCCGGTCCCGACCTTTTTCCCGTCCAGATACAGGTCGTAACTTATCGTGAACCAATCATTGCCGGCCCCGTCATACCCTTTGTCCGCATATTTATAGACTCTCTGATTCTTGTAAACGAGACTGATTTGGCTCGATATTCTCCTTCTGGTTCCCCAGCCGCCTTTTGTCCAATCGGGTTCGCTTGCTGCCGCCAGCAGCACATAGGGGGAGAAGCTGTCATTTCGAATCTGCACATCGTCGCCTTCAACACTGCAAGGGACACTCTTCATATCGGAGGCGCTTCCTTTTTCCGCGTGGTAGACCGACATCTGCGCGTCCTCCTGAGCCGCATTTTCGAATATGACATCCACCATGCCTTTGGGCTGGATCTCTTTGCCGCTTTGATCCGTAAACCGGATATCGATGACAGCCGTCGCCACTCCGCTGTCCGCCATCTCCTCTGCCTGCTCCGCATAGGGACGGGCGGCGTCTCCGGAGAGTTCCTTCACTTCCGCTCTTGTTCCCTCCGGAAATACTCCTTCTCCGGCCTTGATCCTTACCACATATCTGCCGATATTCACTTCCGCCTTAAATGCCGGCATTTTATCAGCAGTTACCTTCTGCTCTTCTTTGCTCCCTGCTGCCGGTAGTCCCGGCTCAATCTCTGCCGCCGTCTCCCGGTCCGTCGCCCACAGGCCGGACTCCTCCTGCATCTCTTCCTCGCTCTGCGCATTTTCCTGCGTAGTTCCCGAAGCTGCGGTGTCCTCTGCGGATGCCTCGGAAGTCGGTGCATTATTCGATTCTTCCGACTCTCCGGCGATCGCCGCCGCGTCGTCTACGGCGCTTCCGCTGCCGCCGGTCCCCGCCGACTCTTCCTCCTGCTCAGATTCTTTTCCCTTTTCAGTTTCTTTTTCCTGCTCTGAATCTATTTCTGAATCTGTTTCTGAATCTGTTCCCTGCTCTGTCTCCCCGGCGGGACTCCCCGCCTGTGCCCCTTCCTGCGCCGAAGAATCCGCGATCACCGGTCCGGCTGCCTTTGCCGTCCCCGAAAACGCCGCGCTAAACGCCGTCGCCGCTGCCAGCAGGACGGCAAACATTCTGTTTCTCATGCTCATCTTCTCTTCACTCCTGTTCGTTAAGTAGTCGTTATCCCAAGGTCCCGCCGCTTAAAAAGCGGAATCTCCCAGAGATAAAACAGTTCTGTGGTGCCTGTATGATAAACGGATAATGAGAGCGGCCTTCACTGCGGGATCCACGCGGCGATGAGCCTTACCCGATCATGAAAATAGTGATCATTTGGATACTCTGCGCAGAAAATGCGCGGATTTGCGGTCTGTTTAAGAAACAGACCTCAGATGCTCCGGCGGCAAAAGAGTGTTGCCCGATCCGGGATCGATATGATGATTATAGTTCGCCGGGAGACTCCGCTTCAATTTTTTTGCCCGATAAAATGCAAAAAAACACAGCACATCCTGCGATGCGCTGTGTTTTCGTTTGTCTTTCGTGAAATCTCTCAACTATTTTCGGTGGAATTTCCACCGAAACGAGAAATAACTGTAACTATTCAGCCCCCGAACAGAGTATTGAGGATGCCTCTTCCGAGCGAGGACCCCAGGTTACCGCCGATCGTCTTGCCGAACTTTCCTCCGATCGTCCCGCCTACCGTCTTGCCGACTTCACGGCCGACCGTTCCGGCCACCGTACTGCCTATGGTCTTGGCGGCGCGCTTCTTGGCATTTGCGTTCTTCTCAGCTTCTCTGGCAGCTTCCCTGGCTTCTTTTGCCTGCTGTTTCGCCAGTTCCGCCTCTTCCTTTGCTTTCTGCTTGGCAGCTTCCAGCTCCTGTTTGGCTTTTGCCTCAGCCGCTTCCTTCTCAAGGCCGATCCTTAAGAGGAGCTCGTACGCGGATTCCGGATCTACGCTGTCGGCATATTTGCCGTACAGGATGCTCTCTTTGATCTTCTGGTCTCTCTCAAAGTCACTGACGGCGCCCATGCGGCTCTGCGGAGGAAGGATCCTGGTCTTCTGGGCGATGCCGGGCGTGCCGTCTTCCTGAAGGAAGGAAACCACTGCTTCGCCGGTCCCGAGTCCCAGAATAGTGTCGAAAGTATTGAAGGCGGGATTCACGCGGAAGGAATCCGCCGCGGCGCGGACCGCTTTCTGGTCTGCCGGCGTATAGGCGTGCAGCGCGTGCTGAATCCTGTTGCTCAGCTGTGCCAGGACGTCATCCGGGATATCTCTGGGGTTCTGCGTGCAGAAATAGACGCCGACGCCCTTGGAGCGGATGAGTTTTACGACCTGCTCTATTTTCTCAAGAAGAGGCTTGGGCGCATCGTTAAAGAGCAGATGGGCCTCGTCGAAGAAGAAGACCATCTTGGGCTTGGACAGATCGCCCACCTCGGGAAGGAGCTCGAAGAGCTCAGAGAGCATCCACAAAAGGAAGGTGGAATACAGTCTTCCGTTGTTGATCAGGCTCTCGCTGTCCAGGATATTGATCATGCCCTTGCCGCCTTCCTGCGCGATCCAGTCGCGGATATTGAGGCCGGGCTCGCCGAAGAACACTTCGCCGCCCTCGATCTCGAGCGCGACCACCGCGCGAAGGATAGCCGCCATGGAGGCCGGGCTCATCTTGCCGTACTCCGCCTCAAATTCCTTGCGGTTATCGTTCACGTAGTTGAGCATGGACTTGAGATCCTTGAGGTCGATCAGAAGAAGTCCGTTGTCATCGGCGATCTTATACACGATCGCAAGAATATTGGACTGAAGCTCGTTGAGCTTGAGAATACGGGCCATGAGGAGCGGTCCGATCTCAGATACTGTCGTTCTGAGCGGAATGCCCTTCTCTCCGTAGATATCCCAGAAGGTCACCGGATATCCCTGATAGGAGAAGCCGTGCTGATTAAGCCCGAATCTCTCGATCCTCGCGCGCATATCTTCTGTATCCGTGCCGGGAGCCATCATTCCGGCCAGGTCTCCCTTGACATCTGCCATAAAGACCGGTACGCCCATGTCGCTGAAGGCCTCCGCCATGACTCTGAGTGTCACGGTCTTACCGGTTCCGGTAGCACCGGCGATCAGACCGTGCCTGTTAGCCTTTCCGGGAAGGAGGAAGATCTCCTCATCCGTGTCGTTAAGTCCCATCCAAACCTTGCCATCTTTATACACTTTGTCACCCCCGTCATAATGAACTGCAAATGCAGCTGCCGTCCGCCTGTAACTGATCCGGCCAGCCGCCCGCTTCCGATGTTACCTGTACAATTCCAGTATACACTAAAATCATTCCCGTTCAAGGCTCGCAAAGCGAGCCGCTGCGCCGCGTGCGGTTGCCTTTAAGGCAAGGTCTAACCGTTCTCCGCACGCGTGTGCATCGTTTATCTTATTTCTCTTTGCGCGCTTCCTCCGCTTCCTTCTGGACGTCCGCGAAACTTCGTCCCTTCATCTCCTCTACCAGCTTGTCGTAGGCGACGAGTTCTTCCTCCCACCCGCTGAAGGCAGGGTCTCCCCTGTGATCCGTAAGGCCGCCTTTCTCGCTGTAATAGTCGCCGAAGAACTTCGTCACTTTCTCAACGCCGCTCAGGTTCAGGTGGTCGCCGGCATCGTTGGAGTCTTTATTCCAGTCGATCCCGATCTCCTCCCACTTCTGGTTCAGGTCCATGTACTCGACCCCTTCTTCCTGCGCGAACTTTTCCAGACTGTTCACCCTGTCCCAATTGTAGTTTTTGGGCGAAGCCATGGAATAGAGGATCAGCGTGATCTGATTCTGATCACAGAATTCTTTGATCCGGCGGAACCAGGCGCGGTTGAAATCCGGCACTTCCGTTCGCAGGTCGCTCCCGAGATCTTCCGACATATAGTCAAGACTTCCCTTATAAGGGCTGGCCCTTCTGTTGACCAGATAGCCCTTGTGGTAGATCCTGACTCCTCTCCCTTCCACATACGGTTTCCAGATACTGTGGTACTTGAGGAAGGTAAACCTGTGGTAGAGCGGCTGCGAGATGATCATCTGCATATCCTGTTTCTCATTATAGCGGAACAGCATCAGCGTCTCGACCATGAGATATTTGGGGCTCTGGTTCTCACACGCCTTGAGCACCGTATAATAAGCTTCCGGCATACGGATGCCGTCCGCGCCGATGTTGAAGGAGGTATATCCCTTCTGTCTCCACATTTCCATAGGAGTCAGCGTGGCCAGGCTCAGGCTGTCGCCCATATTGAGGATCTCAACCGTCTGCGGGTCCTGCTTCATCATCTCCGTGATCCTGGCGTTGCGGTTCTGCACGCGTTTATCGTCGAACCACTTGACCGGCGTACATGCCGCGGAAGCCGCGGTCAGAAGCAACAGGAAGATCACGCCGAACAGTATTAACTTTCCGAAACTTCGAGTCTTTCCATCCGGCATTTCACATTTCCCCTGTGCACTTACTGATTGCTTCCGTCTTTATTCTGATTCTGGGTTGTATCATTTTTCTTGTATTTTTCGTCCCACTCTTTATCTTTCTTTTCCTTCCAGATATCCTGGAAGCTCTTTCCGTCCATCTCTTTGACCAGCTGGTCGTACTCCACCAGCTCCTCGTCCCAGTCGCTGTAGTGGGGATCGCCTCTGTGGTCAGTCAGGTCCCCTTTGTCCCGGAAATAATTACCGAAATAGGTCGTGACTTTGGTGGCGCCGGTGAGATTCATGTGGTCGCCGCCGTCATTGGTGTCCCACTCCCAGTCAATGCCGATCTGATCCGCCACCTGGTTGAGGTCGACGTAATCCACGCCTTTTTCCTTTGCGAAGGCCTGTACCTGTTCGATCCTGTCCCAGTTATAGTTGGATGCGGAAGGCATGCTGTACAGAACGATCTTGATCCCGCGCTTATCGCAGAAATCCTTGATCCTGTCAAAATAGTAACTGTTGAAGGCGGGTATTGTAACCCTGTTGCCTTCCTCCAGGTCAAGATCCATATATCCGGGATCCCCCTCATACTCTCCGACGTTCTCGTTGACGGTATATCCCCTGTGATAGATCATCACACCGGGTCCGTCGATCATAAATCTCCAGATGCTGTGATATCTCAAAAACGGGAATGTGTGATACAGAGGCTGCGACAGAACCATCTGCATGTCCTGAGTCAGCGAATAGCGGAACATATAGAGGGATTCGATCATGAGGTACTTGGGGCTCTGCTTCTCGCAGGCTTCTATGACCGCATAATATGCCTCGGCCATTCTTAATCCGTCCGCACCGATATTGAAGGATGTATATCCCTGTTTTCTCCACAGTTCCATGGGCGTAAATCCCGCCGTGCTGAGACTGTCGCCGATATTCAGAATGTCGATCGTGTTGTCCGGCTGCTCCATCATCTGGATGGCGCGGGAATTTCTGTTCTGGATCAGCTTTTCGTCAAACCATTTCTTGGGTTTCATCATGGCGCAGGCCGCGATGAGAATAGCCAGCGCGATCGCAGCGAACAATATGATCTTAAAGATGTTATTTCTTTTTTCCTTTGTCATATCAGAACCCCGCGTAGATCAGGTCGACAGGCTGGTAACCGGTTCCGTAGGCGCCGAATAAGAGGATCGCGAAGATGATCGCGTAGTAGACGCACCACTTGTAAGGCGTCTTCGCTCCGAGGATCTTCCCTCTCACATCGACTCCGTTC